>OLNW01000002.1_pt1 | contig 384544 bp, 365 predicted proteins | sample 1672121 | NCBI WGS metagenome assembly OLNW01 (sample SAMEA3136648, study PRJEB25190) | human gut metagenome
GGTGATATTGGAAACCCTTCCGACAACCTGCGGTTGCCACCTTCCCTATAAGGGAAGGTAAAAGGTGTAGCCTTCAAATATTTGATTAAAAAGTACACCTTACTTGTAGGGGCGAGCATTGCTCGTCCGTATGATATTAAACGAATAACTAAAAAGTAACAAAATAGCTCCCCTTATAGGGGAGCTGTCAGCTTGCTGACTGAGGGGTTTCCATAATAAACTTATTTACTTGTAAATTCAACAAGTTTTTCAAGAACCTTTTTAGCCTTACCACTATCAATAGATTCTTCAGCCTTTTTAATACCGTCAGCCATAGTATCTGCAATACCTGCAACATAAATAGCAGCACCAGCATTAAGAAGAACAATATCTCTCTTAGGACCTTTAACACCGTTTAAAATATCCTTAGTGTACTGTGCATTAGTTGTGCAATCACCACCAACAATATCCTCAGTCTTAGCAGTGTCAATACCAAAATCTTCAGGCTTAATATCATAAGTTTCTACAGTTCCATTTTTGATTTCAGATATTCTAGTAACACCTGTGTTTGTTATTTCGTCCATAGAGCCGTTACCACAAGCAACAATACCTCTTTCAACACCCATAGCAAGCATAGCCTTAGCTAAAGGTTCAGTAAGAGTTGGGCTATAAACACCAATAACAGCACCCTTTGCGTTACTTGGGTTAGATACAGGACCTAAAATGTTAAATATAGTTCTAATACCCATATCTTTTCTTGCTTGACCAACATTTTTCATTGATTTATTAAAAATTTGAGCAAACATAAAGCCCATACCAACTTCTTCAATACACTTTTCAACATCATTAGCTTCAAGCATAATGTTTATACCTAAGGCTTCAAGTACATCAGCAGCACCACTTTTGCTAGATATTGCTCTGTTTCCGTGCTTTGCAATAGGCACACCAGCACCAGCAGCTACAAAGGCTGATGTTGTAGAAATGTTAAATGTGTTTGCACCGTCACCACCAGTACCAACTAAATCTATGTAATTAACTGATGTGTTAGGCTTAACGTGTTCAGCCAATTCCTGCATAACTGTAGCACAGCCTACTATTTCGTCAATAGTTTCGCCTTTCATTCTAAGAGCTGTAAGAAAACTACCGAGCTGTGCTTGAGTAGCCTCGCCACCAAGCATAATTCTCATTACTTCCTTTGCTTCTTCAAGCGTAAGGTCATTACCCTTAACAACCTTGTTAATTGCTTCTTTAATATTCATTAATAATTCGCCTCCGATTTGATGCTTTAGTTAGCTAAATTATAGCACATTATTAATAATTGTCAATAATTTTTATTCTAAAACTTACACATTCAGAATAAAAATATATAAGTAACTTATTGAACATAGGAAAGGGAGAAAAAATGGAGAACATTAACATTCAAAACAATTACATAATTTTAAGTGGAAAAATAGCATCTGATTTTACTTATAGTCATCAAGTTTATGGTGAGGCATTTTATAGTTTTATGCTTTGCTCAAGAAGATTAAGCGATACATTTGATACATTGCCTGTTACAATATCTGAAAGATTGTTAATTGATATTGAGGCACACACAGGACAGTATGTTACTGTTACAGGACAATTAAGGTCATATAATAACTATGATGAGGGCAAAACTCACCTTATACTTACAGTATTTGCTAAAGAAATTGCTATTAATGATGAGGGAAAGCCAAAGGACATTAATTCTATTAGATTAAATGGCTTTGTATGTAAGCCTCCCGTTTATAGAACTACACCTTTTGGCAGAGAAATAGCTGATATATTATTGGCTGTTAATAGGGCATATAATAAGTCTGATTATATACCTATTATATGTTGGGGAAGAAATGCTAAATATGCTTCTAGTCTTGAAGTTGGAAGTAATATTGTGGTTACTGGTCGTATGCAATCTCGTTGTTATCAGAAAAAAATATCTGATGATGAGGTTATTGAACGCACAGCTTACGAAGTTTCTGTATCTAAAATTGAATTAATGGGCAACAATATTGACAAATAGCGGAAAATAAGATATTATATGGGTAGGGAAATTTTACTTTATTATCACTGAAGAGAAAGGAGAATACATATGAAGAGTGAATTATATGTTCAGTTTAAGGGTAACAGTGTTGACACAAAGAAGTTAATGGAAACTGCTAAGGAAATTTGGAAGTCTGAGGGTAATAAAATCAAGGACTTAGATACAGTTGAGCTTTACTGCAAGCCTGAAGAAGGCAGATGTTACTATGTGTTTAATGGTGAAGGTTCTGCTGATAGCTTTTTTGAAATTTAATTTTGGTATTTAACTTTGAGCTTTTGTTTTGCAAAGGCTCTTTTTTTATAAAAAAACTAGGAGCGTTTTTCGCTCCTAGTAATTAATGTTAATAACCAAATCTAAAGTTTGGAGAAATATTGTTTAAATTAACTGATGTTGCTGATATACAAGAAACTATTGAGCTTGTAACAACATCAATATCGTTAAAGCTGTCTGCCTTAATAAGATTATAAAGTTCTTTATTTAATGACCTAGCTATTTCATTGTGGAATTTTGATGATACACCAGGTGTTCCGTTACCTTTTGCACTATATACTGTAGAGTCATCTCTTTGTCTTGTGTTTCTAACTAATCTAAAATAATCACTTAAGCATATTAATGCGTTATAGTTCTTTTGAATGTATTCATTGTCGCAATCATTAACAGCAAGTTTTTTCCAATTATCAGCCATTTCGCTTATGTACTTTTTCTGCAATTTATCAGAATTAATACTTGTGCTTGTAACAGCAGTTCTAATGATAGCAATATCTGTTGTAACTTTGTTTCTTAAATTTGAAGATACATCACTTAATTTTGTTGTATCATTGTATGTTGCTAAAGGATTGTACTCTGAAATAAGTGTACCGTTTTTATAAATATCGCAATTATATTTTGCAATAAGTGAATTATCCCTGACATCAATATTGCAAAAATCAATGTCATCATTCATAATTGAACTCTTGTAATAAGTTAATGTTCCCATATAAAAATTTTCTACACTTGAAAAAGTTGTATTGTTATGTTTTTTAAATGTAAGTTTGCCAGTAGGTATATCAATACCAGCTCTAAACACACCATTTCTTGTTGTATCAAGAGGTCCGACTTCGTCACTAGGAATTGCGTAGGCATTTTTAAGTTCAACATAGCTATTATCTGCAATTCTTGCTATTGTACAGTAGTCAAAGGACTCCTTGTATATATCTTCATCTTCTGCTTTGTCGTATACTCTAAAGCTACCAATTTTATTTTCTTCTGCCATAATAACATAAGTACCAGTAGGCATTGCTGTATCCTCTTGATAAATACCGGCTTTGTATATTTCAGAATATTTATTTGAGATACTATCGTCACTGTAGTTTGTGTCATTTGTTGTGGCGTTATCTGCAAATACTGTAGAAATGGAAGATAGTGCAACAGTGGCTGTTAAAATAAAGTAAATTAAATGTTTCATAATTATTACCTCCTTTTTAGTTATAGTATAAAAATATTTCGTTACTATATAGTATTATAATATAACATATCTTGTATAATGTCAATACTATTTGAATATTGTTAAAAAAATCAAAATACTACAAAGAAATCTAAAATAATGCAATATTTAAAAACACAAATAAAATTATTAGCACTCTTTTAAAATGAGTGCTAAAAAACACTTGACATTTATAAACTTGTATGTATAATTATATATAGGAGAATACAATTTTACATTTGTTTTAGTTTAAGGAGTGTTGTTTTATGGAAAAAGGTAATTTATCTATTAACAGTGAAAATATTTTTCCTATTATTAAGAAATGGTTATACTCAGATACAGATATTTTTTTAAGAGAGCTTGTAAGTAATGGCTGTGATGCTATTGTTAAACTTAAAAAGTTAGCATCAATGGGCAAGTTTGAGCTTGACTCTGATGAAAAACTTAAGGTAATCGTTAGACTTGATGAAAAGGCTAAAACAATACAGATTATTGATAATGGTATTGGTATGACAGCTGATGAAATCAAGAAGTTTATTACTGAAATTGCTTTTTCAGGTGCTACTGATTTTATTACTAAATATCAGGACCAGTTTGAAAATGGTAGTGATATTATTGGTCACTTTGGTTTAGGCTTTTACTCAGCTTTTATGGTAGCTGAAAAGGTACAAATAGACTCTAAGAGCTATGTTGCTGATACTGAAAGTGCTAAGTGGGTTTGTGACGGTGGTATTGAGTATGAAATGGACTCAAGCGACAGACTTAACAGAGGTACTACAATTACCCTTTATGTAAGTGATGAAAACAAGGACTTTTTAAATGCTTGGAAGTTAAAGGAAATCCTTGCAAAGTATTGTAGCTTTATGCCTATTGAAATTTACTTTGAAGATGCTTCTAAGAAAGATGATGAGCAGGAAGATAAGCCAGTAAATGATACTAATCCATTATGGCTTAAAAAGCCTAGTGAGTGTACTGATGAGGAGTACAAGGAATTCTATCACAAGGTATTTACAGACTTTAATGACCCATTATTCTGGATTCACCTTAATATGGATTATCCATTTAGATTAAAGGGTATTCTTTATTTCCCTAAGTTAAAGCACGAGCTTGAATCAATAGAAGGTCAGGTTAAGTTATTTAATAATCAGGTATTTATTGCAGATAATTTAAAGGAAGTTATTCCTGAATTCCTTTTACTTTTAAAGGGTACTATTGATTGTCCTGATTTGCCTCTTAATGTTAGTAGAAGTTTCCTTCAAAATGATGGATATGTAACTAAAATGAGTAAGTATATTACTAAAAAGGTTGCAGATAAACTTAATTCTATGTTTAAGAAGTCAAGAGAGGATTATGAAAAGTATTGGGAAGATATTAGCCCATTTATAAAGTATGGTGCTATGAGAGAACACGACTTCTATGAAAAGATTAAGGATTGTCTTTTATTTAAGACAACTGATGGCAAGTATGTTACTTTAACTGAATATACTGATAAAAATAAGGATAAGGCTGAAAACAAGGTATTCTATGTTTCAGACCAGCAACAGCAGGCTCAGTACATTAAGATGTTTAATGATGAGGGTATGGACGCAGTTGTTCTTGATACTAAACTTGATGTGCCTTATGTAAGTTTCCTTGAAGCTTATAGTGATGGTGTTAAATTTGAAAGAATTGACTCTGCTGTATCAGAAATGCTTAAGTCTGACACAGAAGCTACAATTGATACAGAGGCTATAGAGAACCTCTTTAAGTCATCTTTAGGCAAAGATGATGTTAAGATTAAGGTTGAAAATCTTAAGTCAACTGATGTTTCAGCTATGATAGAGCTTAGCGAACAGGCAAGAAGAATGCAGGAAATGTCTGCTATGTATGGAATGGATAACAGAACTTTCCCTAGTGATGAAACTCTTGTACTTAATGCTAATAATAATGTTGTTAAACTTCTCCTTGATATTAAGGATAGTAAAAAAGATGAGTCAGAGCTTCTTTGCAAGCAAATATATGACCTTGCAGTAATGAGCCACAAGCCATTAAGTCAGGAGGCTATGACAGAATTTATAACTAGAAGCAACAAGATTATGGAACTTTTGGCAGAAAAATAATTTACAGCACCCTTGCAAATAAAGGCTGTGTCGTGTATACTGATAATATTGGTTTTGCCATTTGATTTCAATAATTATGTTTGATATATGAATAATGAGGTGTTGTTAATGGATAATACGAGAATTATGCCAATTTTATTACTTGAGGAAATAGTTCCATATCCTAAGTGTAATTACACTATTAGTATAGATGACGATGAGTATGTTGAGGCTGTAAAGACTTCTATGGGAGCTGATAGCTATTTAATGCTTGTCAATGCTAAGGATTATGCTAAGGGTATTACTGAAAACAATATATATAGAATTGGTACAGTAAGTAAAATTAAAAATGCTATGAGAGGTCTTGATGGTGGTATCAAACTTTCTGTAAATTGTCTTGAAAGAGGCTACATTGACAGTGTTCAGAGAAATGATGATTACTCTCTTTGTCAAGTTGAAACTATGGTAGAGATTAATACTGCTGATGAAGTTAAGACTTCTGCATCTGTTGATGTTTTAAAGGACTTGTTTGCTAAGTTTAGAGGGGCTGTGCCTATGTTACAGCCAGCCCTTGTTAATGATGTTAAGAAAACTGATGATTTAGGTGTTCTTTGTGATAAACTTAGTGACAAACTTGTTCACGAATTTGATGACAAGAGAAGTATTCTTGAAGAAACTGATATTTATGAAAGAGCTTTGTTGACTATTGCTTTTCTTGAAAAAGAAATACAAAGAGCTAATGTTAAAAATGATATTATGCTTAAAGCAAAGGAAAATATCGAGGAGGCTCAAAAGGAATACTTCCTTAGAGAAGAATTGAGAGCTATTAATGAGGAGCTTGGTGACAAGAGTGGTACTGGTGAGGAAATTCAGGGCTATAGAGAAAAAATGAAGGACCTTAATATGCCAGAATATGCTGTTGAAAAGCTTGAAAAGGAATTTAAGAGATTGCAGAGAGCTAATCCTGGCACTGCAGAAGGCTCTGTTATAAGAGATTATATTGATAATGTTCTTGCTTTGCCTTGGGGTAATATGACTAAGGAAAGCACTTCACTTAAGAAGGCAGAGCAGATACTTAACAAGGACCATTATGGACTTGAAAAGGTTAAGGAGAGAATTGTTGAATATCTTGCTGTTAGATTAAAGGTTGACAATCCTAATGCACCTATTCTTTGTCTTGTAGGACCTCCTGGTGTAGGTAAAACTTCTATTGCTAAATCTGTTGCGAGAGCTTTGGGCAGAAAGTATGTTAGAATGAGCTTAGGTGGTATCAGTGACGAGTCTGAAATAAGAGGTCACAGAAGAACTTATTTAGGTGCTATGCCTGGTAGAATTATATCATCACTTAAGCAGGCTGGAGCATCAAATCCACTTATTCTTCTTGATGAAATTGATAAACTTGGCAAGGACTATAAGGGCGACCCTAGTGCTGCATTTCTTGAGGTTTTAGACGGGGAACAAAATGTTAATTTTAGAGATAATTACATTGAAATGCCTTATGATTTAAGCCGTTGTATGTTTATATGTACAGCTAATAGCCTTGATACAATTCCAGGACCTTTAAGAGATAGACTTGAAATTGTAGAGCTTTCAAGTTACACTGCTGAAGAAAAATATCATATTGCAGTTGATTATCTTGTGCCTAAACAGCTTGAGGCTAATGGACTTACTAAAACTCAGCTTAAGTTTAGAAAAGATGCTATTGAGGATATGATTGAAAGCTATACAAGAGAAGCTGGTGTTAGAGGACTTGAAAGAACTATAGGCAAGGTTTGCCGTAAAGTTGTTAAAATGCAAATTGACAATGATGAGTCTGTAGTTGTAAATAAGAAAAATATTACTGACTTTTTAGGCAAGAGAATATTTAAGCCAGAAACTATTAATGCTTCTGATGAAGTTGGTATTTGTAAAGGTCTTGCTTGGACTGCTGTTGGTGGTACAACTCTTGATGTAGAGGTTAATATATTAAAGGGTAAGGGTAACTTTAAAATTACTGGTAATGTAGGTAAGGTAATGGAAGAAAGTTATAATGCTGCCTTAAGCTATATTAGAGCTAATGCTGATGAGCTTGGCGTAGATATAGATTTTGAAAATACTGATGTTCATATTCATATTCCTGAGGGTGCAACTCCAAAGGACGGTCCATCTGCTGGTATAACTATGGCAACTGCTATGGTTTCAGCTATGACTAAAATACCTGTTAGAGCTGATATTGCTATGACTGGTGAAATAAGTATTAGAGGTAAGGTAATGCCTATTGGTGGACTTAAGGAAAAGGTACTTGCTGCTAAGAGAGCTGGTGTTAAAAAGGTAATTATTCCTGTTGAAAATGCACCAGACCTTGATGAAATACCAGAGTATGGTAAGTCAAATATGGAATTTGTACTTGCATCTAAAATGAATGATGTACTTTCTAATAGCTTAATTGGTATGGAAGGTCATTAATTTAAGTCTTAATGATTATATGAATTAAATAAAAAGAGAGCTGTTTAACAAAAACGGCTCTCTTTTTGTTTATAAAATTAATTCAAATCCATAACAGCTTTTTTCAAATCCATATTTTTCATAAAATTTATGGGCATTTGTTCTAGGTAAGCCAGAGTCAAGAATAATAGCTTTACATTCTTTTTCTTTAGCTAATTTTTTTGCATAGTCTAAAAGAAAAGTACCATAGCCTTTGCCTCTTTCATTCTCTTTTGTTATAAGACTAGATACATAACAGGTTTTGCCAGACATCCAAAATGTGTTGAAATAATCACCGTGGCAAAAGCCTTTATATTCGTCATTATCAATAACAAAAAAGGCAAAGCTATTTTTATCATTTATAACTTCATTATAAATCTTTTTAACTTCCTCTTTATTGTATTTGTTATAATCCCATAAGGCTTCTATAAATTTAAAAGCTATATTAAAGTCATTTATATTTGCTGTTTTTATTTCCATAATATTTCTCCTATAAAAGGCTGTCATAACGACAGCCTTAAGGTATGTATAAATATGTTATTATTTAGCTGAACACTTCTTAACAGCGTTTTCAAAAATATCAAGACCAGCCTCAAGCTGTTCATCAGTAATAACAAGTGGAGCAAGAAATCTAATTACATTGCCATATATACCAGCACTTTCAACAAGAAGTCCGTTGTTAGCACACTCTGTAACAATAGCTGAAGTAAGAGCTGCATCTGGTTCTTGAGTTACAGTATCCTTTACAAATTCAATACCAATCATAGCACCAAGACCACGAACATCACCAATGCAGTTGTATTTATCCTTCATTGCGTTATATCTATCAGTAACCTTCTTACCGATTTCACAAGACCTTTCAGCAAGATTATCTCTCTGCATAATTTCAATAACCTTAAGTGCAGAAGCACAAGCTAATGGGTTACCACTGAAAGTACCACCAATAGTTCCCTTTGGTACTGATTCCATTATTTCTTCTCTAGCAGTAATTGCAGAAAGTGGTAAACCAGCAGCAATAGACTTAGCAGAAGTCATAATATCTGGTGCACAGCCAGCATCTGCCCAATACTGAGATGCAAAGAACTTACCTGTACGGCAGAAACCAGATTGAACTTCATCAGCAACAAGTAATATACCAGTTTCATCACAAATCTTTCTAACAGCCTTAACCCACTCAATAGGTGCAGGAATAAAGCCACCTTCGCCCTGTAATGGTTCAACAACTATTGCAGCAATATCTTCAGCAGGAGCACACTGTTCAAATACCTTATAAATACTATCAACATAGAAGTCAATTGCATCAGCTTCTGTCATTCCCTTTGGCTTTCTATATAAATATGGGAAGTCAGCTCTGTAAATACCATCTGGGAAAGGACCCATACCCTTAGCATAAGCCTTTTTAGAAGTCATAGCCATTGTAAGAGTAGTTCTGCCGTGGAAAGCACCAGAGAAAACAATGATATTCTTTCTTTTTGTAAATGCCTTAGCTACCTTAACGGCATTTTCATCAGCTTCAGCACCACTGTTAGCAAAGAATGTACGCTTTTTGTCACCCTTAACAGGTACAATTTCGTTCATCTTTTCAGCGAGTGTTACATAACCATCGTGAGTAATAATATTCTGCATAGCGTGGAAGTAGTTTTCAGCCTGAGCCTTAACTACAGGTACGATTTCTGGGTGACTATAGCCAATGTTAAGAACACCAACACCGCCAATCCAGTCTAAGAAAATGTTACCGTCTTCATCTTCAAATACAGCACCTTCGCCTCTTTTAATAGTTGTTGGATAAACACAACCAATAGCATCTGGTACAGCATTTCTTCTTCTCTTAATTAATTCTGCTGACTTTGGACCAGGTACAGTTTCAGTTACAATCTTTGGTAAAGCGTCTTTTAACATATTTCATTCCTCCGTTTATTTATATAAAAGTTTGTTTATTAAATAAAAAAACACAAACAAAGAAATCTGATACAATCAAACCTCTCTGCCTGTGTATGCTTAAATTATACCACTGTAAATGCAAAAATCAATGTGTGCTGGGTACTGATTTTTGATTAAAATTTGTGCTTTACGCACAAAGAATACTGTGTTATACTATATTTACCAATTAAGTAAGTTGTGATATGGTGGAGATGAAGTTGTTATGGCTATTCGTTTAGACTCTTTAATAAACTCTTGTAGCAAAAGTTGTAAGCTAAAACTTGAGGCTGGTGAAAAAGGAAATTCAAATGCTGTTGTATGGGTTTACTTGGCAGAGGATATAGAAAATAAGGAATTTATAAAAAGTAATGAGCTTATAATAACAACTGGCTTTTTTACTGTAGGAGGAACTAGCCTTTTTGATTTTATAAAGGCACTTATTGATAGAAATGCCTCTGGAATAATTATAAATACTGGCAAGTATATTATGGATAATGACATAAGTGAAGATATTAAAAAAATTTGCAATGATTATAATTTTCCCCTTTATACTATGCCTTGGGAAATTCATTTGACGGATATTATGCAAAAACTTTGCAGTGAGCTTCTTGAAGATACTAGAAAGGAGCATAATCTTTCTACGGCTTTTAGAAATGCACTAATGCAGCCTGATAGAATTGAAAATTACAACGATATTCTTATAGAAAATGGTTTCGATGAAAATGTAGAATATAGAGTAATTACTATTTCTGGAAGTGTTGATGAGTTAAAGTTGAGAAATATTATTAATTCACTTTATATTAATGGGCATATTCTTGTTTATAAAAAATATACCCTTGTTATAGCTGTTAATAACAAAGCTTTACCAAAACTTGTTGAAAATATTGCAGAGCGGGAAGATGTTAAAAAATATTCAATAGGCATTAGTTCATTAAAAACTGGTATTGAAAATATATGTAGCCTTTATAATGAATCATTAGACGCTTTAAAAGCTGGCAATATAAATAATGATTTTATTACATATTATGACAATATTGGAATTATGGCATTGATTTTTGCTGTAAAAGATAGTAATGTATTAAAAGAGTTTTATTTAAAAAAGCTAAAAATTTTTGAAGATTATGACAGCAAGAATAATACAAAACTTATTGACACCTTATTTTATTATTTAAAAACGGGAGGCTCTTTGTCGGCTACAGCTAGTTTAATGTATACTCACAGAAATACTGTAGGCTATCGTATGAATAAAATAAGGGAATTAAGTGGTGTTATGTTTGACTCTCCAGAAGAAAGATATGACTATCTTACGGCAATTTATGTTAGAAAGGCGTTATTAGAAAATTAAAAAGAAAGGAAGAAATATATGGATTATTTATCACACAATATTTCTGTTAATTTAAAAAGAATAAGAACTTCAAAGGGTATGAGCCTTGATGAAGTGTCAGAACAAACAGGTGTTAGCAAAAGTATGTTGCACCAAATAGAAAAGGGAGATGCAAACCCATCAATAAATGTACTTGGCAAAATAGCTAGTGGACTTAGAATAGAGTTTATTGAGCTTATTCAATCACCACCTATGGATACTTGCCTTGTAAGGGCAGAGGATTTGATACCAACAAAGGAAATGCCAGGTAAATATATTGTTTGGACTTGCTTTCCTTATGAAGATAATAGAAAGGTTGAAATATATAGAATAGATATTGAACCTGGTGGAGTTTATGTTAGTGGTGGTCACGGTGAAAAAACTAGAGAGTATGTGGCAGTTCTTGAAGGTGAGGTTACTATAGAAGTAAATTATAGCTCTAACACTGTTGCTAAAAATCAAGTATTTAGATTTGAGTCTGAACATACTCATACCTATAGCAACAATAATGCTGAAAAAGCAAGTTTCTTGTGTTTCTTTGTTTCATAAACAATAATGATAAGTTCAATATAATGAACAAAATTCGATATATAATATATTAAAATAAAAATAATTAAATAAAAATTAGTGATAAATAATAAAAATAAATATAAAAAATATATAAAAATCCAGTAAACAAGCTATTTTCAGACAAAATATAAAAAAATAAATTTTAGTGTTGACAACAATGTAAAATTGTGCTAATATAAAGTTGTTCAAAATAAAGGACATAGTTAAGGCGAAGATGCTACTTCTAAATTAGAAGTGTGTCTCGCCTTTTTTTTATCATTAATTAATTATTATATATTATATTAAAAACGGAGGAAGATATTATGAGATTAAAGGACACAGGTTTAACTGCACAGGACATTAAGGATAAAGTAAAGAAGTATATGATTGAAACTTATGAGCGTTTCGATTTTCTTGCTGAAACAGCAAAAGATATTTATATGTATGATGAAAACGGTACTGAATATCTTGATTTTTATGCAGGTATTGCTGTAAACTCTGCTGGTAACTGTAACGAAAAGGTTGTAGCAGCAGTAAAGGACCAGGTTGGTGATATAATGCATACATTCAACTATCCTTACACAATTCCACAGGCATTACTTGCTGAAAAGGTTTGTACAACTATTGGTATGGATAAGATTTTCTACCAGAATTCTGGTACAGAAGCAAACGAAGCTATGATAAAGATGGCTAGAAAGTACGGTGTTGAAAAATATGGTCCACATAAGTACAACATTGTAACAGCTGCAAAGTCATTCCACGGCAGAACTTTTGGTGCAATGAGTGCTACTGGTCAGCCAGACAATGCTTGTCAGATTGGTTTTGGCGATATGACACCAGGTTTTACTTATGCTGAATATAATAATTTACAGGCTTTCAAAGATGCTTGCACAGAAAATACAATTGGTATTATGATTGAGCCAGTACAGGGCGAAGGTGGTGTAAATCCTGCAACACAGGAATTTATGACAGGTTTAAGAGAATTCTGTGATGAAAAGGGTATCTTACTTTTACTTGATGAGGTTCAGACAGGCTGGTGTAGAACTGGTGCTGTAATGTCTTATATGAATTATGGAGTTAAGCCTGATATTGTATCTATGGCTAAGGCTCTTGGTGGTGGTATGCCAATTGGTGCAATTTGTGCTACTGAGGAAGTTTCAAAGGCATTTACAATGGGTTCTCACGGTACTACATTTGGTGGTCACCCAGTATCTTGTGCAGCTGCTCTTGCAGAAGTAAATGAACTTTTAGATAGAAACTTAGCTGATAATGCTAAGAAGATGGGCGAATACTTTATGAATAAGTTAAGAACTCTCCCTTATGTTAAGGAAGTTAGAGGTCAGGGCTTACTTGTAGGTGTTGAATTTGATGGTTTAAGTGGTGTTGATATTAAGCACGCTTGCTTTGATAGAAAGCTTTTAATCACTGCTATTGGTGCTAACATTATTCGTATGATTCCAGCTCTTATTATTACAGAGGCTGATTGTGATAGAGCTTTTGAGATTATTAAGGAAGCTGTTGAGGAAGTAGCAGCTAAATAAAGAAAGGACGATATGCTTATGAAACATATAGTAATAACTATTGGCTGTGAATATGGCGGCGGTGGTCCTGAAATTGGTAAGGTTGTTGCAGAGGCTTTAGGCATTGAATATTACGACAGAGACCTTGTTGATAAAGTTGTTGAAAAAACAGGTGTTAAAAGAGATTTAGTTGAACAGGCTGATGCTGGTAAAAATGTCAAATATCTTTTTAATACTAAGTTTGGTCCGAGATATGCTAACCTTGCTGATACAGTAGTATATAATCAGTTCGATGTTATTAAAAATCTTGCTGAAAAGTCATCTTGCGTAATTATTGGTAGATGTAGTGACTACATATTAAAGGACAGAAAGGATTGCCTTAACATATTTATATATGCTCCAAAAGATGCTAGAATTAAAACAATTATGGAGCAGAAAGATATTTCTGAAAAAGAGGCAACAGAAATGGTTGAATATTATGATGAACTCCACCATTCTCGTTATAAGTATATGACAGGTACTTATAGAGGTGATAGAAGAAATCGTCATATGATGATTGATAGCAGTGTACTTGGCTGGGAGAAAACAGCAAAATACATTCTTCAATTAGTTGAACTTAAATTTGGAAATTAGTAAGCAGCAAAGGCGTTGCAATACAAGGGTATATAAGCCCTGTATTTGCAACGCTTTTTTGTTTATTAATCAAAAATTGATTAAGCGAGGTACGGATATATGGAAAAGAAAAAATCGGAATTTGACAAAGTCTTTAGTATGTGGGACATACTTGTTATAGCCTTTGGTGCAATGATTGGCTGGGGCTGGGTTGTATCAACAGGTGACTGGATTCAAGCTGGTGGTGTATTAGGTGCAGCTATCGGCTTTGGTCTTGGTGGCGTAATGATTTTCTTTGTAGGTCTTACTTATGCAGAACTTACAGCAGCTATGCCACAGTGTGGTGGTGAACACGTTTTTAGTTACAAGGCAATGGGACCAATTGGCTCATTTATATGTACTTGGGCTATTATTTTAGGTTATGTCAGTGTTGTTTGTTTTGAGGCTTGTGCATTACCTACAATTGTTCAGTATATTTATCCTCCATTTTTAAAGGGTTATTTATACACAGTTGCAGGCTTTGATATTTATGCTTCTTGGCTTGCTGTAGCAATTATTGTATCAGTATTTATTACTTATATTAATATTAAGGGTGCAAAAACTGCTGCAAAGCTCCAAACTATACTTACTGTAATTATTGGTGGCGTTGGTATATTACTTGTTGTTGCATCAGCTTTTACAGGTGATGTTTCTAATTTACAGGGACAGTTATTTGTAGGTGCATCATCTAAGGAAACTTTGTTAGCTGTTCTTAAGGTTGCTCTTGTAACACCATTCTTCTTTATTGGTTTTGATGTTATACCACAGGCAGCAGAGGAAATTAATGTTCCTTTAAAGAAAATTGGATATATACTTATTTTATCTATTGTTTTAGCTGTAGCATTTTATGCTCTTGTTATTATTGGTGTTGGTTACATTATGAGTTCAACTGATATTTTAACATCTCAGGAAGGCTCAGGTCTTGTTACTGCTGATGCTATGGCAAAGGCTTTTAATAGCTCAATTATGGCAAAGGTACTTATTATTGGTGGTATGTGTGGTATTGTTACTAGCTGGAACTCTTTCCTTATTGGTGGTAGTAGAGCTATGTATTCAATGGCTGAATCATATATGATTCCTAGACCTTTTGTTAAGTTACATAAAACAAATAAAACTCCTACTAATGCTTTATATTTAATTGGCGTTCTTTCTGTTTTAGCACCTTTTGCTGGTAGAAAGATGCTTGTATGGATTGTAGATGCTGGTAACTTTGGTTGCTGTTTAGCATATTGTATGGTAGCTCTTTCCTTCATTATTTTAAGAAAAAGACACCCAGAAATGCAAAGACCTTACAAGGTTAAGCATTATAAGTTTGTAGGTGCAATGGCTGTACTTATGTCTGGACTTATGGTATTAATGTATGTAATACCTAATTCAGGTTGTTCACTTGTATGGCAGGAATGGTTAATGGCAGGTGGCTGGTGTGTACTTGGTTTATTCTTTGCTGTTTATTGCAAGGCTAAGTATAAGGAAAAGTTTGGCTCTCATATTGATGTAGCTGTTGACGAATTTGGTGATAATGCTGAATCAAGTGAAGATATTGCTATTGAAAGAGCAATTAGCAGAGTACATATTGGCGAAAAGGCTGAAATGGAAGAACCAGCTATTGCATTTAACTATAATTTACCTGTTAATATTGTATTTGGTTCAGGCAAGGTTAATAATGTTGGTGAATACACTAAGCCTTATGGTAAAAAGGCATTAATTGTTACTGGTGGTAGCAGTGCTAAAAAGTCTGGTCTTTATGACAGAATTAAGGACGCATTGGCTAAATCTGGCATAGATAGTGTTTTATATGACAAGGTTAAGCAGAACCCACTTACAACTACAGCTGAAGAAGGTGCAGATTTTGCAAAGGCAAACGGCTGTGATGTTGTTGTTGCTGTTGGTGGCGGTAGTATTATGGACTGTGCTAAGGCTATTGCATTTATGGCAGTTAATGAAGGTGATGTAAATGACTATATCTTCAATAGATTAAAGAGTGATAATGCACTTCCACTTATTCTTATTCCAACTACTTGTGGTACTGGTTCTGAGGGTAACGGTTTTGCTGTTCTTACAAATCCTGAAACAGGTGATAAGAAGTCCCTTAGATGCAATGCAATTATTGCAAAGGTATCTATTGTTGACCCAGAGTGTATGATGACTATGCCAAAGCATATTCTTGCTTCTGTTGGTTTTGATGCTCTTTGTCATAGTATTGAGGCTTACACATCAAAGATTGCTCAGCCATTTACAGATGCTTTAAGTTTATATGCTATTAAACTTATTAGTGACAATCTTGTAAATGTTTATAATGACCCTACTGATAAAGAGGGTTGGGAAAAGATTACTCTTGCAAGTACAATTGGTGGTATGGTAATAAATACTGCTGGTGTTACATTATCTCACGGTATGGAGCATCCTGCTAGTGGCTTAAAGGATATTGTTCACGGCAAAGGTCTTGCGGCTCTTACACCAGTTGTTATTGAAGCATCATACAAGGGTGCAAGATTTAAGTTTGGTAATATAGCCAGAATTTTAGGTGGTCTTACAGCAGAGGACTGTGCTCCTAAGATAAGAACTATGTTAAAAAATCTTGATTTAAACTGTACTCTTACAGATTTAGGCATTGAAGAAAAAGATGTGCCTTGGATGGCTGAAAACTGTATGAAGGTTTCAGCTGCTAGTGTAGCAAACAATCCTGTTGTATTTACACAAGATGAAATTGCTGAAATTTATAGAAAAGCCCTTTAAAAATATTTTTCAAACAAAATATTAAATTATAAAAGCTCCGATAAAAGCAGATTTTGTCGGAGCTTTTATGTGGATATGTGACATTTTTTATTTCATTATATATTTTTCCTTTAAAAAAGTATATTTTTGTGATAAAATTAAACATTATACATTAGTTGACAGAGGTTATTATGCTTTATAAGGACATAACATTTATTGATAAAAATTACAATTTAATATTAGGTGATATTAATGTTGAAAATGGCATTGTAACTGATATTATGCCAAAGTGTGAGGGTAAAGGCAATGCTTTGTTACCTCCTTTTGTGGATATTCACATTCACGGTGGCTACGGTGTTGACATTATGGAGGCATCAAGTAGTGAAATTGCTTATTTAAGCAAAAGGCTTTATAAAAACAATGTTGGAGCATATATGCCTACTACTGTTGCTAAGTCATATTCCAAAATATTATCTGTTGCTAAGGAAGTAAAGTATGCCTCTAAAAATAATAATTATGCTGAAATATTGGGCATACATATAGAAGGTCCTTTTATAAGTAAGGAATACAAGGGTATTATGGAAGAAAGATATATTACTCCTTGTGATTTTAAATTATACGATGACCTTAAAAATATATTAGGTGATTTGAAAATTAGATTTACTCTTGCTCCCGAATGTGAAGGAGCTAATGAATTTTGTAAATATGTTACAGCTAATGGAGATTTTGTTTCAATAGGTCATAGTGGTGCAAGTGTTGATAAGTGCAAAGATATTGTTGGCTGTGGAGCATCATCTTACACACATTTGTTTAATGCTATGTCACCAGTTAGTCACAGAAATATGGGTGTTGCTGGTGCTGGACTTATGGATAACAACTATGTTGAGGTTATATGTGATTTTGTTCATATAGATAGAGAGTGTATAGAACTAATTGCTAAACTAAAAAAGGAAAAAATAATATTAGTGACAGATGCTATGGAGGCAATGGGCTGTGAAATTGGTAATTATGTTTTTTGTGGAAAAAATGTAGTTGTTAATGAAAATTCTGTAAGAGATGATACAGGCAGACTTGCTGGAAGTGTACTAACAATGAGTAAGGCTGTTAATAATATGGCTAAAGTAGTGGGTTTAAAGTATGCTTTAAAAATGGCTGCTGAAAATCCTGCTAAACTTTTAGGTTTGAATAAATATGGATATATAGATATAGGAAGGAGAATAATAATATGAATATAGGTAAACTTCCAAACAGTTTGCTTGAAAAAATTGTTATCGACCCTATTAATAATCACAGTGTTAATAGAAAAGAGGTACTTTTAAAGCCTTCAATAGGCGAGGATTGTGCTGCTCTTAATTTAGGTGAAAATATTTGTCTTTTGTCTACTGACCCTATTACTGGTGCAGTAGCTGATATTGGTAAACTTGCTGTTAATATTAATACTAACGATATTGCCTCAAGTGGTGGTGAACCTATTGGACTTATGGTTACAGCTTTGTTGCCAGCTAGTATAACTGAGGCAGAAATTTCTCACATTATTACTGACCTTTACAAAGAGGCAGAAAAGGTAAATGTAGCAATTTTAGGTGGTCACACTGAAATAACTGATGCTGTTAATAAGCCTGTGTTAAGTTGTACTGTTGTTGGTAAAACAAATAAACTTATACCATCTGGTGGAGCAAAGATTGGTGATAGTGTAATAATGACTAAATATGCAGCTATGGAGGGAACTTCAATATTTGCATCAGATAAAAGGGATAAACTTAAAGGTATTGATAGTAGTATAATTGAAAAAGCTAAAAACCTCGGAAATAGTCTATCTGTAATTGCTGAGGGCAGAATAGGTTCAGAGCTTGGTGCTAATGCTATGCACGATGTAACAGAGGGTGGAATACTTGGAGCTTGTTGGGAAATTGCTGACTGTTCTGGGGTAGGTATTGAGGTTTATGAGGACAAAATACCTGTTCTTGAAGAAACAAAAATAATTTGTAATAAATTAGGTGTAGATTATTTAAGACTTATATCTAGTGGTTCAATGCTTATTGTCTGTAGCAATGGTGACGAAATGTTATCTGCTCTTGAAAAAGCAGGGATAGTTGCAAGCATTATTGGCAAAATAGTTGAAGAAGGCAAGTGGTTTATTAGTAATGGCGAAAAAACTGTACTTGGTGAACCAACAAGTGATGAACTTTATAAGGTATAATAATGATATTTTAATTATTTTTTATCATAATCTTGAATATTTTGATTTATTATAGTATACTATATTTAACTATGGAAACACTGAGGTTTCCTATATTTGGAGGCGAAAGATATGTGCGGTTTTTGTGGTTTTACAGGAAACCTTGACAATAGAGAACAAGTCATTAATGCTATGATGGATAGAATTATACATAGAGGTCCAGATAGTGGTGGCGTTCATACTGATGGAGAAGTTACATTTGGTTTTAGACGACTTAGTATAATTGGTCTTGAAGACGGTTCACAGCCTATTTACAATGAGGATAAAACTATTGTTATTGTATTTAATGGTGAAATTTACAATTATCAGCCATTAAAGGAAGATTTAATTAAAAAGGGTCACAGTTTTTATACTCACGCAGATACAGAAGTTCTTGTTCATCTTTATGAAGAAAAGGGCGAAGATATGCTCAATGATTTAAGAGGTATGTTTGCCTTTACTATTTATGATATGAAAAAGAAGAAACTCTTTGCTGCAAGAGATTTCTTTGGTATCAAGCCTTATTATTATGCTCAGGTTGATGGTGAGCTTTTATTTGGTTCTGAAATAAAGAGTTTCCTTTCTTATCCTAAGTTTAAGAAAGAAGTTAATACATTAGCTCTTGAAAATTATCTTACATTCCAGTATTCTGTACTTGATGAAACATTTTTCAAGGGTGTTTACAAGTTAAAGCCTGCTCATTACCTTACTTATGAAAATGGCAAACTTGATATTAAGAGATATTGGCAGCCAAAGTTTGAACCAGAAAAGGATATTGTAGCAGACCCTAAGAATGGAACAAAACTTCAAGATGCTATTCAGAGTGTAGAAGATGTACTTCTTGACTCTGTAAGTATGCACACAGTTGTTAGTGATGTTGAGGTTGGTTCTTTCCTTTCTAGTGGTGTTGACTCTAGCTTTGTTGCAGCAACATTTAGAAATGGTATGGATAAGGCAAGCGGTAAAACATTTACTGTTGGTTTTGACTATGAAAAGTATAATGAAATTGGTTATGCTCAGGAACTTTCTAAGTATGTTGGTATTGAAAGCAATTCTAAGATTATATCAACTGATGAATATTGGGAAAGTTTGCCAAAGGTTCAGTATCATATGGACGAGCCTTTAGCTGACCCTAGTGCTGTTGCACTTTATTTTGTTAGTAAACTTGCAAGAACTAAGGTTAAGGTTGCTCTTTCTGGTGAGGGTGCTGATGAGTTCTTTGGTGGTTACAATATTTATGAAGAACCTATGGCTCTTGCACCTATGAGAATATTCCCTAAGCCTGTTAGAAAGGCTATTGCTAAGGTAGCTGGTGCAATTCCATTTAAGTTTAAGGGTAAAAACTATTTCAGAAGAGCTGCCCTTGATGTTGAGGAAAGATTTTACGGTAATGGTAACCAGATGTTCTCTAAAAAGGAAAGAGAAGCTATACTTAAAAATCCAGCCGGCAAGTATGACCATACTGAAATTACTAAGCCTTATTATGATTTTTGTAATGGTCTTGATGATGTAACAAAGATGCAGTTTATTGACCTTAACTTGTGGATGGTTGGTGATATTCTTCTTAAGGCTGACAAAATGAGTATGGCTAACTCTCTTGAGGTTAGAGTACCTTTCCTTGATAAGGAAGTATTTAATGTTGCTAGAAAGTTACCTACTGATTATAGAGTAAATAGACGAGCTACAAAGTATGCCTTTAGAATGGCTAGTAAGAAATATTTGCCAGAGGCTACTGCTACTAAGAAAAAGCTCGGTTTCCCAGTACCTATTAGAGTATGGCTTAAGGAAGATAAGTATTATAACATTATTAAGGAAGCCTTTACATCTCCAGCTGCTGAAAAGTATTTTAACACTGACAAAATTATGCAGTATCTTGATGACCATAGAGCTGGCAAGGGAGATTATAGTCGTAAGGTTTGGACTGTTTATATGTTCCTTATTTGGCACAAGAGATTTTTTGAAGATGAAGCAGCAGCTTAATTATATTTAGTATGGAGGTTTTTAATATGGATTGTATTTTTTGTAAAATTGCTAATGGTGATATTCCATCAACTACAGTATATGAAGATGATGATTTTAAGGTAATACTTGACATTAATCCTGCAAATTTAGGACATAGTCTTGTTATTTGCAAGCATCATTATGCCAATATTCTTGAAATGCCAGAAGAATTGACAGCTAAGGCTTTTGCTGTAGCTAAAAAGGTTGCAATAGCTGTAAATAAGGTAACAAATTGCGAGGGTATTAATATACTTCAAAATAATGGTGAGGTTGCAGGTCAGACTGTTTTCCATTTCCATATTCATATTATACCAAGACATAAGGGCGATACTGTTGACATTAAATTTGGCGAAATCAATGCTGATGCTCAAAAGATTGCTGAAATTGGTGAGGAAATAAAGAAGAATATTTAATTTGATTTATTTGGAAAAAATATTCAAAAATTTTGAATTAATGCTTTACAAATTATAAAAAACATATTATAATGAAATAGATTATTTACAAACACTATAGTTGGGACAGTAAGTATATACTAATACTAAAGAGAGTCGGGGTTAGGTGAAAGCCTGATGTTAATGTATATTCTGAATATCACCCATACTGTGGCATACCCAAAGGCTTTGTGCTTAGTAGGCTATGACGATTGACCTGCGTTAATGGTTTTAGAGAGGACATAATATTTTTATGTCAATTCAGGTGGTACCACGCTGCTGCGTCCTGTTGGACTCGGCAGCTTTTTATTTTGTATTAAAATAGTATCAACAATATTTGAAAGGAGAAATTTACCTATGTATGACAAGGTAAGTACCAATCTCAACTTTGTTGAGAGAGAAAAAGAAATTTTAGGCTTCTGGAAAGAAAATGACATTTTTGGCGAGTCTATTAAGGCAAGAGAAAACTGTCCAGTATTTACATTTTATGATGGACCTCCTACTGCTAATGGTAAGCCTCATATTGGTCATATTTTAACAAGAGTTATTAAGGATTTAATTCCTAGATATAAGACTATGAAGGGCTACAAGGTATTAAGAAAGGCTGGTTGGGATACACACGGTCTTCCAGTTGAACTTGAAGTTGAAAAGCAGTTAGGTATTAGTGGTAAGCCTCAGATTGAGGATTACGGTGTTGAGCCATTTATCAAAAAGTGTAAGGACTCTGTATTTACTTATGAAAGTCTTTGGAGAGATATGAGTGACAGAGTTGGTTACTGGGCTGATATGGATAATCCTTATGTAACTTATCATAATGATTATATTGAGTCTGTTTGGTGGGCTTTAAAGCAGATTTGGGACAAGGGTCTTTTATACAAGGGTCACAAGATTGTTCCTTATTGCCCAAGATGTGGTACTGCTTTATCTTCTCACGAAGTTGCACAGGGTTACAAAAATGTTAAGGAAACATCTTGTATTTGTCGTTTCAAGGTTAAGGGTGAGGATAACACTTATTTCCTTGCTTGGACAACTACTCCTTGGACACTTCCTTCAAATGTTGCTCTTTGTGTAAACGGTGCTGAAAACTATACTAAGGTTAAGGCTAATGATGGCAAGGTTTATATTATGGCTGAAGCTCTCCTTGATGAAATTTTAAAGGACGGCTATGAAGTTGTTGAAACATATAAGGGTCAGGATTTAGTTGGTAAGGAATACGAGCCTTTATTTAACTATGCAAAACCTGACAAGAAGTGTTACTTTGTAACTGCTGATAGCTATGTTACATTAACAGATGGTACAGGTATTGTACACATTGCTCCTGCTTTTGGTGAGGACGATGCTAAGGTTGGTAGAAACTATGACCTTCCATTTGTACAGCTTGTTAATGACCAGGGTTGCTTTACTGAAGAAGTAGAAGGACTTGCTGGCGTATTTGTTAAAGATGGTGACAAGGAAATCTTAAAGAGATTGGAAGAAAGTGGAAAGTTATTTGCAGCTATTCCTTTTGAGCACGATTATCCTTTCTGCTGGAGATGTGATACTCCTTTACTTTACTATGCAAGAGATACTTGGTTTATTGCAATGACTAAGGTAAGAGACCAGCTCTTAAAGAATAACAATACTGTAAATTGGATGCCAGAAAATATCAAGACAGGTAGATTTGGTAACTTCCTTGAAAATGTTATTGACTGGGGTCTTTCAAGAGAAAGATACTGGGGTACTCCACTTCCTATTTGGGAATGTGACTGTGGTTACAAGCATACTATTGGTTCTATTGCTGAATTAAAGGAAATGAGCGATAATTGCCCAGATGATATTGAGCTTCATAAGCCATATATTGATGCTGTTGAGCTTAATTGTCCTAAGTGTGGTGGCAAGATGCACAGAGTATCAGAGGTTATTGACTGCTGGTTTGACTCTGGTTCAATGCCTTTTGCACAGTGGCATTATCCATTTGAAAACAAGGAAATTTTTGATGAGAACTATCCTGCTGACTTTATTTCAGAGGCTATTGACCAGACAAGAGGTTGGTTCTATACATTAATGGCTATTTCAACTCTTATTTTTGATAAGAGCCCATATAAGAATGTTATCGTTTTAGGTCACGTTCAGGATAAGGACGGCAGAAAGATGTCTAAGCATTTAGGCAATGTTGTTGACCCTTGGACTGTACTTGACAATCAAGGTGCTGATGCTGTTAGATGGTATTTCTATGCTAACTCTGCTCCTTGGTTACCAAATAGATTTGATGACAAGGCTGTTAATGAATATCAGAGAAAGTTTATGGGTACTCTTTGGAATACTTATGCTTTCTATGTTCTTTATGCTAATATTGATAACTTCAATCCAATGGATTACAAACTTGAATATGATAAGCTTGCTCCTATGGATAAGTGGATTTTATCTAAGCTTAACTCACTTGTTAAGTTTGTTGATAAGTCCCTTGAAAACTATAAGATTACTGAATCAGCAAGAGCAATGGCTGACTTTGTAGATGAGCTTTCTAACTGGTATGTAAGAAGGTCAAGAGAAAGATTCTGGGGTAAGGATATGCCACAGGATAAGGTTAATGCTTATATGACATTATACACAGTTCTTACTACTATGGCTAAGTTATCTGCTCCATTTACACCATTTATGGCTGAAAGTATTTATCAGAACCTTGTTGTTAAGGTAGATAATAATGCTCCAAAGTCTGTTCATTTATGCGACTTCCCAGTTGCTAATGATGCTATGATTGATGACAAGCTTGAAGTAAATATGGAACTTGTACTTTCAATTGTAGTTGCTGGTAGAGCTGCTAGAAATACATCTGGTATTAAGAATAGACAGCCAATTGGCAATATGTATGTTCAGTCTGACAGAAAGCTTGATGCTGAATACTTTGATATTATTCTTGATGAGCTTAATGTTAAGGCTATGGAATTTGTTGAAGATGCTTCTAAGTTTACAAGCTATAGCTTTAAGCCACAGCTTAGAACTTTAGGTAGAAAGTATGGCAAACTTGTTCCTGCTATTGGTGAATACCTTAAGAATGGTGACGGTAATGCACTTATGAACGAGTTAAAGACTAATGGTGTTATTAAGTTTAATATTGATGGCACTGATGTTGAGCTTGGTGAGGAAGATGTATTAACAGAAACTGCACAGGCTGACGGCTTTGTTGCTGAAAGTGATAAGGCTACTACTGTAGTATTAAGTACAACTCTTACACCAGAACTTATTGAAGAAGGTTTTGTAAGAGAGCTTGTATCTAAAATTCAGACAATGAGAAAAGATGCTGGCTTTGAGGTTCTTGACAGAATTAAGGTTTACTATAGTGGCAACGATAATATTGCTAAGGTATTTGCTGATAATAAGGATTCTATTGCTACTGATGTACTTGCAGATGATATTTGCGAGGGTACTTCAGCTATTAGCAAGGAATGGAATATTAACGGTGAAAAGGTTGTTCTTTCTGTTGAAAAAATGTAATTAATAAATTAAAAGGGCTGGTGCAAATGCACCAGCCTTAATGTTTTAAAAGTTTAAATCAAAAATATTTATTTTAGAAAAATACTTTGAGCAAATTTAATGCCTGTATATATGACAAGAGCTATTGTTTTTTAGTTTTTTAAAATACAACAACTAAAAGCATTTTAAATTGCTCCTTACCAGCAACAGCGTGAGGGTGCTGTGCAGGCATAACAATAGACTCTCCTTCATTGAGAATATAGCTTTCACCGTCAATAGTAATTTCACCTACACCGTCAAGGCAAGTAACAAAAGCATCACCTTCAGATTTGTGTGTGCTTATTTCTTCACCTTTATCAAATGAAAAGAGAGTAATGCTAACTGCACTATTTTGTACAAGTGTTTTGCTTACAACCTGTCCTTGTTGATAAGAAACCTGTTCCTTAAGTGTTAAAACCTCTGATTTAGATATATTTTTTAGCTTACCTACCATAATATTACTCCTTTGCTTTTTATTTATTATATAATATTTGAGTTTGTTTGTCGATATATAAGTTAAAAGTCAAAAAAGATTATTGACAAATTTAACAAAAAGGTGTATATTCTAGTTAGCAAAAGCTAACAAAATGTTTTGAAAGAAGGTGAGTCTATGGCAACAGGCATTATTTTGGCTTTACTTGTTATTATTTGTGTTTTAGGCGTAAAAAGCTATGCTAAAAAGTTAAAAAATGGTTGCTGTGGTGGCGGTGACTCTGTTAGAAAAATTAAGCCTATTGATAAAGATAAAAACGATTATCCTTACAAGGTAACTGTTCATATTGACGGTATGCACTGTAGTAATTGTAGCACAAGAGTTGAAAATGCTTTTAACAAAATTGACGGTTATTATGCTAAGGTTAATTTAGGTAAAAAATCAGCCGAAATTTTAACTAAGAATATTCCAGATGAAGATGAGATTAGAGATATTGTTTCTCGTACTGGTTATGTAGTAAGAGATTTGGCTTTTGATAAGCAATAAAATAATTAATAACTTTAAAAATGCACCCAATTAAGGGTGCATTTTTTTATTATTCTTGATTTTTATTTTTAACAAGTGGAGTCATACTCTTAGCACAAATTGCCATAGTAGAGGCGTTGTGCATAAAGGCAGATGTTGATGGAGTAATAAAACCAAAGAAACCAAGAGCCAATAAAGCAGAATTAAATGCAACAATAAATCTATAGTTGCTATTTATTCTAGTTACAAGTTTTGTGCTTAAATCTCTTAAAACAGAAAGCTCTGTTAAGTCAGCACCTCTTAATGTAATATCAGCAGTTTCCTTAGCAATATCTGATGCGTCACTCATTGCTACAGATACATTAGCAGCAGCAAGAGCAGGGGCGTCATTAATACCGTCACCAACCATAATTACCTTATTACCGTTTTTCTTTAACTCCTCAATGTAGCTATGTTTGTCTTCAGGAAGAACCTGAGCGTGGTAATTATTTATACCAAGTTTTTCTGATATAATCTTAGCAGCTTTACAGCTATCACCAGTCAACATAACTATGTTGTCAATACCTCTGTCCTTTAAAAGAGCAACAGCTTCTTTTGCTTCTTTTCTTGGAGGGTCACTAATACATAAAGCACCAGCGAGAGTACCACCAATAGCAAGGTATACAACAGAACAAGCACCAGACTCTTTATCAATAAGTTTATCCTGTTCAGGTGTGATTTCAATATTTTCGTCATCAACCACAAAATGTCTGCTACCAATAATAACCTTTTCTCCGTGGAGAGTTGAGGCTATACCGTGAGCAACTATGTACTGAACTTCTGCGTGTTCTTCAAGGTGATTAATACCCTTAACCTCAGCACCCTTAACTATTGCACGAGCTACACTATGAGGGAAATGTTCTTCAAGGCAAGCAGAAATCTGTAATACCTTGTCTTCTTCATATCCAGCAAAAGGAATAACCTTTTCAAGCACTGGTTCAGCATTTGTAAGAGTACCTGTTTTATCAAATACAATACTGTTAGCAGCAGCAAATTCTTCAAGATACTTACCACCCTTAACTGTTATACCTCTGTCGGCAGCTTCTTTAATAGCTGAAATAACAGAAATAGGTGTTGAAAGTTTAATAGCACAAGAATAGTCAACCATAAGTATTGAAACGGCCTTAGTAATATTTCTAGTAAATAAAAGTGTAAGACCGAAACCTAAGAAGCTAAGAGGTACAATTTTGTCGGCTATAGTTTCAGCCTTACTTTGTATACCTGCCTTATAGTTTTCAGAATTGTCTATAAGTTCAATAATCTTTTGAATTTTAGTATCACTGCTTAAAGCACGAACCTTAATATTTATTGAGCCTTCCTCAACTACAGTACCAGCAAATACACTAGCATCAGTAGTTTTCATTACAGCAAGAGGTTCGCCAGTCATAGATGACTCATTAATATAAGCCTCACCCTTAGTAATTGTACCATCAACTGGAATAGTGCTACCAGTTCTAACAATGATTTCATCACCAATTTGAAGGTCAGACATAGGTATTTGAACCTGAGTATTATCCTTAACAAGCCATACAGTATCAACCTTTACAGCTAAACTTTCTGTAAGGGCAGCCTTAGTTTTAGCTCTTGTGTAGTCCTCAAGAAGTGATGACATAGAAAGCATAAACATAATAGATGATGCTGTTGAGTAGTTCTTTTGAACAAGACAAGCTGCAATAGATGCACCGTCTAAAACATCAACTGTAAGTTTGCCATTTGCAATAGTGCAAAGACCTCTCTTAATGTACTTAATACCATTGTAAATAGTGTAAGCAGTCATTAAAGGTCCTGGCAAGAAAAGTTTAAGAGCTATACGCTTAGCAATTATTTTGCCAAACTGCTCTTTAAATATATGTTCAATGCCTTTAACTGTATAACTATCGTCCTTAAGAGGTTCAATAGTTTTAAAATTAATTGATTTAGCCAAAGCAATAACATTGCTACGACAGCCATTTTTGTAGTAAATAAGTACACTGCCGTTTACACTGTTTGCATCAGCTTTAATAATAGCTGGGTCAGAATTAAAATAAGCAGAAATTGCAGTTTCAATATTCTGCTCAAAGGCATAAGTACCGTATCTTAATCTAATTCTGCCAGCAGTGTCATATACTATCTTAAAACGCATATTACTCAACTACTTCCTCATCAACAATACCAGCCTCAGTCTTTGCATCATAACAAATATCAGAAGCCTCATCCTTCATATTCTGGAAAGCTGCCTTAGCATCGTTCTGGAGCTTCATACCCTTAGCAAGACCCTTAACTGCAGCATTTCTTGTTGTGTTAGACTTAAGAATAGCCTTACCTACGATAATAGCAGCAGCACCAGCTAATGCACAATAAACCTTTTCATTCTTTAAACACTTTAACATAATAATATCTCCTTTCGATAAAAAAATAGTTCATATAAGTAGTTGAAAAATATTAGCTAAAGCTAACACTTACTTATATTTTTTATATTAGTATACAGCCATTGTAGAATAATGTCAACAAATTTAAACATTAATTTAACCTTAATTTTATAATAAATTTTTATTAAAATTTTTAAAAATTTACTCTTGACAAATATATAAATACGGTGTATCATAACTTAAGGTTAGAGAAAGCTAATTAAAGTAGTATCAACTAATGAAAATAGTTACTACTAACTTAGTTAGTGATGTGTTAAAGTATTAGCGACAGCTAATTTTGTTTTTATTGATACAGTTAGTATTTGCTAATACGATTAGGTCTGTCTAATTGACAAGGAGGTTTTGTATGATGCCTTTAACTTTTTGTGACCCTGGAGTAAACAATATTATAAAGAAGGTTGGCGGTAAGGACGAGACTAAAAAGTTTCTTGAAAGTTTAGGCTTTGTTGTTGGTGCTGAGGTTAAAATCGTAGCAACAATGGCAGGCAACCTTATTGTTAATATTAAAGAGTCACGCGTTGCCGTAAGCAAAGAAATGGCTAGCAAAATTATGGTTTAAATCATAAAAGGAGGAAATTATGAAAACTTTAAAGGAAGCCAAAGTTGGCGAAACTCTCAAAGTCGTTAAGATTGATGGTGTTGGAGCTACTAAGAGAAGAATTATGGATATGGGTATCACTAAGGGCGTTGAAGTGTATATCCGTAAGGTTGCACCATTAGGTGACCCTGTTGAAGTTAATGTAAGAAATTATGAACTTTCTCTCAGAAAAGCTGATGCAGAAATGATTCAAGTTGAAAATTGCTAATTTAATTAAGGAGGAAGGAAAATGAGCATTAAGATTGCATTGGCTGGTAATCCCAACTGTGGTAAAACAACATTGTTTAATGCCTTAACTGGTTCAAATCAGTTTGTTGGTAACTGGCCTGGCGTTACAGTAGAGAAGAAGGAAGGTAAACTTAAGTTCAATAAAGATGTAACTATTATGGACTTACCAGGTATCTATTCTTTATCTCCATATACTCTTGAGGAGGTTGTTGCTAGAACATACCTTATTAACGAAAAGCCAGACGCTATTTTAAACATTGTTGATGGTACTAACCTTGAGAGAAACCTTTATCTTACAACACAGCTTACAGAGCTTGGTATTCCAGTTGTTATTGCTATCAATATGATGGATGTTGTTAAGAAAACAGGTGACAAGATTAATATTGATGAGCTTTCAAGACAGCTTGGTTGTAAGGTTGTTGAAATCTCAGCTTTAAAGGGTACTGGTATTAAGGAAGCTGCTGACGAGGCTGTTAAGGCTGCTAAGTCAACTAAGACAGTTCCTATGCACACATTTAATAGCGAGGTTGAACACGCTATTGCTCATATTGAAGATGCTTTAAAGGGCAAAATCAATGATGAACAGCAGAGATGGTTTGCTATTAAAGTTTTTGAAAGAGATGACAAGGTTGCAACTCAGCTTAAGCTTGATGCTGCAACAGCAGATAGTATTGAAAAGGTTATCACTGGTGTTGAAAACCAGCTTGATGATGACAGCGAAAGTATTATAACTAATGAAAGATATATTTACATAGCTGAAATTTTAAAGAGTTCTTACAAGAAGAAGAATAAGGGTGGACTCACTATTTCTGATAAGATTGATAAGGTTGTTACAAACAGATTTTTAGCACTTCCAATCTTTGCAGCAGTTATGTTTATTGTTTACTATATTTCTGTTACTACAGTTGGTACTTGGGTAACTGACTGGACAAATGATAACTTATTTGGTGATGGTTTCTTCTTCCTTAACCACGGTGCTGAGGCTTATGAAGAAGCTTCTGGTGAGTTTGATAGAGCAAGTGCTATCTTAGAGGCTATGGAAGCTGGCGAGCCAACAGTTGATATTACTGATGAAGACGGCAATGTAACTGAAACAGTTGAAATTAATGATAACACTGTTGCAGAGGCAGAGGCTGTTGAAGAACCAAATCCTGCTGACTATGGCTGGTGGGTAGATGGTATTCCTGTTATTGTTGGCAACTTCCTTGAAAAGGTTGGTTGTGCTGAATGGTTATCATCACTTATCCTTGATGGTATTGTAGCTGGTGTAGGTGCTGTACTTGGTTTCGTACCTCAGATGCTTGTACTTTTTGCATTCCTTGCATTCCTTGAGTCTTGTGGTTATATGGCAAGAGTTGCATTCATTATGGATAGAATTTTCAGAAAGTTTGGTCTTTCTGGTAAGTCATTTATCCCTATATTAATCGGTACTGGTTGTGGTGTTCCTGGTGTTATGTCATCAAGAACTATCGAAAACGATAGAGATAGAAAAATGACTATTATGACAACTACATTTATACCTTGTGGTGCTAAGCTCCCTATTATTGCTCTCATTGCTGGTGCATTATTAGGTGGTGCTTGGTGGGTATCTCCTAGTGCTTACTTTGTAGGTATTTGTGCTATTATTATTTCAGGTATTATGCTTAAGAAAACTAGAATGTTTGCTGGCGACCCAGCTCCATTCGTTATGGAACTTCCAGCTTACCACTGGCCAACATTAAGCAATATCTTAAGAAGTATGTGGGAAAGAGGCTGGTCATTCATTAAGAAGGCTGGTACAATTATCTTACTTGCAACTATTTTAGTTTGGTTCTTATCTGGTTACGGCTTTGGTGAAGAAGGCTTTGGTGCTGTTGATATGGACCAGAGTTTACTTGCTAACATTGGTAACACTTTTGCTTGGATTTTCAGACCTCTTGGTTTTGGCGATTGGAAGGCAACAGTTGCTTGTGTAACTGGTCTTATTGCTAAGGAAAATGTTGTTGGTACATTTGGTGTACTTTACGGCTTTGCTGAAGTTGCTGAAGATGGTGCAGAAGTTTGGGGTTCTTTACAGAATGCTTACACTCCTGTTGCTGGTTATGCTTTCCTTGTGTTCAACCTTCTTTGTGCTCCTTGCTTCGCTGCAATTGGTGCTATTAAGAGAGAAATGAACTCAGCTAAGTGGACATTCTTCGCTATTGGTTATCAGTGTGTATTTGCTTACTGCACAGCTCTTGTTATTAACCAGCTTGGTAACATTGCTTTAGGTCAGGCAAACATTGTTGGTATTATTGCTTCACTTGTTATTATTGCTTTCGCTCTTTATATGTTATTTAGACCATATAAGAAAAGCACTAGCTTTAAGAGCAAATTAAGTATTGAAGCTTAATATAAGTTAAATTGTTTAGAAGTCTTAAAAGGAGGCTTTGATATGGCTACTGTAATTATAAGCATTATATTAATTGTAATTGTTGCTGCTATTATAAGGAGTATGATTATAAAGAAGAAAAATGGAGGCGGCGGCTGTGGTTGTGGTTGCTCCGGTTGTGCAAATGCAGGTATTTGCCATAAAAATTGATAACCCTAATAAGTTATAAACATACAATTTTTTCTAAAAATGAGGCATCGGTTTTCCGGTGCCTTGTTTTTTTATTGATATTATGGGAAAAATATTATATAATAATATTATTAGGCGGTGAAATATGTGTTAAAAATAAGTGACTTACAAAAAATATGTACAGATGATAGAATTATTTTATCTGTGCATTGTAAAGATAGATGTGTTGAAAGATGTATATGTTTTGATGATATTAAGGAAACTATATTAAATGGTGAAATTATTAAACAATATGAAGATGATAAACCATTTCCGAGTTGTTTAATATTAGGAACATTAGTTAATAATAAAAAATTACATGTTGTTGCAAGTACAGATAATGAGTTTATTTATATTATTACAGCTTATTATCCTGATATATTGATTTGGAATACTGATTTAAAAACAAAAAGGAGGTAATGAGATGAAGTGTTTTAAATGTGCTGCTAATATGCAGGCGTCAGTTACAACTGATGTTACTGATTTAGGAAATTGTCTTGTTATTGTTCGTAATGTACCTTGCTTTAAGTGCGAGGAGTGTGATGAAGTTTTTTATACAGGTACAGTTATAAAACAGCTTGAAAGAATTATTGAAATTGCAAAAAATTCAGTAAATGAAATTGCTATTATTGATTATAATAAACAAGTTGCATAATTAAAGGCATCGGTTTTCCGGTGCCTTGTTTTTTTGCTATATAATAAGGAAGGTTTACAAAATCTATAAGGTATTTAAAGGTATATCTTCCTATTAAATAGATAAAAGATTATATTTGTAATATAAAAATAAAAAAATGTAAAAATATTTATATAAAACTATTGACAAATTATTAAACTGGTGCTACAATATAATCAAAGATGAGGTGATAGATTGTGAGTAAGAGTGTTTACAGTATAGTTTTGAATGATGCTGTTGTTGAGGCTGTTGATGCTTTAGCATATAAATTAGGCACTAACCGTTCAAATATGATTAATCAAATTTTGGCGGAAAAAGTCGCCTATGTCACGCCAGAACAGCATATAAGAAATATTTTGGATACAGTTGAAGATATTATAAATGGTCAAGATGTTTTTAGAATAATGGCTACTCCTGGTGATACTTCACTTATGATTAAAAGTTCTTTTAAGTATAAGTACAATCCTAGTGTTAAGTATTCTGTTATTCTTAATAAAAATGGAAATTCTGCTAGTGGTGAGTTGAGAGTTGTTTTTAGAACTCAAAATGCTGTACTTTTGCAGGAGCTTGATAATTTTATTAATATTTGGAACGCTTTGGAGAGCAAGTATATTAATAGAGAAATTAGATACGCTAAGTCTAGTGGCAAATATGTTAGAGAGCTTAATTTGCCTAGTGATAAATATGACGAAAATCAAATTGGAGAAATGATTTCGTTGTACATTACAGGCTTTGATAGAATAATGAAACTTTATTTTGCTGGTGATGATATTAAGAGTATTGAAACAGAATATGTAAAGTTTTTGAAAAAGTGTGACTATTTAATATAGCAATAGATAATATTATAAATAAAACTAATATGTAGGGGCGAGCATTGCTCGTCCTTAGATAAAGGTAACTATCAATCATAGTTTTGTTACAACTTAATAAGTATTGTGGAGATAATTAATTTTGAAAGGGGAGTTATATATGAATATGAATAAAATGACACAGAAATCATTGGAAGCTATTCAGCTTGCTCAAACACTTGCTGTTGAAAACAGCAATCAGCAGATTGAACAGTCACATTTATTATATGCTTTGATTTCGCAAGACGGTGGAGTTTGTGCTCAGCTTCTTATTAAAATGGGCATTGATATTGGTAATTTTGGTCTTGCTGTTAAAAAATCTATTGATGCACTTCCTAAGGTTGGAGGTAGCTCAAGAGAGCAAGGAAAAGTTTATGTATCATCTGACTTTGACAAAGCTCTTGCTGATGCAGAAAAAACTGCAACAAAAATGGGCGATGACTATGTTTCAGTTGAACATTTGATGATTGGTCTTATTGAAAATCCAGATAGCAAGATTAAGGAAATATTTAAGACATTTAATGTAACTAAGGATAGATTTTTAACAGCTTTAAAGTCTGTTAGAGGTAACACAAGAGTTACAACAGACAATCCAGAGTCAACTTATGATGTACTTAATAAGTACGGTCAGGATTTAGTATCTATGGCTGAAAGAGGTAAACTTGACCCTGTTATTGGCAGAGATAGCGAAATTAGAAATGTAATAAGAATACTTTCAAGAAAGACTAAAAATAACCCTGTTCTTATTGGTGAGCCTGGTGTTGGTAAAACAGCTATTGCTGAAGGTCTTGCTTTAAGAATTGTTAAGGGTGATGTGCCTGATAACATTAAGGATAGAAGAATTTTCTCTCTTGATATGGGTGCTTTAATTGCTGGTGCTAAGTATCAGGGTGAATTTGAAGAAAGATTAAAGGCTGTTTTGCAGGAAGTTAAAAAGTCTGAAGGCAAAATCATTATGTTTATTGATGAGCTTCATACTATTGTTGGTGCAGGTAAGGGTCAAGGTGCTATGGACGCCGGCAACCTTCTTAAGCCAATGCTTGCTAGAGGTGAACTTCATTGTATAGGTGCTACTACTCTTAATGAGTATAGACAGTATATTGAAAAAGATGCAGCCCTTGAGAGAAGATTTCAGCCTGTTATGGTAGATGAGCCTACAGTTGAAGATACAATTTCTATTTTAAGAGGTTTAAAGGAAAGATACGAGGTTTATCACGGCGTAAAAATACACGACCAGGCATTAATTGCTGCTGCTACTCTTTCTAACAGATATATAACTGATAGATTTTTGCCAGATAAGGCTATTGACCTTGTAGATGAGGCTTGTGCTACAATTAAAACTGAAATGAACTCTATGCCTACTGAGCTTGATGAAATTAGAAGAAAAATTATGCAGCACGAAATTGAGGAGGCAGCTCTTAAGAAAGAAGATGACAAACTTTCTAAGGAACAGCTTGAAAATGTGCAGAAAGAACTTGCTGAATACAGAAGCCAGTTTGCTGCAATGAAGGCTCAATGGGAAAACGAAATGTCAGATATTAACAAGGTTCAGGATTTAAGAAAGCAAATTGAAGATGTTACTAAACAAATTGAAATTGCAGAAAGAAATTACAACCTTGATGAGGCTGCTAAACTTAAATATGGTAAGTTGCCAGAACTTCAAAAAGCACTTGAGGCTGAAGAAAGCAAGGGCGACAATGGTACTAAGGAAAACAAGATATTAAGAGATAAGGTAACAGAAGAAGAAATAGCTAAGATTGTAGCAAGATGGACTGGTATTCCAGTATCTAAACTTGTTGAAGGCGAAAGACAGAAGTTACTTCACCTTGATGATATTCTTCACCAGAGAGTTATTGGTCAGGACGAGGCTGTTGAAAAAGTATGCGAGGCAATTATTCGTTCAAGAGCTGGTATCCAAGACCCTGACAGACCTATTGGTTCATTCTTATTCTTAGGTCCTACTGGTGTTGGTAAAACAGAGCTTGCTAAGGCTCTTGCAGAGGCACTTTTTGATGATGAAAGAAATATTGTCAGAATTGATATGTCCGAATATATGGAAAAATATAGTGTGTCAAGATTAATTGGTGCACCTCCAGGATATGTTGGTTATGAGGAGGGTGGTCAGCTTACAGAGGCTGTAAGAAGAAAACCTTATTCAGTTGTCCTTTTTGATGAAATTGAAAAGGCTCACCCAGATGTATTTAATGTTCTTTTACAGGTTCTTGATGATGGTAGAATTACTGATTCACAGGGTAGAACTGTTGACTTTAAAAATACTATAATTATACTTACATCTAACTTAGGTTCTAGCTTTATACTTGACGGTATTCAGCCAGATAATACTATTAGTGATGATGCTAAGTCACAGGTTGAAAACTTGCTTAAGACTAGTTTTAGACCAGAGTTTTTAAATAGACTTGACGAAATAGTATTTTATAAGCCACTTGCTAAGTCAGAAATTGGCTCAATTGTTGACCTTATGCTTAAAGACCTTAACAAGAGAATTGCTCACAAGCAGATTTCTATTGATGTTAGCGATAGTGCAAAGCAATACATTATAGATAGAGGCTATGACCCTGTTTATGGTGCTAGACCTTTGAGAAGATTTATTCAGTCTAAGGTTGAAACTCTTGTTGGTAAAATGATTATTGCTAGTGATTTAAAGCCTGATGATGTTATTGCTATTGATTATAATGGTAGTGAGCTTGTTGCTAGTGTTAAATAATATGTAATTTATGGGGTGTTGTATTATTGCAACACCCTTCTGGCTGTCGATAAAGTCGACAGCCTTGCAAGAAATCCACGCATTTCTTGCAGCAATGGGTACTAAGTACCCACCTATGAAGCGACCAGCCGTGTTAATTTTACAGCAAAAATTGCTGTAAAATTAAGTCGCTGTCCTTAGGTTGCATAGGCGAGCAGTAAAACAAAGTTTTACGACCAGCCTCGGTGGAAGTAAATTCTATCAAGCAACTTTGCTATGCAAAGCAAGCCCCGTATTCTTCGGGGTTGCAAACCTGCGGATTAAAGTCTGCGACGCTTTAAGTTATTGTAATGACATTTTTATTAATTGCAAATTTTTTTGTTTTTTGACAATCTGTAGGGTGTTGTATTATTGCAACACCCTTTTAAATTGTTAAGAGGTTTGATTATTTAATTCACACCATTTTTTATCCACATTTTCTTGTATTCTATTAACAATATCTTTATACTCATCTTTTGCTAAATGTTTAGTTCTGCCAACAGCCTTTAAAAATTCTATTACTTCAATTTTATTTTTAGGTTTGTAGCTTATTTTTGTTATACCTCTTTCTATTTCATAAAGAGGGAAATAACAGCTATCAACAGCCTTTCTTATTACATCTCGTTCATATCTAGGTTCATCTTGCCAGTTAAGAGGGCAGGCTGAAATTGCCTTAACATAAGCAAGTCCATAGTTATCAGCATAATACTGAGCTTTTTTAGCCTTAACAATAAAATCTTGAGGATTACTTTCAGCAACAGTTGCAATGTAATTAATACCTGTTGCAGAAAAAAGTTTTGGTGTATCCTTTGGTAAGTAAGGCTTGCCTCTTTCAGCTATGCCAATGTGGCTTGTGGCACTTTTAGCTCCAAGAGGAGTAGTGTAGCTATATTGATAGCCAGTGTTCATATATCCACCGTTGTCATATTCAAATATAATCATATTATGGTTTCTTGTAGCAGCAGCAAGGGCAGAACCAAGTCCAATATCCATACCACCGTCACCACTAACCATTATAAATGTTATTTTGCCTTGAGGAATTTCACCTCGCCTTTGCCTTTCTTTATAAGCCTCTAAAATACCGCTTAATGTAGCTGCACCATTTTGAAAAAGATTGTGTACATAATTTATATTGAAAGCTGTTGTTGGGTATCCAGTAGTAACTACCATTCCACAACCTGTGTGGAAAAGCATTACAACATTTCCCTCTATACCCTTTAGCAAAAGATTTACATTAACTGGTATGCCACAGCCAGAACAAGCACTGTGACCAGCAACAAGTCTTTTTGGCATATTTGTTGCTTTTTTAATGTTAATGTTTTTGACTGTTACAAAGCCGTTGTTGTCTGTTACATCATAATCCATTGATGAATTAACCTCTGTTATTGGTTCAAAATATTTTGTTTCTTTATATTCGCCACCTTTGTAAATACCATAATAATCAAAGGATTTAACATTAGAATTAAGAGAGGTAATGGCTAAATTTAGCATATATTCAGCATCTTCAACATAAAATTCTTTACCACCTAAGCCAAATACTCGTGTTATAACATTGGCTTTTATATTGTTGTCGTAAAAAGCAGATTTAATTTCTGTTGATAAGTTTCCACCGTCACCATAAGCATCTTGTCTATCACCAATTACAATAGCCTTAGCATTTTTGCAGGCATTTGCTATTTCTTTGTTGAAAAATGGTCTTAAAGCTCTTAATGTAATAGTTCCAACTTTTAAGCCTTTTTTTCTCATATTATCAACAGCTACTCGTGCTGTATCAAAGGCAGAACCTAGAACTATAAATATAACATCAGCATCATCACTTAAATACTTGTTAATAATGTTATAATTTCTGCCACTTAATTTGTAGTAACTTTCAAATTGGTGTGTTATTTCTTCTTTTGCTGCCTCCATAGCAAGTCTAAGCTGATATTTATTGTTTATAATATCTGGTTCATTCATATAAGAACCAATTGTAATAGGGTTATTAACATCAATAGCTGTATATTCTGCCTTGTATTCACCAACATAATTTTTTACAACATTGTCATCTTCAAATATTTTCATATTTCTTTTTTGATGACTAGTGAAAAAACCGTCATAAGCTATTATTACGGGTAATTTAACTTTTTCAGCTACCTTTAAACCAATAATGTTAAAGTCATATACTTCTTGATTATCTTTGGCAAATAGTATAATCCAGCCAGTATTTAGAGCAAACATAATGTCACTATGGTCACCTTTTATACAAAGTGGTGCAGAAATTGTACGGCAAGCCACATTCATTACCATAGGAACTCTAGTGCCAGATTGAACTGGAAGTTGCTCAAGGGCATATAAAAGACCGTTGGCACTTGTGGCATTTATTACTCTTGCACCAGCTAAAGAACCACCATAACATATACCAGCAGCAGAGTGCTCACCTTCGGCTGCTATCATAACAGTGTCTAATTCGCCTTTGCTTTTCATTAAGTCCATATCTTCTGCAATTTGAGTTGATGGCGTAATGGGGTAATATCCCATTAAGTGGTAGTTTATTTGTTTTGCAGATATTGCAGCCGCCTCGTTGGCTGATTTAAAAACTGATTTTTGATTTTCCATAAAAACCTCCAATATTTACGATAGAATAGAAACCCCTCAGGCACTATGTGCCAGCTCCCCTAGAAGTGGAGCTATATGGTGTTCTCCCTATTTATATTTATATGAACAGGTTATTTGTAGGGGCGACCATTGGTCGTCCAACTAATTATTATAACTTTCGCTATCAACCCAACTATTCTCACCAATATTATTAAATTGAAAATCTTTATTTACCAAATAAATATTACCAATATTATCATAAAATTCACCCTCTTTAACAGCCACAAGGGCATTAGTAGGGCAAACCTCAACACATCTCAAACACCCCTTACAATGGTACAAATCCATACCCTTATTTACACCCTTATCAAACTGAAAAACCATATCAGGGCAGGTAGTGTCGCAAAGTCCACAATCAATACATTTATCCCTTATAAAATGAGGCAAAAATCCTTCTCTACAGCCTTCTAAGTTATTAGTAATAGCATTAGCAAAGTTATAATTTACACCACCAATAGGCCCATTGTCATAGCCTAATACTCTTTGAGTATCTTTATATTCCTTTGGGGGAGTGTTGTTTTTAATTACTTTGTTTACAGCTTGATTATATCCAGCCTCAATAGCTTTTATATTACCCTCTAGCTTATCAGGATATTTAGTACCTACAGTTTTTTTAACAGCTTCTTTGGCATAGTCAAGGGGAATAAAGCCACTAGCTTTGACCATTGCTCCTAGCATAACAACATTAAGCCTTGCCCCTAACTTAACAGCAATATCCATAGCATCAATAAGCCACAAATTGCAACTAGGCAAATTAAGATTTTTTACAACATCATCAAAATTTTTTTCTGTATTTACAACTACAGCAGTATTTTCTTTTATGCCAGCAAGGGTATTTTCCTTTTGTCCTAAAGATAATCTAAATAAAGCCAGTAGGTCAGGTTCTCTCACTGGAGCATTAATTCGTATTTCATTTTTAGAATATCTAATATAGCTTTTAACAGGTGAGCCTCTTTTTTCAGAGCCATAAGAAGCAAAACTTTGAGCCTCCAAATTCATATATTCAGCACCAATTTCACCTAAAATTTTACCTATAAGGTTAGCACCAAAGCCACCAATACTTTCTATTCTAATTTCATAATTTTCCATTAAAAAACCTCCCTTTTGTTGTATTATTAACAAAAGAGAGGTAAATTATTAATTATCTTCAATATAAACATCAAAATCGTGGTTTGTAAAGACTTCAGCAGCCTCAGGAGAGTCAAGATAGGTTGCAAAGTCCTTAATATTATCGTTAGGGTCTGTACCGTCATCAGTGTTTAAAACAGCTACAGAATAAAGAACTTGAGAATTAAGGCTATCGCTTGGTGCTAAAGTTATAATTTGTATTTTATCAGCATAAGCAAGGGCGTCAGTTTCAAAACAAACACCTACATCACTTTTGTTGTCGGCTATGTTTTGAGCAACAGATGGAGAGTCATCACATTCATTAGTTTTCATTGTAAGCACTTGTTTAAAAACATTAAGGTTTATAAATATTTCTCTAGCAAAAGAACCTACAGGTTCACTTTCCTTAGCCATAGCTATTGTTGAGGCTTCAGGCACAGTATCAAAGGATTTAACTGTTGTGTCATTGTTATAATTTTTAATAAGAACCATATTATTTTTTAATATAGGTGTTACATTTTTTTCTTGTAAATATTCATCTTGAATTAATGAATTAATTTGCTCTTTAGATGCCGGTATAAAAATATCGCATTGAGCACCGTCTTCAATACGGTTGTAAAGAGAACCAGTACCACCACTTACAATTTCGATATTGACAGGATTTTCTTTGTTGTAGTCCTCAACAATTTCATTTAATGCTGTTGTAAGGCTAGAGTCTGCAAAAACTCTAATTTTTGCCTCGTCATTTTTACTTCCACAGCCACTTAACAAAAGTGTAAATGCACATACAAGACACAATAATTTTTTCATAATTTTCACCCTTTATTTAATATAGATATTTATCTACTTAATTATCCCCATTATTTCGTTTAAAATATTATTGGCAACTTCCTCTTTGCTCATTATAGGAAGTTCTTTAGTGTTATTTTCAGTAATAATAGTTACAACATTTGTGTCAGTTCCAAAGCCAGCCCCTTTGACTTTTAGGTTGTTTGCAACTATCATATCCACATTTTTCTTCTTTAACTTAGCTCGTGAGTTTTCAAGCATATTTTCTGTTTCCATACTAAAGCCACATAAAAATTGATGTGTTTTATGTTCGCCTAGATATTTTAAAATATCATCAGTTCTTTTAAGAGAAATTGACATTTCGCCGTCTTTTTTCTTAACCTTGTTGTCGTATGTTACAGTTGGTGTATAGTCTGCTACTGCTGCTGCTTTAATAACTATGTCGCAATTATCAAATTCAGACTTAACAGCCTCAAACATATCTGCTGCACTTTTAACTTTAACTATATTTATAAAGTCTGGAGGAGTAGCTGTCATATTGGCAGATATTAAAGTAACATCAGCACCTCTTAGCATAGCTCTTTTTGCTAAAGCACAGCCCATTTTACCAGTTGAATGGTTGGTAATATATCTAACTGGGTCAATACTTTCCATTGTAGCACCGGCTGTTATGACAACTTTTTTGCCTTTTAAGTCCTTTTCGCACTCAATTTCTTTAAAAATATATTCAGCTATTTTTTCAGGTTCTTCCATTTTTCCTTTGCCTGTGTCACCACAAGCAAGCAAACCACTTTGAGGTTCAATAAAATGGTAGCCAAATTTTTTGAGCTTAGTCATATTGTCTTGAACAATAGGATTTTCGTACATATTAGTGTTCATAGCTGGAGCTATAAATATAGGGCATTTGCAAGCCATAACTGTTGTAGAAAGCATATCATCAGCAATACCGTTAGCAATTTTGCCAATAATGTTGGCTGTAGCTGGAGCAATAATAACAGCGTCACTTGCTTTAGCTAATGAAATATGTTTAACATCATAAGTATAGTTTTTCTCAAATGTGTCAGTAATACATTTGTTGTTTGTTAGTCTTTCAAATGTAAGAGGAGTTATAAATTCTGTTGCGTTTTTACTCATTAATACATTTACATTATATCCATTTTTAACTAAAATTCTGGCTAAATAAGCAGATTTGTAAGCAGCAATTGAGCTTGTTACACAAAGTAAAACTGTTTTTTTGTCAGACAACTTAATCACATCCTATCATTCATATATCCTTAAATTATAATAATTTTAACATTAAAGGAGATTTTGTGCAATATTTATTTTTATTAAAAATAAAAAGCTGGATTATGTTTCAAATCCAGCTAGTTTAGTCTTTTTCATATTAATCATTAACTATGTAATGAGCACCAATACTTTCTTTTCTCTTTTCCGCAGCCTTAGCAATAAGCCAGCCAGCAGTAAGCATATTATAGATTTCAAGTTTTTCTGGTGGAGTATTAACAATATCAAGTTTACCGAACTTTTTATCTGGTGAATATTGTTCAAACCATTCAATAATACTATGGATATTGCCAGTATGTCTTACTATACCTAAAAACTTCATCATCTGGTGTTGAATTTCCTTTTTTGTTGGCAAATCGCCTAAGGTTTCAGTTGGTATAGTGTCATCAAATTCTTCAGCTTTTCTTGGAGTATTTACAATATAGTCAGCTAAAAGTTTACCAAAAACAAGACCTTCAAGCAATGAATTACTTGCCAATCTATTAGCACCGTGAACACCAGTACAAGCTACTTCACCAACGGCATAAAGTCCGTCAATATTTGTTATACCTTCAGGAGTTGCCTCAACACCACCCATATGGAAGTGAGCACCAGGAGCAACAGGTATCATTTTATCATCTACATTTACACCGTGTTCTTCACAGATTTCAGTTACAGTAGGGAACTTTTCTCTAAAATTATCAATAGCTGAAGTATCAAGGAATATTTTTTCACCCTTTAAGTAGTGAGCATAAACCTCTCTTGAAACAACATCTCTAGGAGCAAGGTCCTTTTGAGGGTGTATACCTTCCATTATTTTTTCGCCCTTGTCATTAATGAGTATGCCACCAGCACCTCTTACAGCTTCAGACACAAGACCATATGCCTTGCCGTTTATTGTAAGCATAGTAGGATGGAACTGTATAAATTCAAGATTTTTTAATTTGCAACCAGCTCTGTAAGCCATAGCCATACCATCACCAGTAATAGTTACATCATTTGAAGTTGATGGATAAAGCTGACCAATACCACCTGTTGCAAGTACAGTATAGTCTGCCTCATAGTGAGATATTTCACCAGTTTTTAAGTTTTTTGTAATAGCACCACTACACTTGCCGTTTTTCACTCTAAGTTCAAGTGCCATTTCATTTTGGACTATGTTTACATCAGTAGTAACATTTCTCAAAAGCTGTTCAACAACTCTTAAACCAGTTCTGTCACCACCTGCGTGTATAATTCTGTTAAGTCGGTGAGCACCTTCTCTACCAAAGGCAATGTTACCATTTTCGTCTTTATCAAATACCATACCAGTTTTAATAAATTCTCGTATAACATTTGGTGCAGTAGAAACTAATTTCATTACAGCGTCAGAGTCATTAAGGTTGCAACCAGCTATCATAGTATCTTCATAATGCCAGTGATAGTCATCTTTGTCTGAAAGAGCAACAGAAATGCCACCTTGAGCCAATGATGAGTTGCAAGACTTGCGTAAACCCTTTGTTATTATAGTTACTTTTCTTTTGTATTTGCAAAGCTCTGATGCAACACTTAACGCACCTATACCAGAGCCAATTACCAGTACATCGGTTTTTATCATTATAATTTACCTCTTTGTAAAATTGTCTTATTATTATTGTACACTAAAATGAAAATAATTCAAGTTTTATATTCACTTTAGTATAAAAATTTTTAAATTTGTCATAATCTATATTATAGGAGGTGATTTTTTTGAAGAAGAAATATTTAGTTTTAGGAGCAGGTTTAATCATAATTGTTACGGCTGTTCTTGCTGTTAAAAGGGATACAGATGCAAATACTATACCTAATGTTATAAAGCCATCTCCTGTTTATGCAGATGTGCCTAATGGTACTGTTCTTTATGATAATATTAATGGTAATGCTATTAATGTTATACTTTCAGGGTCAAAGGTTGAAATATTAAAGGATAAAAGTACCCAGTGGTATTGGGTAAGGTATAAAAACCGTTTAGGCTGGGTTAAAGGTGAAAGTCTTAAAATTCCAGCCGATAGACAGACCAATACTGCACAGTTATCAGAATATGTTATTTTAGATTATGCTAACAAGGCTTTTGAAAGTAGCACAAAGCATTTTGTTTGGGTAGATATTGATAGACAAAGGGTTTATGTTTTATATGGCAAAAAAGGTAATTGGCAATTAGAAAAAACAATAATATGTGCTACAGGTATTAATAAGTCACCTACAACTAGGGGTACTTTTGAAATAAGTGATAAAGGTACTTGGTTTTATTCTGACAGACTTAAAAGTGGTGCAATGTATTGGTCAAGATTTAATGGTAGTTATCTTTTCCATTCTGTAGCTATGGATAAGGATAAAAATATTACCGATAATATTCTTGGCAAAAGACGCTCAAGTGGCTGTGTTAGAATGTCTATTGATGACGCTAAGTGGTTTTTTGAAAACATTGAGGCAGGTACTAAGGTTTGGATTTATTAAGACTTCATTATAAAATTGTAATAAAAATTTTATTTATTTATTATTGAACGGTAGGTATAATTAGTGTATAATTGCTATTGAAATTAAAGTACGAAGAAGGAATAAAAATGAAGAAACTATTTATACTTATGATGTTGTCTGTTATGACATTTGTGTGTGTGTTGCCGTCAGTTACCTTTGCTGGTGACTATATGGAATATGTAGAGCCAGAGGTTAAGCTAAATATTGTTGAAAACAACACAACAATTAAATATCCATTGGGAGAAAGTAAAAAAAGTGTGTTCTGTAACGGTAGACTTTGTGTTCCTCTTAAAGAAGGTGTAAGCCTAATGGGAGGAAAAAGCCAAAATGTGGCAGGCAGTTTAAAAATAGCAATTAATAACAAGAACTATTTTGTTAATAAAGGTGTATCAAGTAATAGACCTAGAGTTTTTACCTATAATAATGAAGAATATATTTCTATTTATGAAATTACAGCACCTTTTGACTATGAGCCTGTAGTCAATTTATCAGCTAACACTGTCGAAATAATGGCTGAAAAAAGTTTAAATAATTATAGCCAGCTAAGCTCTAATAGCAAGGGTGCTTATATAAGATTTGAGGATATAACAGCAGACGGCTTAAAGCCAAATGGAACTGGTAACTATACTGTAGATATGCTTGAAAAACTTAAGTATACTGCTGAATATATGTATCAAAGAAATCAGCAATATTATATAGCTTGGATACCAGTTTATGCTTGCCCAGCATTAAGCTATTGGAATGATGTGTCAAAGGATTATAACCTTTACAACTCATACTTCCTTTATGTTATTGATTATATGGTAGACCACAACGGTCATTTAGGACTTCACGGTTACACTCATCAGTATGGCAATGATGAAAGTGCTATAGGCTATGAGTGGGGAGAAAATACTCCTTACAATTTTAATGAACAGCAGAGAAGAATGGTTGCAGCTAAGGAAACTTGTCACAAACTTGGCTATAAAGATGAATTTTTTGAATTTCCTCATTATGGAGCAACTGATGCTCAAATGAAAATGGCAGAAAATTATTTTGATGCAGTTTATCAGTCTTATCCAGATAATAAGCATTACAATTATTTAACATATACAGCAAGGTCTGGCAAGTGTGTATATTATATTCCTACACCAGCTGATTATGTTCACTATAGGAGAGATGAGTCAATATTTGATAGGATTAAAAATTCAGTATCAAATGGATACACTCTTAGTCTTTTCTATCACCCAGTTATTGATAATAATCAGTTTGAAATTGATACCCTTGATAACAAGAGGGTATGGAAATACTCTGATGAAGGAACTTTGCCAAGCATAGTTAATTATGTTGCTAATCTTGGTTACAGTTTTTCAAGTTTTAAGTAAAGGATAAAATTATGGCAAGTGTAATTATAATAGGTGGAGGTCCAGCTGGTGTTTCAGCAGGACTTTACACAATAAGAGCAAACATTGAAACTACTATATTTACTCAAGGTGGAAGTGCCTTAGTAAAGGCTGAAAAAATTGAAAATTATTATGGCTTTCCTAATGGTATAAGTGGTAAGGAGCTGTACCAAAGAGGTATTGACTCTGTTCAAAATCTAGGTGCAAAAGTTATTGAGCAAGAAGTTATAGGTGCTGGATATAATGGCAAATTTGTTGTGGAAACAAATACAGACACCTATGAGGCAGATGCCCTTGTTATAGCTAATGGTGCATCAAGAAGTGTGCCTAAAATAAAGAATATAAAGGAATTTGAGGGCAAAGGTGTTAGTTATTGTGCCGTTTGTGATGCCTTTTTCTACAGAGGCAAAAATGTGGCTGTAATTGGTAATGGTGATTATGCTTTACACGAGGCTGATGTTTTAAGCAAAGTAGCTGAAAATGTTACAATATTGACTAATGGCGAAAAAGCTCCCAATTATAGTAACTGTGACACAAGAAAAATTGTGTCAATAGAGGGTAATGATGTTGTTGAATACATTGTATTTGATGATGGTGAAAAACTTTCAGTTAGTGGTGTGTTTGTTGCTATTGGTGTTGCTGGTGGCGTTGACTTAGCTAGAAAGTTAGGAGCTATTGTTAATGGCAACTATATTGATGTTAATGAAAATATGAATACTAATGTGCCAAAACTTTATGCAGTAGGTGACTGTACAGGTGGCTTGTTGCAGGTGTCAAAAGCTGTTTGTGACGGTGCTAAGGCTGGTATTGATATAATAAAAAATTTGAAAGATAAGTAAAAGTACACAAAAAAGTTAATAAATTATTGTGAAAACCGACAGAATTACAAATATAGGTAATAAAAGATTGTGCCTTGACTTGTAATTTTGTCGGTTTTGTTTTATTATAAACAATAGAGCCGATTTTTGCTTTTTGCAAAATATTATTTTTATCGGCAATATAAAGGAGGAAAATCAAAATGAACAATGTATTGAAAAGATTTTTGAGTGTTGTTCTTTCTGCTGCTATGGTATTTTCAAGTGTAGCATTTGTTAATATCTCAGCTGTAATGGCTGATGGTAGCAGTTACATTTCAGAAGAAGGCGGTTGGCTTGAATCTGCTTATGTTGAGTGGACATCTGTTCCAAATGCAACAGGTTTTGCAGCTTATGTTAAGAAAGCTAACGACGCTGATTCAAGTTATGTTAAGTTGGATAACGAACTTATTAGAAAGTACCCAACTTACTTTAGAGCTGATGCTGTAGGTTTAGCTGCAGGTCAGTATGTTATGAAGGTTGTACCTTATATTAATGGTGCTTTAGATGAAAGTGCTGCTTTTGTATCTGGTACACTTGATGTTAAGGCTAATGACCGTTCTGGTTCAGCTTTTTCATCTAAGTCACCTTATTATGGCAAGGGTGTAGGTGCATATAACAATGACGGTACACTTAAGTCAGATGCACAGGTTGTTTATGTAACTAAGGATACTGCTAAGACAGTTAAGGCAGACATTATTACAGGCAAGAATGGTAGTTCTGAAACTATTACAGGTTTCCAGTCTATTATTGATGCTAAGCAAAAGGGCTTAGATACTAGACCACTTGACTTTAGAATTATTGGTACTATTGAGAAAAATGATTTAGACCGTATTTCTTCAAGTGCTGAAGGTCTTCAGATTAAGGGTAAGAATGCTGGTGCTGAATTAAACATTACTATTGAAGGTATTGGTGAAGATGCAGTTATCAGAGGCTTTGGTATCCTCTGTAGAAATGTTGGTAATGTTGAGTTAAGAAACTTTGCAGTTATGCTCTGTATGGACGACTCAATTTCTGTTGATACAGACAACAATACATTATGGATTCACAACTTAGACTTATTCTATGGTTCAACTGGTGGTGACGCTGACCAGGCTAAGGGTGATGGTACTGTTGATGTTAAGGGTAAGTCAAATTTTGTAACAGTATCTTACAATCATTTCTGGGATAGTGGTAAGTCATCTCTTTGTGGTATGGGTAGTGAGGTAACTTCTTCACACATTACTTACCACCACAACTGGTTTGACCATTCAGACTCAAGACACCCTAGAATTAGAGTTCAGTCTGTACATATTTACAACAACTACTTTGACGGTAATGCTAAGTATGGTGTTGGTGTAACATTAGGTTCTTCTGCTTTTGTAGAAAGCAACTATTTCAGAAACTGTAAGCACCCTATGATGAGTTCTAAGCAGGGTTCTGATATTATGGAAAATGATAAAACTGGTGTACCTGATTTTTCAGCTAAGGGTACATTCTCAAGTGAAAACGGTGGTGCTATAAAGGCATACAACAATCACATTGAAGGTTCTGATGCAGATAAGTTCAATGGTGGTGTTGAGCCAGTTTACTATGATGCTACTGCAACTGGTACTAACGGCAAGGCAACTCAGTACGATGCTTATTTAGCAACAACAAGAGATGAGAAGGTTCCTTCAACAGTTAAGGCTTTAGCTGGTGGTTCTTCTTACAACAACTTTGATACTGATACATCTAACTTTGATTTAGGTGTTGACGAGGCTAATATCACTCCTGTTGAAGATGTACCTAGTGTTGTAACTAAGTACGCTGGTCGTGTAAACGGCGGTGACTTCAAGAATGATAGCAAGTATACTGTTCTTAATGATGACAAGAGCTATGCAGTTGATACTGTATTAAAGGCTGCTCTTTCTAGCTATACTTCATCATTAGTATCTGTTGGTGGTTTAAATGCAGGTGGCGAAGTTGACACAACTGTTTCAACAGAAACTACAACAGAGGTAACTACAGAAAAGACAAGTGAAGTAACTACTGAAAAGGTAAGTGAAACTACAACAGAAAAGGCTACTGAAACAACTACATCAAATTCAACTCCTGTTGAGATTGGTGAGGCTCAGACAGGCTTTGTTTCTGACAACACAAGTGATACAGGTGCTGGCGTTTCTGTAACATTTAATTCTGCAACTAACAAGTGGACATTAAGTGACTCATCAACAACAGCAGCTGCTGAAATCAAAATTCCTTTTGCAACTCAGAGCAAGGGTAAGGTAATTATTAGTGGTAGTGTTGAACCTAGTACAACAGCATCTAAGTGGGCATTTGTTCAGATTTTAGGTACTAAGGCTGACGGTACTCAGGGCGAAGTATTCGGCTTTGGTGGCGGTGCTAACAAGACTGATTTATCAGCTAGAGTAAATGCTGGTGCTTATACTAAGTTTGGTACATTTACAGCTAAGAATTATGATTACACAGCTATTATTGATTTAGATAACAAGACAGTTGAATTAACTGTTGACGGTGTTAAGAGTACATACACTGGTTTAGATGCTGAATCTATTGAAGGTGTTTATTCAACAACATCAAAGAAGGGTGAAAGAAATGTAAGCCTTTCTGTTCCTTATGTTGGTGTTATTGGCGATGCAGTTGAAACAACTACTGTAGCTGAATCTTCAACTGAAACAACAACTGTTGAAAAGACTACAGTTAATGAAACTTCAAGTGAAACAACAACAGAAAATGTTACTCCAGACCCAGACTTTGTTTATGGCGATGTTGATGGTAGCGGAGAAAGAAATATCAAAGATGTAAACTTACTTATTGAACAAATAAGAAATGGTGCAGTTAATGTAATTAAGGGTATCAATGATGTAAATAATGACGGTGTTGTTGATACAGCTGATGTAGCTACACTTCTTCAGAAAGTTTTAAATAGCAACTTTAAGATGCCTTGTGAGCCTAATGTTACAGAGCCAACTACAGTTACTACAATAGTAGCAACAACAGAGGCAACAACTGAAACAACAACAGTGGCTCCAACAGAGGCAACAACAGAGGATACAACAGCTACTACTACAACAGAAACAACAACAGTAACAACTACTGTTGAAACAACAACAGAGGCAACAACTGTAGAGCCTACAACAGTAACAACTACTGAAACAACTACAGTAACAACTACTGTTGAAACAACTACAGAAGCTACAACTGCTGAAACAACAACAGAGGCAACTACTGAAGGTACTACTTCAGCATCAGCATCTTCTTGGACTGCTGGTGACACAGTTCCTTCTTGGTTATCAGTAAGTGGTACTGTAAGTGGTACTGCTGAAAAGAACAGCAACGGTAATGTAGCATTCTCAACAGCTAACGGTTCTGCTTTTGCAAATACTATTAAGCTTGCAGAAAATGGTACATTTACAATAACTCCAGAAAAGGCTGGTATAGTTAAGGTTTATGTTGCAGCAAATAATAACAATGCTAACAAGGGTACTTTAACAGCAACTATTGACGATAAAACAGTTGGTACTTATAACCTTCCAGGTAGAAAAGATAGCTCAGCTAATGCTTTTGAGGTAACTGTTGATGCAGCCAATGCAGGCAAGGCAATAACATTTACAACTAGCTACAAGGCTTTACTTTTCAAGGTTGAATGCAATTAATTAATATTAATATTTAATACGAAAAGTCCTAAGGTTTGACCTTAGGATTTTTTGTTATAAATAGAGTTAGCTTAAGCTAATTAATCTTGAAAAAGTGTTATTTATGTGGTATACTATATTTTGATAGTTTGTATCAATTTTTAATTAAGGAGATTAATAATGAAAAGAATATTATCACTTTTATTTATATTTGTTTTGTCATTAGGTACTGTTGGCTGTAGCAATAAAAGTGCTGAACCAACTAAGCCTCAAATTTACACTAGCTTTTATGCTATTTATGATTTTACTAAGGAAATAGCAGGAGATAATGTTGATGTTCACAATATGGTGCCAGCTGGTACAGAGCCTCACGATTGGGAGCCTACAGTGCAGGATATGGCTAAGTTAAATAATGCTGATGCAGTTTTTTATAATGGTCTTAATATGGAAAGCTGGATTGATAAGGTTCAAAATTCCCTTGATGCCTCAAAGTTTGTGTGTCTTTCTGACGGTGTTAATGTTAGTGACACAGCATCTGACCCTCATATTTGGCTTAATCCACAAAATGTAAAGATTATGTGCGAAAAGATTTACACAACACTTTCACAAATTGACCCAGATAACAAGGCTACTTATGAGGAAAATTACAATAATTATGTGGCTAAACTTGATAAACTTGATAATGATTTTAAAACTACTATTGAGTCTTTGCCAAACAAGAACATTGTTGTTTCTCATCAGGCTTATAGCTATTTATGCAATGCTTATGGCTTAGAGCAAGTAGCAATTGACGGTATATCTGCTGATAGTGAGCCGTCACCAGATAAGATGATGAGCCTTATTAATTTTGTTAAAACAAATAATGTTAAATATATTTTCTATGAGGAGCTTGTTTCTCAAAAAACTGCTGAAACCCTTTCAAGTGAAACTGGGGCAAAGCTATTGCCTTTAAATCCATTTGAAGGACTTACTGATGATGAAATTGCTAATGGCGATAACTACATTTCAGTAATGTATGAAAATCTTGAAAATATTAAAACAGCTTTAAGCTAAAGGAGAAAAATACTATGAAGGTATTGGAGGTTAAGGATTTATCTTTTAGTTATCCAGACAAAAGCATACTTCACAGACTTTCATTTGATGTTGAAAGTGGTGATTTCCTTTGTGTTGTTGGTACTAATGGTACTGGTAAATCTACATTGTTAAAATTAATATTAAATATTTTACAGCCAACAGAGGGAGAAATTCATCTTTTAGGTCAAACTCCCGACAAATTTAAAAGCTATGACAAAATAGCTTATGTGTCACAAAAGGCAACATCATTTAACAGGGACTTTCCTGCTACAGTTGAAGAAATTGTAACACTTGGTCTTTATTCCCAAAAAGGATTGTTTAAAAAATATGGCAAAGAGGATAAAGAAAAGGTTGCATCTGCTTTAAAAAGAGTAGGTATGTACGATTATAAAAACAGAAAAATAGGTCATCTTTCTGGAGGACAACAACAGAGGGTATTTATAGCAAAGGCTTTAGTTTCATCACCAGAAATTATTTTCCTTGATGAGCCTACAGTTGGTATAGATATTAAGGCTGTTGACTCTATATGTTGTCTTTTAGGTGAGCTTAACAAAAGTGGTATAACTATAGTAATGGTAACTCACGATATTTCATCTATACTTTATCATTCTAACAAGGTTCTTGTTCTTTCAGAGGACGGTCAAGGTGAAATGATGCTTGCAGATGAGTTTAACTCTCATACTATATTAAATCATCTTCACCATAAACATTAATAAATACTTTTAGGTTGTTTCAACCTTTAAACAAGGAGCGTTATTATGGAAATATTTACACTTGCTTTTATGCAAAGAGCAATAGTTGTTGCTATATTTATATCAATAATTACACCACTTATTGGCAATATTATTGTACTTAAAAGACTTTCAACAATAGGTGACGCACTTTCTCACGCTTGCCTTGCTGGTGTTGCAATAGGTCTTTGTTTTAGCTTAAGTCCAATACTTGTGGCTATTGTATTTTCACTTTTGTCAGCTATTATTATTGAGTATATAAGAAGGTCATTTCCAAATTATTCAGAAATAGCTACAGCCATTGTTTTGAGCTTTGGCGTTGGTGTGGCAGCCATATTTTCTGGCTTTGTTAAAAATGCAGCCAATTTTAATAGCTTTTTATTTGGTTCAATAGTTGCTATTTCAACATTTGAACTTGTTACAGTTATAGTTTTAAGTATAATAGTTATTATAACTATGCTTGTTCTTTATAGAGAGCTTTTTTACATTTCATTTGATGAAGAAGGTGCAGAGCTTTCAGGTGTTAAGGTTAAGAGTGTAAACCTTGTCTTTACAATGCTTACAGCCATTGTAGTGTCAATAGCTGCAAGAACAGTTGGTTCTCTTGTCATTTCATCATTAATGATTATACCTGTTGCTTGTGCAATGCTTGTGTCTAAAAGCTATAAGCAAAACTTAATTTTATCAGTTGTGTTTGCTCTTGTTTTTACAATAGCTGGTCTTGCAGTTACTGCATTTTATGACCTTAAGCCAGGTGGTACAATTGTGCTTATTGGCATAGCAGTTCTTCTTGTTATTGTGGCAGCAACAAGAAAGCAAAGGTGATGTTATGAATAATACAGATAAATTTTTAGATTTATATAGACAGCTTGAAAGAATAGGTCGAGCTAATTACTTTCCAGAAATTCCAGAAGGCTCACCTATTATAGCTAGACTTACGGCTATACCAGCCTTGAGAGAATTTAAGGAGGATATAGAATACTGTAGAGTAGTAAGAAATTTTCTTGTTCACACACCTAGAGTAAGAAATGTGTATCCAGTCATTCCTTCTGATGATATGATTAGGATACTTGAAAAATGTGTGGCTAGAGTTAAAAGTCCTACAAAGGCAATGGAATTTGCTGTTAGGCGAGAAAATATGTTTACAGCTTCACTTGGTGACAAAATAACTAAGGTTACAGATTATATGAATAGCAGAGGATTTACCCACATTCCTATTTTTGATGAGGGCAAACTTTTAGGTGTATTTAGTGACAATGTTATTTATTCATACATTTGTGATAGAGGTACAGTTCATATTGATGAAGATACGGAGCTTTTCGAGTTTATTAATTACTTAGGTTTAAGCTATCATATTAATGAATACTTTGCTTTTATGAAAGCTGATGCAACCCTTTATGAGGCAGCAGATTTATTTAGCATTGATAGCAAATCTATGAAACAGCTTGCAGTTATTTTCTTTACAGACAATGGAAGAAGTGATGGCAATATTAAAGGTATGATGACACCTTATAGTTTACTAAGAGATGCTCCAGAGTATATAAATAATTAAAATAACAAAATTAACGGAGGAAATTATGAAAAAGTTTTATTTTATTTTAGCAGCAGCTATGTTAAGTGTGTCTTTCACTGGCTGTGGCAAAACTGATACAGACCAGGCACAGGCAGAGGCAGCATCAAAAGCTCCTATTACTTACGCACAAAATGACTTTGCTCTTTATTCAACTGATGATGATATGCAACCTGTTAAGTTCTTATGTATGTTAGGTGTTGACAATTCAGCACTTAATAATAGTGATGACGAAACAGTTCAGTATTTAAAGCCATTTATTAAAGTTGAAACTGGCAAGTACAAGGTGGGTGACAAGGAAAACCCAGGCAAAACAAATGAAGAAGAACTTGTTAATTATTTTTCTTATTTAGGTAGCCACAAGTCAGTTATTAATGTTAAGGGTATAACAACAACTGGTATTGTTAAAGATGATGATAAATGTAGCACAGCCGATGATGTAATTAAGGCTTACGGCATTGATAAGGATAATGAGGAGTATATTATATCACAAGGTGAAAACAATGACTATACTATTCAGTTAAACTTTAAGGATAGTGGCACAGAGGGTGTTGTTGATAGAATTGTTACTAAAAAGGGTGATGATTTATCTTCAGCTAATCAGAGATATTCCCTTAGATTTAATATTATTAATGACCACGTACACGGCATTGAAGGCTATATGTACAACTAAAGGTGTAGAGTATGAACATAAAAGATTATATAAAGAATAAAAAATTGTTGTGTGACGGAGCTTTTGGCACTTATTTTTCAACATTTAATGCTGGTATTTTGCCAGAAAAAGCTAATACAGCAGCTCCAGAGCTTGTTTTAAGAGTTCACAGAGATTATATTAAAGCTGGAGCAAATCTTATAAGAACTAATACCTTTGCATCAAACAAAAGAAGCCTAGGTTGTACAGATGATGAATTAAAGGCAAATATAAAGTCAGCTTATTCCCTTGCTAAAATGGCAGCAGGTGACAATGTTTTTGTTGCTTGTGATATTGGACCTGAAAGTAAAGAGGATTTTTACTTAATAGCAGACACATTTATTGAGTGTGGTGCTGAAATTATTGTTTTTGAAACATTTTCAGAGGTTGAGGAAATTATACCTGTTGTTAAGTATATTAAGTCAAAAAATAAGGATATATTTGTTTTAACTCAATTTTGTGTAAATCAGCATAGCTACACAGAGGAGGGTATAAGTGCAGCAAGACTTTTTGACAAGTGTAATCAGGTTGAAGAAATAGATGCCTTTGGTCTTAATTGTGGCGTTGGTCCTAGTCATTTGCTTGATATATTAAAGAAGATAAACTTAGAAACTGATAAAATAATTACAGCATTTCCTAATGCCAGTTATCCATCTGTAGTTCAAGATAGAATGGTATTTCTTGACAACATTAATTATTTTTCAGAGGTTATGGCAGATATTGCCCATTATGCAGATGTTATAGGTGGCTGTTGTGGCACAAATCCACAGTATATTAAGGCTATTGGAGAAACAGTAGATATTAATGTGGATTTTGCTCATCATAGCTTTAAAAAGAAGGGTATAGCCAATGTTGCTGGTGAAGAAAAGCATAGTGGATTTTTTGCTGGTAAAGAGGGTAAAAAACTTATTGCTGTTGAGCTTGACCCACCAAAGGATAGTGATTGCACAGCCCTTATGGAAACAGCTAATTATCTTAAGACAAAAGATGTTGATGTTATTACATTTGCTGACTCACCTAGTGGCAGAACAAGAGCTGATTCTGTATTAATGAGTATAAAGGCTGCCAAAGAGGTTGGCGTAAATGTTATGCCTCACATTTGTTGTCGTGATAAAAATGCTATTGCTATTAGCTCCCTTTTGTTAGGTGCTTATATTAATGATGTTAGAAATTTCCTTGTTATTACAGGTGACCCTGTTCCAAGCACAGCAAGAGATAATGTTAAGGGTGTATTTAACTTTGACTCTGTAAGACTTATGGAATATATGCAGGAAATGAATAACGAAACCTTTGCAAGTGACAAACTTTGTTATGGTGGAGCAATTAACTATGCTAGAAGAAATATTGAAATTGAAATTAAGCGTATAGAAAATAAGATTAAGGCTGGAGCAGAGTTTTTCCTTACTCAGCCAGTATTTGATGACAAGGATATTGAAACACTTAAGTACATAAGTTCAAGAGTAGATACTAAAATTTTAGTTGGCATTATGCCTCTTGTAAGCATAAGAAATGCTAATTTTATTAAAAACGAAATAACAGGCATAAGTATACCAGATTCAGTTATTAATAGATTTAATAGTGATATGACAAAGGCTGAATCAGAGGCAGTAGGTATTGAAATTGCAAAGGAAGTAATGGAAAAGGTGGGGGACTTTGCTGATGGTTTTTACTTTATGATACCTTTTAATAGACTATCAATAGCAAAAGCTCTTATTAAGTAAAAGGAGAAACTTATGTTAAAGAAATTAAGGGTTGCAGAGCTTAATGTGGAAATAGACCTTAAATATGATAGAACACTTAAGCAATCTAAGGATTATGAGGCAGATTTTGATGATTATAATATATCAATAGATATACCAAAGGTTGATATTGAAAGAATACATAGCGAAAATCCACAAGTAAGTTCTGATGATATTGAGTATATATATACAGGAGCAGCTTTTTATGAGTCTTTACTTCATTTTAAGGGATTTATGCTCCATTCAAGTGGCGTTGTTGTGGATAATTATGCTTATTTGTTTTCTGCTGACCCTGGCACAGGCAAATCAACACACACTAGCTTGTGGTTAAAGTATTTTGGCGAAGATAGGGCAAAAATTATTAATGATGATAAGCCAGCCATTCGTATGATAGATGATAAACTTTATGTTTATGGTACTCCGTGGAGTGGTAAAACTGACCAAAACATAAATATGAAAGTGCCAATTGGTGCTATTGTATTTTTGGAAAGGTCACAGGATAACTGGATTAAGGAAATAAAGCCACAAGAGGCTATTCCCTTTATATTGCAACAAACTGTTAGACCTGAAAAAGAAGAAGTAATGATTAAACTTTTGGATATGCTTGATATTGTTCTTAGAAGGGTTAAACTTTATAAACTTGGTTGCAATATGTCTGAAGAAGCTGTTAAAGTAAGCTACAACGGCATAAAAGTTGGAGGTAAAGAAAATGAAAATTAAAGAAGGCTATTTGTTAAGAGAGGTTGCAGGTAGCAACATTGTTGTGCCAGTAGGTTCTGGTAATATGGATTTTAGTGGTGTTATTACATTAAATGAGGTTGGTTCTTTTATTTGGAAACAGCTTGAAAAGGATACAACAAAAGAAGAAGTGTTAAATAATCTTCTTGCTGAATATGATGTTGATAAAGCTACAGCAGAGAGTGACATTGATGAGTTTATTAATAAGTTAAAGGGAGCTGAACTCCTTGCAGACTAAATCTGTTACACTTTCAGATGTGTATGATGTTATGATGGAAATGCTAAATAGCGGGGGTACTGTTAATTTTAACCCTCGTGGCACAAGTATGTTGCCTACATTGCATAATGACGGTGATAGGGTTGTTTTGAAAAAGTTTAAGACTTTAAAAAAATATGACTTGCCTCTTTATTTAAGAGATGATGGTCAGTTTGTACTTCATAGAGTTCATAAGGTCAATAGTGATGGCACTTATAGTATGTGTGGAGATAATCAGTGGCATTTAGAAAAGGGTATTAGAACTGACCAGATAATTGGTACTGTTGTGTCTATACAAAGGGGGAATAAGGTTATTAAAACTTCAAACCTTTTGTATAGATGTTATGTTGTTTTGTGGGTAAAGAGTAGAGTTCTTAGGAGAATTGTTGTTGGTGGATTTAGGAAGATAAAGAGAATAGGTAATAGGTAAAGATGGAAACCCTTCCGTCAACCTACGGTTGCCACCTTCCCTATAAGGGAAAGTAAATGATAAAACCTACAGATAATTTATAAGTAAAAGTACAGCTTATTTATACATTACAATTATAAAGGACGACCAATGGTCGCCCCTACAATTTAACTGTTCATTATTTGTAATTTGAATGTTATTTTTATAATTATTATATTACAATATTAACTGTAATAATATGTAAAGTAGCATTTTATTTGTAGGGGTGAGCATATTGCACCGAAAGATTTATCGGCAAATCCATAAAATTTGTTTTTGCGTAGCAAAAATGCTGATGCTCGTCCTTACATAAGGATAAAAGAAAGGTTAAAAAGTCACAATATAGCTCCACTTATAGGGGAGCTGGCACGAAGTGACTGAGGGGTTTCCAAAAACTACAATAAAAAACTACAGAGGTGAAAAAATGGGAAATTTATATACAGCTGATGAAGTTGATGTATGCGTCATAGGTGCAGGTCACGCAGGTTGTGAGGCAGCATTAGCTACAGCAAGAATGGGACTAAAGACAATATTATTTGCATTAAATCTTGATAGTATTGCAATGATGCCTTGCAACCCACACATAGGAGGTAGCTCAAAGGGTCATTTAGTTAGAGAAATAGATGCCTTAGGTGGCGAAATGGGCAAAAACATTGACAAAACCTATTTGCAAATAAAGATGCTTAACACAGGCAAAGGCCCTGCCGTTTATTCATTAAGAGCCCAAGCCGACAAGGCTAAATATCACACAGAAATGAAAAAGGTTCTTGAAAACACAGAAAACCTTTTAATTAGACAGGGTGAAATTGTTGATATATTAACAGAAGCTGGCAAGGTATGTGGTGTTGTGTCTGAAAGTAATGCACTTTACAAATGTAAGGCAGCCATAATATGTAGTGGTACATATTTACAGTCACGATGTCTTTATGGTGATACCATTATTGAGAGTGGTCCAAACGGCTTAAGAAGGTCAGAAAAATTAAGTGCCTGTCTTGAAAGATTAGGTATAAAACTCTTTAGATACAAAACTGGTACACCGGCTAGAGTAGATGCTAAGACAGTTGACCTTTCTAAAATGAAAGCACAGCCAGGTGATGAAAAGGTTGTTCCATTTTCATTTGAAAACATTGGCAAAAACATTGATAAGGAGCAATACGATTGCTATTTAACTTATACAAATGAGGAAACTCACAATATTATAAGAGCAAATCTTGACCGTTCTCCTTTGTATTCTGGTGTAATTGAGGGTACTGGTCCTAGATATTGCCCGTCTATTGAGGATAAAGTTGTTAGGTTTGCTGATAAAACACAGCACCAAATTTTTGTTGAGCCAGAGGGTGAAGATACTAATGAAATGTATATTCAGGGTATGAGTTCATCACTTCCAGAAGATGTGCAGTTGGCTATGTATAGAACTATACCAGGACTTGAAAATGTACAGTTTACAAGAACAGCTTACGCTATAGAGTATGATTGTATTGATGCTAATCAGCTTAAGTTGAGCCTTGAATTTAAGAATATAAAGGGTCTTTTTTCAGCCGGTCAGTTTAATGGTACAAGTGGCTATGAGGAGGCTGCTGCTCAGGGTATTATTAGTGGTATCAATGCAGGTGCTTATATTAAGGGCGTTGAGCCTCTTATTCTTGATAGAAGTGAGGGCTATATTGGTGTTCTTATTGATGATATTATTACTAAGGAGAGTAGAGAGCCTTACAGAATGATGACTTCAAGAGCAGAATATAGACTTCTTTTAAGACAGGATAATGCAGATTTAAGACTTACAGAATATGGTTATAAATATGGACTTATATCACAGGAAAGATTTGATAGATTTTTAGCTAAAAAGTCTGCTATTGAGGCTGAAATAAAGAGAGTAAGTAAGATTAACTTTGGACCAACTAATGAGGTTAATAGCCTTCTTGAAAGTCTTGGCAGCTCTCCTTTGTCAACTGGTGTAAATATGGGTGATATTATTAAGCGACCAGAAATTACTTATGATATGCTTGCACCAATTGATACTGAAAGACCTGAATTAAGTGATGAAGTTAAAGAGCAGGTTAATATTCAGATTAAGTATGAAGGCTATATTGCAAGACAGATGAAGCAGGTTGAGGCATTTAAAAAACTTGAGGCTAAAAAGATACCAGATAATATTGATTATGATGATGTTATGGGTCTTAGACTTGAAGCAACACAAAAGTTTAAGGCTGTTAGACCTGTTAATATTGGTCAGGCTAGTAGAATAAGCGGTGTTAGTCCGGCTGATGTTAATATGCTTTTGGTTTACTTGAATGGTAGAAGATAGTAGTATGAAAAGGTGAGCGTTTTGCTTGCCTTTTTTGTTTGGGTTATAATGTAAGAATGGGTTATTTTTTTGGTGATAGTAATATGGTTATTTGTAGTAGTTAAATTGGGCGACCGATGGTCGACCCTACAAGTAAACAGTAACTACTACTTATTATCTATTATTTATTACTTGTTACCTAAATAGAAACCACTCAGTCACTGCGTGCCAGCTCCCCTAAGAGTGGAGCTATATTGTGACTTTTTAGCTATTTTTTTATCATATAAGAACAGGTTATTTGTAGGGGCGATTAGTAATCGCCCGATGTAACTGTTACGAATGCTGGTCATAGAGGCGAGCATCAGCATTTTTGATACACAAAAACAAATCTTACAGATTTGCCGATAAATCTTTCGGTGCAATATGCTTGTCCCTACAAGTAAACAGTAACTACTACTTATTATCTATTATTTATTACTTGTTACCTAAATAGAAATCCCTCAGTCACTGTGTGACAGCTCCTCTAGAAGTGGAGCTAAACTGTTAATTCTTAGCTGTTCATTTATCATATTATTGTTTATTTGTCATTAAATGTCACTTATTTTATGTTATTATAATAATAAATAATGGATATGTTTAATATAAATGTCAAAAATTATATGTTGGGGCAAAATAACACAGTATAAGGGCAAGTTAAGGGCAAAAAAAGGGCATAAAAAAGCCAGTATTTATGCGGTTGGGGGCAATAAGGGCAATATATTTTAAATATAAATATATTATAATAATAAAAATATATATAAATATAAAATATACCATTTTTGCCCTTAATACATAAAAATAGGGCTGTAAGGCTAGTAATTACTAGGGTTTCAAGGTTTTTACATTTTGCCCCTAAATATGCCCCAAATTGCCCTTAATAATATTTTTTTAAGAAATAAAAAAGACGACAAATTAATGTCGTCTTAAAAATGGAAATATATATTACTTTAACTTATTCTGAACAAAGCTCTTAAGTTCATCTCTGCCAATAACAGTCTTATGAAGAACTTCTCTCTTGTCGATACCCTTAATAGGAGTAGGAATAGCAACACCAGAAACCTTTTCAAGTTCATCTAAAGCAGCAAATGGTTCAATGTCAGCATACTTGCTATCAATAGCCTTTAAAACATCTTTAGCAAACTTATAAGGGCTAGCTGTAGATACAACTACATTAGGAGTCTTGTCACCAGTTTCAGCAACATACTTGTCATAAGATGCCTTAGCAACAGCTGTATGAGTATCCATTACATAATGAGCCTCATCAAAAAGACCCTTAATAGCATTAAATGTTTCATCAACAGTTGCATATTCGCCAACAAACTCGTCCTCAATCTTAAATTCATAGCTACCCTTAGTGTTAAGGTCAGTCATCATATTCTTAGTAGCTTCTGTATCACTTAAGTGATATAAAAGTCTTTCAAGGTTAGATGAAATAAGAATATCCATTGAAGGAGAAACAGTTACAACGAAATCTCTATCCTTAATAGTGTAAGCACCAGTCTTAAAGAAGTCATATAATACCTTGTTGTCATTTGATGCACAAATTAACTTGTTTACAGGAAGCCCCATATTCTTAGCATAATAACCAGCAAGAATATCACCAAAGTTACCAGTTGGAACAGTAAAGTTAATCTTGTCACCCATATTAATCTTGCCTGCTTTAACCATCTGTGCGTAAGCATAGAAGTAGTAAACAATCTGTGGAGCAAGACGACCAATGTTAATAGAGTTAGCAGATGAGAATACATAACCCTTTTCCTTTAACTCAGCCTTTAACTCATTGTCAGTAAATATCTTCTTAACAGCTGTCTGAGCATCATCAAAGTTACCCTTGATACCAACTACGCAAGTGTTCTTGCCAGTCTGAGTAACCATCTGTGCCTTCTGAACTGCTGATACACCATCTTCTGGGAAGAATACAATAATCTGTGTACCTTCAACATCAGCAAAGCCCTCTAATGCAGCCTTACCAGTATCACCAGAAGTAGCAGTTAAAATAACGATTTCTTCATTTACACCGTTCTTCTTAGCAGCAGTCTTTAAAAGATAAGGAAGAATAGAAAGTGCCATATCCTTAAAAGCAATAGTTCTGCCGTGGAAAAGTTCAAGGAAACTATCATTACCAGCAAATACAACTGGAGCAATAGTCTTTGTGTCAAACTTTTCATCATAAGCTGAATTGATGCAATATCTTAATTCATCTTCAGTATAGTCAGTAAGAACAAGCTTTAATACCTGATAAGCAAGCTCCTGATAGCTGTATTCAGTAATAGCCTCTAATGGGAAATCAATCTTAGGCATTGTTTCTGGTACATAAAGACCACCGTCTTCAGCAATACCCTTAACAATAGCCTGACTAGCAGTTACCTTTGTTTTGTCGCCTCTTGTACTTTTAAACATAATATTCATAATCTTATTACCTCTTTTAAAATAATATACAATAATTATATTATTTAATTCTATAATATTTTTTTTACTTTGTCAATTTATTTGAGTAAATTGTTTTATATTTTTATGTAATATATTACTTGTAAATACATTTTTCAGTTGATATAATTAAAATATAGTAAAATATGAATAAAAGCGACAGTAAAAAGGAGGATACACAATGAAATGCCCTTTTTGTGGAAAGTTAGACACAAAGGTAATAGATACAAGAACTATGGAGGATAACACCGTCATAAGGAGGAGAAGATTTTGCGACAGTTGTGAAGGCAGATTTACCACTTATGAAAGAATAGACACAATTCCCCTTACAGTTGTAAAGTCTGATAACACTAGGGAAACATTTAACAGGGATAAAATAACTAAGGGTATATTAATAAGCTGTAGCAAGCGACCTGTATCAAGAGAGCAAATTGACAACATTGTAACTGACATAGAAAACACTATTTTAAATACATTAAAAAAGGAAGTTGAGTCCAAAGAAATAGGCGAAATGGTTATGGAACGCCTTAAGGAAATTGATGAGGTAGCTTATGTTAGATTTGCCTCAGTTTATAGACAGTTTACAGATGTTGACAGCTTTATGAATGAGTTAGGCAAGTTGTTAAAAGACAAGAAATAAACTTATAGCTTATCACTAATATAGGTAGTTTATAATAATCTTTGATTTCCTTAAATATAGCTAAAAATAGTTTAAAATTTTTGTAAAAAATGCTCAAAATGGTTTGACAGTTTTTTATCAAAGTATTATAATTTATAAGATAAATTTGTCGAAACTCTTTTGATGAATTGATGTTACTAATGTTTAGCAACAAGGAGGATTACTATGGAAATTTTTGTATGTGTAGGAAGTTCATGTCACTTAAAGGGTTCTAAGACTGTTATTGACAAACTTACAGAATTAATCAATGCAAATAACCTTGAAGGCAAGGCTGTGTTAAAGGGTTCTTTCTGTATGGGTCAATGTAGTCACCAGGGCGTTTCTGTTAAAATCAATAACGAGGTTTATTCTGTTACTGAAGAAGATGTAGAAATGTTCTTTAATAAGAAGATTTTGCCTAATGTTTAATTACTAGGAGGCAGTTATATGAGCTATATTAAGGTCAGAAAGGCTAACTGCAAAAACTGCTACAAATGTCTTAAAAATTGTCTTGTTAAGTCAATTAAGTATGTTAATGACAAGGTGGAGATTATTGAAGATGCTTGTATCCTTTGTGGTGTCTGTATGACTACCTGTCCTCAAAAGGCAAAAAAAATACAAAACGATATTGAATACATAAAAGAATATGTTGCAAATCCTGACATTACAACTGTTGTAAGTCTTGACCCTAGTTTTGTTGCTGCTTTTGGTGAAAATGCTCCAGCTCTTGGTTGGGCATTAAAAAGCCTCGGCTTTGACTATGTTGAGGAGGCTGCCATTGGTGCAAAGTATGTTACTAAGGAATATTTGCGACTTATTAAGGAGGGCAAAATTAATAACATTATTTCTTCTGCCTGTCCTGCTATTAATATGTATGTGCAAAAGTATTATCCCAATTTAACAAAGTGGCTTGCTCCTGTTATGTCACCAGCCATTGTTCACGGCAGAATTATTAAGGAACAAAGGGGAGCTGATGTTAAGGTTATTCATTTAACACCTTGCTTAGCTAGAATAAAGGAATGTAATGAAAGTCAATTTGTAGATGGTGTTATTACTTATGAGCAACTTATGAAATGGCTTTTAGATGCTAATGTTACTCCTGAAAGTGAGTTACTTAAGGAACACGATGACGACGGTTTTGACAATGAGGGTGGTTATTCCAGAATTTACCCTATTGTAGATGGTATTGTTTATGACTTACAGCATCAGTATTGCAAGTTTACAGGAACAGAGTATATTGAAGGCTATGACCTTGTTGCTGTTAGTGGACTTGCTAATGTTACTAAAATACTTGATGAAATGGAAAAAGGCAATATTAATCACGCTTTTGTTGAGGCGTCCTCTTGCTATGGTGGTTGTGTAAATGGTCCTTTTATGCCAAAGACCCGTTCAACAGGCTACAAAGCTAGAATAGAGGTTAAAAAATATGCTGATAATGCCCATAGGTCAAAGCATTATGATGTGTCAAGCGTAAAGACTGAATATAAGCCTGAGCCAATTCATCAAGATATGCCAACAGAAGAACAAATTAGAGCAATACTTTCTCAAATAGGTAAAAACTCAAGAGCACAGGAGTTAAATTGTGGTAGCTGTGGTTATGCTACTTGTAGAGAAAAGGCTATTGCTGTTTATCAAAAAAAGGCAGACCTTTATATTTGTATGCCTTATATGACTGATATTAATCAAGCAATGAGTAATGTTACATTAAGCCTTACACCTAATTACATTATTGCTGTTGATAGCGATATGTACATTAAGGAATTTAATGTGGCTGCACAAAAGCTATTTAATATTACAAGACTTGCAGCCCTTAATCAAAAATTGTCAAACTTTATTGATACAACGGATTTTGAGCAGGTAATAGCAAACAAAAGTGGTATTTATGATAAAAAGGTATCTTATCCAGACCTTAACATTGTTACAGAACAGACTATTGTATACTCAAGTGAAAGAAATATGGCAATAGCTATTATAAAAGATGTGACCCAAGAAGAAAAAGACAAGGAAGCTCTTTATAACAGAAAGATGGAGTCTGTTAATATGGCTCAAAAGGTAATTGACAAGCAAATGATTGTTGCACAGCAGATTGCCAGTCTTTTGGGTGAAACTACTGCCGAAACTAAGGTTACTCTTAACAAACTTAAGAATTTAATTGATTCAGAGGAAATGAACAATGGCTGATAATGTTTATGTTGATGCAACCTACAAGAGTTTAAATAAATACAAAGAGGAACTTTGTGGTGACAATGTTGAAATACTTAAAAATGATGATAAGTATATTGTAGTTCTTTCAGACGGATTGGGCAGTGGAGTTAAAGCTAATATTCTTTCAACCCTTACTGCTAAAATAATTTCAACTATGCTTTATGAAGGCTCAACAATTGAGGATACTGTTGATACAATAGTCCATACATTGCCTATTTGTAATGTTAGAAAGGTGGCTTATTCTACATTTATAATATTGCAGGTTGACTACAAGGGTAATGCTTATTTAGTTGAATTTGATGCACCAGGCTGTATATTTATTAGAAATGGCAAGAGAATTGATATTAATTATAGTCACAGGGAAATAGCTGGAAAGCCTATAAAAGAGGCTAGATTTAAGGTTGAGGCTGATGATGTTCTCACACTTATGAGTGACGGTGTTATATTTGCTGGCATAGGCAATCTTATGAACTTAGGTTGGAGCTGGGAAAATGTCTGTAAATTTGTTACTCACAAAATCCATAAGGGTATTTCTTCAGCTAGGCTTACTAATATGCTTAGTGACACTTGCAACCAGCTTTATTTAAACAAGCCTGGTGATGACACAACTGTTGCTACAGTGCGTATTGTGCCTCAAAAGATTGTTAGTCTTTATAGTGGACCACCAGTAGACCCTAATAATGATGAAAGACTTGTTACAGAATTTATGATGCCAGAGGGCAAAAAAATTGTCTGTGGAGGTAGCTCTGCCACTATTGTTAGTAGAGTGTTAAAAGAACCTTTAACTCCAAGTCTTGAATATATAGACCCTGAAATACCGCCAACGGCTGTTATTCCAAGCATAGACCTTGTAACAGAGGGTGTAATAACCCTTAAAAAGGCTGTGGATATTATTAGAAGCTATGTTGAAAATCCAACTGATAAAACTGTTATTGAAAAAATGGATAAAAAAAATGGTGCTGCAATTATTGCTAAAACTCTTATTGAAGATTGCACCCATTTCTATATGTTTATAGGTCAAAAAATTAATCCGGCACATCAAAACCCAGATTTGCCTGTTGATTTAAGTATAAAAATGATTATTATGGACGAGCTTTTTGCACTTATGGAAAAGGCTGGAAAAGTTGTAAAACGAAAATATTATTAAAGGACAAAAAATTAGGAGGATATAACTAATGGAAAAAATAACTGATATTAACCAGATTAAGAATTCAATTCTTTATAAGGTAGCTGAATATGCTTATGAAGGTACTCTTGAGGATAAAATGGACTCTATTCCTTATGAGCTTACAGACCCTATTGTGCCTAGTTTCCGTTGTTGTGTTTATAGAGAAAGAGAAATATTAAGACAGAGAGTAAGACTTGCTATGGGTAAGCTCCCATCAGACTTACATTATGAAAAGACTGACAACACACAGATTGTTCACGTTATGAAGTCTGCTTGTGAAGGCTGTCCTATTGACAGAGTAACTGTTACTAACAACTGCCAGAACTGTCTTGCTCAAAAATGTATGAAAGCCTGTCGTTTTGGTGCTATTATGCACACTCCAACAGGTGCTTATATTGACAAAACTAAGTGTAAGAATTGTGGTGCTTGTGTTAAGGCCTGTCCATATAATGCTATTGTTGATATTGAAAGACCTTGTATTAAAGCCTGTCCAGTAAATGCTGTTGATATGGACGAAAACGATTTAGCTAAGATTGATGAAGATAAGTGTATCAACTGTGGTCAGTGTGTATCTAAATGTCCATTTGGTGCTATTGGTGCTGAGTCTATGATGACTAATGTTATTAACTCAATTAGAAACAACCCAGACCATACTTATGCTATGATTGCTCCTGCTATTGAGGGTCAGTTTGGCAAGGCTACTATTCCTCAGCTTAAGCAGGCTATTACTGATTTAGGCTTTAAGGATTGTTATGAGGTTGCTTTAGGCGGTGACGCTGTTGCTTGGAATGAGGCAGAGGAGTTACTTGAAAATGTTGAGGCTGGTAAGAAAATGACTACATCTTGCTGTCCAGCATTTTACAATATGATTATGAAGCATTATCCAGAAGTTAAGGACAATGTTTCAACTACTGTATCACCTATGATTGCATCAGCTAAGGCTATTAAGGCTAAGGACCCTGATGCTGAGGTTGTATTTATTGGACCTTGTATTGCAAAGAAGAATGAAGTTGTTTCAAGATATATGGGCGAAATTAGTGCAGCTATGACATTTGACGAGCTTGCAGCTATGTTTGCTGTTAAGAATGTTGACCCAGAAACTTATGAGGGTGTTGAACAGCTTGCTACCCGTTATGGTAAGGGCTTTGCTAGAAGTGGTGGTGTATCTGCTGCTGTATTAAAGGTTGTTGAAGAAAAGGGCATTGAAAATAAGCCTTCTGTTAAGATTTGTAACGGTGCTGCTGAATGTAAGGTTGCTTTACAGTTACTTAAGCTCGGCAGACTTAAGGAAGATATTATTGAAGGTATGGCTTGTGAGGGCGGTTGTGTAAATGGTCCAATGCGTCAGTATGAGCTTATTGATAGTAAAAAGGTATTTGATAAGAATGTAAATGTTGAAAATACTGAAATTATTAATACTTGTAAAGAAAATGGATATGGTGAGCTTAATATCCACATACATAATCATAACTAAATAAAATAACAAAAAAAGTAGCGATTAAGCATTTTGCCTAATCGCTATTTTTTATAGAATATTAAAACTGTAATTTTATCAAATAATTTCATAGGTATTTTATATAGTTTAGTCTTGATACCTATTAAATAAGCAACCTCAGCAAGTATTACTCCAGTTATAGCATCAGCCAAAACGTGTTGCTTAACAAGGAGGGTTGATAGAATAATAAGTAGGGCTGTAACAAAGGATACAACCTTGTACCAACGCGGTATTTTTTTGCTTGCTGATATACCGATAAAACAAAACCAACTAACTAAACAATGAATAGAGGGCAATAAATTGGTTGGTGGGTCAAGATTGTAAATAAGCTGAACCATAAATCCAAACACTGAATAACCAGTGAAAGCTGGTCTTAAATTCATTGTAGTAGGGTAGAATATAAATATAATTAAACTTATAGTTTTAGCAATAAAATCTGCCATAAAAAACTGGAAGAATTTATGTTTGCCCTCCTTAGCTATAAGTACATAATTGACCAAATAGAATATATACCAAAAACAGTACATAACAACAAATGCACTTATAAATGGAATATCTTCATCAATTCTATTGGTTAAATCGTGATGATAAAAGCCCCGAGAAATCTGTTGACTACCAAAATACACAAATCCATTATACATTATAAAAAATATAAATGGTATTATTGCGTAAATTGGTACAATAGGGTCAACATATTTTCTTATAAATTTTCTCATTTATCCTTTTTGTGAGAAAAAACAAGTTTTAACACAACAAGAATAACTGTTAAAAGTCCTGTAGCAATACCTAAAGCAATAATTATTGGTAAAGGTAACTTCTTTTCTTTAACTGGTTTTTCTTCCTCAACTGTATCAATTTCTATGTCAACAGCAAGGCTATATACACCTTGGTCGTATGCAATAACATAGTCGTAAATATCAATAGAAGCGTCTTCCCCGTATTTTTCTTTAATTGTGTTTATAATATCTGTTGGAATATTACCAATAACCTTAATATTGTTTATTGGTTCAATATATTCAACTACAATAGAACTTCTATCTTCGCTTTCATTTGTAAAAAGAATATCCTCTTCAGGATTAAGTTTTGCTAAAATAGCTTGTATTTCAGGAGAATTAGTATTCTCAATTACTGCATTAATAATCTCCATAGCAAATACCTCCTTTGTTGGTAATTAGTATGCCTTACCCCAGTAAACCATAGTCTTAGCAGGCTTACCACAGCATACGCACTTGTCTGAAATATGTTCTTGTTCAAATGGCATACATCTTGAAGTTGCACCTGTTTTTTCTTTGATTTCAAGCTCGCAAGCCTCATCACCACACCACATAGTCTTAATAAAGCCTGGAGTTTCCTTAAGAGTCTTTTCAAATTCTTCCATATTTGTTGCAGTGTAAGTATGAGCATCTCTGTGCTTTCTTGCCTTTTCAAGTAAGTCGTGCTGAATAGTATCAAGGAGCTTAGTTACTTCTTCCTCAATGTTATCAAGACTAACTGTAATCTTTTCACCGTTATCTCTTCTAGCAAGTACAGCCTGATTGTTTTCAATATCTCTTGGTCCGAGTTCAACTCTTACAGGGATACCTCTCATTTCGTGTTCGCTAAACTTCCAGCCTGGTGACTTGTCGCTATCATCAAGAATTACTCTTGATACCTTAGAAAGCTTTTCTTTAATTTCGTTAGCCTTTTCAAGTACGCCTTCCTTCTTTTGTATAATAGGTACAATAACTACCTGTTTTGGAGCAATTCTAGGAGGGAGTACAAGACCACTGTTGTCACCGTGTACCATAATTACAGCACCGATAATTCTAGTTGACATACCCCAAGAAGTCTGGTGAACATACTGAAGTTTGTTTTCTTTATCTGTGTACTGCACACCAAATGCGTGAGCAAAGCCGTCACCAAAGTTGTGGCTAGTACCAGACTGTAAAGCCTTACCATCGTGCATAAGTGCCTCAATAGTATATGTTGAATGAGCACCAGCAAACTTTTCTTTGTCTGTCTTTTTACCCTTAATCATAGGGATAGCAAGTACATTTTCGCAGAAGTCAGCATAAACATTAAGCATCTGAATAGTTCTTTCTTCTGCTTCCTCAGCTGTTGCGTGAGCAGTGTGACCTTCTTGCCATAAAAATTCCATAGAACGAAGGAAAGGTCTAGTTGTCTTTTCCCATCTTACAACAGAACACCACTGATTGTATAACTTAGGTAAATCTCTGTAAGACTGAATAATATTAGAATATAAATCACAGAAAAGAGTTTCAGATGTTGGTCTAACACAAAGTCTTTCTGGAAGTTTTTCTAAGCCACCGTGAGTAACCCAAGCTACCTCTGGAGCAAAACCTTCAACATGGTCCTTTTCTTTCTGTAAAAGGCTTTCAGGTATAAATAAAGGCATATAAACATTTTCAACACCTGTTGCCTTAAATCTTGAATCAAGTTCCTTTTGTATATTTTCCCAAATAGCATAGCCGTTTGGTCTTAATATCATACAGCCTCTTACACTTGAATAGTCGATAAGCTCGGCTTTTTTTACTACATCAGTGTACCACTGTGCAAAATCCTCCTCCATAGAGGTAATAGCTGTAACTAATTTATCCTTTGCCATTATCTTTTTCTCCTTTAAAACATATCCTCTAAAAATGTATTTTACTAATTTTTTAGAGTAATTATCATATTAAATTTTAATACTATTTCGTGAATTTGTCAAGGAATTATGACTAAGTAGAATAAATGTTTTGTTATTTTTCCAATTTGCTGGTTTTACAAAAATTAAACTTGACATAATTGCTGAATTGTAATACACTATATACTGATTTATGTTAATTTTTATATTTTACGGAGGCTATAATTTTGTTAAGCGACATAGTTATTATATTGCTACTTATTTTGATTAAAGGTGTCACGACAACTTGTTCAACTTCATTATCTGTTATGGACATTAGGCGTACTAAATATGTTTCTGACAAGGATGCCCCAAATTATGAGAAAATAAACAATATACTCTCTAATTCACAAAAATATATTAATGCTTCTGGTATTGTTAATGCTTTTTTAGGTATTGTCATTGGCTTTTTGTTAGCATTAAATGTTTTTTCTGATTTAGTTGGCTTTATTTATGATTTAATTGGCACACAACATAGCATTGCTAATTTAGTGACAGCTATTGTTGTTATATTAGTATTTACTTATTTATTTGCTCTTTTTAGTATTATTATTCCTAAAATTGTTGCTCATAAATGCCCTGATAAGGTTGTTCTTAAGTTTATTTGGATTTTAAAGATTTTTTCTTTTATATTGACTCCTTTTATATGGGTGATTGATATTTCTATTAAGTTTTTTAGCTTTATTGCTAAGGACAAGCTTACTAGTGAAAATGATTTTAGCGAAAATGAAATACTTATGATGGTTGATGCTAGTGGTCAAGAGGGTAGCATTGACGAACACGAAAAGGAAATGATAAACAATATCTTTGATTTTGATGATAAAAATGCTGAAGAAATTGCAACTCATCGTAAGGATATTGTGGCTGTGCCTATTAATATAAGTGTTGAAGAACTTATTAATACTGTTACTTCTGAAAAGTTTACTAGAATTCCTGTCTATGAGGAAGATATTGATAATATTGTTGGTATCCTCCATATTAAGGACTTTATGAATTCTATTATTAATGAAGGCAAGGATAACTTTAATTTAAGAGCTATATTAATGAAGCCTTTCTTTGTGCCTTCAACTAAGAAAACTGACGACCTTTTTGAGGAAATGCAACATAACAACATTCATATGGCTATTGTTGTTGATGAATATGGTGGTACTGCTGGTGTTGTTACTATGGAGGACCTTATTGAGGAAGTTATGGGTGATATTCGTGATGAATATGACGGCGAGGAAGTGCCAGATATTACAGAAGTGACTGAAAGAGTTACAAGAATTGAAGGCTCAACACCTCTTGATGATGTGGCTGAAAAGCTGGATATAGAAATGCCTGAAGAAGAATATGATACCTTAGGTGGTTTCCTTATTGGTCAGCTTGACAGAATACCTGATGAAGATGAAAAGAATATTACTGTTGAATATGGCGGTTATATTTTTAGAATTGATGAAATTGAAGATAACAGAATTGTTATGGTAACTGTTATTAAACAGGATACAACAGAAACTAAATAGTTAATTACAGAGTCGGTTGGATAGTCGCAGGCTGTGAAAACAGCGTGAGGAAAGTCCGGGCTTCATAGAGCAGGATGCCAGATAACGTCTGGTGGAGGTGACTCCAAGGATAGTGCAACAGAAATAAACCGCCTGCTTTTGCAGGTAAGGGTGGAAAGGTGAGGTAAGAGCTTACCGCTGGTTTGGTAACAAATCGGGTCCCTGTAAACCCCATCCGAAGCAAGTTCAAATCGGGGCATTGAGGCTGCTCGTCTCGTCCTGAGGTAAAGAACGCTTGATGTTATTGGTGACGATAACACTAGATAGATGACTGTCTAAACATAACCCGGCTTATAGACCGGCTCTTTAATTTATAAAAAAATTGACCTATGCTTTTATAGTATAGGTTTTTTATTGCAATAATACTTTTTTATCAAACAAAAAACTCCTCTGCTTTACAGCAAAAGGAGTTTTGTTATATTATTATTTACTTAAGCTAACAATTTTGTTTGTTTTATCCCACTTTATATCAGTATCTAAAGCAGTAGCAATGCTTCTAAGTGGAATATATGTTGTGTTATCAACTATTTCAGCAGCAGTAGGCAATGTAATTGAATTGTTATTTACAAGCATTTCTTTAATGCCTATTGTCACTCTTATTACTTTACCGTTTTTGGATATTATAGCTGTTTTGCTGTTGTTATCCCAGCTAACTTCAGCATCTAATGCTTCAGCAACTGTTCTTAATGGTAACATTGTGTAATTATCCTTAATATAAGGCTCTTTTTCAGTGTTAAGTTTAACACCGTTTAATAATATCTGAATACTATTGTTGTTGTAAAGCTCGTTAGCTTTTAATGTCTTTGTTTCTGTGTCATTTGTTAATGTATATGTATTTCCACTTCTTTTAATAGAATTGTAAGTACACTTAACAATTTCGTTGCCAAGTCTATCAATCATACCATATTTACCGTTGCCAGTTTTTTCATCAAGGTCTGATGTTGTGTAGCTGGTACTTCCTTTTTTAACAATAGCTAAGTCATTGTTGTAAGAAAAGACTGTATTTTCATAAATAGGCTCAATTACAATATTAAAATTCTTATCACATAAGCCTAATGTGTTTATGTAGCCAAGTTTGCCACTAGTCTTGTTAGCACAATCATTTTTGTGTGTAATGTAGTAGCCGTCCATACCGTTTTGGCTTAACATACCGTCAATAGTTACAACAAAGTCAAGGCTACCGTCTTTGTTTACTTTGTAATAGTCGTATTTGCCGTTGTTGAGTTTGCCTACAAGAAGTTGGTCGTCATAAGTATAAACATAAGTTTGATATTCAACAGGAACAACAAATTTCATATTTTTATCAAGTATACCTATATTGTTGTTAAATTCGTCATCACCATAATTACCTATTTCAACAAAGCCTCCCTTATAATACTTTGTGTCAACAAAGTCATAAGTGCCTTTGAAATATCTATCTCCACCGACATTTGTTATAGTCCATTTGTTGTCTTTTGTTTGTATAGCAAATTTATCCCAATCAGAAATAATTTTTACATCTTTATATATTGTGTCAAGTATAACATTTCCGTCATAATCAGCAACACCTTTAAGCTGTTTTGTACTACTTACTACAGAATACTTGCTGTCATCACCTTTGTCATCTATCCACTGACTTGTTTCAACAGGACTTGTTGCCATTGAGTTAGTTGTTTCAGCAAATGTGTTTACAGCATATATAGTTGTTATTGTAGCTGCTACAAATAATAATCTTTTGAATTTCATAAAAATTGCCTCCTTATCGTATACATTTAGTATATACCTAAAAAAATAAGGAGGCAATAGTTTAAAGATTAAAAATATATTAAAGTTTATTTTTTAATCCATTATATAAATCTCTAACCGATTTATTATTTAAAGGATTTTTAGCATAAGGTGCTATTTCGTTTAATGGTTCAAGTACGAAAAGACGGTTTTCCATATCAATGTGAGGAATATTCAACTTTTCATCATTTATTATTTTATCTGCGTACAAAACAATATCTACATCAAGAGTTCTAGGTCCCCAGTGTATTTCTCTTTTTCTATCTGCCGCAGTTTCAATTTTATTAACAGCTTTTAACAAGGCGTGAGGAGAATATAATGTTTCTATTTCTATACAGCCGTTTAAAAATTCGTCCTGTTCAGTGTATCCATAAGGTTCTGTGGCAATATATGATGACACTTTTTTTACTTTTACATTTTCATCATCTTTTAATGACTTAAGGGCAAAATCTAAATATGACTTTTTATCACCTAAGTTAGAGCCTATGCTTAAATATGCTGTATTCCATTTTGCTGTTGTTTCAACAGCAACAGTTTTAAGTGGCAAGCCAACAGGTGCAGAAGGTTTTTCAACCTTAAGGGTAACTTTTTTAACATTAAAGTTAATAAGTATTTCATTTGCAAGTTTTACTGACAAAGTTTCTATTAATTTGAAAACATTATCCCTTACATACTTTGTTATAAATTCTGCAACTTCTGCATAGTTTACAGCAAGAGAAATATCGTCATTTAATGCTGCGTTTTCAAATTCTGTTTCCATTTCACAGCTTACAAAAAATCTTTGACCTAGTATGTTTTCTTCTTTCAAAACACCGTGTTTTCCAAAGCAGTCCAGCTTTTCAATTATTACTTTGCCCATATTACCACCTACCTAAAATCTTCTCTGTCATTAATATAGCTCTTTTGTTTTCTTTAACATCGTGTACACGCACAAAGAGAGAGTTTTTCATAACAGCTATTACACTTGTAGCAATAGTGCCTTCAACTCTTTCATTTACAGGCAAATTAAGTGTAAGGGCAATAACAGACTTTCTTGATGTTCCTAAAAGTACAGGATAGCCTAATACATCAAGAGCTTCAAGTTTATTTATAATTTCAAGATTTTGTTCATAGCTTTTAGCAAAGCCAACACCTGGGTCAAGAACTATTTTGTTTTTATCAACACCATATTTTTGAGCTATGTTAATAGACTCTTTTAAGTCGTTTATTACATCTTCCATATAGTTGTTGTAATTTGCTTCTTTTCTGTTGTGCATAAGGCAACAAGCTAAATTGTGCTTTGCTGTTACTTCTGCTATTTTTTCGTCATATTTAAAGCCCCATATATCGTTTATAAGGTCTGCACCAGCTTGTGCAGCTGCTTCAGCTACGGCTGACTTGTAAGTATCAATTGAAATTGGTATATCAAAATTTGCCTTTAATTTTTCAATAACTGGTGCAACTCTTGATATTTCTTCATCATCACTTATCATTGTGTAGCCTGGGCGAGTTGACTCACCACCAACATCAATTATATCAGCACCTTCATTTATCATTTTTTCGGTATGCTTTAATGCTGTGTCAATAGTGTTGTGTGTGCCACCGTCACTAAAGCTATCTGGTGTTACATTAAGTATACCCATTACATAAGTTCTATCTTTAAATTCTTTATTACCTATTATCATTTTTTATCTCCTAATATTTAATATTGTTGTTTCTTCTCTCATCTGACCAGTAACATTCATTTTGTGCTTTGCAACTATAGCATTGTCTTGATAGTTTGTCTGCCTTGCATATTAAGTCACTTAAATTGTTTATTGTATCAACATCTTTTCTGTGGTTTAATATGGCATTTACACATTGTTCTATTTCGCTATCTGAAAAGTTGCATTGAGTCATAATTGTTCTTGCAATTTCTGCACTTTTGTTATTGTGGTTTTCAACATCGTAAGCTCTGCCTAAATCGTGAAGTAGGGCTGTAGTGTATATTATATCCTTTGATATAGCCATATTGTTTTCAAGGTTAATAATATAAGCAATTCTTGCTACATCAAGGCAGTGATTAATGCTATGACAACAGAATATTCTTGTTTTTTCTCTTTCATTAATTGTGTTAATAGCTTGATTAAAAAGGCTATTTTTTATTATTTTGTTGTATCTTTCCATATAGCCTCCTTAAAGCAATGGTATATTTCTTCCATAAATGAAAGTGAGCCAAATACAAGTATGTTTTTGTATTTTAAGGCTGATTTAACTGCTTGCAATATAGATTTACAACTTTCAACATTTTTGTTGTACTTACTTATTGCCTTTGCATATTCCTCGGCTTGCAATGCTCTTGGATTTTGTGATTGTATAGTGTAAATTTTAGTAGCAAGAGGTGACATTGTTTCAGCAATAGTGTTGTAATCTTTATCCTTAAGTACACCAGTTATAAATACAGTATCTTTGTCTTTTAAATATAGCTCCACATTTTCTTTTAAAGCCTTTATACCGTGAGGGTTGTGAGCTCCGTCTACTATAATTAGAGGTTCTTTATTTATAACTTGAAAACGACAAGACCACTGAGCATTTTTAAGGGATTTTTCAATGTTATTTATGTTAAATCCCATTTCATTTAACTTGTCTAAAACCTCAATAGCAAGGCAAGCATTATCAACTTGATATTTGCCAAGCATAGTAATTTCTATATTATTGTAATTCTTATAATCGAAAGTAGTTTTTTCTAAAGAATAAGATATATTTTTTGCTTTATCTACAAATGTTATTTCTTTGCTGTGATTAACAAGAATATTTTCGGCATTTGGTTGTTGTTTAGCAGAAATAGCAATATCCTTAATTATACCTGCCTTTTCTGTAGCAATTTCTTCTATAGTATTGCCTAAAAACTTTGTGTGGTCAATGGCTATTGGCGTAATTACAGCCATTATTTTGTCTGTAACATTAGTGGCGTCAAGTCTGCCTCCCATACCGGTTTCAATAATGGCAAAGTCGCAGTTCTTTTTGCTTAGCCAGTAAAAGGCAATAGCTGTTTCTAATTCAAATACCGTTGGCTTGCAATCGGATTTTTCAATTATATTTTTGACTTCTGATACTGTTGAAGCAAATTCTTCCTCACTAATCCAATTGTTGTTATATGTTAGCTTATCTCTGTAATTAAGTACAGATGGAGAAATATATCTGCCTACATTGTAGTTGTTTTCAATTAGCCCTTGAGCAATAAAAGCACCTACAGAACCTTTGCCGTTTGTGCCAGCAATATGTATTGTTTTAATTTTCTTTTGAGGATTTCCTAAAAGTGAGCATAACTTTTCCATATTGCTTAAGCCTGGTATTATTTTGTTTGCTGAATTTTCGTTTATATATTTTATTGAGTCTTTATATGTCATTGTTATCACCTAAATTTAATAAGTTTTAGTATAGCACAAAAATCGAAAAATGTATATATTATGGCATAAATTTATGATATAATTAAAACAAAGTTATGAAAGTAATAATTATTTGCAAGTATTACTTGTTATTTAAGTAGTTTAATTAAAATAGGAGAAAAAATGAAAACATTAATAATAAACGGCTCACCACGAAAAAATGGTGATACGGCATATTTTATAGAAAGAATAAAAAGGGAAAAAGAAATAGATTGCCACATAATAAGTGCTTATTATGCTGATTTTTCACCTTGTATAGATTGCAGACAATGCACAAAGGGTCAATGTATATATAATGATGAATTGACGAAAGTTTTTAATAATATTGATGATTATGACAATGTTATTGTTGCTACACCTTTATACTATAATCAGCCTACAGGTATGCTAATGGCTATGATGTCAAGAACTCAAATGTTTTTTAATAGTAAAAAAAGTTTAAAACTTAAAAATGGCTATGTTGTTGTAGTTGGTGGGGGAGATTCAGTGGTTAATTCTGCTGATGCTGAAAAAACAATAAGGATAATGCTTATGGGACTTAATGTTAAGGTTAAAGGGTATGTTAGGTGTTTGCATACATCAACTGTTAAGCCGGAAAATGATGTTGAAGCAAATAAAGAGTTAGAGGAAATTATTGAAAGGTTATAAAAATAAAAATAGGGATTGTCAACTGACAATCCCATCTTTTGTAAAAAAATCCAAAATGCCGTCCCCAGTTTTTTGACACCTAGCGGAGCTAGGTGGGTGTCCGCAGAACAACTCTCTGCCTTCCGCTGCCCAAAGGGAATTAGCTTGCGGCCTGACATAAGCTGAACAATGTAGGAATCCCGTTCAAAAAATGTAGGTTCAAAAATAAAAGGTCGCGTACATTTCAGAAAAATATATTTAAAATAATAATCTAGTAAGGATATAGGAATATTTAACAATTACCTTTATCATCCCTGCGAAATTATTATACAATATTATGTGATAAAATGCAAGAGGTTATTCGTGAAAATTTACATTTCATTTACATTACAAAATTTTTAAAAAATTTTAAAAAATAATTTGAGTTTTTGGGTAAAATATATTATACTAAAGATAGATAAAATATTTGTCAAAAAATAAAAAATTATGGTTGACAAAGGAACATATAAATGATAAAATTTTAAGGATATAAATATTGAGGAAGGAGAGTGCAACTATGTTTAAACCTAAACAAATGACAATTTATAATTGCTTGTATCATATTCCTTCTCGTTTTATTTTCTCTTTTGATTTTATAAGGCAATAAAGGGTTTTTATTTGAATTCCTTTTATTGCCTTTTTTGCGAAAAGCAATAATAACATATAAGGAGGCGGCTTAGTTGTATAACAGAAAGGATTTGTTAGGCTTAAGAGATTTAAGTGCTGACGAAATAATGACTATACTTAATACTGCAAAGGAAATGAAAGAAAAAATAGATAATCCTGATTTAAGAACTAATATTCTTTCTAAGAGCAGTATCGTAACTCTTTTTTATGAAAACAGTACAAGAACTAAAATGTCCTTTATGCTTGCTGGTGAATATCAGGGAGCTATTGTTAAGGATTTAGGTGTGGCAACTAGTAGTGTTTCAAAGGGTGAAAGTCTTATTGACACAGGTGTTACTCTTGACCAGATGGGTACTAATGTAATGATTATAAGACACCAGATGACAGGTGCTGCACATATTCTTGCTAAAAATGTTAAGGCTAGTGTTATAAATGCTGGCGACGGTTCAAATGAGCATCCTACTCAGGCACTTCTTGACCTTTTCACTATTATGGAAAGAAAGGGTAGCTTTGAAGGCTTAAAGGTTGTTATATTAGGTGATATTTCTCATTCAAGAGTTGCTAGAAGTAATGCCTTTGGTCTTACTAAACTTGGTGCTAAGGTTACTCTTGCAGGACCTTCAACTCTTGTTAGTAGCTCAATGCAGAGTCTTGGTGTGCAGGTTAGCACTGATATTCCATCTGCTATTAGAGATGCTGATGTTGTTATGGGACTTAGAATACAGTTTGAAAGACAAAAGAATATGCCTTTCCCTAACTTAAGAGAGTATTCTAATCTTTTTGGTGTAAATGATGAAATATTAAAATATGCTAAAAAGGATGTTCTTGTTATGCATCCAGGTCCTGTAAATAGAGGTGTTGAGCTTAGTACAGAAGTTATTGACGGCAAACATTCAGTTATTAATGTTCAGGTTAAAAACGGTGTTGCTGTTAGAATGGCTGTATTAAAACTTTTAACAGAGGCTAACAGAAAATAAGGGAGGGTTATTGATGAGTAGTATTTTAATTAAAAAGGGTAGACTTGTTGACCCAAAGAATAATATTGATGCTATTAAAGATGTGCTTGTTGTTGACGGCAAGGTTGCTAAAATTGAGGATAGCTTAAATGATAGTGCTGACAAGGTAATTGATGCATCAGGTCTTGTTGTTATGCCTGGCTTAATTGACCTTCACGTTCACTTTAGAGAGCCTGGCTATGAAAAGAAGGAAACTATAGCTACTGGTTCAAGAGCTGCTGCTATGGGTGGCTTTACAACTGTTTGTGCTATGCCTAACACAAACCCTGTTACTGACAATGCTATTATGATTGAGTACGCTTTAAGCCCTAATAGAAATGCAGTAATTAATGTTCTTCCTATTGGTGCAATTACTAAGGGTCAAAAGAGTGAAGAACTTGCAGATATTGGTCAAATGGCTGCTGCTGGTGCTTGTGCTTTATCTGAAGACGGCAAGTCTGTTTATGACCCAGCATTAATGAAAAATGCAATGAGATATTCTAAAATGTTTAATCTCCCTATTTTTGACCACTGCGAAGAAATTACTCTTGCAAAGGGTTCAATGAATGCTGGTGACAGAGCTTCTATACTTGGTTTAAAGGGTATTGGCGATGACTCTGAAGAAATAATGGTATCAAGAGATATTATACTTGCTAAGACTACTGGTGCTAAACTTCATATTTGTCACATTAGTACAGAAGGTAGTGTTGAGCAGGTTAAAAATGCTAAAGCAATGGGACTTCCTGTAACAGCTGAGGTTGCTCCACATCACTTTACTCTTTGTGATGAAGATATTAAGGATTATGACTCTAACTTTAAGATGAACCCACCTTTAAGAAGTCGTAAGGACCTTGAAATTATTAGACAGGCTATAAAGGACAATATTATAGAAGTAATTGCTACTGACCACGCTCCTCATCACATTGATGATAAGAATTGCGAATTTGAAAAGGCAGCAAATGGTATAATAGGTCTTGAAACAAGTTTTGCTCTTTCTTACACAGAGCTTGTTGAAAGTGGCTTGATTTCATTTAGTGATATGTTAGCTAAAATGACATCAAATCCAGCAGATGTATTAGGCTGTGATAAGGGTCAGCTTGCTATTGGTGCAACAGCTGATATAGCTATAGCTGATATAGACAATAAATATACTATTGATGTAAACACAATGGTATCTAAGGCTAAAAACACTCCTTTTGGCGGTAGAGAAGTAAAGGGTAAAATACTTTACACTATTTGCGGCGGCGAGGTTGTTGTAGATAATGGTAAATTAACTAAATAGGAGGAAAGAAATGATTATTGATAAGCTTATTGAAAAAATTAAGGCTACTGGTAATCCTACAGTTGTTGGTTTAGACCCTAGACTTAATTTTATTCCAAACTTTATTACTGAAAAATATTATGCAAAATATGGCAATACTCCAAAGGCTGTAGCTAAGTCAATGTACAAGTTTAACAAGTGCATTATTGACGCTGTATATGACATTGTGCCTGCTGTAAAGCCACAAATTGCTATGTATGAAAGATACGGCATTGAAGGTTTAAAGGCTTATGACAAGACTTGTAAGTATGCTAAGAAAAAGGGTCTTATTGTTATAGGTGATATAAAGAGAAGTGATATTGCTTCAACAGCTGAAGCATATTCTGACGGTCATATTGGCAAGGTTGATATTAACGGTTGTGAATATGATAGCTTTGCTCAGGATTTTATTACTTTAAATCCATACTTAGGTTCTGACTCAATTACTCCTTTCTTAAAGGATTGTGAGGCTTATGAAAAGGGCTTATTTGTACTTGCTAAAACTTCTAACCCTAACAGTGGTGAAATTCAGGATTTACTTGTTGACGGCACTCCTATTTATGAAAAGGTTGGTGCTTTAATTGAGAAGTGGGGCGAAAGCACAAGAGGTCAGTATGGCTTTAGTTCAGTAGGTGCTGTAGTTGGTGCTACTCACCCAGCACAGGCTAAGAGATTAAGAGAAGTTATGCCTCACACATTCTTCCTTGTACCTGGTTATGGTGCACAGGGTGGTAAGGCTGAGGATTTGGCAGTTTGCTTTAATGAGGACGGCTTAGGTGCTATTGTAAATTCTTCAAGAGGTATTATTGCTGCCCACACTAAGGACCAGTATAAGTCTTGTTACACAGATGAAAGAGATTTTGCTCTTGCTGCTAGACAGGCTTGTATAGATATGAAAAATGATTTAAGGAGATGTATTTAACCATGAAAAAAACCATTAAAGCTGAGTTAATACTTGAAAATGGCGTTAAATTTAAGGGTAATGCATTTGGCTATATTAAGGAAACTGTTGGTGAAGTTGTTTTCACAACAGGTATGACAGGTTATCAGGAAACATTAACTGACCCTTCATTTGCTGGCCAGATTGTAACAATGACTTATCCACTTATCGGTAACTATGGTATTAACCTTGAGGATATGGAAAGTAGAAAGCCTTTCTTAAAGGGTTTTATTGTAAGAGAAAAATGTGATGTTCCTAACAACTGGAGATGTGAAATGGACCTTGAGGACTTCCTTTATCAGAACAAGATTATGGGTCTTGAAGGCATTGACACAAGAGCTCTTACAAGAGTTTTAAGAGATAATGGTACTATGAGAGGTATCATTACTACTAGAGTTGATGACCTTACTCCTAGCCAGATTAAGCAGAAGTTTGATACTTATACTAATGCTTATGCTGTTAAGGAAGTTACTATTGATGAGCCTTACACTATTAGTGGTCCTAGCACTCATCTTGCAGTTTTAGACTGTGGTATTAAGCAGGGTATTTTAAGAGATTTAGCTAAGAGAGGCTGCAAGTTAAGCGTATTCCCAGCTTTTACATCAGCTGAAGAAATGCTTGCTGTTAATCCAGATGCTATCTTCTTAGGCAATGGCCCTGGCGACCCTAAGGATATTCCTACAGTTATTGATACTGTTAAGACTCTTATTGACTCAGGTATTCCTGTACTTGGTATTTGTCTTGGTCACCAGCTTATTAGTCTTGCTTTAGGTTGCAACACTAAGAGATTAAAGTTTGGTCACCACGGTGGAAATCACCCAGTTAAGGACTTAAAGACTGGCAGAGTATACATTACAAGCCAGAACCACGAGTTCGTTGTTTGTGACTTAAATGATGATGTTGAGCCAACATTTATTAATGTAAATGATGGTAGTATTGAAGGTATCAGACATAAGACTAAGCCTATTTATTCAGTTCAGTTCCACCCTGAGGCTAGTCCTGGACCTCTTGATACACAGGTATTATTTGATAGATTTTTAAAGATTATTGAGGAGGTGAAGACTCATGCCTAAGGATAATTCCATAAAGAAGGTTTTAGTTATTGGTTCTGGTCCTATTGTTATCGGTCAGGCTGCAGAGTTTGACTACTCAGGTACTCAGGCTTGCCAGTCACTTAAGGAGGAAGGTGTTGAGGTTGTTCTTGTAAACTCTAACCCTGCCACTATTATGACTGACCTTGGTATGGCACATTATACTTATATTGAGCCTCTTACTATAGATTTTATTGAAAAGGTTATTGCTAAGGAAAGACCAGATAGTATCATCGCTGGTATGGGTGGTCAGACAGGTCTTAACTTAAGCTGTGAATTATATGATGCTGGTATTCTTGACAAGTACAATGTTAGAGTTATCGGTACTTCTATTGACTCTATTAAAGAGGGTGAAGATAGAGATAGCTTTAAGCAGTTAATGGAAAGAACTAATCAGCCTATTGTTGAAAGTGATATTGTAACTGATGTTGAGTCTGCTGTTGATTTTGCTAACAAAATTGGTTATCCAGTTATTGTAAGACCTGCTTATACACTTGGTGGTACAGGTGGTGGTATTGCAGCTACTGAACTTGAATTAAGAGAAATTTGTACTCAAGGTTTACACCTTTCAAGAGTTGGTCAGGTACTTATTGAAAAGAGTATTGCTGGCTGGAAGGAAATTGAGTTTGAGGTAATGAGAGATGGTGCTGGCAACTGTATTACAGTTTGTAGTATGGAAAATGTTGACCCTGTTGGTGTACATACAGGCGATAGTATTGTAGTTGCACCTGCACAGACTTTATCAGACAGAGAATATCAGATGTTAAGAAGTGCTGCTATTAACATCATTAACTCAATTGAAATCAAGGGTGGTTGTAATGTACAGTTTGCATTAGACCCTAACAGCTATAATTATGCTGTTATCGAAATCAACCCTAGAGTTTCTCGTTCATCTGCTCTTGCATCTAAGGCAACTGGTTACCCTATTGCTAAGGTTGCTGCTAAGATTGCTTTAGGCTATAATCTTGATGAAATTAAAAATGCTGTAACTGGCAAGACATTTGCTTGCTTTGAGCCAACAATTGACTATGTTGTATTAAAGTTCCCAAGATGGCCATTTGATAAGTTCTTTGGTGCTAAGAGAACTCTTGGTACAAAGATGATGGCAACTGGTGAAATTATGTCAATTGGTAAGAGCTTTGAGGCTGCTTTATTAAAGGGTATCCGTTCTCTTGAAATCGGTCAGTATGGTCTTGAAAGAAAGAGTGCTAAGGGTCTTAGCCTTGATGAATTAAAGAAGAGAGTTGTTAAGCCTGATGATGAGAGATTATTCTATCTTGCAGAAATGTTAAGAAGAGGCTACAAGGTTGAAAAGGTTTGCCAGATTACTGGTATGGACTTATTCTTTATCCACAAGATTTACAAGATTGTTGAAATGGAAGAAACTCTTAAGGGTATGAAACTTGAGGACTTCAATGAAGAAAACTTAAGATACTTTAAGGAAATGGGCTTCTCTGATAAGGCTATTAGTAAGTTTGTTGGTTGTATTCCACCTAGCATTTATGAATTGAGAAAGAAGTGGAATATTATGCCTGTATTTAAGATGGTTGATACTTGTGCAGGCGAGTTTGAGGCTGTTACTCCTTATTATTACTCAAGCTACGATAGCGAAACTGAGGTTGTTGTAAGTGATAAGAAGAAGGTAATGGTTATTGGTTCTGGTCCTATTAGAATTGGTCAGGGTATTGAGTTCGACTATTGTTCAGTTCATTCAATTATGGCTTTAAAGAAGGCTGGTATTGAAACAATTATTGTTAATAACAACCCTGAAACTGTTTCTACAGACTTTGATACAGCTGATAAGCTTTACTTTGAACCTCTTACAGAAGAAGATGTATTAAATGTAGTTGAAACTGAAAAGCCAGACGGTGTTATTCTTCAGTTTGGTGGTCAGACTGCAATTAAACTTGCAAACTTCTTTGACGAAATGAATATTCCTATCTTAGGTACATTACCAAAGCATATTGATGAAGCTGAGGATAGAGAAAAGTTTGATGCTGTACTTGAAAAGCTTGGTATTGCTAGACCTAAGGGTAAGGGTGTATTTACTCTTAAGGAAGGTATTGAAACAGCTGAGGCTCTTGGTTATCCTGTACTTGTTAGACCTAGTTATGTATTAGGTGGTCAGGGTATGGAAATCACTCATAATGAGGAAGAACTTTCACTTTACCTTAATGAGGCATTTGAAAGAGATAGCAAGAACCCTGTTCTTATTGATAGATATTTAAGCGGTAGAGAAATTGAAGTTGATGCTATTTGTGATGGTACTGATGTATTTATCCCTGGTATTATGGAGCATCTTGAAAGAGCTGGTGTTCACTCTGGTGATAGTATTTCAATTTACCCACCACAGCATATTTCTGATGACATTAAGGAGCAAATTCTTGATGTAACTAAGAAACTTTCTATTGCTCTTAATGTAATTGGTATGGTTAATATTCAGTTTATTGAGTTTAAGGGTGAGCTTAACATTATCGAAGTAAATCCTCGTTCTTCAAGAACTGTACCTTATATTACTAAGGTTACTGGTGTACCTGTTATTGATGTTGCTACTAGAGTTATGCTTGGTGACAAACTTGCTGATATGGGTTATAAGACTGGTATCGGTTCTGAACCAGATGTTGTTGCTGTTAAGGTTCCTGTATTCTCAACTGAAAAGCTTCCACAGGTTGAAGTTAGTTTAGGACCTGAAATGAGGTCTACTGGTGAAGTTTTAGGTGTAGGTAAAAATCTTGAAAATGCACTTTATAAGGGCTTTATTGCTGCTGGTATGACTGTTCCTACAGCAGGTAGCACTATTCTTGCAACTATTTCTAGCAAGGACCACGATGAATTTGTTAAACTTGCTAAGAAGTGTGTTGAACTTGGTTGTAACTTCCTTGCTACAAAGGGTACAGCTAAGGCTTTAAATGACAACGGTATTAAGTGCAAGGTTGTTAAGAAGATTAGTGAAGGCGTTCCTAATATTATTGATACTATTAGAAGTGGTGTTGTTGATTTAGCTGTTGATATTCCTAAGAAGGCTAATGATACTCATTCTGATGGCTTTAAGATTAGAAGAACTGCTGTTGAAAGTGATGTAACTCTTATTACTGCTATGGATACATTTGCTGCTATGGTTGAAGTTATGGGTAAGGATATTGACCAGAGTAAGCTTGATATATTCGATATTAATAGAGATATGAGAGAAGAAAAGTAATTTTTCTGAAGTTTATTTAAGGGAGAGCGAGGCTCTCCCTTTTTTGTATGTGTATGTTGTGACCTATTAGTTAGTAAGCTGACAGCTCCCTTAGAAGTGGAGCTAAAGGGTTAATATTTAGTTGTACTTGTAACAACTGCGAATGGGTTCATTTGTAGGGGCGAGCATTGCTCGTCCTTTAAGCTATTGTATATAATGAATGGGTGGGTTGTAGGAGTGAACATCAGCATTTTTGCTATGCAAAAACCAATCTTTCAGTGCAATATATTCGTCTGTTAATTAGTTAATTGTAGTAGTTACATTGGGCGAACACTGTTCGCCCCTACAAGTAAGGTGTACAATTGTTTATAGGGCAATAACATTTACCTTCCCTTATAAGGAAGGTGGCAACGGAAGGTTGACGGAAGGGTTTCCGGTATTTAGTACTTATTATTTAAAGATAGAACCCCCTCAGTCAGCAAGCTGACAGCCCCCCTAGGAGTGGAGCTAAAGGGTTAATATTTAGTTGTACTTGTAACAACTGCGAATGGGTTCATTTGTAGGGGCGAGCATTGCTCGTCCTTTAAGCTATTGTATATAATGAACAGATAGGTTGTAGGAGTGAACATCAGCATTTTTGCTACGCAAAAACCAATCCTACGGATTTGCCCATAAATCTTTCAGTGCAATACGCTTGTCCTTTATAACTTAAACTATTTATCCTATCAAACTAAAAATTATCATCTAATTCAACATTAACCATTTCACCGGTTATAGGGTGATTAAAAACTAACTTACAAGCACAAAGAGCAGGTGTAACACCTCTTTTATGTTTAAATTGGCTATTATATTTAACATCACCCCAAAGAGGAGCATTTATTGAAGCAAACTGCACTCGTATTTGATGATGTCTACCGGTTTTTAAATTAATTTCAACTTTATTTACATCTTTCCTTTTTTCTATTAATTTATAATCAAGAATAGCAATTTTACTTCCCGCAGTACCTTTATTTACTATTTTAGAAATATTAAGTCTACTATTTTTCATTAAATAACTTTCAATGTGTCCCTCATTTTCAACATTGCCACAAACTAATGCGTGATATATTTTTGTTATGCTATGTTCTTGTACCATTTTTGTTAGTTTATCAGCAGTATTTTTATCTTTAGCAAATAACACCAATCCTTTAACAGGTCTATCTAATCTAGTTAATATATACACATCATTTTTAGTATGTGCCTTTGCTTGGTCACTTAGGCTTTCAACTCCACTTTGGTCAGGTTGTGAAGGTTGTCCTGGGGCTTTATTAGCTATTAATATATATTTATCTTCAAATAAAATTTCCATAAGTTCACCTCATTTATATTTTATTAAAATCATAATTGAAAAGTAAAACAATGTCAATATTTCAATTAAAGTTTTTTTTAACACTGTGACTCCTTCGACAAATAAGCGTTGGTCAAAATATTATACTAGCTTATGTAAGGAGGTTAAGACAAATGACAAACAAAATGAGGGAGTGGGCTAAAAGCTATAGACTAACCTATGGTGTCATAGCCTTTATGCTGGGGCGTTTGGAATTTTTTGGTGTAGTCAATCCTATAATTATTGGTTATGCCTCTGTATTTTGTTACAAGTCGGGGTTTTATACAATAATTATATCGTCAATACTTGGCTTATTAACGGTTACAGGCGATATGTACATATCTCGCTATATTATTGCTTTATTAATAATGAGCATTTTTCATATATTAGGTACTGACAAATACAAGCAGGGTTATACGGCTGGTCTTGCAATTCTTACTGGTGGCTTAATGTTTGCTATGTATTATGATTTTTCGTTGTTTTTTGCAATGATGTCGGTGGTGGAAGCAGTTTTAGCAGTTGCTCTCAATACTATTCTGCGTGAAAATATTGGGTTTCTCAATATTATTGATGTAGAAGCCAACCAAACTGAGGAATATCCTAAAGAGGTTCAGAGGATTGTTGGGGAAAGGTTGAAAACTGTTGCTGCTGCCTTTGAAAGAGTATCTAAAAGTTGTCAAAGGGCTTATCAAGCTGTTATTCCTGATAATAGTGATGAAGAAAAGCGAGAAATATTTGACAAAATAACAGAAATTAGCTGTAAGGGTTGCTCTAATGTGGAGAACTGTTGGCACAAAAATTGCGTTAGCACTTATAAATCAATTTATAAGGCAATAGGCATTTGGCTTGAAAGGGGAGAAATAAGCAAAGATGCTTTAAGTGATACATTTATTGCAGAGTGTAGTAGGTGGAATAAAATTGTTACCTCTGCCAATGGATATATTCAAATGTATAGAGAGCAAGTTATATGGCGTGAGAGAATAAAAAGTGTAAAATTGTTGGCAGTTCAGCAATTATCTGATGCAAGCAGAGTAATTGAGGGATTGATGGAAGAAGTTACACAAAATATGAATATTGACCGAGAATTAAGCACTAAAATATATAAGGGTCTTACAAAAAAAATGGTAGAAAGTGCAGTTGCTCTTTATATTAATAATAGGTTGGAAATTTATATTACATTAAAAAATTGTCACAATTGCAATAGTTGTAATAATAGTATAATTCCTAGGTTAAGAGAAATACTTGATATGGACTTTGTTAATGTTAATAAAAGCTGTGTTATTGAAAACAAGACCTGTGTGTTGCATCTTGTGGAAAAGCCTAGATTAAGATTAAATATATATTCTAACGGAGTGCATAAAGAGAATAGTGAAATTTCTGGTGATAGTTATACATATTTGCAACTTGATAAGGGCAAATATTTGCTGGCTTTAGCTGACGGTATGGGTAGTGGAGAGTTGGCAAGAGAGGAAAGTGCTGCTTCTATTGAAATGTATGAGGATTTTGCATCGGCAGGATTTAATAGAGAAACTATTTTAGAGGCTATTAATTCTGTTCTTCTTCTTGATGAAGGTAGGGAGTGTTTTTCTACTCTTGATATTTGCACTGTAGATTTGTATAGCGGTGAGGCAGAATTTATTAAAATTGGAGCTGTTTCAACATTTATAGCAAAGGGGAGAAATGTTGAAGTTCTTAGTTCATCATCTTTGCCTGTTGGTATATTGGGCAAGGTTGACAGAGAAATTTTTAATAAAACCCTTGCCAAAGGTGATATAATCGTAATGCTAACTGACGGGGTAATTGACTCAAGAGGTGGCTCTATTAGGAGTGAGGATTGGATTAAATCTGCTATTAAAGAAAGACGAGATAATAACCCTAAGCATATTGCAGAGGATTTGCTAAATAAAGCTAAGGAAAATTATAACGGTACTATTAAAGATGATATGACTGTTCTTGTGGCTGTAGTTGTGTAATAAAATAGGACTGCAACAAATTAATATAAAAGTCAATTGTTGCAGTCCTTTAAGTTAATTATATTTTTTAGTCCTCATCAAAGTGAAGAACGCCGATAAATGGTAAATTTCTATATCTTTGAGCATAGTCAAGACCGTAGCCTACAATAAATTCATCAGGAATATCGAAGCCTGTCCAATCAACATTTACTTCAAATTCTCTTCTTTCTGGCTTGTCAAATAAAGTACAGAGCTTAATTGACTTTGGCTTCTTGCTGCTTAAGTATTCAATAAGATAGTGTAAAGTTCTACCACTATCAATAATATCTTCAACAATAAGGATATTTTCGCCTTCAATAGGGTCATCTAAGTCCTTTAAAATTTGAATGTTGCCACTTGATTCAGTAGAGTTGCCATAGCTTGAAACAGCCATAAAGTCAAACTTAACAGGTAAGTCAAGATTTTTAACAAGGTCAACCATAAACATAACTGCACCCTTAAGTACGCAGATAGTTTTTACTTCCTCACCCTTGTAAGATTCAGTAATTTCCTTTGCTATTTCTTGAACTCTAGCTTTTAATGTTTCTTCTGAAATAAGTGTTGTAACTCTTTCTTTCATTTTAAACCTCCCATAAATTTAAGTATATTATATTTGTGCTTTCTTGATTTGCCTTAAAATAGGCAGATGTTTTCATATCTTTTACCCATATAACATCATTACCTTGAACAAGGAGAGGAATAGTATCTCTTTTGCTTAAAGGTATTTTTTCGTCAATAAACAATTTTTTTATTGACTTTGAGCCGTTATATAAGGTTATTTTGTCGCCTGTTTGTCTTGACCTGACAAATAAATTTATTTTATTTATTTTATCATAATCTAAAGGAATAGTACAGACATTTTTATTATTTTCGTGTAGATTATTGTTAGAAATACAAATTCCTATACCTATATCCTTTAAAGTGTATGCCTTTTCAATTTCAATATTGTAGGAAAAATCTTTTTTATCTATTGTTTTGCAGAAATAAATACTATTATGTTCTCTTATTGCTCTTAAGCCATTAGGAAGTTCAATAGTTTTGCCACTTTCTTTGTTTATAAGTGATAGTACATTTTCTACATGGTCGTAGGATATATCGTGTAAGTCAGCAGAATAATCAACAAAACCTAATCTTATAACCCTTCTTTGAATAACTTTGTCATATTTTTTTAGTATATCTATATCTATTCTTTTTGGCTCAATTTCACAAGCCTTATAGGCTTTTATAGCTTCTTTATTCATATAGCTGTCTTCATCAGCCATAAGTTCAGCAGTTCGTGCCATAGTTACAGCTATATTTTCGTTAAAGTTTTTTTGTATTTCTGGTATAATATTAAGTCGTATTTTATTTCTTGTATATTCTTCAATAGCATTTGTGGAGTCTGTGCAAAATTTAAGCCCTTTATTTTTGCAATATTCTTCAATTTCTGCTCTTGAAATATTTATAAGGGGTCTTATAATTCTATCCCTTGATGCAGATATGCCACCTAAACCTTTAATGCCTGTTCCTCTGAAAAAACGCATAAGCATAGTTTCGCAGTTGTCATTTAAGTTGTGAGCAACAGCAATTTTGCCTGTTGAACCGGATACAGCATAAAAAGCGTCGTATCTTAATTTTCTGCCCATTTCTTCAACTGTAAGACCGTTTTCTTTTGCTAATTTTTCAACTTCATAGCTAAAAACCTTAATGTTGTTACCATAGTGTTTGGCAAGATTGATGACATAGTTCTCATCTCTTTTTGCTTCTTCTCCTCGTATATTGTGGTTAATATGAACAAGGGTAATGTTAAGGTTGTATTGGTCTTTTATGGAGTTTAATATGTCTGTTAGACAAACTGAGTCTGCACCACCAGATACTCCTATTACAATACTATCGCCAAAGGATAGCATATTGTATTTTTTTATTGTAGCTATAACTTTATTTAGCATTGTGTTTCTCCTTGACATATTTTTTGTTGGGATGGAAACCCCTCAGTCAGCAAGCTGACAGCTCCCCTAGAAGTGGAGCTAAACTGTTAATTCTTAGGTGTTCATTTACCATATAAGAACAGGTTATTTGTAGGGGCGAACAGAGTTCGCCTGTTAATTAGTTAATTGTAATAGTTACATTTTGGGCGATTACTAATCGCCCCTACAATTAAGGTATGGTTTGCTTATTTAATTATCTGTAGGGCAACATCATTTACCTTCCCTTATAGGGAAGGTGGCAACCAAAGGTTGACAGAAGGGTTTCCGATATTACCTATTACTTATTATCTAAAGATAGAAACCCCTCAGTCAGCAAGCTGACAGCTCCCCTAGAAGTGGAGCTAAACTGTTAATTCTTAGGTGTTCATTTACCATATAAGAACAGGTTATTTGTAGGGGCGAACAGAGTTCGCCTGTTAATTAGTTAATTGTAATAGTTACATTTTGGGCGATTACTAATCGCCCCTACAATTAAGGTTTAGTTTGCTTATTTAATTATCTGTAGAGCAACATCATTTACCTTCCCTCATAGGGAAGGTGGCAACCGAAGGTTGACGGAAGGGTTTCCGATATTACCTATTACTTATTATCTAAAGATAGAACCCCCTCAGTCACTGGGTGCCAGCTCCCCTAAGAGTGGAGCTAAACTGTTAATTCTTAGCTGTTCATTTACAATATAAGAACAGGTTATTTGTAGGGGCGAGCATTGCTCGTCCGTTAATTAGTTAATTGTAATCGTCCGTTACATCTATAAATTAAAAAATCCTCAAAACTAAAGTTTTGAGGATTGATACGGAGTAAGAGAGATTTGAACTCTCGCGCCGCGCAAACGACCTACTCCCTTAGCAGGGGAGCCCCTTCAGCCACTTGGGTATTACTCCAAAAGATGATATACTGTGTTGTCATTCACAACACTTCATAAGTATATCATAGGGTGAGTGGTTTTGTCAAGTGTTTTTTTATAAAAAAACAAAAAAAGTTAAACCAGATACTAAACTAATGAGCCAGCCACAAATAACATCATAAGGATAATGAACGCCAGTCATCACTCTTGTTAAACCAGTCATAAATGCAAACAACACAAAACACGGAACTAATACTGGGCAAATAATTATAAAACTTAGTGATATTATCATAGCACTACAAGCGTGATTGCTAGGAAAAGAACCGTTATTTTTATGGTCTACAAGTTTAACAACATCATCTCTATTAAATGGTCTAGGCTTATTTAATATTTTTCTTAATATAGTGTTAAACAAAAGGGTAAAGAAAGGAACGGCTATTACTTTAACCATTCCCTCTCTGCCACTTAAATATAAACAAAATACACCTATAGCATAAATACTCATAAATGCAGGTCTAGATAACCCTGACACAAATATAGCAAAATGTTTAGCTAATTCATTAGTAACTGTGTAATAGTATATCTTATTAAAAAGTTTATTATTCATTCCAGATACCGTCAAATACAAATGTTGCAGGACCTGTCATATAAACGTGGTTATCCTTTTCACTCCACTCAATAGTAAGGTTACCACCTAAAAGTTTAACTGTAACAGGAACTCTAGGACACTTGCCTTGTAAATTGGCAGCAACAACAGTTGCACAAGTACCAGTGCCACAAGCCCAAGTTTCGCCAGCACCTCTTTCCCAAACTCTCATATTAAGATGAGTTTCGTCAACAAATTCAACAAATTCAACATTTGTCTTTCTAGGGAAAGCAGGGTTAGTTTCAAGGCTTGGACCATAGTAATCAACACCAAAGTCCTTAACAGGAGTGTCAATAAATGTAACTGCGTGAGGATTACCCATTGATACACAAGTAAATTCAAAATCTTTGCCCTGAGAATTAAGTTTTAAGTCCATAACAGCCTTAAATCCAGCGACCTTAGACTCCTTAGCTTCGCCATTAACAGGAACTTCACTAGGCTCTAAAATAGGTTCGCCCATATCAACAGTAAGCATTTCAGCCTCGCCCTGTTCATTGAGCTTAACTTCAATAACCTTGATACCAGCAAGTGTTTCAAGTCTAATAGGGTTCTTTTTAACAATGCCTCTGTCGTAAACATAACGACCTACACATCTTGAAGCGTTACCACACATTTCAGCTTCTGAACCGTCAGAGTTAAACATTCTCATTCTGCAATCAGCAACATTAGGGTCACTTGGAGGACAAATAAGAACAAGACCGTCAGAACCTACACCAAAGTGTCTGTCGCTCATAGCCTGAGCTAACTTGTTAGGGTCAACAACTCTTTCTTCAAAACAGTTTACATAAACATAGTCATTGCCACAACCGTGCATTTTTGTAAATTTCATTATAATATCACTCTCCTGTTTTTTATTTCTTTTTATATAAAGATAACATAAAATTATGTATAGTTCAAGAAAAATATATAAATACATTTAGAAAAAATAATTGTTTTGTCACATATTATCAACTTTTAAATTAATATATTAAATTGGCTCAAAATTTGTGTAAAATTGGCATAAAGTTTTTGTGCAATACTTATAAAACGACAAAAAAACTGTTTGACTTTTATTGTTAATTGTGTTATTCTTGAAATACAGTAAGTAACGGATAGTTATTTGCTGAGAATAATTTTTATTTTTTTTATTTTTTTAGGAGGAACTGTTAAATGAAGCAAGGAACAGTTAAGTGGTTTAACGCTGAGAAGGGTTTTGGTTTTATTTCAACTGAAGACGGTAACGATGTATTCGTTCATTTCTCTGCTATCCAGTCAGAAGGCTACAAGACATTAGATGAAGGTCAGAAGGTTGAATTTGACATCGTTGACGGTGCAAAGGGTCCTCAGGCTGCAAATGTAGTTCGTTTATAATCAGTAGTTAATATTTAATGTAGATTTTTATATTTATATAGATTTTTATTTTATTTTTAAATTTTGGTTATAACAAAAGGAGCTGTTTTTTCAGCTCCTTTTTTCTTAGTTATTTTTTTCTTCGTGATATTCTTTTTCAGTATTTACATTCCAAATATTATTCTTATCTTTTTTGCCAGTAATAATGTTATTAACTGTTTCAAAAGCTGTAACCATACTATGGTCCATATTGTTGTATCTATGCTGACCATTTCTACCTACACAGTAAAGATTGTCAAATGTATTAAGATAATCAATAAGTTTATCAATATCATTATATGTATCAAAATATGCAGGATAAGCCTTTTTAACTCTTTCTCTATGAGCGTCCATTACTTCATCAGCTGTTGAAAGCACACCCATTTTAACAAGTTCATTTGATGCAAGTTTAATAGCTTCATCATCAGTTAAGTTCCAGAAATTATCACCTTCGTTACAGAAGTATTCAAGACCAATCCATACTGTATCATCTGGCTTTTCAACCATATAAGGTGACCAGTTGTTAAATATCTGTATTCTACCTAACTTAACACCAACATCTTGAACATAAATCCAGCAGTCTGGAACAATATTATTAAGAGTTTTAATATCTGTTTTATTAACAAGGTTTAATTTTTTGGCAAGTATACCAATTGTAACAAAGTCACGATAAGGTAAGCCGTTTGCAATATCAAGTTCTTCCTTAGGCATAACATCTTTCATACCGTTAGCAAGGTCTTTAAGTGGCATTGAAGAAATGAAAATATCACCTGTCATTGTTTCAGTTTTACCGTCTTTAACATATTCAACAGAAACAATTTTGTTATTTTCTGTGTTAATTTTGTTTACAGAGGCATTTTTAATAATTGTGCCACCCATATTTTCAATTTCTGCTGCGGCAGTTTCCCAAAGCTGACCTGGACCATATTTAGGATAAATAAATTCTTCAATAAGAGATGTTTCAACTTTTCTATTTTTGCCAGGGAAAATTTTAGAAATCATATCCTTTAATACAGCAACAATAGAAAGTCCCTTTACTCTTTGAGAACCCCAGTCTGCTGAAATTTCTCTAGGGTGTCTACCCCATAACTTTTCTGTATAACCTTCAAAGAACATTGAGTAGAGAACTCTACCAAAACGGTTAATATAGAAATTTTCAAGGCAATCTTCTTTTTTCTTGAATATCATAGCCTTAATATAACTAAAGCCTGCCTTTAATGTTCTGAAAAAGCCCATGTTAACAAGTGTCTGCATTTTTAATGTAACAGGATAGTCAAAAAACTTTTTAAGATAGTATATTCTTGAAACTCGGTGTCTTTTAAGCATAACTCTATCTTCTGTTTCAGGGTCAGGTCCACCAGGTGTAAGAGTTTTTTCTCTGCCAAGCTTTTTGTCATCGTAAGAAGGAGAACCCTGCATAGGAACAAGGTCTGTCCACCATTTCATAACACTTTCGTCTTTTGAGAAAAATCTGTGACCACCAATATCCATTCTGTTACCTTTGTAGCGAACGGTTCTTGATATACCACCTATAGCACCACTTTCTTCTAATATAGTGACCTTTGCGTCCTTATCCTTTTTTAAAAGCTCATAGGCTGCTGTAAGTCCTGCAGGACCTGCACCTATAATAACAACATTTTTCATTTTTAGACTTCCTCCTGTTTATTTGTAAAGTAATATTTTTCTTGCTAAATAATTGTAAACAAGTACAATAGCAGATACAATTATTTTAGCGGCGTATTTATTGATTATTTTAATAAATAGCATCATTAACAATATGTTTAAGAAATAGCCAATTATACCAATAACAGTATAGGCTGTAAATTCTGCTGTAGTGCTTTTTACAACAGCTTCTTCTGTAAACACAAATTTTTTAGAAAGTATGAAATTTGTTATAAGTCCCATTATAAAACCTGCTGTTGTAGCTAGTACAACACTTAATTTAGTATCAGGTAAAATAAGGCTGACTATAACAAAAAACATATAATCAACAACAAACGCTATACCACCAACAAATGCGTAGCGAAAAAATTTGATTAAACCGTTTTCGGTAGGTTTAAAGAAAAGACCGTTAAAGTCCAGCTTAATTGCAAGCTGAAAAAGTTCTTTCATATTATATCCCTCTTTTTTACAATATAGGCTTTATTATAACACAATTCCTTTAAAAAGAAAAGGTCATATTTTTTTACTATAACCAAAATTGTATTGCTGTAGCTATTTTCCAATATACCTCAGGGTTAGTATCCATAGGACCGTAAGTAGTGACACCTAAAGTGATTAAAAATGCTATAACCATTGTATAAATAAAACAAATTGGCATTGTGCAATTTAATAACTTGCAATATTCTCCTTCACTATATTTAGTATAGAGAGCAAATAATGTAGCTATTGCAGATAATGAGAATAACCAAATAAAGTCAAGAGAATATCTTGGTAAAACACCACCCATTAATCCGTCAGCAACAGCAATTAATAAACCGAATACTGCAAAAAGAACTGTTACACTAAATATTTTGTGTTCCTTTAAAGTAGCTTTAACCTTTGGCATAAACAAAATAAGCCAAACAATAGGTTGAAGGAACAATAAACCACCATACATACTTTCTACATAATTAGACCCCATAAAGTTTGAATCTGTTACTGTACTAATAATGTATGGGAATATACCTTTTATATTTAATGGTTGTAAAATGTAGAGGAATATACCTTGAGGTATTCTTCCTAAACAAAGCCCTCTTGATGTTAAGTCGTTTGTAGTAAGATTATAAGTTGCACCAAAATCAGTTGGAGAACCAAATCTTGCATAGTTGTAATGGAACATAAAAAGTGCAAATATTACTATTGGTACTACAAAAAGCAATGTATTAGCAATGCTTGTCTTTGAAAATAGCTTTCTATCCTTAAATACAGTATTCCAAAATATAGGTATAGCTGTAAATATAACTAAAAGTAACTGTGGTCTACAGCCAGCAATAAGTGCCATACATATTGAGCCAATTAATAACTTTGGCTTGCTTAATGTATAGTCATTATCTTTTTCTTTAAAGGCTGTCAACCAACAGAAAAGACCACTTATTGCAAATGTAAGTCCTGTAAATATTGGCAATGAATACATATCAGGCCAAACCATTAAAAATGCTGTACCTATACCATTTATAAATATTGTTGTTGCCATAAGATATATAAGTAGTGGTATTGACTTTTTGTCAGACTTAAATCTAATAGCTAGAGCATATATAAGTAAATAGCTCATTATTACAAATATTGGTACTAATGTCATTATGCTAGCAAAAGGACTAACATTGTTTTCAGTAATTAACTTAACTGGTATATTAAATAAAAGGGCTGGTACTATACCAAAGTACACATAATATTTACCTTCATAATAAGCGTGGTCCCAGTTGGCTGTTGCTCCAGCATTATTTCTTGCTGCTGGGTCATAAGGGTTTTCAAGCTCTGCTAGCTTTGGGTCAGCATCATCACTAACATAGTAATGACCGTCAAGTATAGCATCTGCTAATTCGTTATACTGATTTTGCCAGCTAACTGTGTTGTAAACATACATTGGATTTATATGACCTGCTGTCATCATTACAGCTATTTGTAAAGCAATTAAAACAGGTATAAGTATTCTTTGTTTACTGCTTTTAATATTTAATTTATAGTTATAAAATTTTGACTTTGGTCTTATTATGTACAAAAGACCTATAGCAACAAGTATTACAATTACTCTTATAAGGCTAAAGTGGAAAGGAACATTTTTATTAATTGTTATAGAATTAATAACTAATTCTTTATCCCTAACATCTTTAAACTCAATACTCATATTTTTTGTTTCACCCTTTAAGTTAAGGGGAATGTATTTAGTTTTTTCGATTGTAGATATAATGCTTCTATCTGGCATACTGATACCGTTCATATTGCCTTTATCATCAGCATTAATTTTTACCTTAATTTGTTTATTTCTTTTGTTATCTTTTTTTGCATTAAAATCTGCGCCGATATTTACAAATGTATTTTCAGCATCTATGTACACATTTTTTATTTCTTGGTTAATGTCGTAAAATCTAATAGTGCCGTTATCCTCATTAAATCTAAAATGAGAGTTGCCTAATACACTTATGTTTCCGTCTACCGTGCAATCTTCTAAATTAATAGGCTCATAGCCCATAGTTGTGAAAAATCTGAAATTAAATACAAATATTTCAGCAACAATTACTATTAATAATGTTAAACTAACAATAAGTTTTTTGTCTTTTGCCTTATTGTTAGTTTTATTGGTTTTTGGTTTCATTTATGCCACCTCTTTATTAATCTTTTACATAAGTAGTTTATATTATTATTATATTTATGTCAAGAAATAAGTTAATTCATTTTATAATTGCATTTTAACAAAATTTAATATATAATTATAAGAAACTAAATATTTTATGCGTTGTATCCTATTTTATGTTATTAGATTTCTCTGCTTTTAACATTTGGGAACAGCAGCAAGGAGGATTTTATTATGACACAACAGAGAGAAAAAACTCGTAGTTTAGTGGAAATGGCACTCTTTATGGCTATTATTGTAGTGTTAGCTATTACACCTTTGGGTTATATTCCACTTGGCTTTATGAACGCAACTACTGTTCACATTCCTGTTATTATTGCAGGCATTGTTTTAGGTTGGAAAAAAGGTGCTTTTTGTGGCTTTGTATTTGGCTTGACTAGCTTTATAAATGCAACATTTAGAAGTGCTAGTGTATTATCATTTCTTTTTACACCGTTTAAACCTTTTGGTAACGGTTGGAGCCTTGTTATAGCTTTTGTACCTAGAATATTAATTGGCGTTGTTGCTTTTTTTGTTTTTAAGGCTTTATTTAATGTTACTAAGAAAAAGAGTATTTCTATGTTTTTAGCTGGCGTGGCTGGCTCAATGACTAACACTATTTTAGTAATGGGTATGGCATATTTATTCTTTGCTGAGCCTTATGCTGAAAAAACTAACATTGCTGTTGAAGGTGTGTTAAAGGCTGTAGCAACAGTAATGGTTGTAAATGGTATACCTGAGGCAGTTATTGCTGGTATAATAGCATCTGCTGTGTGTGCTGCATTAATGGCAACTTTTAAAAATAGACTTAATTAATTGTTGAGGAAATAAATATGATATTAGCAATAGATATTGGAAACACGAATATTGTAATTGGGTGTATTACTGATGGCAATGTTGATTTTATGGCTAGACTTTCTACTAATAGAATAAAGACTGAGGACGAATACGGCGTTGAAATAATGAATGTACTCAAACTTTATAATGCTGATAGAAGAAAGTTTGAAGGTGGTATTATATCATCTGTTGTGCCACCTGTGCTTGCTGCTATTAAATTGGCTGTTAAAAAGGTAATAGGTCACGAGCCTTTAGTTGTTGGCCCTGGTATTAAGACAGGTCTTAACATACTTATGGACGACCCTGGCACTGTTGGTAGTGACAGAATTGTTAGTGCTGTAGCAGCACTTACTATGTACAAGCCTCCTATATTAATAGTAGATATGGGTACAGCTACAACTATTGATACTGTTGATGCAAAGGGTAATTACATAGGTGGCTGTATTATGCCTGGTGTAGGCATAAGTTTGCAGGCTCTTTCATCAAGAACTGCCCAATTGCCAGCTATTAGTTTTGAAAGACCTAAAAAGGCTATTGGCAAAAATACTGTTGATTGTATGAAAAGTGGTGTAGTCTTTGGTACAGCTGGTATGATTGATGGTTGTGTTGAAAGAATGGAGGAGGAGCTTGGTCAAAAGTGCAAGGTTATTATTACTGGTGGTTTAGGTAAAAACTTTGCTGAAATTTGTAAGGGCGACTATGTTTATGATGAAAAACTTTTGCTTAAAGGTTTATCTATAATTTACAATAAAAATAAGGGTAAATAATGTTCTGCTGGGAGGCATATTATGGATGTTTTAAATGAGGCTGTAGGTCTTGCTGATGAAATAGCTAATGTAATTAAAAATAGTCAAATTTATAAAGATTATCACAAAGCACTTGATAAAATCAAGGAAGACGCTGAAACTATGGAAAAAATTAAACAGCTTAAAATAAAACACTTAGACTATGCCAACGAGAGAATGAAGGGTATTGAGGATTTTAATAAAGAAAAGTATATTTCGCAGGAATTTTATAAGGTTATGCTGAATGAAGATGTAAGAATTTATTTCACTAATGAGGCTAAACTTATTAAGTTAATTACAGATGTTTATTCAAGAGTAGCTGAAAACTGCTCTTTAAATGTATTTATGTAGGTGTGCTTATGGAAGGTTATATTAGGTCAGGCAGTGCTAACATATATTATGCTATATATGGTGAAGAAAACACAGAACCTTTAGTTCTTCTTCACGGTAATGGTGAAAGCAGTCAACACTTTCAAAAACTTATACCACTTCTTGCTGATAAGTACAAGGTTATTACTATTGACAGCAGAGGTCACGGTAAGTCTGATTTTGGTGGAAATCAACTTTCACTTGGTACTATGGCTGTGGATTTGGTAAATGTTATTGAGGAGCTTAATATTGGCAAGGTTAATATTGTAGGTTTTAGTGATGGTGCAAATATTGCTATGCTTACAGCTATTAAAAACAGTGACATTGTTAAAAAAGCTGTTTTTATTGGTGGCAACTATAATTTTTGGGGATTAAAGCCTATTACTGGAATATTAATTGCTGTTGGTTATTTTTGCAGTGCTGCTGGTGCTTTCTTTGACTCAAGAAATAAATTTAATAAGGAATATTTTTCACTTATGCTTAAAGAGCCTGCTCTTAAAAAAAATACCCTTAAGTATATAAAAGCACCTGTTCTTGTTATAAATGGCAACAAGGATATGATTAAGACAAGCCACGCAAAGGCTATGGCTGATACTATTCCTAAGGGTGAGTTGAAAATTGTAAATGGTGACCATTTCTGGATATATAGAAAGCCTGAGGAGGCGTCTAATATTATTAAGAAATTTATAGGTTAGTGAATTATGGAAGTCGGTACAGTAATGTGCCGATTTTTTTGTATAAAAATTTTGTTGTAACTATTGACATTACAACTAAGCTGTGGTAATATATTGTTGTAACAAACGATATTACAACGAAAAGGAGATAAAGTTATGAACAAAATTGTAGAAGAACTTAAAAAGACTAATGTATTTTATGTAGCAACTGTAGATGGTGACCAGCCACGAGTTAGACCTTTTTCAAGTGTGACTGAATTTGAGGGTAGTGTTTATATTTGTACTAACAATACTAAGGACTGCTATGCTCAGTTAATAGCCAATCCAAAGGTTGAAATTTGTGGTATGAATAGCGACGGTACTTGGGTTAGAGTCTATGGCAATGTTATAAGAGATGATAGAGATGAGGCTAGAAAGGCTATGTTAGATGACCCAACTGGTCCTAGCAACTTATATACTTTAGGTGACGGCATTTTTGAAGTATTTCGTATTGATAATGCTGTTTGTACTAAGTATTCATTTAGAGAAGAACCTGTTATTATTAAATAATTAATGAGGTGAAATTATGAGAGCTGAGGAAATACTTTTGACTTTGCAAAAAGACATTCATACTGTAATTATGGCGACAAATGATGAAAATAACAATCCTATTACTTGTGCTATTGATATTATGCTTTGTGAAAATAGTAAGCTGTATTTCCTTACAGCTCGTGGTAAAGCCTTTTATAATCGTTTAATGAATAACAAATTTGTTGCTTTAACTGGAATAAAGGGTGAAAGCACTATGACTTCTGTTGCAATTAGCCTTCAAGGTAAGGTTAGAAATATTGGCAGTAATAAACTAGATGAAATTTTTAAAGTCAATCCCTATATGGCGGAAATTTATGCTAGTGAAAAGTCAAGAAATGTTTTGGAAGTCTTTGAAATTTATGAGCTTAATGGTGAATATTTTGATTTGAGCCAAAAACCTATTTTTAGACAAAGTTTTTCTGTAGGAAGTAATGAAAAAAATATAAATGGATATTTTATAACAGATAAATGTGTTGGCTGCGGAAATTGTTATGATAGTTGCCCACAAAGCTGTATTAATACTTCAACTATTCCTGCTGTTATTAAGCAAGAACATTGCCTTCATTGCGGAAAATGTGCAGAAGTCTGTTCCTATAATGCTGTTGTGAGAAAATAATATACTTTTGAATATAAATGCTGATTTGTAACTTTTTAGTATAAGTCAGCATTTTTGTGTTTTGTGTTGAAAATGAAATAAGCCAGTGGTATAATGGGGAAGTTAATTGATGCTTATGTAAGTTTTATTACAAACATTAATTTAAGGAGGCTAATATGAATAATAATATAATAATAAGAAAATATGAGCCAAAAGATGTTGAATTAATGGTACATATATGGAATGAAGTTGTTGATGAAGGTGTTGCCTTTCCTCAAGAAGAATTTTTGACAAGTGAAAGTGGAGCAAAGTTTTTTGCTGAACAAAGTTATTGCGGTGTGGCTGAAGATACATCAACAGGTGTTGTTTTAGGTTTATACATACTTCACCCTAATAATATTGGCAGATGTGGTCATATATGCAATGCTAGCTACGCTGTGGCATCAAATCTTAGAGGCTTACATATTGGTGAAAAATTAGTTAGAGATTGTATAAAGCAAGCTGGTAATATTGGATTTAAAATATTGCAGTTTAATGCAGTAGTAGCTAATAATACTAGAGCTAGACATTTATATGAAAAAATAGGTTTTAAGCCTTTAGGTGTAATACCAAAGGGTTTTAGATTAAAAAGTGGTCAATATGAGGATATTTGTCCTTATTACATAGAGGTGTAATAATATGTCATTAACAAAAGTAAGAGAATATTTGAAAAAATATGATATGGATAACAGAATTGTTGAATTTGATGTATCATCAGCTACAGTTAAAGAGGCTGCCGAGGCAATAAATTGTACAGAAGGTGAAATTGCAAAAACATTGTCATTTATTGTTGATGATAAGCCAATTTTAATTGTAGTGGCTGGTGATTGCAAAATTGATAACAAAAAATACAAGACAGAATTTTCAACAAAGGCTAAAATGATTGCTTTTGATGATGTTGAAAAAATAATAGGCCACGGTGTAGGTGGAGTTTGTCCTTTTGGTGTAAATGAGGGCGTAACTATTTATTTAGATACTTCATTGAAAAAATATGATGTTGTATATCCAGCTTGTGGAAGTTCAAACAGTGCTATTAAAATAACTGTTGATGAATTGGAGAAAGTGTCAAACTATGTTAAGTGGGTTGATGTTTGCAAGCATATTGAACAATAGGTGAGTGGAAAGTAATTTAGAAGTCTATTATTGCTTTTTATGTTTTTTTAGGAGCATCAATAGTTTTGATTTATAAAATTAGAAAAATTTACAATGTGGTTTTAGTTCTTATGCTATTAATTATTGGGTGTAAGCTATGTAACTATGGATTAAGTGCTTTAAATGCCGATTAATGATATTTTATATTGTTAATCGGCATTTGTTAATATAATATAAATATTTGTTGAGGATTGAAACAAAATGTGGTAAAATATCATTATATTAATCTTGGATGGTGAATTGATTGAAAAATAATAAAAAAAATAACAGAGCATATAAATTAGCTATACTTATGGCTATAATGCTTGTTCTTATTATACTTACATTTAAGCTAATATTTAAAAATCAAGACATAGACCAAATTAGAGAAATATTGAAAACGGCTCAACCTTTTTATATAGCTTTGGCTATAGGTGCAATTACGCTGTATGTGTTCTTGGGAGGATATGCCATTAAGATACCTATTGACTCAATGGGTTACAAAATGCCATACAGAGCTTGTTTTAAATATTCGTTGACAGAAATATATTTTAGTGGGGTTACGCCATCTAACACAGGCGGTCAGCCAATGATTGCTGTATCAATGAAAAACGATAATTATAAGTTTGCCGATATTGCAATGGTGCTTATGGCTGTGACTGCTATTTATAAAATAGGTCTAATGCTCATAGTTGCTGTGTTATTGCTTTGTAATTTTACTTATGTATTTCATATTATGGGTTATGTTAGATTTTTGTTTTATTTAGGACTTATTATTAATATAGTTTTTGTAGGCTTGTTAATTTTACTTATGTTTTCTAATCATATATTTTGGATAGTTGAAAAAGTTGTGTTTAAAATATTAGTAAAGCTACATATAGTTAAAAATAAGGAAAAATTTAGAGCTAAAATTATAGAGCAAAAACAAAAGTATGGTCAATGTGCAGAATTTTTTAGGGGAAATCCTATTGTTGTTATTAAGATGTTTATTGCACTTATAGCACAAAGACTTGCTCAACTTGTTGTGACCTATTTTGTTTATAAGTCTTTTGGCTTAACTGGTACTAGCTTGTTTCAAATACTTGCAATTCAAACAGTCTTATCATTATCTGTTGAAATGATGCCTTTGCCAGGAGCTGTAGGTGTTACAGAAAGTGTGTTTATACTGTTGTATGACGATGTGTTTGGAAAGTTGTTGGTTTATCCAGCTTTGCTTTTAACAAGAGGTATTAATTTTTATTTGCCTTTTATAGTTAGTACAATTTATATTTTTGCAAGATTTTTAAGAAGCTTGCTTTTTAATGGGAGGAATAAAGATGTTGGGTTATTATAATTATACAGTTTATTTAACTTATGTGGGGCTTATATCTGCTGTGTTTGGTATGATGGAAGCATTACAAAGAAATCCTAGAGTTGCTGTACTATGTCTTATGTTTTGTGGTCTATGCGATATGTTTGACGGAACTATTGCCAGAACTCACAAAACAAGAACAGATGATGAAAAATCTTTTGGTATACAGATTGACTCACTTTGTGATTTAGTATGCTTTGGTATTTTCCCTGTTGTTATAGGTTTTTCAATTGGTGTTAAAAGTGTATTTGGGGTTATATGTATGGCATTTTATGCTTTAGCTGCTGTTATAAGACTTGGTTATTTTAATGTACAGGAAATAAACAGAACTAAGGAAACTACAGAAAAAAGAAAATATTACACTGGTTTACCAGTTACATCTATAGCTATATTGTTGCCAACATTTTTGTTGTTAGATATTCCTACTAAATTTTCTATGGTTAGACTTTATAGTCTTTGTTTGTTGCTTGTTGGTATTGCTTTTATAAGTAAGATTAAAATTAAAAAGCCTTACTTCTATAGTATGATAGTTTGTGCATTATTTGGCGTTGTTATTTTCTTCCTTTTTTATAGATTTGGAGGAAGAATTGGATGGTAAAACTTTATAATACACTATGGGGCAGATTTTTGTTAAAATTTATTACATTGCCCTTTATTTCTAATTTAGCTGGAAAAATACTTGATAGCAAAATTTCTTGCATTGCAATTAAGCCTTTTATAAAAAACAATGGCATTGATATGACTGACTTTGTTTGGGAAAAGTGGAAAAGTTTTAATGATTTTTTTACTAGAAAGGTTAAGATAGATGCAAGACCTATTGATATGAGTGAAAACGCATTTATTAGTCCTTGTGACGGACTTTTAAGTATTTATAATATTGATGATAAAACAATAATGAATATTAAAGGTTCTTATTATAATGTAGAAACACTTCTTAATAATGAGAAAATTGCAGAAGAATATAAAAATGGCTTGTGCTTTGTTTATAGGCTTACTCCTAGCCACTACCACAGATATTGTTATTTAGACAGTGGTTCTAAGGGAAAAAATATTCATATAAATGGTGTGTACCATACAGTACAGCCTTTTGCTGTTGAAAATATGCCGGTATATAGAATGAACACAAGAGAATATACTATACTTAACACAGACAATTTTGGCAAAGTTATATTTATGGAAGTTGGAGCTTTAATGGTTGGACGAATATGTAACTACCATAATGAATATACATTTAATAGAGGGGACGAAAAAGGACGATTTGAATTTGGAGGCTCAACTATAATAGTTATTGTAAAAGAAAACACTGTTAAAGTTAATAATGACATTTTAGAATATAATGGAGAATTTCCTGTGAAAATGGGAGAAAAGATAGGTATAAATTTAACAAGGTAAATAAATGAAAAAAATTGTAAATTCTCTTGACAAAATTCTAATGGTCTGTTAAAATTACCTTAATTGATAGTTAATGGTGTTGATTGAGATAAGGATAATTTCTTAAGTGCTTTACAGAGAGCTGTCATTTGCTGGAAGACAGTATGCTACAGATTTTATCTATCACTCAGGAGCTTTCCCTCGGAACTGATTTGTCTTAGTATGAGTGGAACGGATGCCCCGTTATAGGCAAAAGGTTTGATTGAACCTGCTGAGGAGTATATAGTGATGTATACTTAAACGAGGGTGGTAACACGATAATTCGTCCCTGACTTTTATTGGTCAGGGGCTTTTTTATTGCATTTTTTGTCTTGTTTACAAATTATTTAATAAAAATTTATGTAAAATGTCAAAAAATAGCAAATACTCTGTTGAATAATTTGTTGATTTGGTTTATAATTATATATCAGACAGGCATTATCTTTTGTTTTATAGGTAATGAGTGACAAATTTATACTTATGGAAACTTGTTTTCCATATATTATGTATAGAGTATACAGAAAGGAAGGAGAAAATGAACAGACATATCTTATCTATACTGGTTGACAATCAGGCAGGTGTTCTTAATAGAGTCTGCGGTCTCTTTTCTAGGAGAGGCTACAACATCGAAACATTAAGTGTAGGTGTGACTGAAGATGCCAATATTTCAAGAATAACAGTTCAAGTTGACTGCGATGATATGACTATTGAACAGATAGTTAAGCAGGTTGACAAGCTTGTTGATGTTATAAGAGTAGTTGAGCTTCATTCAGACCACGGTGTGTTTAGAGAGCTTGCTTTAATTAAAGTAGCTGCTAAGCCTCAGCAAAGGTCCGAAATCGCTAGTATGGTTGATATTTATAGAGCCAACATTATTGATGTTGCTAGTGAATCACTTACTATTGAAATTACTGGTAAGCCAAGTAAGATTGAAGCCTTTGAGGCTCTTATGGAGGCTTATGGTATTAAAGAAGTTGTAAGGACAGGTCTTACTGGTCTTTGTAGAGGTAACAATCCTATTAGAAAGACTAGAGAAGATTGGTAATTTACTTTGAAAATACTGTAGTAGATTTCTGCTGCAATATATCTTGTTTAAGCTATGCTTTTGCAAGAGCCTGCATTGCAGGTATAAATTTTATTTATAATATTATTTTTTAGGAGGCAATTGAAAATGTCAAATGCAAGAATATTTTATCAGGATGATTGTAATTTAAGCTTACTTGATGGTAAGACTATTGCTGTTATCGGTTATGGTTCACAGGGTCACGCTCACGCTTTAAATGCTAAGGAGTCTGGCTGTAATGTAATCATCGGTTTATACGAAGGTAGTAAGTCTTGGAAGAAAGCTGAGGAGCAGGGTTTTGAAGTTTATACTGCTGCTGAGGCTGCTAAGAAGGCTGACATCATTATGATTCTTATTAATGATGAATTACAGGCTGCAATGTACAAGAAGGATATTGAACCAAACCTTGAAGCTGGTAATATGTTAATGTTTGCTCACGGTTTTAACATTCACTTTGGTTGTATTAAGCCACCTAAGGATGTTGATGTTACTATGATAGCTCCTAAGGGCCCTGGTCACACTGTAAGAAGTGAATATCAGGCTGGTAAGGGTGTTCCTTGTTTAGTAGCTGTTGAGCAGGATGCAACAGGCAAGGCTCTTGATTTAGCTTTAGCTTACGCTTTAGCTATTGGTGGTGCTAGAGCTGGTGTTCTTGAAACTACATTCAGAACTGAAACTGAAACTGACTTATTTGGTGAGCAGGCTGTTCTTTGTGGTGGTGTTTGTGCTCTTATGCAGGCTGGTTTTGAAACTCTTTGCGAAGCTGGTTATGACCCAAGAAATGCTTACTTCGAGTGTATCCACGAAATGAAGTTAATCGTTGACTTAATTTATCAGTCAGGTTTTGCTGGTATGAGATACTCAATTTCTAACACTGCTGAATATGGTGACTACATTACTGGTCCTAAGATTATCACAGAAGATACTAAGAAGGCTATGAAGAAGGTTCTTTCTGATATTCAGGATGGTACATTTGCTAAGGACTTCTTATTAGATATGTCTGATGCTGGTGGTCAGGTTCACTTCAAGGCTATGAGAAAGTTAGCTGCTGAACATTCTTCTGAAAAGGTTGGCGAAGAAATCAGAAAGCTTTATAGCTGGAATGGCGAAGATAAGTTAATCAACAACTAATCTTCAAATTAAATTTGTAAAATGCATTGCATAAGGCGAGGGAATAGACAAGACACAGACAGGATATTTCCCCACCTTTTGCTGTGTTTTAAAAAAATCTTCAAAGCAAAGCATTTTTCCTCTTTGCTTTAAGAGAAGGCAATATTTAAGGGAAAACCCCTAAAACGAAATGGAGGCAAAAAGTATGGAAAAAAGAAGAAAAATTACTTGGTTCACACAGTTTGCTTATGGCTGTGGTAACCTCTTAGGTAGTGGCCCTCTTGCTATCACAAGTGCTTGGTTACTTATCTACTTGACAACTGTGTGTCAGATGGATCCAGTTAAGGCTGGTACAATCGTTGGTCTTCCAACACTTTTCGATGTTATCTTAAACCCTGTTATGGGTTACATCACTGACAACTTCTACAAGACTGCTATCGGTAGAAAGTTTGGTCGTAGAAGATTCTTTATTTTAATTGGTATTCCACTTATGTTGGTTTATCCATTAATGTGGTACCCAACTACTAGTTTCTGGTATCACTTACTTACATTCCTTGCATTTGAGTTAATTTACACAAGTGTAATGATTCCTTACGAAACACTTGCTGTTGAAATGACAAGTGATTTCAATATGAGAACTTACCTTACTGGTTCTAAGGCTGCTATGGGTAAGATTGCAAACTTCCTTGCATCTGCTATCCCTGCTTTATTCTTCTCAATTTATGGTGAGTCAAATGATGACTGGAAACCTTATGTATTCACAGCTTGTACTTACTGTGCAATTATGATGATTTCTCTCCTTTTACTCTACCTTAACTCTTGGGAAAGAAGACCTGAATTTGTTAAGACTGAAAACACAACAGGTTTAGGCGAAGGTCTTAAGAAGTTATTTGTTGATAACTTATCAACTCTTAAGGTTAAGACATTTAGACATCACTTAGGTATGTACCTTTTCGGTTTTGGTGCTGAATGGTTATTCGCATCTACATTTACATACTTCGTAGTTTATGCTTTACACAATCAGAAGGCATTTGCTGCTGAAATGAACAGTATGTCTGCTATTTTACAGTTAATCTCTACATTTGTTTGTATGGCAGCTGTAGCTAAGATGGGCTTCAAGAAGCCTTACATCGCTGCTTTAGGCGTTGTTATTGTAGCCGTATTAGGTTATGTATTTACTGCATTCTTTGGTTATCACGAAGCAGTACCTCTTATTATCATCATCACTGCAGTATTCGGTTTAGGTACTGGTGCTGTTTACTACATCCCATGGAGTACATATACATTTATGGCCGATGTTGATGAAGTTGTTACCGACCGTAGAAGAGAAGGTGTTTACGCTGGTGCTATGACTATGGCTGGTAAGTTAATGAGATTCGTAGTTGTTCAGTCTTTAGGTTTCATCCTTGCAGCTAACGGCTTCGATAAGAAGGCTGATACTCAGCCAGAGTCAGCTATTATGGCTATTATCCTTGTATTATTAATCGGTGTTTGTGGTCTTGCAATTATTGGTATCTACTTCACTATTAGAATGAAGCTTGACCATAAGACTCACCAGATTATCATTGATGAGGTTCAGAGAATTCATAATGGTGGTAAGATGGAAGATGTTGACCCACAGGTTAAGAAGGTTTGTGAAGCTCTTACTGGTTTCAAGTATGAAGAGTGTTTCGGTAACAACAAGGTTGGTTACCACCCAGACGAAAACTACTTTACACCTAAGAACATTGGTATCGTTATTTTATTCATCGTTATCATCGTTGTATTATTCACAAAGATGTATGGTCTTTGGTAGGATATAAACTTTAATAGTTTTATACTTTATTTTTTACTGCTGCATCACTTCGTGGTGCAGCAATAATTTTAAAAGGAGGCAAATTGTGGGAAAGGTGACCATTTTTGACTCTACATTAAGAGATGGAGCACAGGCTGAGGGTGTATCTTTTAGTGTAGAGGACAAAATCAAAATAGTTAAGGCACTTGATGAACTTGGTGTGGGCTATGTTGAGGCTGGTAATCCTGGTTCTAATCCTAAGGATTTAGAGTTTTTTGAAAGAATACAGCAGGAAAAGCTTATAAACACTAAAGTTGCTGCCTTTGGAAGTACAAGAAGAAGAGGCATTTCACCCTCAGATGATGGAAATGTTCAGGCTTTGTTAGGAGCAGGGGTTGACACTGTTTCCATATTTGGAAAGTCTTGGGATTTTCACGTGACAGATATAATCAATGCAACTCTTCAAGAAAATATTGAAATGATTTATGACACTATTCTTTATCTTAAGGAACAAGGTAAGGAAGTAGTTTTTGATGCAGAGCATTTTTATGATGGGTATAAGAACAATGTTGACTATGCAATGAAAACCCTTGATGCTGCTGTACAAGCTGGGGCTGACTGCCTATGTCTATGTGACACTAATGGTGGTACTTTCCCAGATGAGATTTATGAAATAACTAAGGCTGTTGTTAAAAAATATGAAGTTGTTGTTGGTGTTCACGCTCACAATGATTGTGGTATGGCTGTTGCTAACACTATTATGGCTGTTAAGGCTGGTGCTAGACATATTCAAGGAACAATGACAGGATTTGGTGAAAGATGTGGCAATACTAATCTTTCTGCTGTAATTCCAAATTTACAGCTAAAAAGAGATTATCAATGTATTCCTAATGAAAATATGACAAAATTGACTCATATTTCAAGGGAAGTTAGTGAAATTGCTAATCTTAAATTAGATGAAAGAACTCCTTATGTTGGCAAAACAGCTTTTGCACATAAAGGCGGTATGCACGTAGATGGAGTTTGCAAAAATAGTAAGAGCTTTGAACACATTGACCCAACACTTGTTGGTAATGAACGAAAGTTCCTTACAAGTGAGGTTGCTGGCAGAACTACTATTCTTTCTATGATACAAAAAATAGCACCTAATATTGAAAAGAATTCACCAGAAACAACAAAGATAATTGATAGACTTAAGGCTCTTGAGTACGAAGGTTATCAATTTGAAGGTGCTGAGGGTGGTTTTGAACTTGTTATAAGAAAAGAGCTTGGAAAGTATAAACCATTTTTTGAGCTAGAAACTTTTAAAATAATAGGTGAACACCCAGAAACAAGTAAAAATCAAACAGCAACAGCTATGATTAAAATATCTGTTGATGGTAAAAAAGAAATTACAGCAGCAGAAGGTGAAGGTCCTGTTAATGCTCTTGATAAAGCATTAAGAAAGGCTCTTGAGGTATTTTATCCTGACCTATCAGATGTTCACTTGACTGATTATAAGGTAAGAGTTCTTGATAGTAATTCTGCTACTGCATCTAAGGTAAGAGTTCTTATAGAATCTTCTGATGGCAAAGATAGCTGGACAACTGTTGGTGTATCTAAGGATATAATAGAAGCCAGCTGGATAGCTCTTGTTGATTCTATTGAATATAAGTTAATAAAAGATATTGAAAAAAAGTTTAGACAATTTTTATAAAATCGCGGTAAAACCGCTACAATAAATTGATTTATCTAGGAGGACTAAAACTATGGGTATGACTATGACTCAAAAAATTTTAGCAGCTCACGCAGGTCTTGAGTCTGTTAAGGCTGGTCAGCTTATTGAAGCTAAGCTTGACCTTGTACTTGGTAATGATGTAACAACTCCTGTTGCTATTGATGCCTTTAACAAAATTGGTATTGATAAGGTGTTTGATAAGAATAAGGTAGCTATTGTACCTGACCACTTTACACCTAACAAGGATATTAAGTCAGCTGAACATTGTAAATGTGTTAGAGAGTTTGCTCACGATAAGGCAGTTAAGAACTACTTTGAAGTAGGTCAGATGGGTATTGAGCATTGTTTAATTCCAGAGGCTGGTCTTGCTGTTCCTGGTGATGTTATTATTGGTGCTGACTCACACACTTGTACATACGGTGCTTTAGGTGCATTCTCAACTGGTGTTGGTTCAACAGATATGGCTGTTGGTATGGCTAGAGGCGTTGCTTGGTTTAAGGTTCCAAGTGCTTTAAAGTTTGTTTTAAAGAATAAGCCAGCTAAGTGGGTAAGTGGTAAGGATATTATCCTCCATATTATTGGTATGATTGGTGTTGACGGTGCTTTATATAAGTCAATGGAATTTGCTGGTGATGGTCTTCAGTATCTTTCAATGGACGACAGATTTACTATTGCTAATATGGCTATTGAAGCTGGTGGCAAGAATGGTATCTTCCCTGTTGATGAAAAGACTCTTGAATATGTTAAGGAACATTCTCAGAAGACTCCAGCTGTATTTGAAGCTGATGAAGATGCAGTTTATGATGCAGTTTATGAAATTGACTTATCAACATTAAGACCTACAGTTGCATTCCCTCACTTACCAGAAAACACTAAGACTGTTGATGAAGCAAAGGGTCTTGAAATGGACCAGGTTGTTATTGGTTCTTGTACAAATGGTAGAATAAGTGATATGAGAGCTGCTGCTGAAATCTTAAAGGGTAAAAAGATTAATCCTAAGTTAAGAGTTATTATTCTTCCTGGTACTCAGAAGGTTTGGTTACAGTGTGTAGAAGAAGGCCTTGCTAAGATTTTTGTTGAAGCTGGTTGTGTATTCTCAACTCCAACTTGTGGTCCTTGTCTTGGTGGTCATATGGGTATTCTTGCTAAGGGCGAGAGAGCTTTATCTACTACTAACAGAAACTTTATTGGTCGTATGGGTCACCCAGAGTCAGAGGTTTACCTTTGCTCTCCAGCTGTAGCTGCTGCATCTGCTATTACAGGTGTTATTACTGACCCAGCAGAAGTTTAATAAATTAAAAAAATTGATTTTTAGGAGGATATATTATGAACGCTTGTGGTAAGGTTTTTAAATATGGCGATAACATTGATACTGATGTTATTATTCCAGCTAGATATTTGAATTCATCTGACCCTAAGGAGCTTGCAAAGCACTGTATGGAAGATGCTATTCATTCAACTGTTAAGTTTGTTGACAATGTTAAGGAAGGCGACATTATTGTTGCTGAAAAGAACTTTGGTTGTGGTTCTTCAAGAGAACACGCACCAATTGCTATTAAGGCTAGTGGCGTTTCTTGCGTAATTGCTAAGACTTTTGCTAGAATTTTCTACAGAAATGCTATTAACATTGGTTTACCTATTCTTGAATGTGATGAGGCTGCTGAAAAGATTGAAATGGGCGACGAGGTTGAGGTAGATTTTAACACTGGTGTTATTACTAACAAGACTAAGAACGAAACTTATCAGGCTGAGCCATTCCCTGAGTTTATGCAGGAAATGTTTAAGGTTGGCGGCTTAATTGAGCAGACTAAGGTAAAGTTAGGTTTATAATTTAATATTTTAAATATTTTTGAAAAGAGGTTTTTTTAATGAATTTTAAGATTGCTGTAGTTGCTGGTGACGGTATCGGCCCAGAAGTAATGGAACAAAATATAAATGTATTAAATGCTGTAGGCGAAAAGTTTGGTCATACATTTGAATATACACATGTATTAGCTGGTGGTTGTGCTATTGATAAGTTTGGCGAGCCACTTCCACAGGAAACTATTGATATTTGTAAGGCTAGCGACTCTGTACTTCTTGGTGCAGTTGGTGGTTGGCAGTGGGATACTCTTCCTGGTGACAAGAGACCTGAAAGAGCTTTACTTGGCTTAAGAGGTGCTTTAGGCTTATATGCTAACTTAAGACCTGCAACTTTACACGATGCTTTAAAGGACGCTTGCCCATTAAAGCCAGAGCTTGTTAAAGACGGCGTAGATATTATGGTTGTTAGAGAGCTTACTGGTGGTATGTACTTTGGCGAAAAGGGCAGAAAGCAGACTGATATGGGTGAGGCTGCTTATGATATTGAGCAGTATTCAGTTAAGGAAGTTGAAAGAATTGCAAGAACAGCTTTTGAAATTGCTAGAAAGAGAAATAAGCACGTTACAAATGTAGATAAGCAGAATGTTCTTGAGTCATCAAGACTTTGGAGAAGTGTTGTTCTTGAAGTTGCTAAAGATTATCCTGATGTTGAACTTGACCACTTATATGTAGATAACGCATCAATGCAGTTAATTATGAGACCAACTACATTTGATGTTATTGTAACTGGTAACATCTTTGGTGATATTTTATCTGATGAGGCTTCTCAGATGACTGGTTCAATTGGTATGCTTCCATCTGCTAGTTTAGGTGAAGGTACTCTTGGTATGTACGAGCCAGTTCACGGTTCTGCTCCTGATATTGCAGGCAAGGATATTGCTAACCCTATTGCTACTATTCTTTCTGGTGCTATGATGTTAAAGTATAGCTTTGGTTTACAGGAAGAAGCTAAGTGTATCGAAGATGCTGTAACTAAGGTTCTTAATGCTGGTTACAGAACTGGTGATATTATGAGCGAAGGTATGAAGCAGGTTGGTTGTAAGGAAATGGGCAAACTTGTTATTGAAAATCTTTAATATTTGTTTAAATATGGCTTAGTGTAAGGGTGGGGGTTTACTCCACCCTTATGTTTTTTATAGAAAAAGGCTAGATTAATTTGTAATAGTAGTAGTTTTTTGTAAGTAAAGGGGTATACTTATGTTAAATAGCTGCAAAACAAAATATCCAATTTTGATGGTACACGGTATGGGTTTTAGGGATAGAAAATACTTTAACTATTGGGGAAGAATTCCTAAAATCTTAAAAGAAAATGGTGCTGATATTTATTATGGACATCAAGATAGTAATGGTTCAATAGAAACTAATGCTTATGTTCTTAAAGATACTGTTGTGGATATTTTAAATGAAACAAAAGCTGATAAAGTTAATATTATTGCTCATTCTAAAGGTGGTCTTGATGCAAGATATATGATTTCTAGTCTTGGTATGGCTGAATATGTTGCAAGCCTTTCAACAATAAGTACGCCTCATAATGGCTCAATTACAATGGATAATATTTTAAAATTACCTAATATATTAATAAAAATTGGAGCAAAACTAGCCGATGTTTGGTTTAAAATTTTAGGAGATGAAAATCCAGATACATATAAGGTAATAAATCAGTTTACTACTATTTCGACTAAAAAATTTAATGAAAATAATAAAGATTGTAGTAATGTTTATTACCAAAGTTTTGCTTTTGTTATGAAAAGTCCATTAAGTGATTTTCTTATGTTTTTACCTAATATTGTTGTTAGCTTGTTTGAAGGGGAAAATGACGGCTTACTTGCTCCTAGAGCTACAAAGTGGACTAATTTTAGAGGAATTTATAGAGGCAATAGCAAAAGAGGCATCTCTCATTTAGATGAGGTTGATTTAAGACGACATAAATTGTCATCACAAAGAGGAAATGGTGTATCTGATATTACAGATATTTACAAAAGTATTGTTGAAGAATTAAGGGAAATGGGATATTAGCTGGTATTTTGCAATAGAAAATTGTTTTCATATTTGTAATTTATTAATATTTGTAAATGAATACTTATCTCTATTAACAATAGGGGTATAAAATGAATTAGTTAAAAAATAAATATTAATTTTATTAACAGCTATATAGTTGTTGACGAAATCGGATTTTTGTTGTATCCTAGAATAACAGTCTATTAAAATCGAAATATAAGATTGTTACTATATATTTAAGCTAAAATTTAAAATAAAGTTGAGATATATGTCGCCTATAGGCGAAGTAAATAAGGAGGAAATATTAAAATGATAAGTGACAGAGTAAAAAAAGGTCCAGATAAGACACCTCACCGTTCTTTATTTAAGGCAATGGGTTATACAGATGAGGAATTATCAAAGCCATTAATTGGTGTTGTTAATGCACAGAATGAAATTATACCAGGTCATATTCACCTTGATAATATTGCAAAGGCTGTTAAGGCTGGTATCCTTGCAGCAGGTGGTACTCCTATTGAAGTACCTGCTATTGGTGTTTGTGACGGTATTGCAATGGGTCATATTGGTATGCACTATTCTCTCCCAACAAGAGAATTAATTGCAGACTCTATTGAATGTCAGGCAACAGCTCACGCATTTGACGGTCTTGTACTTATTCCTAACTGTGATAAGATTGTTCCTGGTATGCTTATGGCTGCTGCTAGATTAAATATTCCAGCTATTGTATGTTCAGGTGGTCCAATGCTTGCAGGTCGTAAGGGTTGCGAAAAGCTTTCTCTTTCTAAGACTTTTGAAGCTGTTGGTGCTTATGAGGCTGGCTTAATTGATGATGCTGAATTAAAGCAGTTTGAAAACAAGTCTTGCCCAAGCTGTGGTTCTTGTTCAGGTATGTACACAGCTAACTCTATGAACTGTTTATCAGAAGTTATTGGTATGGCTTTACCAGGTAATGGTACAATTCCTGCTGTTTATGGTGATAGAATTGGTCTTGCTAAGCACGCAGGTATGCAGATTATGAAGCTTGTTGAAAACAATGTTAAGCCTAGAGATATTATGAATGAAAAGGCATTTAGAAATGCTCTTACTATGGATATGGCTCTTGGTTGTTCAACTAACTCAATGCTTCACCTTCCAGCTATTGCTCACGAGGCAGGTGTTGAATTAAATCTTGATATGGCTAATGAAATTAGCTCAAAGACACCTAACCTTTGCCATTTAGCTCCAGCTGGTTCTAATTATATTGAAGAATTAAATGAAGTTGGTGGTATTCCTGCTGTTATGAAGGAAATTAGTAAACTTGGTTTACTTCAGCTTGATAATCCAACTGTAACATTAAAGACTGTTGGCGAAAATATTGCTGACAAGAATGGTGCTGATGGTACTATTATTAGAACTGTTGAAAATCCATATTCAACAACTGGTGGTATTGCTGTATTAAGAGGTAACATTGCTCCAGACGGTTGTGTTGTTAAGAGAAGTGCTGTTGCTCCAGAAATGCTTAAGCACACTGGTCCTGCTAGAGTATTTAATTCAGAAGAAGATGCTATTGCAGCTATTTTCGGTGGCAAGATTGTTAAGGGTGATGTTGTTGTTATTGTTTACGAAGGTCCTAAGGGTGGCCCTGGTATGAGAGAAATGCTTTCTCCAACTTCAGCTTTAGCTGGTATGAAGCTTGACAAAGATGTTGCTCTTATTACAGATGGTCGTTTCTCAGGTGCATCAAGAGGTGCTAGTATTGGTCACGTTTCTCCAGAGGCTGCTTCTGGTGGTAACATTGGTCTTGTTAGAGAAGGCGACATTATCGACATTGATATAAATGGTGGTAAGATTAATGTTCAGGTAAGTGATGAAGAACTTGCTGAAAGAAGAAAGAATTGGGTTATTCCTGAGCCTAAGATTAAGACAGGTTACCTTGCTAGATATGCTAAACTTGTAAGTTCAGCTGACAAGGGTGCTGTATTAAGTTAATATATTTTAAGAGGGAGGATAATTATGTTATTAAACGGTTCTGAAATTTTGGTTGAATGCCTTAAGGAGCAGGGCGTTGATACTGTATTTGGTTATCCCGGAGGTGCTGTTTTAAATATATATGATGCTTTATATAAGCATCAGAATGAAATCAAGCATTATCTTACATCTCACGAGCAGGGTGCTGCTCACGCTGCTGATGGTTATGCCAGAGCAACTGGTAAGGTTGGTGTTTGTATTGCAACAAGTGGTCCGGGTGCGTGTAACTTAGTTACTGGTATTGCAACTGCTTATATGGATAGTATTCCTATGGTTGCTATTACTGGTAATGTATCATTGCCTTATCTTGGTAGAGATAGTTTTCAGGAAGTAGATATTACTGGTGTAACAATGCCTATTACAAAGCACAACTTTATTGTTAAGGATGTTACAAAACTTGCTGAAACTGTTAGAAAAGCTTTTTATATTGCTAAGAAGGGTCGTCCAGGTCCTGTTCTTATTGATATTACTAAGGATGTTACTGGTGCTTTGTGTGAATACACTCCAGAAAAGCCTGCTGTTATTGAAAGAAAAACAAAGACTATTACTGATGAAGATTTAAGTGCAGCTGTTGAGCTTATTAAGTCAGCTAAAAAGCCTTTCCTTTATTGTGGTGGTGGTTGCGTTAATTCAGAGGCTACTGAAGAAATAATGAAGTTTATTGATAGTCAGGATATTCCTGTTTCTTGCTCTGCAATGGGTCTTGGTGTAGTTCCTGCCGACCACCCTAATTATACTGGTATGATTGGTATGCACGGCACTAAAACATCTAATCTTCTTGCTAACGAGTGTGATTTATTTATTGCTATGGGTGCAAGATTTAGTGATAGAGTTGCTACTAATTTTAAAACTTTTGCACCAAATGCAAAGGTTCTACACATAGATATTGACCCAGCAGAAATTAATAAAAATATTATTACTGCTCAGTCAATTATCGGTGATGTTAATGAAATATTGAAGCGTCTTAATGATAGACTTGAAAAAACTGACCGTAAGGATTGGCTTAAGAAGGCTGATGAATACAAGGCACAGTATCCTTTAAGATATGAAGATGATGGTACTTTAAAACCTCAGTATATTATGGAAAGAATTAATGCTATCTGTAAGGGTGAGGAAATTATTGTTACAGAAGTTGGCCAGCATCAGATGTGGGCTTGTCAGTTTATTGAAAATAAGTATCCTAGACATTTCCTTACTTCAGGTGGTTTAGGTACTATGGGCTATGGCTTAGGTGCTGCTATTGGTGCTAAAGTTGGTCAGCCTGATAAGGTTGTATTTAATATTGCTGGTGACGGTTGTTTTTATATGAATCATATTGAAATGGCTACAGCTGTTGCTAATGATGTGCCTATTATTGAAGTTGTTATTAATAACCACGTTTTAGGTATGGTTAGACAGTGGCAGGATTTATTCTATGATGCAAGATATTCACAGACTAATCTTGATAAGGCTACAGACTTTGTTAAACTTGGTGAGGCTTATAAGGCTCAAGTTTATAATGTTACTAAGCCTGAAGAGGTTGATGATGCAATTAAGGGTGCTATTGCTTGTGGTAAGCCTGCACTTATTATTTGTGAAATTGGTAGAGATGAAAAGGTATTCCCTATGATTCCTGCTGGTAAGGGTTGTGATGATATGATTACTCTTGATGAGTATGAGGAAATGCAACAAAATTAATACATAAAATTTAAGGTTGTATGGTATTGGTATTGAATGTAAATTTAGTATCAAGTGCTGTACAGCCTTTTTTGTTTATTATTACTTTTTAAAATGGGGTGTGGATTGAAATAAAATCTATATTATGTTATAATATAAACTATATTTTGTGCGTAAATAGGAGAAAATAATGAAATTAGCAATAATAGGTGGTGGTGCATCAGGTATGGTGGCAGCCATTGAGGCATCACGAAACAATAAAGATATTGAAATTGTTATACTTGAGAAACTTGACAGAGTAGGAAAAAAGATACTAGCTACAGGTAATGGCAGATGTAATTTCAGCAATATGAATGCTTCTGTTGATAATTATTATGGCAAAGAAAGAAATTTTGTTTCTTATGCTCTTAATAAATTTGATGTTCACAATACTATTAATTTTTTTAATAACATTGGTGTATTTCCTAAGGAAGAAAAAAATGGAAAGTTATATCCATTTTCAGAACAAGCAACAGCTGTGTCAGATGCTTTAAGAAATGAAATTGCAAAACTAGGTATTGAAATTATAACTGGTTTTTGTGTAAGTGATATAAAAAGAAATAAGAAATTTTTTAAATTAGAGGCTAAAGATGGTAGAGTTATATTAGCTGAAAAAATAATTATAGCTGGAGGCGGTTGTGCATCACCTGCCTTAGGTTCTGATGGCTCTTGTTTCAAATTGTTAGAAAAAATGGGTCACAGACTTACAGAACTTAAACCAGCTCTTGTGCAGTTTAAAACAGACCCAACGGAAGTGAAAAGTTTGCAGGGTATTAAGTTTACTGGTAATGTTACTATTATTCATAAGGATAAAGCTATTGCTAGTGATTATGGTGAGGTTCTTTTTACTGATTATGGTATATCAGGTCCTCCTATATTTCAGTTATCAGCAAAAACTGCATTTAAGAAGAATGTTAAGGTTGCTTTAGACTTTATGCCAGAGTATTCACCAAAAGAGGTTTATGATATACTTGAAAGCCGAAAGGACTCATTAGGTCATTTGACAATGGAAAATTATTTTGTTGGTCTTTTAAATAAAAGAATTGGAAATCTTGTAGCTAAAAAATCAGGTATAGAAAAACTTTCCTATAAGGTTTGTGACCTTACAAAGCAACTTTTGTGGGCTATGGCATCATTAATTAAAGAGTATACTTTAGATATTACAGGTACAAAGGGTTTTCAAAATGCTCAAGTAACAGCTGGTGGTATAATGACAGAGGATTTTAATAATAAAACAATGGAGTCTAATATTGTGAAAGGACTTTACGCCTGTGGTGAAGTTTTAGATATTTATGGTGACTGTGGAGGATTTAATTTGCAGTGGGCTTGGAGTAGTGGTAGATTAGCTGGTATGTCTGCTGTAAATAAGGAGTAATATTATGCTTAAAATTTCTAATATAAAGATTTCAGTTAAACATAAAATAACAAATGACATTTTAATGAATAAATGTAGTAAAATCTTAAAGTGCAATAAAATTCATTCTGTTAAAATTGTTAAAAAGTCAATTGATGCTAGAGATAAAAATGATGTTCATTACAATATTTCTGTTGAAGTAAATGTTGATAATGAGCAAAAGTATTTAAAATTAAAAAATGTGTCACAGGCTAAATCTATTGAATACACCCCAATAACTGAAAGTAATTTTAATAAGCGACCTATAATTATTGGCTTTGGACCTGCTGGTATGTTTGCTGGTCTTACTCTTGCTAGAGCTGGTGCTAAACCTATTATATTTGAAAGAGGTTATGCTGTTGAGGATAGGCAAAAAGCTATAGATAAGTTTTGGTCTACAGGTGTACTTGATACTAAGTCCAATGTTCAATTTGGAGAAGGTGGTGCAGGTACTTTTTCTGATGGCAAATTGACTACTGGTATAAAAGATGTTCGTTGCCAATTTGTACTTAAGGAACTTGTTAAATTTGGAGCACCTAATGAAATTATGTATGAAGCTAAGCCTCATATTGGTACAGATAAACTTATAAACATTGTTAGAAACATAAGGGAAGAAATTATTTCATTAGGTGGAGAAATACACTTTGATAGCAGGGTAAGTTCTATTAATGTTGAAAATGGTGCTTTAAAATCTGTTGAAGTTAATGATAAAAATTATGATGCAGACAATGTTATTTTAGCTATTGGTCATTCTGCTCGTGATACATTTGAGGAACTTTATAAAAAAGGTGTAGATATTATACAAAAGTCATTTTCTATGGGTGTTAGAATTGAGCATAGTCAAGATATGATTAACAAGGCACAGTATGGAGAGTTTGCTAAATATCTTCCCGCTGCTGATTATAAACTTGTGGCTCATTTGCCTAATGGAAGAAGTGCATATACATTTTGTATGTGTCCAGGTGGTGTAGTTGTTGCAGCAGCCTCAGAGGAAAATAGAGTTGTAACAAATGGTATGAGTTATTACAAAAGAGATAAAGAAAATGCTAATGCAGCATTGCTTATTGGTGTCAACACAACTGACTTTGGCTCTGATTATCCTTTGGCTGGTATGGAATTACAGCGAAAAATAGAGGGGAGAGCTTTTGAAGTTGGTGGTAGCAATTACAATGCACCAGCACAAAAGGTTGGAGATTTTATTAAAAATGTGCCTTCTGAAAAAGCTGGAAAAATTACACCAAGTTATAAACCGTCAGTCAAATTTACTGATATAAGAAAAGTATTTCCGGATTTTATTAATGAGTCTATAGGGCTTGCTTTAACAGAGTTAGATAAAAAAATAAAAGGCTTTGCTAGTGATGATGCTGTTATGACTGCTGTTGAAAGCCGTTCTTCATCTCCTGTTAGAATAACTAGAGGTGATAACTATATGTCAACTAATGTAAAGGGACTTTATCCTTGTGGCGAGGGTTGTGGTTATGCTGGAGGTATAATGTCTGCTGCTGTTGATGGTGTTAGATGTGCAGAGGCATTGCTGCGTAATTAAAGTTTTATAATTATCATTTTGTGTATTTACAATAATTGATGTAATAAAGGATTTTGTTTTAATTACATTATACATTAGTTAAGTAAAAAAATTTTGAAAAAATAGTAGATTTTGGCTTAAAATAGTGGTATAATCTATACAATTATTATTTTAATTTTTTTAGGAGGAATTATATATGTTAAATGTTGTAAGTACAGATAAGGCTCCTGCTGCTATTGGACCATATTCACAGGGTGTTGTTTTAGATAATATTGTTTTTACATCAGGTCAGATTGCTATTAATCCAGCAAATGGTCAGATTGAGGCTGAAACTATTGAGGAGCAGACTGAACAGGTTATGAAGAACATTCAGGCTATTCTTGAAGCTGCTGGTACAGATATGACTAAGGCAGTTAAGACTACTTGTTTCCTTGCAAATATGGACGATTTTGCTAAGTTTAATGAAATTTATGGCAAGTATTTTACTACAAAGCCAGCTCGTTCTTGCGTAGCTGTTAAGACATTACCTAAGAATGTTCTTTGTGAAGTAGAAGTAATTGCAGCTAAGTAAGGAGTATTGTTATGTTGACATTAGATAAAGTTTACCACGCAGCCTATACTCTTAAAAGTGTTATAAGAGATACAGCTGTTATTCAAGCACCTAATATTAATCCAGATGCAGATGTTTATTTAAAGACAGAAAACTTGCAGATTACTGGTTCATTTAAGGTAAGAGGTGCTTATTATAAGATTTCACAGTTAAGTGAAGAAGAAAAGAAAAAGGGTGTTATTGCTTGTTCAGCTGGTAACCACGCTCAGGGTGTTGCTCTTGCAGCTACAGCTAACGGTATTAAGTCACTTATTTGTTTACCAGATGGTGCTCCTATTTCTAAGGTAGAGGCTACTAAGAGATATGGTGCTGATGTTTGCCTTGTTAAGGGTGTTTATGATGATGCTTATGCTAAGGCTATGGAATTAAAGGACGAAATGGGTTATACATTTATTCACCCATTTAATGATATTGATGTTATTGCTGGTCAGGGTACTATTGGTCTTGAAATTCTTGACCAAATTCCAGATTTAGATGCAGTTATTGTACCAATTGGTGGTGGTGGTCTTATTTCTGGTGTTGCCTTTGCTGTTAAGTCTTTAAATCCTAACTGTAAGGTATATGGTGTTCAGGCTGAGGGTGCTCCTTCAATGTTTAACTCAATTAAGAAGGGTGAAATTTGCAACCTTGACTCTGTTAAGACTATTGCAGATGGTATTGCTGTTAAAACTCCTGGTGACAATACATTTGATATTTGCTCTAAGTATGTTGATAAGATTGTAACTGTAAGTGATGACGAAGTTGCATCAGCTATTCTTGCTCTTATGGAACAGCAGAAACTTGTATCTGAGGGTGCTGGTGCTGTATCTGTTGCTGCAGCTATGTTTAATAAGGTTGATGTAAAGGGTAAGAAGGTTTGCTGTCTTATTTCTGGTGGTAATATTGATGTTACTATTTTATCAAGAGTTATTTCAAGAGGTCTTTTAAGCTCTGGTCGTTCACTTTCTATTAAGATTGAGCTTACAGATAAGCCAGGTCAACTTGAAGCAGTTTCAAGAATTGTTGCTGACTTAGGTGGTAATATTGTATCTATTTACCACGATAGATATGACTTAAATATTGATATTGTATCTTGTATTCTTGATTTAAGAATTGAAACAAGAGACCACGACCATATTAATGAAATTATTAATAAACTTAAAGCAGAAGGCTTTAAAATAGTTGAATAAAATTTGAAAAAAATTGTTGACAAGTTCAATTAAGTTTGATATAATAATAAACAATTAATGGTAGTTTAAAGCGAATGCTGTAAATGAAAGTTTACACATTCGCTTTTTTTGTGCGTAAAAACCATTAATATGGCAGATTATAAAATATTTTTAGGAGGTTAAATTTATGCCAAAGACAAAATTTCAAGAAGTTATTTTTACTATTTTAATGGCCGGTGTTATGGTATATGGTTTAGTATGCTATAATATTACCCTTAGTGTAGGTGATTTTACTAATAAAGTATTTTTAATGGCTTTTGGTGAATTACCAATTATGTGGTTTATTGCTGTAGCATTAGAGCTTATTTTTGTAGGTGTTTTATCTAAGATTATTGCCTTTAGAATGATTAATCCTGCAAATAGTCAGCCTTTCTTTATTATGGCTGCTATCTCTGCTGCTTCAGTTTGGTTAATGTGCCCACTTATGAGTTTGGCTGCAACTTTATTGTTTAAGGGTGGATTATTACAGAGTGAGTTTATTTCAATTTGGATTAAAACTACAGTTCTCAATTTCCCTGTTGCTTTCTTCTGGCAGTTCTTTGTTGCAGGTCCATTAGTTAGATTAATTTTTGGTCTTATATTTAATAGAAATAATGCACCAGCTGTTGAAGTAGCTGAGTAATAAAAAAATTCCCTAATTATGAAATACTCATTATTGCTAGATTTTAAGTCTAACATCTGCGATTACTTCATATTAGGGAATTTTTTAATTTAAAACTCGCTTGCTGTATCCATAAGTAATGATACAGATAAATTGCCATTTCTGCATCTTAACTCATCTATAAATTCTTTTGTTGTTGTATTTTCTTTCATAACAAGTTTATAGTCAAGTTCATATATACTTCCTAAATCAAGTGTAGATACCTTTACAAGTTTATGGGATATTGAATATTTTTCAATCAATTCTTCAAAAGCACCTTCAAAGTCAAGACTTTCAGGCACAAGAATTTTTAATTTTCTCTTTAATGTTTTACCTCCACCAAAGTTGAGCTTTGTAAGTATAAACATTGCTACACAAAGGAAAAGGGTAAACATTCCAGCACAAACAAAATAGCTAATACCGCAAGCAAGACCAATAGCTACAGTAGCAAATATAAATGAAATATTTTTTGGACTACCAGGCTCACTTCTAAATCTAACAAGGGCAAATGCACCACTAATACTAAGAGCAGCTGCAATACTATTTCCAATTAACATAATAACAACAGCAGCAACAACTGGTACAATGACTAGGGTGTAACACAGACTTCTGTTATAGTCCTCTTTATCAGCAGTTATCATATATGTAAAGCTGACTATAAGACCTAATATAAATGCTATTCCCATAGTTTCTATTGTAGTTATATTTGAGTAAACAACTCCTGTAATATCATTAAGCATAATTTCTTACCTCCATATTTCCGTTTTTAATATAATTTGTATATTCAGTTCCATATTTTGAAAAACTTGTTTTTTGCAAATTATTGTTTCTTAATATTTCAATAAACCATAATGGCATTCTTTCACTGTATTTTACTTCCATTATCATAGTATTTTCAGGTATAACTCTTTCGCCGAAAATACCAAATTCAAGACCAACATCACTTCTTCTTGCTATTATATCCTTATCAAATGTCAATCTAAATTCTGGATTGTCTGCACCAAAAAATGCTCGTCTTTTGTATGCTAAGTATACCTTTGGAACAATGTTATATAGCTTTATAGCATAGCTTAATTCATTTATTATTTGAGCATTCATATAGTCCTTAACTTCTGCTATAGTTCCTGTGTTAGCAAATCTATATGCTTCACTTAATTTAAAAGTGGTTCTTCTTTTGTTTACACAGCCCTTATATTTTTTCTTTATTTCTAAAAATACTTTTGAATTTTGACTAGGTGTTCCATAAGAACGAAGTCTTATTTTTTCCTTATATTTAGGCTTTTGTAATGATGTTCTTATTAAGTTGTTATCTTCTGTGTCATAGTATATATTACATATTTGATAAAAGCTGTTGTCTTTGCTGTATTCATCAGCAACCATTCTATCAGCACATTCATTTACTATTTTTTCATATAGGCTTTTTGATACAATGTATTTTTCTTCTTTTCTGCTAAATACTTCTTTTGCCATATTAATCAATCTCCTTTCTTTTTGTTCTCCTTTTGACAATTATTAGTATATAGAATTAAAATTAAATGGTTATTTAAGTAAAATTAAAATTTAATTAGAATTAACATAGATTTTACAAAGTATGGCAAAAATACAAAAGGGTGATTGTTTGAGAGAAAAGATATATTATTTAATATTAAAATCAAATAAAAGAAGTATAAATTATATATATGATGTTTTTATAAGTGCCATATCTATTTTAAGCATTGTTCCTCTTATGTTTAAAAGTTATCACTCATCTTTTAAATTAATTGAGAATACAACTGTTGCTATATTAATAATAGATTATATTTTGCGTTTTATAGTAAGTGACTATATAATAGGTAGAAAAGGGTTAAGTTTTTTAATATATCCTTTTACATTAGGTGCTGTAATTGATTTAATATCATTGTTGCCTTTTGGCAAGGTTTTTAGAGTATTTAGAATATTTAAAGTGCTAAGGTATATGGATTTCTTCCTATATATAGTAAATATTTATAGGGGAGTTAAAAATGTTCTAGGTGCTGTTCTTGTTATTGCTATAAGCTATATATTTATAACAGCTCTTTTTATGTTTAATGGAGAGGGGACAAGTTTTAATAATTTTTTTGAGGCTTTGTATTGGGCAACAACAGCTTTAACAACAGTTGGCTATGGTGATATTTATCCTAAGACTATGGCAGGAAGAATAATAAGTATGGTTACTTCTATATTTGGCATTACAATAATAGCTTTACCCTCTGGTGTAATAACAGCAAGCATAATTAAGGAAATAAACAAAGGAAAATCTTGAAAAATGTATATTAAGGGTGTATACTATAGAAAATTTACATTAGAGAAAGGAATAATACTATGGATGTTAAGGAAGCTGTTTATAATAAGTTAAATGAACTTGGTATTAGCTATGAAGTTGATGAACACCCAGCAGCATTTACTATTGAAGATATAGATAAACTTGGTATATTTGATAAGGGCGTAGGTTGCAAAAATCTTTTTTTAAGAGATGGTAGTGGTAAAAGACACTTCTTGTTAGTAGCTCCAGAGCATAAAGCTGTTGATTTGAAAAGTGTTAAAGAACAAATTGGTTCTAGCAGATTGAGCTTTGGTTCAGCAGAAAGACTTGACAGATGTTTGAAATTGACTCAAGGTTCTGTTAGCCCCTTTGGTATTTTAAATGATAAGGATTGTTTAGTTGAACTAGTATTTGACAGAGATTTAATTGGTGAAAAGGCTGTTGGCTTTCACCCTAATATAAATACTGCTACAGTATGGCTTAGTTTTGAGGACTTAATAAAAGTAATTAATGATAACGGAAACACTATACATTATGTAGATTTATAGGTTATGTTAAATATATACAAAAAATGCTCTTACTTGATGTTTAAATTTGGTGAAAAAATTACTAAAAAAAAGAAAAAAACACTTGCAATTAATGAAAGAGTGTGTTAAAATACTATTGTTGTGACATTAAGAGCGACGAAGCGAAAGGTTGCTCTATAACTGATAAACACATAGGTTATAGAGGTTTTTTCGTGGAGCAATGTCCAGTTCAATGAAACCGGGCGACAAGGTCACTGTGCTAATATTGAAGTAGATTATAGGGAGAGGCAGAACTATGCCTCGAGTTGCAAGCCCTTACTACGGATAAGTGTGCAGTCACCACTTGTCGTGCTAGAAGTTTAAAAGTACGAAAAGGAGGCGACTTTTTTTATGGCTAATCAGAAGATTAGAATCAGTCTTAAGTCATTTGATCATAACTTGATCGATCAGTCAGCTGCTCAGATTATTGAAACAGCTAAGAAAACAGGTGCTAAAATTAGTGGTCCTATTCCACTTCCAACAAAGAAGGAAGTTGTAACAATTCTTAGAGCTGTTCACAAGTATAAGGATTCTAGAGAGCAGTTTGAGTTAAGAACTCACAAGAGACTTATCGATATTTTACAGCCAACAAACAAGACTGCTGATGCTTTATCAAGACTTGATTTACCAGCAGGTGTTGACATTACATTAAAGGTTATGTAATAAGAGTTAAAATTGATACTCACGAAAAAAGTTCAAAAAATTGGTTTATATAAGAAAAAGCCTTATGTAAACCTAGAATGATTATCCTGAAAAGGACAATCCGCTGTAGAGTTTATGATGGAGGTAAAAATCATGAAGAAGGCAATTATTGCTAAGAAGATTGGTATGACACAGATCTTCAATGAGAACGGTTTACTTGTTCCTGTAACTGTTCTTGAAGCAGGTCCTTGTGTTGTAACACAGGTTAAGACAACTGAAAACGACGGTTACGAAGCAGTACAGGTTGGTTTCGGTGAAGTTAAGGAAAACAGAGTAAACAAGCCTATGAAGGGTCACTTTGCAAAGGCTAATGTTGAGCCTAAGAAGGTTCTTAAGGAATTCAGATTTGATTCAGTTGAAGGTTATGAAGCTGGTTCTGAAATCAAGGTTGATGTATTCGCTGCTGGCGACAAGGTAGATGCAACTGGTATCTCTAAGGGTAAGGGTTATCAGGGTCCTATCAAGAGACACGGTCAGCACAGAGGTCCTATGGCTCACGGTTCTAAGTTCCACAGAGCAGTTGGTTCTATGAGTTCTGCTACTACTCCTGGTAAGGTTAAGAAGGGTAAGAAGATGGCAGGTCATATGGGTAATGTTCAGGTTACTATTCAGAACCTTGAAATCGTTAAGGCCGATGCTGAGAAGAACTTATTGCTCGTTAAGGGTGCAGTACCTGGTAGCAAGGGTTCAATACTTGTAATTAAGGATAGCGTAAAGGCTTAATTAATCTTTACGGAAGGAGGAAGACCTAATGGCAAATGTAAAAATGTTCAACATTAGCGGAAGCGAAGTTGGTACAATAGATTTAAATGATAGTATTTTTGCAGTAGAGGTAAACACTCATGTAATGCATCAGGCAGTTGTTCAGTATCTTGCGAATCAGAGACAGGGTACTCAGAGTGCTTTAACTCGTGCAGAAGTTCGTGGCGGTGGTAGAAAGCCATGGAGACAGAAGGGTACTGGTAGAGCTAGACAGGGTTCTATCCGTTCACCACAGTGGACTGGTGGTGGTGTTGTATTTGCACCAAAGCCAAGAGATTATTCTTTCAAGTTAAACAAGAAGGTTAAGAGATTAGCTCTTAAGTCTGCATTAACTACTAAGGTTAATGACGGTAAGCTTGTTGTTGTTGATGAATTAACTGTAAATCCTAAGACTAAGGAAATGGCTACAGTATTAAACAACTTAAATGTAGCTAAGGCTTTAGTTGTAGTTGAAAATGATAATAATAACGCAGTTATCGCTGCTAAGAATATTCCTACAGTAAAGACAGCTTCAGTTAGCACAATCAATGTATACGATATTTTAAAGTATGATTCATTAGTATTAACTAAGTCTGTAGTAGAAAAGATTGAGGAGGTGTACGCATAATGGCAGATATTAAGTATTATGACGTTATTTTAAAGCCAGTTATCACTGAAAAGACTATGAATGATATGGCTAGCAAGAAGTACGCTTTCTATGTTCATCCTGAAGCTACTAAGATTCAGATTAAGCAGGCAGTTGAGAAGATGTTTGAAGGAACTAAGGTTGCTTCTGTAAACACTATGAACTGTGTTGGTAAGACTAAGAGAAGAGGCTATACTTTCGGTAAGACAAATGCTAGAAAGAAGGCTATCGTTCAGCTTACTGCTGAAAGCAAGGAAATCGAAATCTTCCAGGGTATGTAATTAAATAGGAAGTTCGATTGTTAGAATAAAGTATAGACGCAAATATGCGTTTGCAAATATTTGGAAAAGGAGTGTAACGAAATGGGTATTAAGAGATTTAAGCCTTATACACCTTCAAGAAGACAGATGACAGTTTCTGACTTCTCTGAAATTACAAAATCAACTCCTGAGAAAAGCCTCGTAGTTCATATTAAGAAGACTGCAGGTAGAAATAATCAGGGTAAGATTACTGTTCGTCACATCGGTGGTGGCAGCAAGAAGAAATATAGAATTATCGACTTTAAGAGAAACAAGGACGGCATTGCAGCTAAGGTTGTTTCTATTGAATACGATCCAAACAGAACAGCTAACATTGCTTTATTAAGCTATGCTGATGGTGAGAAGAGATACATCCTCGCTCCTAACGGCTTAAAGGTTGGCGATGTAGTAATGAGTGGTGAAAATGCCGAAGTTAGAGTAGGTAATGCATTAGCAATGAAGGATATTCCTGTTGGTGCTGAAATCCACAACATTGAAATGCATCCAGGTGCAGGCGGACAGTTAGTTCGTTCAGCTGGTAATGTAGCTCAGTTAATGGCTAAGGAAGGTAAGTATGCTACAGTAAGACTTCCATCCGGCGAAATGAGATTATTACCTATCAACTGTAAGGCTACTATTGGTCAGGTTGGTAATGGTGACCACGAGCTTATCAATATTGGTAAGGCAGGTAAGAAGAGACATATGGGTATTAGACCTACTGTAAGAGGTTCTGTTATGAACCCTAATGACCATCCACACGGTGGTGGTGAAGGTAGAGCACCTGTTGGTCGTCCAGCACCTTGTACTCCATGGGGTAAGCCAGCTCTTGGTCTTAAGACTAGAAAGAAGCACAAGGCTTCAAACAAGTATATAGTTCGTAGTAGAAATAAATAATAGGAGGACCTAAATAATGAGTAGATCACTTAAGAAGGGCCCATTCTGTGATGACCACCTTATGAAGAAGGTTGTTGCTGAGAATGAAGCTAATACAAAGAATGTTATAAAGACTTGGTCTCGCCGTTCTACTATCTTCCCAGAGATGATAGGTCATACTATTGCAGTTCATGACGGTAGAAAGCATGTTCCAGTATACATTACTGAGGATATGGTAGGCCACAAGTTAGGCGAGTTTGCTTTGACTAGAACTTACAGAGGTCACGGTAAGGACGCTGAAAAGAAGTCAAAGGTTAGATAATAGTTCGGAAGGAGGGAACCTTAATGTCAAAGGGACATAGAAGCCAAGTAAAGAGAGACAGAAACGAACAGAATAAGGATAGAAGAGCTCAGGCTCACGCTAAGTTTGTTAGAGTTTCAGACACTAAGGCTAGAATTGTTTTAGAACAGATTAAGGGTAAGAGCATTGGTGAAGCAATGGCAATTCTTGCATACTCACCAAGATATGCTGCTGAAATAATTGAAAAGGTTTTAAAGTCTGCTGTTGCTAACGCAGAAAATAACTTAGAGTTAGATGTAAATAATTTGTATGTTGCAGATGTATTTGCTAATCAGGGACCAACTCTCAAGAGAATTCGTCCTAGAGCGCAGGGTAGAGCTTACAGAATCAACAAGAAGACTGCTCACATTTCAATATACTTAGATGAGAAGAAATAAGGAGGTCAACCATGGGTCAGAAAGTAAATCCACATGGATTAAGAGTTGGCGTTATCAAGAATTGGGACTCTACTTGGTATGCAGATAAGAAGGATTACGCTAATTTCTTAGTAGAAGACAATAAGCTTAGAACTTATATCAAGAATAAATTAGCTAACTCCAGCGTTTCTAAAATCGCTATTGAGAGAACTAATGAAAGAGTTAAAGTTACAATTTATACTTCAAAGCCTGGTATCATCATCGGTAAGAGCGGTGCTGCAATTCAGGAATTAAATGCTGAATTACAGAAGATGACAGACAAGAAGGTTATGGTTAACATTGAAGACATCAAGAGACCTGAGCTTGATTCTCAGTTAGTTGCTGAGGATATTGCTAGACAGCTTGAGAACCGTGTTACATTTAGAAGAGCTATGAAGAAGGCTATGCAGACTACAATGAAGTTTGGTGCTAAGGGTATCAAGACAACTTGTAGTGGTCGTCTTGGCGGTGCTGAAATGGCTCGTACAGAGACATATCATGATGGTACTATTCCTCTTCAGACTTTAAGAGCTAATATCGACTATGGTTTTGCTGAGGCAAACACAACTTATGGTAAGATTGGTGTTAAGGTTTGGATTTATAAGGGTGAGGTACTTCCTACAAAGTCTACTAAGAAAGGAAGTGTTCAGTAATGTTAATGCCTAAGAGAGTAAAAAGACGTAAGCAGTTCAGAGGTCGTATGACAGGTAAGGCTTTAAGAGGTAACAAGATTACTTACGGTGAATTCGGTATTGTTGCTATGGAGCCAGGCTGGATTACTTCAAGACAGATAGAGGCTGCCAGAATCGCTATGACTAGATACATCAAGAGAGGCGGTCAGGTTTGGATTAAGATTTTCCCAGACAAGCCTGTTACATTAAAGCCTATGGGTACAAGAATGGGTTCTGGTAAAGGTACAACTGAGTATTGGGTATCTGTAGTTAAGCCAGGCAGAGTTATGTTTGAAATCGCTGGTGTAACTGAAGAAACAGCAAGAGAAGCTTTAAGACTTGCAGTTCATAAGTTACCTATTAAGTGTAAGATTGTATCACGCGCTGATTTAGAAAAGGAGTGTGACAATTAATGAAGACTAAGGAATATGTTGCAGAATTAAAGAATAAGACTGTTGCTGAGTTAAATAATGAATTAGTAGAAGCAAAGAAGGAATTATTCAACTTAAGATTCCAGAATGCTACTAATCAGTTAAACAATACAGCAAGAATCAGCCTTGTTCGTAAGAACATTGCTAGAATTCAGACTGTAATCACTCAGAAGGAAAACACACTTTAATAGTTATATAATTGGAAGGAGGACAATCTCGTGGAAAGAAATCTTCGTAAAACAAGAATCGGTAAGGTTATCAGTAACAAGATGGATAAGACTATCGTAGTTGCTGTTGAGAATAATGTAAGACATCCATTATATAACAAGATTGTGAAGACAACTTATAAGTTAAAGGCTCACGATGAGAATAATGAGTGTCAGATTGGTGATAGAGTAAAAGTTATGGAAACTAGACCTTTATCAAAGGATAAGAGATGGAGATTAGTTGAAATCGTAGAAAAGGTTAAGTAATTCCTAAAGGAGGAAATCGACAATGATTCAGCAGGAAAGTAGACTTGTTGTTGCTGATAACTCAGGTGCTAAGGAATTATTATGTATCAGAGTATTAGGCGGCTCAACAAGAAGATATGCTAATATTGGCGACGTTATCGTTGCTACTGTAAAAGATGCAACACCAGGCGGCGTTGTTAAGAAGGGTGAAGTAGTTAGAGCTGTTGTTGTTAGAACTGTTAAGGGTGCTTCAAGACCAGATGGTTCTTACATCAAGTTTGATGAAAATGCAGCTGTAATTATTAAGGAAGACAAGAACCCTAGAGGTACTCGTATTTTCGGACCTGTTGCAAGAGAGCTTAGAGAAAAGCAGTATATGAAGATCTTATCTCTTGCACCTGAAGTATTATAATAGGAGGTAGGGTCACATATGAAGATTAAGAAGGGCGATAAGGTACAGGTTATCGCAGGTAAGGATAAAGGTAAGGAAGGCAAGGTACTTGTTGTAGATGTAAAGAACAATAAGGTAATCGTTGAAGGCGTTAACAAGGTTAAGAAGCATGTTAAGCCTTCTCCAATGAACCCACAGAGCGGTATCATTGAGCAGGAAGCTGCTATTGATGCATCTAATGTTATGTATGTTTACGCAGGTAAGCCAACCAGAATTGGTTACAAGGTAGAAAACGGCACTAAGCAGAGAGTTGCTAAGGCTACTGGCGAAGTAATCGATTAATTCTGTAAAGGAGGACTAAGTTCGTGAACGCATTTAGAGAATTTTATGAGAAGGAAGTTGCACCTGCAATGCAGGCAAAGTTTTCTTATAATAATGTAATGGAAATTCCTAAGCTTGACAAGATTGTTATCAATATGGGTCTTGGTGAAGCTAAGGATAATGCCAAGGCTATTGACTCAGCTGTAAGTGATATGGCTATTATTTCTGGTCAGAAGCCAATCGTAACAAAGGCTAAGAAGTCAATCGCTAACTTCAAGCTTAGAGCAGGTATGCCAATCGGCTGTAAGGTTACTTTAAGAGGCGAGAAGATGTATAGCTTTGCATCAAAGCTTATCAACATCTCTCTTCCTAGAGTTCGTGACTTTAGAGGTGTAAGTGCAGAGTCTTTTGACGGTAGAGGTAACTACACTTTAGGTCTTAAGGAGCAGTTAATGTTCCCAGAAATCCAGTACGATAAAATCGACAAGATTAGAGGTATGGATATTGTATTTGTAACTACAGCAAAGACTGATGAAGAAGCTAGAGAGCTTCTTAGATTATTCGGTATGCCATTTAAGAAGTAAGGAGGCAAATGATTATGGCAAAGACATCAATGAAAGTAAAGCAGGCAAGAAAGCCTAAGTTTTCAACTCAGAGCTATACTCGTTGTAGAATTTGCGGAAGACCACACGGTTATTTAAGAAAGTTTGGTATCTGTAGAATTTGCTTCCGTGAATTAGCTTACAAGGGTGAAATCCCTGGTGTTAAGAAGGCTAGCTGGTAATTTGAAAGGAGGATTTTGAAATGTCAATGAGTGATCCAATTGCAGATATGCTCACTAGAATTAGAAATGCAAACACTGCTAAGCACGATACTGTAGATGTACCTTCAAGCAAGATGAAGGAGGCTATCGCTAACATCCTTACAAATGAAGGCTATATTGCAGGTTATGAAATTATAGAAGACGGCGTAAAGAAGACTATGCACATTACTCTTAAGTATGGTGTAGATAAGAATGAAAAGGTTATCTCTGGTATTAAGAGAATTTCTAAGCCTGGTCTTAGAGTTTACGCTAACAGAGATGAGTTACCAAGAGTTTTAGGTGGTATGGGTACTGCTATTGTTTCTACAAACAAGGGCGTTATCACTGATAAGGAAGCTAGAAAGCTCGGCGTTGGCGGCGAAGTAATCGCTTACGTATGGTAATAGAAGGAGGTAAATTATATGTCACGTATAGGTAAATTACCTGTTGCTATTCCAGCTGGCGTAGAAGTTAAGCTTGAGGATGGTAACGTAATTACTGTTAAGGGACCTAAGGGTACTTTAACTCGTAAGTTAGTTGATGACTTAACAATCGAGGTTACAGATGCTGAGGTTACAGTAACTAGACCTAGCGATTTAAAGAGATATAAGCAGTTACACGGTTTAACTAGAACACTTATTGCTAATATGGTAGAGGGTGTTACTAATGGTTACAAGAAGGAGCTTGAAATCAACGGTGTTGGTTACAGAGCTGCAAAGTCTGGTAACAAGCTTACATTAACACTTGGTTACTCTCACCCAGTAGAAATGATTGATCCAGAAGGTATCACAACTACTCTTGAAGGTAACAACAAGATTATCGTTGAAGGTATCGATAAGGAAAAGGTTGGTCAGTTCGCTGCTGAAATCAGAACTAAGAGACCACCAGAGCCATATAAGGGCAAGGGTATCAAGTACACAACTGAAACAATCAGAAGAAAAGTTGGTAAGACTGGTAAGAAGTAATAAAGGAGTGAATGTGAGATGATTAGAAAGCCATCACGTTCAGATGCCAGAGCTAAGAGACATTACAGATTACGTAATAAAATCTCTGGTACAGCTGAACAGCCAAGATTGGCAGTATTTAGATCAAATATGCATATTTATGCACAGATCATTGATGATACAGTAGGTAATACACTTTGTGCTGCTTCTACTATGGAAGCTGACATCAAGGCTAAGATTTCTAAGACTAACGATGTTGAAGCTGCTAAGGCTGTTGGCGAAGCAGTAGCTAAGAAGGCACTTGAAAAGGGTATTACAACAGTAGTATTCGACAGAGGCGGATTTGTATATCATGGTAAGATTCAGGCTTTAGCTGATGCTGCCAGAGAAGCAGGTCTTCAGTTCTAATTAAGGAGGGAAAAACGTGAAAACTAAAATCGATGTAAGTACCCTTGATTTAAAGGATAATGTTGTTACAATTAAGAGAGTAACAAAGACTGTTAAGGGTGGTCGTACAATGCGTTTCTCTGCTTTAGTTGTAGTAGGCGACGGTAACGGTCACGTAGGCGTAGGTATTGGTAAGGCTATCGAAATCCCAGACGCAATCCGTAAGGGTAAGGAAGATGCTATCAAGAATATCGTTTATGTTGAGAGAAACGAAAACAATAGTATATATCATGAAATCTACGGTAAGTATGGTAGCTCAAGCGTACTTTTAAAGCCAGCTGCTGAAGGTACTGGTATCATCGCAGGTGGTCCTGCGAGAGCCGTACTTGAGTTAGCAGGTATCAAGAACATCAGAGCAAAGTCTTTAGGTTCTAGAAACAAGAAGAACGTTGTTAACGCTACACTTGAAGGTTTAGCATCTGTTACTTCTCCAGAGAAGGTAGCTAGACTTCGTGGTAAGACTGTAGAAGAAATAATGGGCTAATAAGGGAGGAAAATTGAGATGTTAAGAATTACATTAGTTAAGTCAACAATCGGTGCAATCCCTAAGCACAAGAAGACAGTTGAAGCTCTTGGTTTAAAGAAGCTTCACGCTGTTGTAGAGCAGCAGGATAATGCTGCAATCAGAGGTATGCTTAATCAGGTAAGACATTTGGTTAAGGTTGAAGAAATCTAATTTTAAGGAGGTGCGTCCTAATGTTTTTAAATGAATTAAAGCCAGCTGAAGGCTCTACATCTAAGAAGTTTAGAACTGGTAGAGGTCACGGTTCAGGTAATGGTAAGACTGCTGGTAAGGGTCATAAGGGTCAGAACGCTCGTTCAGGCGGTGGCGTTAGACCTGGTTTCGAAGGTGGTCAGATGCCACTTTATAGAAGAATCCCTAAGAGAGGTTTTAAGTGCATTAATTCTAAGAACATTGTTGCTATAAACTTAAGTCTTTTAAATGATAGATTTGAGGATGGTGCTGATGTTACTGTTGAGGCATTAATGGATAAGGGTATTATCTCTAATGCTAGAGACGGCGTTAAGATTTTAGGTAACGGTGAAGTTACAAAGAAGCTTAATGTTCAGGTTAACTACTACAGCAATTCTGCAAAGGAAAAGATTGAGGCTGCAGGCGGAAAAGCAGAGGTGATCTAATGTTTAGTATACTTCGTAATGCTTTTACAGTTAAAGAAATTCGTACTAAGATATTATATATGTTATTAGTATTATTCCTCATTAGAATTGGTACACATTTACCAATTCCAGGTCTTGATATTAATCAGCTTGCTAACAGTGATAATCAGAATACATTGTATTCTCTTATCACTGGAGGAAATTACGGTACAATTTTTGCGATGGGTATTGGACCATATATCAATGCTTCCATCATTATGCAGCTTTTAACTGTTGCTATTCCTAAGTTAGAGCAGATTCAAAAAGATGGCGAAGAGGGTAGAAAGAAAATTTCTCAGTATACTAGATACGCTGCTGTTATTTTGGCTTTACTTCAGGGTGCAGGTCAGGTTTATACTGTACATTCTGCTTTCACAAACCCTAATTGGTTAGTATATATCGTTGGTTTAATATCAATGGTAACTGGTACTATCTTTATTATGTGGTTAGGTGAAAAATTAACTGATATTGGTATCGGTAACGGTGCTTCATTTATCATTTTTGCTAACATTCTTCAAAATCTTGATGATGGTGTTAAGAATTTAGCTATTAGTGCTCAGGGTAGTGCTATGGGTTGGATTAAAATCATAGTTATCCTTGTTGTACTTGTTATTGTTATGGCTTTTGTTATTATTGTTCAGGATGGTGAAAGAAGAATTCCTGTTCAGTATTCTAAAAAGCTTGTGGGTAACAGAATGATGGGTGGTCAGAGCTCTTACATTCCTGTTAAGGTAAATATTGCTGGTGTTATGGCAATTATCTTTGCTATCTCACTTTTACAGTTCCCACAGACTATTAACCAGCTTTTCAACAATAGTGTACTTACTTGGATTAGTACAAGATTAGAATTAACTTATTTAGTTAAGGGATTTATTCCTGCTGGTGCAATTATTTACATTATACTTATATTCTGCTTCACATTCTTCTACACTTCATTTGCATTTAATTCAATTGAAGTAGCTGAGAATATGAAAAAGAGTGGTGGCTTTGTTCCTGGTATTAGACCTGGTAAGCCAACATCTGACTATATTCAGAATATTGTAGACAGAATTTCTTTAATTGGTGCAATCACTTATGCTGTTATTGCTATGGTACCTATTGTTCTTCAGTGGGTAACTGGTATTAATATGGGCTTTGGTGGTACTACATTACTTATCGTTTCTGGCGTTGCTCTTGAATTAATTAAGCAGCTTGAAACTCAGTTATTAATGAGACACTATAAGGGATTCTTAAATTAATTATATATCTTAGTTCCCCTGATTTAATTCAGGGGAACCAATATAAGGGGATGCAAAATAATGAAATTAGTTCTTATTGGCTGTCCTGGTGCAGGCAAGGGTACTCAGGCTAAAATGCTTTCTAAGAAGTATGGTATTGCTCATATTTCTACTGGTGATTTATTAAGAGAGCAGATGAAGCAAGGTACTGAACTTGGTAAAAAAGTTAGTGCAATTATGGAAGCTGGTGGCTTAGTATCAGATGATATTGTTTCAGCAATGCTTGCTGAAAGAATTAAGGCTGATGATTGTAAGAATGGTTACATTTTAGATGGTTATCCAAGAAATGTTAGCCAGGCTGAAGGCTTAAATGATATTGTTGGCAGTCTTGATAAGGTTATCTGCTATGAAGTTGATGATAATATTATTGTTGACAGAATGGTAGGCAGAAGAAGCTGTCCAAACTGTGGTAAGATGTATCATACAAAGTACAATCCTCCTAAGGTTGAGGGTAAGTGCGATGATTGTAATGAAGCTCTTATTCAGCGTAAGGATGATAACGAAGAAACAGTTGTCAACAGATTAAAGGTATACCACGAAACTACTGCTCCTGTTATAGATTACTATGACAAGAAGGGTATTCTTTTAAAGACTAGTGGTGTAGGCGACATTAACGAAATATTTGAAAATGTTTGCAAAGCATTAGAAGGTATTAAATAATGTCTATTAAAATAAAGAAAGAAACACATATAGAGGCAATGAGAATTGCTGGTAGAATTACAGGTGAAACCCTTAATCTTCTTGAAAAGGAAATTAAGCCCGGTATGACTACTAAAGATTTAGACAGGATTGCTGAGGAATATATAAGAGCACAAGGTGCTGTTCCTTCCTTTAAAGGTCTATATGGTTATCCAGCCTCAATATGTGCCTCAGTTAATAATGAAATTATTCACGGTATTCCTGGTAAACGAGTTTTACGGGAAGGTGATATAATAAGTATTGATACAGGTGCATTTATAAAAGGTTTTCACGGTGACGCAGCAAGAACTTTTGCTGTGGGTAATATTTCACAAGAGGCTCAAAAGCTTATTGATGTAACTAGAGAAAGCTTTTTTAGAGGTATAAAGTATGCAAAAAGTGGTAATCATCTATGTGAAATATCAGGAGCTATACAAGATTATGTAGAAGCAAATGGTTTTTCAGTAGTTCGTGATTATGTAGGGCATGGCATCGGAAGAGAAATGCATGAGGACCCTAATGTTCCAAATTATAGATTTGGTAAAAGAGGTCCTAAGCTCATAAAGGGTATGGCGTTGGCTATTGAGCCAATGGTTAATGTAGGTAGCTACAAGGTTAAACAGTTAAGCGACGGCTGGACTGTAGTAACTAGAGATGGTAGCCTTGCAGCCCATTATGAAAATACGGTTCTCATAACTGATGGTGAGCCTGAGCTTTTAACCTTAGTAACAAACGCTGAATAGTCAGTAGTTTATAAAGTAGGGGTGAAGGAATTGTATTCAAAAGGTCAAGTTGTTTTTTCAAAAAGCGGCAGAGATAAAGGAAAGGCTTTTATTGTTTATGATTACAATGAAGAATTTGTCTTTATAGTTGACGGGGTTTTGAGGAAATTAGAAAAACCAAAGAAAAAGAAAAAAATTCATATTCAGATTTCTAAAATAGTAAATGAGGAAATCAAAAGCAAGCTTGAAAATGGATTGTATATTCTCGATTCTGATATAAAAAAAGCTCTGGCTAAATATAATTAACAAGATGGAAAGAGATTGTGAAGGAGGTAGAGAGCCTTGGCAAAGGACGATGTAATTGAAGTTGAAGGCACTGTCCTAGAAAAGCTTCCAAACGCTATGTTCCAGGTTGAACTGGACAATGGACATAAGATTATTGCTCATCTCTCAGGTAAGTTAAGAAAGAATTTCATCAGAATTATCCCTGGTGATAGTGTTAAGATTGAAATGTCACCTTATGATTTAACTAAGGGTAGAATTACTTGGAGAGGCAAAGTGAGAAAGGAGAATGAACAATGAAGGTTAGACCATCTGTAAAACCAATGTGTGAAAAGTGTAGAGTAATTAAGAGAAAGGGTTCTGTTAGAGTAATCTGCGAAAACCCTAAGCATAAGCAGAGACAGGGTTAATAGCCCTGTCTTTTTCATTGGAGAAGATTAAGTGTTTGAAATCAAATTCCATTGCTCAAACAAAATGTTATGGGAATATGTATATAAGGTACTATGCAAAAAATTTATTATTGCAAATATTATAATAACTTTAATTGGTGCTTTAATAACAGCTTGGTCATTTTATACTATTGATGAAAACTTAGCTGTTGTAGGATTTACCTTACTTTTTTTAGGAATAGTTGAAATATTTATTGTTCCACCAATAACTGCAATATCAATGATTAAAAGTGGAAAACAAATTCATAATGGTGTTAGTTATGAAACTGTAGTGACATTTGATAAAAATATTAAAATGGTTGAAGGCAATGTTTCGTTAATTGTTGAATATTCGCAAATTATTAAAATATATCAATTAAAATATTCTTATATATTGATGTTTGGCAAAAAAAATGCTATAATTCTTAGTAAGGAAGGATTTAGTGGCATAAACTATGATGAATTTAAGAAGTATATTAAAGAAAGATGCAATAATTTAAAGAATTAAATGTTAATAAAGTTCACAAAATATTTACAATATTTTTCTTGATTTTATATTGCAACTATGGTATACTTCTATCTTGGTGAATGTTTATTTTAACTTTATATTTTATGGTTTGAGAGGGTTAATTCCCCTTGAAGGCCTCATGGCTGGCGTCGGGACGCGGCTGCCCTGATGCAAATTTGTTGAGATAAATATTACACCTCGCAGTTTAACTGCAATGTAACTATAAAATACTATTTATATGAAAGAGGTGCAATTATGGCTCGTATCGCTGGTGTAGATTTACCTAGAGAAAAGCGTGTTGAAATTGGTCTTACTTATGTTTATGGTATCGGCAAAGCTAGTTCAAACAGAATTTTAGCAGAAGCTGGTATTAACCCAGACACTAGAGTAAGAGATCTTACAGATGAGGAAGTAGCAAAGATTAGAGATATTATTGCTGAATCTCAGACTGTAGAGGGTGATTTAAGAAGAGAGATTGCTTTAAACATTAAGCGTCTTGTTGAAATTGGATGCTACAGAGGTATTCGTCACAGAAGAGGTCTTCCTGTTAGAGGTCAGAAGACTAAGACAAATGCAAGAACTAGAAAAGGTCCTAGAAGAACTGTTGCGAATAAGAAGAAATAATCAATTAAGCTTTTTGTATTGATTTAAGGAGGTAAAACTAAATGGCTAAGAAGACAGTTAAGAAAGCTGCTGGCCGTAGACGTCGCGACAGAAGAGTTGTTGAACGTGGTCAGGCTCATATACAGTCAACTTTTAATAATACTATTGTAACTATTACAGATGCTGCTGGTGGTGCTTTATCTTGGGCAAGTGCTGGTGAGTTAGGTTTCAGAGGTTCTAAGAAATCTACTCCTTATGCTGCTCAGATGGCTGCTGAAAAGGCTGCTGGTGCTGCAAAGGAATACGGTTTAAAGACTGTTGAAGTATTTGTAAAGGGCCCTGGTAGTGGTAGAGAAGCTGCAATCAGAGCTTTACAGGCTGCAGGTCTTGATGTAACTATGATTAAGGATGTAACTCCTGTTCCACATAATGGTTGTAGACCACCAAAGAGAAGAAGAGTTTAATTTCCGTTTGTTTGAATATATATTGGAGGTACTATTTAATGGCTAGAGAAATCGGTCCTATCATTAAAAGATGTAGATACTTAGGCATCGAACCTAGCGTTCTTGGTTCATCTAAGAAGTTAGGTAAGCGTAAGAGAAATATGCGTAAGTTAAGTGAATACGGCGTTCAGTTAAAGGAAAAGCAGAAGGTTAAGTTTATCTATGGCGTTCTTGAAAAGCAGTTCAGAAACTTATATAAGAAGGCTGATAAGATGACTGGTATCACTGGTGAAAACTTACTTATGCTTCTTGAATTAAGACTTGATAATGTTGTTTATAGATTAGGTTATGGTCGTACTAGAAAGGAAGCTAGACAGATCGTTAGACATAATCTTGTAACAGTTAATGGCAAGAAGACTAACATCCCTTCTATTACTTTAAAGGTTGGCGATGTTATCGAAATTAAGGAAAACAAGAAGGATTTACAGAGATTCAAGAATGTTCTTGATGTAACTTCTTCTCGTATCGTTCCTGAGTGGTTATCTGCTGACCAGGCTAATCTTAAGGGTAGCGTAAATGCTTTACCTAAGAGAGAGCAGTTAGATTTACCTGTAAACGAAACTCTTATTGTCGAGTTGTATTCTAAGTAATAAGCATACACTTGTGTATTACTTATTTGATTTTTTTAATAATATTTTGGTAAATTATAAGATAACTATTAAGGAGGTTGGGCTGAGTGTTTGAATTTGAAAAACCTCGTATTGAAATTACTGAAAAGAATGATAAATACGGTTGCTTCGTTGTTGAACCTCTCGAGAGAGGCTATGGTACAACTCTTGGTAATTCTTTAAGAAGAATTTTACTTTCATCTTTACCAGGTGCTGCTGTTAGCAATGTAAAGATTGATGGTGTTCTCCACGAATTTAGCCCTATTACAGGTGTTAAAGAAGATGTAACCGAAATTATATTAAATCTCAAGAATCTTGCTATTAAGGTTAATAGTGAGGATGATGAGCCGAAGATTGCTTATATTGACGCATCAGGTGATTGCGAAGTTAAGGCTGGAGATATTAGAGTTGATTCTGATATTGAAATTCTTAACCCAGATTTACACATTGCTACTTTAAGTGGTGGTGCTGATAGTAAGCTTTTTATGGAGATTACAATTACAAAGGGTCGTGGCTATGTAGAAGCTGCTAAAAACAAGAGGGCTGACCAACCCCTTAGAATGATACCTGTTGACTCACTTTATACTCCAGTTAGAAGAGTAAACTTTAAGGTTGAGGATACAAGAGTAGGTCAGATTACAGACTATGATAAGCTTACTTTTGAAGTATGGACTGATGGTACTATCGCTCCTGATGATGCTGTCAGTTTAGGTGCTAAGATTTTAAATGAACACCTTAACTTATTTGTAGATTTATCTGATAGTGCAAAGAATGCAGAAATTCTTGTTGAAAAGGAAGTTGGAACTAAGGAAAAGGTTCTTGAGCAGACTATTGAAGAATTAGACTTAACAGTTCGTTCTTACAACTGCTTAAAGAGAGCTGGTATCCATACAGTTGAGGATTTAACAAGAAAGACTGAAGACGATATGATGAAAGTGCGTAATCTTGGACGTAAGTCTTTAGAGGAAGTACTTAACAAGTTGAACGAGCTTGGTTTAAGCTTGAGTCCAAACGAGGATTAATTAAGGAGGATTAGCAATGGCTGAATATAGAAAGCTTGGTCGTACATCTAGCCAGAGAAAGGCTTTATTACGTAATCAGGTTACTAATTTATTATACCACGGCAAGATTAAGACAACTGAAGCTAAGGCTAAGGAAATCAGAAAGCTTGCTGAAAAGTTAATTACTGTTGCTGTTAAGGAAAAGGACAACTTCGAGGAAGTTACTGTAACTTCTAAGAAGGGTGGCGAAGCTGTAGAAAAGACAATTAAGAAGGATATGCCTAGCAAGTTAAATGCTAGAAGAAAAATCTTAAGTGTTCTTTATCCAGTAGTAGAAGTTCCTGCAGATGGTAAGAAGAAGAGAGCAAATACTGTTACTGTAAATATGGCTAACAAGTTATTTGACGAAATCGCTCCAAAGTATGCTGGCAGAAATGGTGGTTACACTAGAATCGTTAAGATTGGTCAGAGACGTGGCGATGGTGCTATGGAAGTACTTATTGAATTAGTTTAATTTATTTAAAAGAGTGTTGCACTTGCAACACTCTTTTTATGTACAATTTTAAGTAGATTTTGTAAAAACTGGTATAAAGACTATACATATTGTTAAAAGCTACAATTTAATATTGCTTTATATAAAAAATTATGTTACTATTAACATTGTAAATAATAATTAAATTGGGAGGAAATTATGAAAGAGGATTATGGTAGAATGTCCTATAATAATTATGGAAATGACGAAATTGATATTCTAAAACTCTTAAAACAACTTTTTTCAATTAAAAATGTTATTGTTATGGCTATTGTAGGCATAGTGCTTGCTATTTCAGCTTTTTTGTATTCTAGTATTGCTTTACCAGAATTGTATACATCATCTATTGATATGTATGTAAATAGTGGTGTTGATAGCCAAAATCAAGGACAACAACAGCAAACTAGTCAGGTAACTATGGCAACATTGGGTATGTCAAGAAATTTAGCTGATTCTTATGTTGTTTTGCTTAACAATAATGTAGTAATGGAAGAGGTTGGGGAAGAATTATTAAAGATGTATACGCCTGAACAAATTAGTCAGTATTTTCCTTTAGCGACTAGAGATAATGGTGATTATTATATTAAGGCAGGGGCTATAAAAAGTTGTTACAACATTAGTGTTGTAGACGAAACTGAGGTCATAAATGTTACAACAACAGCACAGGACCCAGTATTAGCTGCTAATATGTGTAATGCTTTGGCTAAGGTTGCACCATATTATTTAAAGCAATATGTAAATGCTGGTTCTATTGAGCCTATAGGTGGTGCACAAATACCGTCAAGTAAATCATATCCTAATAATGGCGGCAATGCTATGAAAGGCTTGCTTGCAGGTATATTTTTAGTTTGCTTTATTTTAGTAGTTAGAATATTATTAGATACAAAAATCAAAGATACTGATGATTTTAAGGAAAAATTTGATACTCCAGTATTAGGCGAAATTCCTTTAATATCAGATGGTAATAACAAAAGTTCTATACAGAAACTTGTTAAATATAAAAAAGCAGAAACAGATAAAAATAATAATGGTAGTGTTAATATGGACTCTTTTCAAGCTACAGAAGCCTTTAATTCATTATGTAATAACTTAACTGTTACTATGAATATGAACGATGAAAAGGTAATTGTAATAAGTAGCCCAGAAATGAGCGATGGAAAATCAACAGTTGCATTAAATTTAGCTAAAGCAATGGCTAAAATGGGTAATAAGGTCCTTTTAATGGATATGGATTTAAGACGACCATCTATCAATAAAAAATTAAATATGGCTAATAAAAATGGTGTAATTAATTTAATGGGAAAGATTGAAGATATAAATAATTGTACTCATAAAAATGTTGTTGAGGGTCTTGATATTATATTTTCAGGTGGTATTTCACCAAATCCATCAGAAATGTTAGCTAGTAAAAAAATGAATGATATTGTAAATAAATTTAAGGAAGTTTATGATTACATAATCATTGATTCACCACCTGTAAATGTTGTTACAGATGCTTGCATTATATCACAGCTTTCTGGTGGTATTGTGGTTGTTTTAAGGTCAAATGTAGCTCATTATGATGACTTTAAAAAGACTGTTGAAAATGTTGATATTGCAAGAGGTAAAATTGTTGGTGTAGTAATTAACGGTGTAGATGATAATACTGTTAAGTATGGCAAAAAATATAAATATGGCTATAAAAAAGGTTACTATAAATACGGCTATTATACATCAAATACTGAAAATAATGATAAAACACCAAAGGAGGCATAAATGAGATGAATATAAATGAGGCTAATTTTTTAAAGCTTTTAAGTGCATCTCTTTTTGCTGACAGAAAATTGTTATCTGATTTTGATAATAATTTAGATTGGAATAAAATATTTAATGAATCAATAAACCAAGCTGTAACAGGCTTGGTTTTTGAGGCTATAAAGTATCTTCCAGATGATAAAAGACCCTCAAGGGATATTTATGAAATTTGGGAGGAAGAAAGTATAATTTCTGTAATGGGAAATTCAGCAATTATGTATGCTCATAAGGAATTATTAAATATTTTTGATAATAATGGTATTAAGTGTTCTATCATTAAGGGTGCATCTGCGGCTATAAACTATCCTAAGCCTGACTTAAGAATTATGGGGGATATTGATATATTTGTAAATAATAAGGATTTTAAAAAAGCACAGGAAATTCTTATTGAGGCTAATTATGATTTAGTAGACTTAGGTGGGCAAGTTGGTCACGAAATAAAGTATTATAAAAATAATATTTGTATAGAATTACACAATAATATAGGTGGTGTGCCTGATGGTGAAATAGGAGAAAGATTGTATAATATACTTCAAAATTTGCCTGAAAATAGTGAAAGAGCTAATGTAGGTGGAATTGATTTTTATAAGCCTAACACAGCTTATAATGGACTTGTTCTTGTTTTACACATAATACATCATTTAGGCGAAGGTGTTGGTTTTAGACAAATTTGTGATTGGACAATGTTTATAAATAATGAGCTGACAGATGAAGTATGGTATAATGAATTATTGCCTATATTAAAAGAAAATAAAATATATTATTTCACTAAGGTTTTAACAAAAACTTGTTGTTTATATTTAAGTTTACCTATAGAAAAGTGTTTGTGGTGCAAAGATGTTGATGAAAATATATGTAATGAATTAATTGAAAATATATTTGAAAATGGAAATTTTGGCAGAAAGTTTGAAAGTAGAGCCAAAAGTGCTACAATGATTGTTGGCAATAGTACGCAAAAAGGTAAAAATGGTAATAAGTTTTTAAGGATATTTGGAAATCTTCAAAATGCTGGATACAGTGCTTGGCCTTTAGCTAGAAAATATAAGTTTTTTAGATTATTTGCTTGGGCTTATGTTCCTCTAAGGTTTATATGTAGACTTTTTACAGGTAAGCGAAAATTTAAGGAACTTATAATTATATTAAAGTCAGCAAAAGAAAGATACCCATTAATGAAAAAATTAAAAATATTTAGTGATAGCTAATGGCAGTATTGTCATTAGCTTTTTATTTATAAATTTATATTTAGTGTATTAGTTAAATTATATACAAAAAAATATAAAATTTATAAAATATATATTTTATTGTTGTTTGAGTAGTACAGTATATATAAATATATTAGAACTTAATTGTATGTTTTGTAAATAAGTCATATATATTAGATAATACACATAATATACATAGTCAATGTGACTAAAAAATAATATTATAAATATTTTTACATATATTGCCAATATAATAGATAATATACTAAATATTGACTTTACAGGTAATTAATGATATTATTAAATTAGTAATTTCATATAAATTTAATAATTTATATGTTGTATAATTATTCACCTTATTTGAGGGGAACAAGGAGGATTGTTTTTATGAAAAAAGCACTTATTACAGGTATAACTGGTCAAGATGGCTCATATCTTGCTGAATTTTTGCTTGAAAAAGGCTATGAGGTTCACGGTGTTACAAGAAGAGCTTCTATATCAAACACAGCTAGAATTGACCATTTATTAGCTAAAAATGCTATTACATTACACGATGGTGATTTATCTGATTCTTCTAGCTTAATTAGAATTATCGGTCTTGTTAAACCTGATGAAATTTATAACCTTGCAGCTCAAAGTCACGTTCAAGTTAGCTTTGATGTGCCAGAATATTCAGGTGATGTTGATGCTTTAGGTGTTCTTCGTATACTTGAGGCTGTAAGAATTCTTGGCTTAACTAAGACTTGTCGTATTTATCAAGCATCAACTAGTGAGCTTTTTGGTAAGGTTGAAGAAGTTCCTCAGAGAGAAACTACACCTTTCCACCCTTATAGTCCTTATGCTGTTGCTAAGCAATACGGTTTTTGGATTACTAAGGAGTATAGAGAAGCCTACGGTATGTTTGCTGTAAATGGTATTTTATTTAATCACGAGTCTGAGCGTCGTGGTGAAAATTTTGTTACAAGAAAAATTACACTTGCTGCTGGTAGAATTGCTTGTGGTTTACAGGATAAGCTTCAGCTTGGTAATATGGATTCTCTTCGTGATTGGGGATATGCGAAGGATTATGTTGAGTGTATGTGGATGATTTTACAGCACGATACACCAGAGGATTTTGTTATTGCCACAGGTGAACAGCATACAGTTAGAGATTTTACACAGAAGGCTTTTGCAGCCGTTGGTATTGAGCTTGAATTTAAGGGTTCTGGTTTAGATGAAAAGGGTATTGATAAGGCAACAGGCAAGGTTCTTGTAGAAGTTAATGAGGCTTGGTTTAGACCAACTGATGTTGATAATCTTTGGGGTGACCCAACTAAGGCAAAGACTGTTTTAGGTTGGAATCCACAAAAAACTAGCTATGAAGATTTAGTTAGAATTATGGCTGAACACGATTTGGAATTAGCCAAAAAAGAGGCAGCTAGCTTAAAGGCATAAATAAAAGGAAGTGTAATATAATGAATAAAGATTCAAAGATATATGTTGCTGGACACAGAGGAATGGTAGGTTCTGCTATTGTTCGTTGTCTTGAAAAAAATGGATATACAAATATTATTACTAGAACTCACGCAGAGCTTGATTTAACTCGTCAAGCTGATGTTGAAAAGTTCTTTGCTGATGAAAAGCCTGAGTATGTTTTTCTTGCAGCAGCTAAAGTTGGTGGTATTATTGCTAATAGTGAAGCACTTGCTGACTTTATGTATGATAATATGGTACTTGAAATGAATGTTATTCACGAAGCCTGGAAGAATAATTGTAAAAAACTTTTATTCTTAGGTTCAAGTTGTATTTATCCTAGAATGGCTCCTCAGCCTATGCCTGAATCTTGTTTGTTGACAAGTGAATTAGAAAAGACAAATGAAGCCTATGCTTTAGCTAAAATTAGTGGTTTAAAGTATTGCGAATTTTTAAATAAGCAATATGGAACAGATTACATAAGTGCTATGCCAACTAATCTTTATGGTCCTAATGATAACTATCATCCAACACATAGTCACGTACTTCCAGCTTTGATTCGCCGTTTCCACGAGGCTAAGGAGCAGGGTATTAATGAGGTAACTTGTTGGGGAACAGGTTCACCTTTAAGAGAATTTCTTTATGTTGATGACTTAGCTGATGCTTGCGTATTTCTTATGAATAACTATAGCGGTGATGAAACTGTTAATATGGGTACAGGTAAGGAACTTACAATTAAAGAATTGACAGAGCTTGTTGCTAAGGTTGTTGGCTTTAATGGTGAAATTAAGTGGGATACTACTAAGCCTGATGGTACACCTAGAAAATTGTTAGATGTTTCTAAACTTGAAAATTTAGGTTGGAAGTATAAAACTGAGCTTGAAGATGGTATTCGTTTAACTTATGAAGATTTTTTAAATAATCCAATGAGAGCTGAAAGATAGAGCTTTAATAAACAGAAAGGCTAGGGTATTGTTATGGAAATATATGGAGTAATTATGGCTGGAGGCGGAGGAACTCGTTTTTGGCCTTTATCAAGACAAAAAACACCTAAACAGCTTTTGAATTTATCTGGTAAGGATTTAATGGTAAATGAAACAATAGATAGACTTGCAATGACTGTTCCTGGAAAGAATATGTTTATTGTAACAAATGCTTCACAAGTTGAATCAATGAAAAAGGCAACAACTGGCAGAGTTTTGCCTAATCATATTTTATCAGAACCATCAGCTAGAAATACTGCTGCTTGTATTGGCTATGCAGCTATGGAAATTATAAAAAAATATGGTGATGGTATTATGGTTATTGCTCCATCTGATGCTTATATTAAGGATTGGAATAAGTTTACAGATGTTTTATCAATAGCAATAAATGCAGCTAAAAATGAGGATAAACTTGTAACTATTGGAATTACTCCAACATTTCCAGCGACAGGTTATGGCTATATTAAATTTACTGACAAGGAGCTTGGGGAAGCTAAACTTGTTGAAGAATTTAAAGAAAAGCCAGACTTAGAAACTGCTAAGGAATATGTTAATTCTGGTAACTATGTTTGGAATAGTGGTATGTTTATTTGGAAAGCATCAACTATTATTAAACATTTTAAAGAGCTTTTACCAGATATATATAATGATTTAATGACTATTGCAGATGCAATGGGTACTAATGAAGAATATGAAGTTATAGAAAAAGTATATCCTAATATTAGAAAAATATCTATTGACTATGGAATTATGGAAAAGAGCAATGATGTTTTAGTTGTATCTGGGGAGTTCGGCTGGAATGATGTTGGTTCTTGGGATATGATGAATGTTCTTCACGATGAAGACAGCAATGGCAATATTTCTGTTGGTGATGTTTTAAATATTGATACAAATAATACAATTGCATATTCTAATGGAAAACTTATTGCAACTGTAGGTGTTGATAATTTAATTATTGTTCAGACTGATGATGCAATATTAGTTTGCAATAGAAATAAGGCACAAGATGTTAAAAAAGTTGTTGACGCTCTTAATGAGCTTAACAGAAGTGAATTATTGTAATTGAAGTGGAAGTAGAAGCGGCGTATGAAGTGTATAGTTTTAGCAGGGGGTACAGGCGACAGAATGTGGCCTATATCTAGAAAAAATTATCCTAAACAATTTGTTTATTTTAACAAAAAGCATTCAATGTTTCAAGAAACAATACTTAGAAATATGCCTTTTTGTGACGAGTTTTGGATAATGACATCTACATCATATCAAAATATTATTCAGGGACAGCTTAAAGTTTTTTCTGGTTTAAAATACAGATGCTTTTATGAGGAAGAAGGCAAACTTACAGCACCTAGTATTCTTTTAGCCTGCTTATGCGACCAAGCAGATGAAGAATTTCTTATTGTATCTGTAGATACAATGATTGGTGATGGCAATTATATGCAGACCATAGTTAAGGGAAAAAGCCTTATTGAAAATGGTAAACTTGTGACTATGGGCGTAAAAACAAAGCATCCAAGCCTCGGTGTTGGCTTTTTATCCGAAGATGAAAATAACAATATAATTTATACATATCCAGATACTGAAGAAGCTAGTTATAAACTTATTAATTCTGAGGGCTATTATTTAGATACGGGAATATTAATGGGTAGAGCTAGTGTTTTCATTGATGAATTCAAAAAATATTCACCACAATTAGTAGAACAGTTAATAAATCTAGCAGAAAAAATTGAAAAAGAACAGCAATTTGTACACATTCCAGCTACTATGGTAGAAAATATTAAACCTTGTAGTATAGGTAATATTATAACAAAAAGGTCTGAAATTATGACTTTGGTTAAAGGTGATTTTATTTGTGAAAGAATAAGAAGCTTTGAATCAATGTCTAATCTATGGAATGAAGATAATTATGGAAATATTATTAAAAATAATTGCGATAATGTATCTATAATTAATTTTACAGATGATAAACTTGTTGCTGCAAATGATTTGAATGATTTGCTTATTGTTAATACTAATGATGCAATTTTAATATCTAAAAGAGGTTCTACTAAACTTATTAAAAATATTGTTGAAGAAAATGAAAATGGACCTTTAAAAACTTCCTTTGAAGAAGGTTATGTTTGTTACACAAATTATGGATATAGAACATCACTTTCTCTTGAAAATAATTTTTGGGTGAGAAAGGTTGTTGTGTATCCTGGTTGCAAATTAAAAAGGCACAGACATAATAAAAGAAGTGAAAATTGGACTATAATTGAAGGTGAAGCAACTGTTTTTGTTGATGGCAAAAATAGTATTTTATACACAGGTGAAAGTATCTTTGTGGAAAAAGGTGCTGTTCATCAACTTATAAACAATTCATCAAAAAATGTAGTATTTATTGAAACTGCTGTTGGTGAAATTCTTAATTCAAGTGATAGCAAAAATTCTTTAATAGTAGATGAGGAAGAACAGCTTGTTTTTGACAATATAGTTAAAATGGCTCCAGTTTTTAAAGAAACTATTTGGGGTGGAAATAAACTGGAAGAAAAATATGGCAAAAAAAGCCGTGGTAAAAATATTGCTGAATCTTGGGAAATATCTGCTCATACAAATGGTCAAAGTTATATAGCCAGTGGACCTTATGCTGGTGAAAAATTTGGCGACTATATTGAAAAAATGGGCAAGGATATTTTAGGCTGGAAAAATCAGTTTTATGATAAATTTCCTTTACTTGTTAAATTTATTGATGCTTGCGATAATTTATCTATTCAGGTACACCCTGATGATGAATATGCTATGATAAATGAAAATCAGTATGGCAAAAATGAAATGTGGTATGTAATAGATGCTGAACAAGATGCTTGTATTTATTGTGGCTTTAACAAAAGTGTTGATAAAGATGAAATAAAACAAAGAATTAATGACAATACTTTAACTGATATTATGAAGAAGATACCTGTTAAAAAAGGAGATGTGTTTTTTATCCCAGCAGGCACTGTTCACGCTATTGGTAAGGGTGTATTAATATGTGAAATACAACAAAATTCTGATGTAACATATCGTCTATATGATTATAACAGAGTTGATGGCTTTGGTAATAAGCGTCAATTGCATATAAATAAGGCATTAGATGTTCTTTTGCCTAATGAGGGTAAACAGTATAAACCTATTAAATCGGAAAATGCTGATGGTCAAACAATATGTAATTGCAAATATTTCACTGTTGATTATATTAATTGTAATGATGTTTCTGCTGTGCAAATAGACAAATCGTCTTTTGTTCTTTTAATTGCAATATCAGGAAGTGGAAAAATTTTTATTGAAAATGATGTAGTAGATTTTAGTCAGGGTGATAGCTTTTTTATTCCTGCAAATGATATAACATTAAAAATTGTAGGTAATGCAGAGGTTTTAACTGGCAGAATGTAATTAGCTAGATTGGAGAGTCAGATGGCAGATAAAAAAAGAATATTGATGTATGCTCATTATTATGTGCCTGATGTAGCTTCTACAGGACAGATATTAAAAGAGCTTGCAGAAGGAATGAAGGATAAGTTTGACATTACAATTATATGTGTAGTACCATCTTATTCTGGTGTAATTGATGAAAAGTATAAGAAAAAGAAGTATTATAAAGAAAATATAAATGGCATAAATGTAATAAGAGTAAGAGTGCCTGAGTTTTCTAAGGCTGATAAAAAAAGCCGAGTTAAAAATATTTTGGCATATTTCTTTAGAGCTATTTATGCAACATTAAAGGCTGGTAAACAGGATTATGTTTTTTCCATATCACAGCCTCCAGTGTTAGGTGGTTTACTTGGTGTTATAGGTAAGTTTATGAAAAGAGCAAAATTTATTTACAATATTCAAGACTTTAACCCAGAACAAGTAATGGCTGTTAATTATAGTAAAAATAAAACTATATTAAAGTTAATGATGTTTTTTGATAAGTTTAGCTGTAGAATGGCTAACAAAGTTATTGTTGTTGGCAGAGATATGGCTGAAACATTAAAAAATCGTTTTAAAAACAAAAAAGTACCTAAATATGCAGTTATTAATAACTGGATTGATGAAAATGAAATTTATCCTTTAGAGCCTAGTAATGAAAATGTTTTAAAATTTAAAAATAAATATGGCTTAGATGATAAATATATTATAATGTACTCAGGTAATATTGGTCTTTATTATGACCTTGAAAATATAATAAAGGTTATTGAAAAGTTCCCTAAGGGTACAAAGACTAAAAGTGGTAAAGATGTTGTTTTTGTATTTGTTGGTGCAGGTACTGTTCTTGACACTTTAGTTGAATATAAACAAAAACATAATATGGAAAATGTTGTCTTTATACCTTATCAGGATAAAGCTGATTTAATATATAGTTTAAATGCTGGTGATGTTCATTGGTGTGTTAATGCTAAGGGAATAAAAGGCGTGTCTTGTCCGTCGAAATATTATGGCATAGCAAGTTGTCAAAAGCCTGTTTTAGGTGTTCTTGAAAAAGGCTCTGAAATTAGGTGTATTATTGATGAAACAAATAGTGGTCTTTGTGCTGAACCAGAAGATTATGATGCTATTGAAAAAAATATACAGTGGTTTATTGATAATGCTGGTAGTGATGTAATTAAAAATATGGCTGAAAGTGGTCATAACAATTTGATGAAAAATTTAACTAGAAAAGTTAGCGTTAATAAATATAAGGATGAAATATTAAATAGTTGAAAAGGGCTTAATTATGAATAGTAATTGGTTTAAATTGCTTATGAAAGCTACAAAGGTTAAATATGGTAAAAAGTTACTTTTAAAAGGTGTACCTGTAATTTTTAATAAAAAGGGTGCTAAACTTAATATTGGTAACAATGTTACTATTAAAAGTAGCTTTTTAAGTAATTTGGTAGGGCTTTACTCTAGGACTATTATTGTGACAAGAACACCAAATGCTGAGATTGTTATTGGTGACAATGTGGGCATTTCAGGGGCAACAATATATGCGAGAAAAGGTATTTATATAGGTGACAATACTTGTATTGGTGGAAATTGTAAGATACTTGATAATGATTTTCACCCTATTGATGTTGAAGATAGAATACGACTTCTTAATGATACTCACGGAGGCGATGCTGCTGAGCTTATACCAACTAAGGAAATACATATTGGCAAAAACTGCTTTATAGGTTGTAATAGTATTATTCTTAAAGGCACTGTTTTAGGCGATGGTTGCGTAGTTGGTGCAGGAGCTGTTGTTGCTGGTGTGTTTGAAGATAATTGTGTTATTGCTGGCAATCCAGCTAGAGTTATTAAGCAGTTAGTATAATGGTGTTTATTAGGTTACTATAGTTTAATGAGTAATTTAAAGGAGAATTTATGAAAAAAATATCAATATTACTTATAACTTTGTTTACTTGTATGTTTTTTGCAACTATAGCCTATGGAGCAAGTGCAAAATTAGATGGCAAAATAGAGAATAACTTAAGTGTTAATGATATTACAAGTAAAACTGCTTTAACTATTAGTTTAAGTGGAAATGAGGTTAAGTCATTAAATGATAAAATTACAATAACTTTAAATGGTGCAAATTGGGAAGGTTATGCAAAAAATGGTACTATTGATGAAAATGTATCCTATGAATTAACATCATCAAATGTTATAAAATTAAAAATTTCAACAAATGAAGAAATTTTAAAAAAAGGATATAAATTTTCTGTACCTCTTAAAAGTAAAATTGTATTTGCCAAACAATATATATCTGCCGTAGTTGATTATGGTTATGATGATATTGCTGATACAACAGTTAATTATGCTAGTTGTTCTTACTCAAGAGCTTATGTTGAGGGTGGTGTAAAAATACATTCACAAGGTGATAAAATATATCAGAAGAATGGAGATACTACTTATAACAAGTTGAAAATATATGTTGCACCAAGTAATGCAGAAGAAATGAAAAGTGGATTAACAGTCAAGTATGAGGGTGCAATTTGGTCTGACTATAACAATAGTGGAAAAGTAATATGTGACAGAGGTAATGGTGCTGTATTTGAAAAGGTAAACGATACAATTTTGCGTATAACATTTACTGAATATAATTCAGTAATGCGTTATCAAGGTTATACATTAACTTTGCCTCTTACTGGTACAATTACTGGCAATGGTGAAATAAAGGCTACTGTAGATTTTGGTAGTAGCTCTATTGAAAAAAGTACAGTAGTATTTGCTAGATGCCCAGATGGTACTTTGTCAATTAAGGCTGAAAATATCACTCATATTGACTACTGCAACAAATTAAGTAATGTTATTATATCAGATACTTCAACACAGGGATATAATACAAATACTCAATTTGAGGTTAGCATAGGTGGCATTTTCCATTTTGCACAAGTACCTAATATTGAAGGCACAGGAAAATTTAAGAATAAATGCAAAATACAGTTTAAAAAGGGTAGCGACCAAAAGTTAGTTATAACAATAACTAGCAAAATTGAATCAGGTGAAACTGGTGAAATTAAAATTTTAAACCCAATTATACAAAGAGATAAAAAGTCAAACAGCAGTTTTAATAGTGTTGAAATTAATTTAACTGGTAAGGGTTGGGAAAAGTATGATAGCACAACAAAGATAGCTGAGTATAAGGCTGGTGTTGTTTATACTCCACCTATTCAGATTAAAGTTGAGAACCCAACAATAGGTGCTAGCAACAAGTACAGTGCTTTAAGCAAAATTACACTTACAGATAATACTGACAGAGTTTATAAATCAGGTGATAAAATTATACTTTCTTTTGATAATGGCTTTGGTGTATTTTCTGGTGGAGCATTGCCTAATGTTACATCAACTGGTAGATTTAAGGATAAGTGCAAACTTACTGTAACAAGTACAGGAGGCTATATTACTATGTTAGATGATATAGCTGGAGGTACTGAAGGTGCTATTGTAATAAGTGGTATTGTTCTTGAAAGAAGTGCAACTGGTGAATATAACAATATTAATTTAAAAGTTGCTTATTCAGGTGAAGAAAATAATTACTCAACAGCACAAGTTGCTAAATATTCTTCATTATATACAAATATTCCATCAACAACTACTACAGTATCAACAACTGTGACTGAAAGCACAACAGAAACTACAACAGCATCTGTTGAAAATACTAAAACTATTAAATTTAAAATTGGTGATATTAATTATAGTGTTAAAGGAGAAAATAAGGAACTCTTAGCTCCTCCATATATTAAAGATGGCTATACAATGTTGCCAATGAGAGCTTTAGCTAATGCAGTTGGTATAACTGATGATAAAATTAGTTATTCTAATGGTGTTGCAACATTTAAAATTAGTGACAGTGTTGACCTTGTTATAACAAAGGGTAGTAATGAATATACTTTGGCTGGTAATAATGTTAATATGTCAACTTCAGCTGAAATTAAAAACGGTACAATGTTTTTACCAATGAGAGATTTGGCTACAGCAATGGGGATAACTGGTGATAATATTATATTTAATAGTGAAACAAAAGAAGTTGTTTTGAATATTGATTAATAACTTTTGGCGTTAAATATATTGTTAATTAAAACACCTCTAAGGTAGGGTATCTACTTTAGAGGTGTTTTTGTACGTAAAGTTGATAAATAATTGCATTAATGGTAAAATAGAACTTAATAAGGATTTGTTAAAATAAATTATATGCTAAGCGTCAAGAACTTGGTGGCAAAAAATTTAGAAAATATATTAGAAGCAAATTAATGAAATAGGTGATATTATGTTATGGTTAATTGTTTTTGCCGTAGTTATTATTATGGCAGTATTATGTTTTGTCTATTTAATAAGCAGATTTTGCAAATTGAACATTATTAGTAAAATAACAAATAATAAAGTAATAAAAATTTTAGTAAGTTTAGGATTAATAGTTGCTATTACGACTATTTTATGTTGGTCAATAGGTGTAATTAATGCCATTATCTGTTTAATTCATTTAGCTATAATTTGGATTGTTTGTGATTTGGCTTTTTATTTTATAAGTAAAAAAATAGCTTTAAAAAGATATTATGCTGGAGCTTTAGCTATAATTATAACTATTATTTACTTAGCTGTAGGCTGGATATTAGCTTATAATGTGTGGGAAACAAACTATAATATTGAAACTAACAAAAATGTTGGAAATCTACATATTGTTCAATTTGCAGATTCTCATATTGGCACAACATTTGATGGTGATGGTTTTAGCAAATATGTAAATAAAATGCAGAAATTAAACCCTGATGTAGTTTTAATAACAGGTGATTTTGTTGATGACGATACTTCTAAAGAAGATATGATTAAGGCTTGCAAGGCTTTAAGTACATTAAATACAAAATATGGAGTTTACTTTGCCTTTGGTAATCACGATAAGGGATATTACCCACCAGAAAATAGAGGCTATGATGGAAATGACTTAATTAATGAGCTTGAAAAAAATGGAGTAACTGTTCTTCAAGATGAAAGTGTACTTGTTGATAATAGATTTTATATTGTTGGTAGACAAGATAGGTCCGAAGTTGAAAAAGGTGGCACAAGAAGTGATATGTCAACCTTAGTAAAAAATCTTGATAGCAGTAAATATATTATTGTAATGGACCACCAGCCTAATGATTATAATAATGAATTAAATGCTAATGTAGATTTGGTTTTATCTGGTCATACTCACGGAGGACAGTTGTTGCCAATTAATAAAATTGGTCAGTGGATAGGAGCAAATGATAAAACTTATGGAATTGAAAAGAGGAATAATACAAATTTCATTGTTACATCAGGTATTTCTGATTGGGCTGTAAAATTTAAAACAGGCTGTAAGTCAGAATATGTAGTTGTAGATATACATCAATAATAAATTCTAAATATATGTTAAAAATAAACACATATAAATTTATTTTTTGATTGACAATTAATAACAAAACTGATAAAATAACATTGTATCGAGTAGCGAATGCGTAAATCCAGATTGGGTTTACGCATTTTCTTTTTGTACAAATATAGGTTGTGGTAGCTTTGCCTTAAAAGTCTCTGTATTTACAAGGAGGAATTATGAAAGATGTTTCAATGAACAAAATGGGTACTATGCCCATTAACAAATTAATGCTTAATATGGGTATACCAATGATACTGTCAATGGTACTTCAAGCTGTTTATAATATTGTTGATAGTGCTTTTCTATCTAATATGCCTGAAAATGGTGAATTAGCCTTAAATGCTTTAACTCTGGCTTTTCCTATACAGCTTTTAATGGTAGCTGTTGGCATTGGTACAGGTGTTGGTACTAATGCTCTTTTAGCTAGGTGTTTGGGTGCTGGTGACAAGGTAAGAGTGAGTAAAACTGCTGGAAATGCTATATTTTTAGGTGGTGTAATTACAATTATTTTTATGCTTTTTGGAATATTTGGTTCAAGAGCGTACATTGCTTCTCAAACATCAAATCCAGTAATACTTGAAATGGGTGTTGATTATCTTAGAATTTGTTCGTTTTTTTCAATTGGTATGGTTTATTATGCAATATTTGAAAAACTTTTGCAGGCAACAGGTAAGTCTGTCTTATCAACAACAGCACAAATATCTGGTGCAGTAACGAATATTGTTCTTGACCCTATTTTAATATATGGTTTATTTGGTTTACCAACTATGGGGGTTAAAGGTGCTGCTTATGCTACAGTAATTGGTCAAATTGTGTCTTTTGTTGTAGCAATGACATTTCATTTTAAAAGTAATAGGGAAATTGAAAATGGATTTAAGTATATAAGACCTTCATTAAAAACTATTATGGAAATATACTCAATAGGATTGCCGGCAATTATTGCTCAAGCACTTACATCAGTTATGACTTACGGCTTAAATATTATATTTGTTGGTATTGGTGAATCTGTTGTTACAGCTTATGGTCTTTTTTATAAAATACAGCAATTTATGCTTTTTGCTGCCTTTGGTTTGAGAGATGCTATTACACCTATTGTAGCATTTAACAATGGTATGAAAGATAAAAATAGAGTAAAAGCCAGCATTAAATGTGGTATGACATATACACTTATAATTATGATAGTTGGTTTTGTTGCCCTTGAATTATTTGCTCAACCTTTTTCCAGAATGTTTGGTCTTTCTGGCGAAACAGAAAAATATTGTATAAGTGCAATGAGAGTTATATCAATTAGCTTTATTTTTGCTGGAGCTAATATTGCTTTTCAAGGTGTATTTCAAGCTCTTAATGCCGGTATTGAATCCCTTGTTATTTCTGTTTGCAGACAAATAATTTTTATTATACCTATAGCTTGGATTTTTGCTATTATTGCTGGAAGTGAAAATATTGGATTAGTATGGTCAACATTTCCTATTGGTGAGTTTTTGACTGTTGTGATTGCTTGTGTATTTATGTCAAAAATTAATAAAAATAAAATTAATATGTTAAATTAGTTTACCTTTTTATGCAAAAATGGTATAATAATGTAAATTCAATTTTAAGATTGGAGGTATTTTTATGAAAAAGATAATAACTATAAGCAGAGAATTTGGTAGCGGTGGCAGAACTATAGGCAGAAAAGTAGCAGAAAAATTAGGTATACCTTTCTATGATAAAGAAATTATTGAAAAAGTAGCAGAAAAATCTGGTTTATCTAAAAAGTACATAGAGGAAAAAGGTGAATATTCACCGTCTAAAAGTATTTTTTCATATTCTTTTTTAGGTAGAAATATTGACGGTGTTTCTGTTGAAGATTATATTATTTCAGCACAGAGAAAAATAATAATGGACTTAGCAAATGAAGGTCCTTGTGTAATTGTTGGTAGATGTGCTGACTTTATACTTAGAAATAGAGATGATGTGTTTAATGTATTTATACATTCTAGCATTGAAAAAAGGGCAGAAAGAATTGTAAAAGTTTATGGAGAAACTGACAAGACACCAAAGAAAAGACTTGAAGAAAAGGATAAAAAAAGAAGTATAAATTATAAATATTGTACTGACAGAGTTTGGGGAATGTCACAAAATTATGATATTTCACTTAATAGTGGTGAAATTGGTATTGAAAATTGCGTGGAGATTATTACTGAACTTGTAAAGGTGTTATAATGTAATTAATAATAAGGACTGTTGTGAAATGATAAAGTTATATTTTGCAACAGTCTTTTATATTACATTTATTGCATTAATTATGAAAATATGTTATGATTAAGTCATTAAATGTGGGAGTGTATACTTATGATTTATGAAGTTTATAAAGAAGAAGAAACTAAACAAATAGGCTTTAATATGGGTCAAAATGCAAAAGCTGGAGAAATATATTGCTTAAAAGGTGATTTAGGCGTTGGAAAGACAGTTTTTACTAAAGGCTTTGCAGAGGGTTTAGGTATAACAGACCATATTACAAGCCCGACTTTTACTATTGTAAATGAATACAATTCTGGCAGAATTCCTTTTTATCATTTTGATGTTTACAGAATAGGTGATTCTGATGAAATGTATGACATTGGCTGTGACGAATATTTCTTTGGTGATGGTGTTTGCCTTATTGAGTGGGCAGAACTTATTGAAGATATTTTGCCTGATAATATAAAGTGGATAGAAATAAGCAAAGATTTAACTGTTGATGATGTTAATTATAGAAAAATAGAGGTAAGATAAAATGAAAATATTGGCTTTAGATACAACTGGACTTGTGGCAAGTGTTGCTTTAGTTGATGAAAACAAGACTATTGCCGAATTTACTACAAATTATAAAAAAACACATTCACAAACAATTATGCCTATGATTGAAGAAATTGTTAAAATGGTTGACCTTGACCTTAAAGATGTGGACTATATTGCTTGTTCAAGTGGTCCAGGTAGCTTTACTGGTCTTAGAATTGGTGCTGCAACAGCAAAGGGTCTTGCTCACGGTTTAGATAAAAAAATTATTCCAGTGCCTACTCTTGATGGACTTGCATATAATTTGTCAGAGTCTGACAAACTTATTGTTCCTATAATGGACGCTAGAAGAAATCAAGTTTATTCAGCTATATATAGTAATATAAATGGTATTGAAAGAATAAGTGAATATATGGCTTGCGATATTAAGGAACTTCTTGATAAAGTAATTGAAATTGATGAAAATGCCATATTCTTAGGCGATGGTGTACCTGTATTTAAAGAAAAAATTTCTGAATTTAACACAGGCTTCAAATTTGCTCCACAAAGTGCTAATATGCAGAGAGCTGCTTGCGTTGGTACTTTAGCTATGGAAAGAATTGATGAGGCTATAAGCCCTAATGACTTTGAAATTTTATATTTAAGAAAATCACAAGCAGAAAGAGAATTGGAAGAAAAAAATGCAAATAGAGTTAATGAATAAAAGCCACATTGATGGTATAATGGAAATTGAAAAGGACAGCTTTGCAATACCTTGGACGAGAGCCTCTGTTGAAAAGGAATTAAGCAATAAATTTGCTTACTATGTTGTAGCAATGGAGGATAATAATGTTTTAGGTTATGGCGGTATGTGGCACATTGTAAATGAAGGTCATATTACTAATATAGCTGTTCATAAGGACCACAGACGCAATGGTATTGGAGATGCTATAGTTAAAGCCCTTGTTGAAATTGCTGAAGAAAAAGAAATGATTGGTCTTACTCTTGAAGTAAGAAAAGGAAATGAGTCTGCTTTAGCACTTTATAAGAAAAATGGATTTAAACTTGAGGGAATTCGTCCTGAATATTATGAGGACAATAAAGAAGATGCCTATATTATGTGGAAATATTTAATTCCAGAGGAGGAAGTTATAGGCTAACGGAGGTGTTGTAATGATTAAAGAGTTGAAATATAATGAATTAAAGAGATTTTGTAGAAATAAGGAAATAAGCATTGATGAAAGCAAATATACTGACCACTTAATTGGTCAGCCTAATGGTGCAGAAGCTCTTGAGTTTGGTTTAAATGTTAAAAGCAAGGGCTATAATGTATATCTTGCTGGTTTATCTTCAAGTGGTAAAACTACTTATGCAGAAAAATTTGCAAAGGATTTAGCTGTTAAAGAAAAAACACCTGATGATATGTGTTATGTTTTAGATTTTGAAAAGCCATCTGCTCCTAAACTTCTTAAATTAAAGGCTGGTACTGGTAGAGAGTTTAAGGCTGATATGGAAGAATTTATAAATCAGTTAAGTATTGAAATACCTAAGGCTTTTTCATCAGCAAAGTATAGTGATGACAAGGATAGAATACTTAAAACATATCAAAAGAAAAAGGACGAAGCCTTAAAGGAACTTACTGAGGAGGCTAAAAAGTATAATTTTGGTGTTAAAACAAGTAGCAATGGTGGTATATATTTTCTCCCTATTGTAGACGGCAAAACAATAGGTGAAGATGAGTATGAGGAGCTTTCTGAGGAAGAAAAGGAAGAAATAAATGAAGGCTCAGATGAAGTACACGAGCTTGCTAATTCAACTATGAAATATGTTCGTGACCTTGATAAAAAGGCAACTACTGAAATTGAAAATATGGACTATACTACAGGTTTATTTACAGTAGGTCACTTTTTAACACCTATTCAAGGTAAATATGTTGATAACAAGGCTGTTAGTCAGTATTTGTTAAAGGTCAAGGAGGATATATTAGATAACATAGATTTGTTCTCTGATAATGATGATGACAGCAATGATGACCCTCTTGCAGCAATGATGCCTTGGAATTTAAAAAAGAATACTAATGAAATATTTGAAAAATATAGCGTTAATTTAATTGTTGATAATAGTGAATTAAAGGGTGCTCCAGTTATAGTTGATTACAATCCAACTTATGCCAATTTAATTGGTGAAGTTGAATATGAAAATGAAAATGGTAATCTTACTACTGACTTTATGAAGATTAAGGCAGGACTTTTGCATAAGGCTAATGGTGGTTATCTTATTTTTCACGCATCAGATTTGCTAACTAATGCCTTTGCTTGGGATACATTAAAGAGGGCATTAATTACCAATAAGGTTACTATTGAACCTTTAAAGGAATATCAGTTTGGCGGTATTACTGTTGCAGGTATTCAGCCAGAGTCAGCTGATATTAATGTTAAGGTAATTATTGTTGGTTCAATGTATTATTATGAGCTTTTAAAAGAGTATGATGACGATTTTTCAAAGTTATTTAAAATTTGTGCTTTATTTGATTATGAAATGGATTATTCAGAAGAAAATATAAACGCAATGCTTGGCTTTGTTAAAAACTATTGTATTAAAAATGAATTTTTACCTATTGAGGATAATGCCCTTTGTGAGCTTTTAGAATATTCTGTTCGACTTGCTGAAAGACAGGATAAATTAACTACAAGATTTGGTCTTATATGTGATATTTTAGCTGAGGCTGATGCTTGGGCAAGACTTGACAAATCTAATTCCATTGATAGCAAATATGTGTTAAAGGCAATAAATAAGTCTGTGGAAAGAGTTAATATTTATGCTAAAAAATATAGTAAAATGATTTCTAACAATGAAATTATGATTGCTACAGAAGGTCAGGAAGTTGGTCAGATTAACGGACTTTGCGTAATGGAAATGGGTGATTATACCTTTGGTATGCCTACTAGAATAACTGCAAGCACATACACTGGTAAGGCTGGTATTGTTAATATTGAAAAAGAGGCTGAAATGAGTGGCTCTATTCACGATAAGGGTATGCAAGTGTTAATAGGATATTTAGGTGGAAAGTATGCACAGAAAAATCCTTTGACATTAAGCTGTAGAGTTTGTTTTGAGCAGAGTTACAATGGTGTAGACGGTGATAGTGCGTCATCAACTGAAACTTATGCTATTATTTCTAGCCTTAGTGAATGCCCAATTAATCAACAGCTTGCTGTAACAGGTAGTATGAACCAAAAGGGAGAAATACAGCCAATTGGTGGTGTTACTTACAAAATTGAAGGATTTTTTGATGTTTGTAATGAAAGAGGTCTTACTGGTAGTCAAGGTTGTATAATACCGTCAACTAATGTTAAGGATTTGGTACTTAAAGATGAGGTTGTTTCTGCTGTTAAAGAAGGTAAATTCCATATTTATGCCATTGATAGTATTGATGATGGTATTGAGCTTTTAATGGGCAGAAAAGCTGGCAAAAAACTTGCTAATGGTGGATATAGCAAGGATAGTGTTCATTACTTAGTAGAAAATAAGTTAAAAAATTATTATAAGAGAGCAAGTGAAAATTAAGTATATTAAAAATATAATGGTGTAGAAAATTAAACTCTACACCATTCTTTTGATTATATTAATAATTATTTTTAAGAGCAATGTAATATATTTTGTTGAATTTATATATGTAATAGTGTAAAATTAAAATTGTAGTTTGGTGGTGATATAGTAATGAATTATAAAATTGTTTTGGAGTATGAGGGAACAAGATATAATGGCTGGCAAAGGCAGGTATCAACTTCTAATACTATTCAGGGCATAATTGAAGAGGCAATAAAAACTGTTACTGGTGAAAATGTTGAAATAAATGGTTCAGGCAGAACTGATGCAGGTACTCACGCTTTGGGTCAAGTGGCAAATTTTAAACTTAGTAATAAATATGATAACTTAATGGATAAAATAAATGATGAATTGCCTAGCGATATTAGAATATTAAGCTGTTGTGAAGTTGATGACAGATTTCACGCAAGACTTAATGCTATAGGTAAAGTTTATTATTATAAAATTGATACAGGTAAAAAAGTAAATGTTTTTACTAGAAGAACTGTAAATCATTTTAATTTTCCTCTTAATATTGAGGAAATGAAAAGGGCTAGTAAAATGCTTGTTGGTACTTATGATTTTAAGTCTTTTTGTTCTAATAAAAGAACTAAAAAATCAACAGTAAGAACTATTTATTCTATTGATATTTTGCAAAATGGTACAGAAATTACTTTTGTATACAATGGAAACGGATTTTTGTATAATATGGTTAGAATATTAACTGGTACAATACTTGAGGTTGGACTTGGCAAAATTAGTGCTGATGATATACCGTCTATTATTGAGGCAAGAGATAGAAGTAGAGCTGGTATGACAATGCCACCTCGAGGTTTAACTCTTGCTGAAGTTAAATATAAGGAGGATAATTAAATGGAACAGTTTTATCAAAAAATTCAAAAAAGAACAGAGGAAAGACCACGACTTATGGTGGGCATAGTAGCATTATTTTATTTTGTTGCAGGTATGGGCTTTACAACATTAAGACAGACAACACCTTTTTCATTAGTGCTTTCTTGCATACTTTGCCTTTATATGTCAACAATTGTGTTTGCTATTGTTAAAGGTGTTATTTCAAAGGCGTTGTTAAACTGTGGCTTGTTTTTTGCTTTAGGTTTAATTTTTAAATTTATGACAAATTATAGTGTTCTTACATATATGGATTTGATTGTAGCAATTGGATTTTTTATTGTGTTTTTTGCCTTAGGTCTTTTTATTGGTCATTTGTGGTATGGTAAGTACATAGAAAAATAAATATAACAATTTACCACAAGAGCTTGAATAGATTTGTTTAAATTAATATATATATTTTGTTTTTACTAAAAATCCTCCCGTTTTATAAATGGGAGGATTTTTAACTTAATTATTTATTTCTTCAAATTCTTCGTAAAGCTCCATTAATTTTTCTTCAAGGATTTCCTTTTCTTCATATATTTCACGAGAACGCATTGAGTTTGTATAAACTTCTTCTGTAGCTAAAAGATTATCTAATTCTTCAATTTTATTTTCTGTTTCTTCAATTTCTTTTTCAATCTTTTTGATTTGATTGTCTTTTTTCCTCTGTTGAGCTTGTATTTCCTTTTGTTTTTTCCAGTCTAACTTAGTTTCAGTTTCAACAGATTTTACTTCTTCTGTTTTAACAATTTCATTTTCTTTTAGCTTTTCTGTGTAGTAATCGTAATTGCCTAAGTATATTGTTGCTTTATCTTTATTTAATTCGACAATTTTACTTGCTGTAGAATTGATAAAATATCTGTCGTGGGAAATGTATAAAACAGTTCCAGTATAACCTTGTATAGCTTGTTCAAGTATTTCTTTAGAGTTAATATCAAGGTGATTAGTAGGCTCATCTAAAATTAGGAAATTGGCATTAGATAACATAATTTTAGCTAAAGCAACTCTACCTTTTTCACCACCACTTAATGAACCAATAGTTTTGAAAACATCATCACCTGTAAAAACAAAGGCTGCAAGTACATTTCTTATTTGTGTAATAGTAAGGTCAGGATATGAATCTGAAATTTCGTCAAATATAGTTTTGTTTAAGTTAAGGTCAGATTGTTCCTGGTCATAGTAACCAATAACTACATTAGAGCCAAGTTTAACACTGCCACTTTTAGCCTCAAGGCGAGAAAGAATAATCTTAAACAATGTAGTTTTACCAATACCATTAGGACCAATAAGAGCTGTTTTTTCTCCCTTTTTTATATCAAAGGATATGTTGTTAAAAAGAGGTACACCATCAAAAGCCATAGAAACATTGTCAACACTTAAAACATCGTTGCCACTTTCTTTAATTGGCTTTATTTCTAAACGCATTTTATCTGGCAAGTTTTCAGGAGCGTCTACTCTTTCTATTTTATCAAGCATTTTTTCTCGGCTTTCAGCTCTTTTTATGGACTTTTCTCTGTTAAATTCTCTAAGTTTTTTAATAACTTCTTCTTGATGCTTTATTTCTTTTTGCTGATTAATATATCTGTGGTATTCAATTTCTCTGTCGATTATTTTCTTTTCAGCATAGTATGAATAGTTGCCAAAATATTCTTTTGCTTTTTTGTTTTCAATTTCAATTACTTTTCCAACTACTTTATCAAGGAAATATCTATCGTGGGAAATAATAACAACTGCACCTTTGTAACTTCTTAAAAAGTCCTCAAGCCATCTTAATGAGTCAATATCAAGGTGGTTAGTTGGCTCATCAAGGAGAAGTACATCAGGAGCTTTTAAAAGTATTTTACCTAAAGCAACTCTTGTTTTTTGTCCACCAGAAAGTTCGTTTATTGTTTGACTACTTTCTTCCTCACTAAAGCCAAGACCTTTTATGACACCTCTTAATCTGCTTTGGTAGCTATAGCCGTCCATTTCTTCCATTTTGTGAGAAAGTTCTGAATATCTTGTCATAAGATTTTCAAGGTCATCTCCACTTTTGTGTGACATTTGAGCTTCCATATCTCTTAACTGTTGTTCCATAAGCATAATAGGTTCAAATACAGTAAGAAGTTCACCATATATAGTTTTTGATGAGTCTATTTCAAGACTTTGTGAAAAATAGCCCATTGTTGCAGACTTTGGCATAATTACTTCGCCAGAGTCAAGGGAAAGTTCTCCTGTAATTATTTTAAATAATGTTGATTTGCCGGCACCATTAACGCCAACAATAGCAACCTTTTCTTTTTCTTCTATATGAAATGAAATATTTTTAAGTATAACATCTGTACCAAAGGCTTTGGATACATTATTAAGTGCTAATATCATAATAAAAAATCTCCGTTTCTAATTTAAAACTAAATAATATAAACCATTATACATATTTTAACAGAAAAATGCTACAATTAAAAGTAAAAAAGTAAGATTGACAAAAAAAGAGAATTATTTTATAATAAAGAAAAGGTTTAAAAGGTGAGTAATTATGAATTCGATAGAAAAAGAAAAAATATCAATGGCTGTTATTAAAAGATTGCCAAGATACTATAGATATTTGGGAGATTTGCTTGAACACGATATTACAAGAATATCTTCAAACGAATTAAGCAGAAGAATGAATGTAACTGCATCACAGATAAGACAAGACTTAAATAAATTTGGCTGTTTTGGTCAAAGAGGCTATGGATATAATGTTGAAATGCTTTATGCTGAAATTAAAAAAATATTAGGTCTTGATAGAGAATATAATCTCATTATTATTGGTGCTGGTAATTTGGGACAGGCTTTGGCTAACTATAGCAACTTTAAAAAGAGAGGATTTAACTTCATAGGCATTTTTGATAATAATCCAGATATTATCGGTAAAAATGCTGGAGAAATAGTTATTCAAGATGTTAATAATCTTGAGCAATTTTTAAAAAATAATAAGGTAGATATTGCTGTATTATCCATTCCAAAAAGTAATGCACCTCAAATTTCACCAATTCTTGTGGATAATGGTGTAAAGGGAATATGGAATTTCTCACACATTGACTTACATACACCTGATAATGTTATTGTTGAAAATGTACATTTAACTGATAGTGTTATGACATTGTCTTATAAGTTAAGTGAGCTTGAAAATCAAAATAAAAACTAGAATTAAAAGAGCCGTAGAGGCTCTTTTTTGATGGAATAGCCATTGTAAAATAATTGACATTATGGTATAATTAAAATAGATTATTGCGTAAAGGTGGGTTTATATGAATAAGAAAGGAAATTTAACATCTTCTGATAAGTTAATGGGAATATTTTTGTTTATTGTTGTTGCAATTATTCCTATTATTTGCAAACTTAGTCAAGTTGAAATAAGTAGCGAAGAATACAATGTTATTAGAAGTGGAAGTACAGTAAATGATGTGTTTGCTTATAGCAAGTCAGTGTTGTTGCTTACTATGGGTGTTATTATTACTGTATTTATGGCTTTTCAAATATTAGGTGAAGACGGCTTTAAAATTAATTTTAAGTCTAAGCCGGTTATTTTGGCTGGTATGTATACTTTGTTTATGCTTTTATCTTGTGTATTTTCAAAGTATCACCACACTTCATTTTTTGGTGTGGCTGAAAGATATGAAGGCTTTTTTATGTGGCTTTGTTATATGATATTTATGATTGTAGCTATGGCATTTGCTTCTAATAAATATCGACTTAATTTTATATTATGGGCATTTATATGCTCCGGTTTATTTGTTGGCATAATTGGTCTTTTACAATTTTTAGGTTACAATATATTTGCAACAGAATGGTTTAGCAAACTTGTTATGGGTAGTGCTTATAATGGTGTGCCTATGAAGATTAAGTTTGATTCTGTTTTTGCAACTCTTTACAATCCTAACTGTGCTGGTATGTACTTTGGTATGATGTTTGCAACTACAGCTGTAATCGCAGTTTTAATGCCTATTAAGAATAAGTTTAAGTGGGTATTTGCTGTTATAGCAATTATACTTCTTGTGTGTGCAATAGGTTCAAATTCTGTTGGTGGTCTTATGGGTCTTATGGCAGGTGTATGTTTTGTAGCTATTGTTTGTATTTGTTATTATATATTTGTTATTAAGAGTAAAAAAGCTATTGGTTTTACTGTTGGTGGCATTTTGGCTACAGTAATATGCGTTATTATTTTATTTAATTCTAATGCTGTTATTATTCAAAAGGTTAAAATTATAGCTGATGCACTTAAAAACGGACAGGAACTTACTGAAACAGCAAGTTTCTATGAAGATGTTGAAATTGATGGTATGGTAGGCAAGGTCATTACTAAAGATGGCGAATATGCCATTGACTATGCAAAGGAAGCCTCTCAGTTTATGCACAACGGACAGGTTCTTAATCCAACAAATGAAGAACCTATGGAAAATGGTAATGGTACTAAGTATGTATTTACAGAGTCTAATATTGAATGGGATTTATATCTTTACAATGTAGAGTCAAAGAATATGTTTGTAGCAAGCCTTATTGGTGTTGATAACGAGGGTACAGAAACAGCTTTCTTATTTGGTGAAAGTGATGGTAAACTTGCTATGCTTGATAAGTTTGCAAATCCTATTGATATTAACACACCAGTTGAAAGCTGGGGCTTTAAGGGTGTTGAAAGATTAGGTTCTAACAGAGGTTATATTTGGTCAAGAAGTATTCCTCTTTTAAAGCACAATATTTTTATTGGTTCTGGTGCTGATACTTTTGTTTTTGAGTTTCCTCAGCAAGATGTTAGAAGCAAGTTAAATTATTTAGGCAATCCTTATGTAATTATTGATAAGCCTCATAATATGTTTTTACAAATTGGTATTAACACAGGTATCATTTCTCTTGTTGTTATTCTTGCTCTGTTTGTGCTTTATATTGTTCAGACAATTAAGAGAGTGTTTAGTAATAGGTCACAGGGCTTAAATGCTATTAGACTTGGTATACTTGCTGGCGTTATAGCTTATGCTGTAGCTGGTTTAACAACAGATAGTGTTGTTACTGTAGCACCAGTATTTTGGGTGCTTTTAGGTACAGGCTTTGGTGCTAATGTTATTGGTACTGAAGATGAAAGTATTGAATAATTTAAAACAAAGTTAATTAAAAAATAAAAGGGAGGATTTCCTCCCTTAAATTTTAGGAGGTCCTTATGGTTAGGCTATCTGCTATGGCTAGGGAACAGAGAAATAAAATGTTCCTTTATGTATTGCTTGATGTAATACTTATTAATTTATCTATTATAATTGCTATATGCTTATGGTATGGTGGCACTATTCCTGGACTTCCTGGAGGTCAGGGCAGACTTATACCAGTTGAAGTGTGGAGCTGGTATAAATATACATTTTTGTTTGTGTCACCATTTTGTCTTATAGTTTATGGCTTATTTAAGTTTTATTCAAATTTGTGGAAGTATGCAACGATTGACGATATGTACAAAATTGTTGTTGCTAACACAATTATATATTCTGCAATTTATGGATATTATTATTATTTCTTATCTAACATAGTCAATTTGGAATTGCCTAAAAGAATGTTAATTGTAGGTTGGATATTGAGTATCATATTTTTTGTTTTTTCTCGTTCTGGTTATCGTGCTGTTAAAAGAATTTTTATTAATTTTGAACATTCTCTTGATAAAAAAAGCGGAAAGAAAAGAGTTCTTGTAGTGGGTGCTGGATACTCAGGCTACAATGTTGTTAGAAGTATCAATAATAATGAAAAGGGCTATGAAGATAGAATGGCTGTCTTAGTTGTTGATGATGACTATGGTAAAAATAACACTAACTTAATGGGTGTTAGAGTTACCTATGACACAGCTAATATTCCTAGACTTGCTAAAGAATATGAGATTGATGAAATTATTGTAGCTATTCCATCTGCTAATACAGCACAAATAAATAGAATAATGGAATTTTGTACACAAACAGAGTGTGTGCTTAAAATGATACCTCCTATGAGTGATATTTCAGACGGTGGTTATCAAAGATTAAGAGATGTTAATATTACAGACTTACTATTTAGAGATGAAGTTTCAATTGATATTTGTAGTATTTCTGAATATATTAAGGATAGAGTTGTATTAGTAACAGGTGGTGGTGGTTCTATTGGTTCTGAACTTTGCAGACAGATTATAAAGTTTGAACCTAAGTTACTTGTTATATTTGATGTTTATGAAAACAATGCCTATGAGCTTTATACTGAACTTAAAAATAAGTATGGCAATAAGGCTAGAATGATTGTTAGAATTGGTACAATAAGAGATATTAATTGTGTTGAAGAAGTTTTTAAGGCTTATAAGCCTAATGTTGTGTTTCACGCAGCTGCTCATAAGCACGTGCCACTTATGGAATATGTGCCAGCAGAAGCTGTTAAAAACAATGTATTTGGTACATTAAATGTAGCTAAGTGTGCTGATAAATATGGCGTTGACCATTTTGTTCTACTTTCTACTGATAAGGCTGTAAATCCAACTAATGTTATGGGTGCTACAAAGAGAATAACTGAACTTATTATTCAAGAATTTGCTTCTCATAGCAAGACTAAGTTTGTGGCAGTGCGTTTTGGTAATGTTTTAGGAAGTAATGGTAGTGTTATTCCACTTTTCCAAAAACAGATTAAAGCTGGTGGTCCTGTAACTGTAACAGACAAAAATATAACTAGATTTTTTATGACAATACCAGAGGCGTCAAGGCTTGTTATGCAGGCTGCTAGTCTTGATAATAGCGGAAGAATATATGTCCTTGATATGGGAAAACCGGTTAAAATTGATGACCTTGCTAGAAATCTTATAAGACTTTCAGGTTATACTCCAGATAAAGATATTAAAATTGAATATACTGGTTTAAGACCTGGTGAAAAGCTTTATGAGGAGCTTATAATGGCTGAGGAAAAGGAAAATATGAAACTTGTTTTTGGCGATAAAATATTTGTTACTGCTCCTGTTAATATGGATTATGACAAGTTTAATGCTGACTTAAGGGAACTTTATAATGTGGCGTTTAATGAACCAGAAAAAGTAAAAAGTGTTATAAAAAAAATTGTTCCTAATTTTAATCAAAAGGGAGAATAGGTATGTATAAAGCTGTAAAAAGATTACTAGATTTTTTAATAAGTTTAATAGCTATTTGTGGCTTAAGTTGGTTACTTATAATTATTGCTCTTATTATTAAAATTGAAGATAATGGTAATATTTTATTTAAGCAAAAAAGAATTGGCTTAAATAAGAAAGAATTTTATATTTATAAATTTAGAACAATGAAAACAACTACTCCAAAAGATGTACCTACTCATCTTTTGGAAAATCCAGATAGTTACATAACTACTATAGGCAAGTTTTTAAGAAAATCAAGCCTTGACGAGCTTCCACAGCTTTTTAATATTTTAAAAGGCGAAATGAGTCTTGTTGGTCCAAGACCAGCTCTTTGGAACCAATTTGACTTAATTGCTGAAAGAGATAAGTATGGTGCTAATGGTGTTGTGCCAGGACTTACAGGTTGGGCACAGGTTAATGGTAGAGATGAGTTGCCTATTGATGTTAAGGCTAAATTTGATGGTGAATATGTAAAAAAGATGAGCCTTTTATTTGATATATTTATATTATTTAAGACTGTAGTTTCTGTTTTTAAGGCTGAGGGAGTTCAGGAGGGAAAGAATGAAAATAATACTAACAGGTAAGAATAGCTACATAAGTAACAATACCTGTACTTATATTAATTCATTAGGCTTTGATGCAGAGTGTGTTTCAATAAGAAATGGCGTTGACAGCATTGACTTTAATGGAGTTGATGCTGTTATTCATTGTGCAGCTATTGTTCACAAAAAAGAGAAAGATTATATAAATGAGTATGATAAAGTTAATTATGACTTAACAGTAGAACTTGTTAATAAGGCTTTGAAAAGTGGTGTTAAGCATTTTGTGTTTTTATCAACAATGGCTGTTTATGGCAAAACCATTGGTGAAATAAATAGCAAAACTCCTTTAGAGCCGACAACTTTATATGGCAAAAGTAAGTTAAAAGCAGAAGAATATCTTATTTCACATATAAAAGGCAAAATGAAGGTATCTATTATAAGACCACCTATGGTTTATGGTAAAAATTGTGTAGGTAATTATATTAAACTTTCTAAAATTGCTAAGCTTACACCTGTTATACCGGATACTAAAAATAAAAAAAGTCTTGTTTATATTGAAAACTTAGCTTATTTAATAGGTAATATTGTTAAAGAGAGCAAAGAGGGTATTTTTATGCCTATGGATAATGAGTATGTATCTACAGCTAAAATTATGAAACTTATTTCTAATAAGCACATATCAGTTTTTTTAGGTACAATATTAAAATTATTGCCTTTTAACATTGTTAAAAAATCCTTTGGCACACTTTTTTATAGTGAAGAAATAGCAACAAAAATAGACTATATACCTGTTGATAAAGCTGTGAGGTTAAGTGAAAAATGAAAATATATGTAGATGCAGATGCTTGTCCAGTAGTTAAGCAAACAGAAAAAATTGCTAAAAAATATAATGTACCAGTTGTACTTATTTGTGATACTAATCATATACTTAATTCTGACTATAGTGATGTAATAATAGCTGATGCTGGAGCTGACTCTGTGGATATAGTCCTTGTCAACAAATGTAGTAAAGGTGATATTGTTGTTAGTCAAGATTATGGTGTTGCAGCTATGGCTCTTGGTAAGGGGGCTTATCCAATTCATCAAAGTGGAAAATGGTACACTAATGAAAATATAGATTCTATGCTTATGCAAAGGCATATATCCAAAGCAATGAGAAGAAGTAAAAGTAAGGTACACATAAAAGGACCAAAGAAAAGAACTGAAGAAGATAACGAAAGATATGAACAATCTTTGGAAAAACTTGTGGATAAATTGTTAAGTGAGGTGTAAATATGGATTTTTTACCTGTAACTGTTGAAGATATGAAAAAAAGAGGTTGGGAACAACCAGACTTTATATATGTAAGTGGTGATGCTTATGTTGACCACCCATCATTTGGTGCAGCTATTATTACTCGTATGCTTGAAAGTAAAGGCTATAAGGTGTGTGTTATACCTCAGCCAAACTGGAAAACTACTGATGATTTTACTAAGTTTGGTAAACCTAAAATTGCCTTTCTTGTAAGTGGTGGTAATATTGATTCTATGGTTAATCATTATTCTGTAGCTAAGAAAAAGAGAGATAAGGATTTATATTCTCCAGGTGGCGAAGGTGGTCATAGACCAGATAGAGCAACTATTGTGTATTGTCAAAAAATAAGAGAAGCCTATGGCAATTCTGTTACTATTATGATTGGTGGTATTGAGGCCAGTTTAAGACGATTATCTCATTACGACTATTGGGATAATAAGGTTAGAAGGTCAATTCTTTTGGATTCTCAAGCTGATATACTTATATATGGTATGGGCGAACACCAAATTGTTGAACTTGCAGAAGCTCTTGAAAGCGGTATTGAGGCTAAGGATATTACATTTGTTAGAGGTACTGTTTATAAAACTAAAACCCTTGAAAATATTTATGATGATTATATTGAGTTGCCTCATTTTAAAGAAAGTTCTAAGGACAAAAAGGTATATGCAGAGGGTTTTTTAAAACAGTATGAAAATACTGATGCTATTACTGCAAAAATACTTGTTGAACCTTATAATGATTGTTATGTTGTTCAAAATAAGCCTTCACTTCCTCTTACTCAATCAGAATTTGACTATAGCTACGGTTTACCTTATATGCGTAACTATCACCCTATGTATGAAGAAAAGGGAGGAATACCAGCTATTGAAGAAGTTAAGTTTAGTATTATAAGCAATAGAGGCTGTTTTGGTAGCTGTAATTTCTGTGCCTTAGCTTTTCATCAGGGTAGAGTAATACAGGCAAGAAGTCATCAATCAATACTTACAGAGGCTGAAAAAATAACTTGGGAACCAGATTTTAAGGGTTATATTCACGATGTTGGTGGACCTACTGCCAATTTTAGACAGCCTGCTTGTGACAAACAGCTTACAAAGGGTGCTTGTAAAAATAGACAGTGTCTTTTCCCAGATGCTTGCAAAAATTTAAAGGTTGACCATAGAGATTATGTTAAACTTTTAAGAAAATTAAGAGAAGTGCCTAGAGTTAAAAAGGTATTTGTTCGTTCTGGTATAAGATACGATTATTTAATTTATGATAAAGATGAAACTTTCTTTAACGAGCTTTGTAAATATCACGTAAGTGGTCAGCTTAAGGTTGCTCCTGAACATATTGTGCCTAGAGTTTTAGGCAAAATGGGCAAGCCATCAAGAGAGGTTTATGACAGGTTTACAAAGAAGTTTTATGAAATAAATAAAAAAATAGGAAAAGAACAGTACCTTGTACCATATTTAATGAGTTCTCACCCAGGTAGTGACTTAAAGGCTGCTGTTGAACTTGCTGAATATTTAAGAGATTTAGGCTATATGCCAGAGCAGGTGCAGGATTTCTACCCAACTCCTGGTACTTTATCAACTTGTATGTTTTACACAGGTATTGACCCAAGAACTAATGAGGAAGTTTATGTGCCTAAAACTCCTCACGAAAAGGCTATGCAGAGAGCATTAATACAATATAGACTTCCTAGAAATTATGACCTTGTTAATGAGGCACTTCATAAGGCTGGCAGAACTGATTTAATTGGATTTGATAAACATTGTCTTATTAGACCAAGAAGGGATAATAAGTCCTTTGACCATAAGCCAAAGAAGAAAGCTACAGAAGTAAGTAAAAAGAGAAAGCCTATTAGAAATATACACAAGAAAAAGGGAGGCAGATAATGAAAAAAATAATTTCCTTTATTAAAAAAGAAATAGTTTTTTCAATATCATTTGTTGTAGCTCTTGTTTCAATGCTTTTTGTTAAACCAGATAATAAATATTTAAGCTATATAGATTTTAGGACTATTGGTTTGTTGTTTGCTCTTATGGCTGTTGTAGCTGGTTTAAGTAAGGCTGGCTTAATACTTAAGTTGGCTGAAAAAATAGTTGAAAAGGTTGGTAATACTAGACTGCTTGTTGCTGTTTTATGGGGTATTTGTTTTTTTACATCAATGATTATTACTAATGATGTTGCACTTATTACATTTGTGCCAGTTACCATATCTGTATTGTCTATGTGTAATAAAGAAAATTTAATTATTTATACAATAGTTTTGCAGACCATAGGAGCTAATTTGGGTAGTATGCTTACTCCTATGGGCAACCCTCAAAATTTATATATTTATACATATTATAATGTAAATATAAAAGACTTTTTTGCTATTACTGTGCCTATTATTGTTGTTAGTTTTCTATTGCTATTATTAGCAACATTGTTGGTTAAAAGTGAAAAAATAGATGTTAATATAAACAAAACTAATGTAAATAGTAAAAATATTGTATTTATGTATTTTGTATTAGCTATTGTTTCTATACTTGCTGTTTTAAGAGTATTTGACTATAAAATTGCTGTTATTGTTGTTGCTTTATCTATACTAATATTTGATAGAAGTGTTATTAAAAATATTGATTGGCTATTACTTTTAACATTTTGTTGCTTTTTTGTTTTTGTAGGTAATATTAGTAGAATTGATATTGTTAATGATTTTATAGTTAGACTTATAAATGGCAGAGAGTTTGTGGTTTCATTTTGTGCTAGTCAGGTTATGAGTAATGTACCTGCTACAATTATGCTTAGTGGATTTACAAATAATTATAAGGGGCTTATATTAGGTGCTGATATAGGAGGCTTAGGAACTCTTGTTGCGTCATTGGCTAGTTTAATATCATTTAAACTTTATTCTAGTATAAATAATTCTCAAGTAAAAAGATATTTACTTACATTTACTACTGTAAATATAGTGTTTTTTGTTATATTGATTTTGACTATGGTACTTTTTGTAAAATAATTAAAGGTGGGTGTGAAATTCGGATTTTTTTCACACCCACCTATTTTTAATTAATCTAATGCTTTTTTCTGTACTATTCCAGCAACTTTCTTCTTTATTCTTTGAAGTGCGTTATCAATACTTTTTTCTTCTTTATTCATTAATGTAGCAATTTGAGTATAAGTTCTACCTCTTAAATAGTAGGATAAAACTTCTTGCTCCATTTTGCTTAATGTTTTTAATATTTCTCTTTCAAGTATTTTTAAGTTTTCTCTGCCTATTACTTCATCTTCAGGATTGCCACCAGTTTTACTTAAAAAATCAAGGTATGTATAATCTTCATCATCACTAGTTACTGGTCTATCCATAGATATTGATGTATTAAGAGGAATGTGCTTTTGTCTGCTTGCTGCCTTAATAGCACTTATGATTTGTCTATTTATACAAAGTTCAGCAAATGAAATAAAGCTAGCCTCTTTATCTGGGTTGTAATCTCTAATTGCTTTGTAAAGACCAACCATACCTTCTTGAATAACATCTTCCTTATCTGCACCAAATATAAAATAACCTCTAGTTTTCTTTCTCAAAAGACTTTTGCATTTATATTTAATAAGATAATCAAGAGCCAAATTATCGTTGCTATGTTGAACTAAATTAACTAGTTCTTCATAACCCATATTTGAATATCGTTCCATTTAATCACCTCTTAAGTCTAAGCTGTTCTAAAAAGTTTGCAGCTTCACTATCCAGATTATCAATTAGCATATTGTTTTTTACGGGTTTGTATTGATGTATTTTTTCTGATATAGCCTTATTGTTAGCATTTACTTCAATGTACAAATCTCTAGCAGACATTCTAAGAGCACCTTGACTCATAATAATAACCTGTTCAAGACCGTCAGAAGTAGCAACAGTTACATTGCAATTTCTAATTAAATCGTGAGTGGTTTTTTCAATATACTGGTCAGCAGTTTCTGCCTCTTTAGTATGTACTATAAAAATATTACCCTCTCTTGTGACAGAGCCTTTGCCTCCCTCAACCTTGTAAGCATCAAACACAAGTATAAGGTTCATTTTTTTAGTGCCTTGATAGTTGCATAGTTGGTTAATGAGGTTGCTTTTAGCTGCTTCAAGATTTTCTTCAGCTAGTTTTTTTAGCTCGTCCCAAGCAAATATTATATTGTATCCATCAACTAATAGATAATCCTTGCTTTTCATTTTTTGTTTCCTTATTTGTATTTTTTTATACATATTTAAAATATACCTATTATAGATTATAAATGATTTTTGTCATAATAACAACACTTTTTTGCTTAAGATATATTGAAGATTTTATTTATTATGTTGAAAAATAAAATTGTTTATTTTATAATGTAATAGGGTGATTATATGAATATATCGCATTTAATAGCAGAAAATTTGAATTTGCCAGAGTTTGAACACACTATATATATTATATTTAGAATATTAGTGTCTATATTTAGTATTTTTTTGGCAAATTTTATGGTGAAAATTGTTAGGAAAATAATTTTAAAAAGTTTTTCTAAATTTTCAGCTGAAAGACATTCAGACACAGTAGCATCATTACTTGCAAGTTTAGCAAAATATGCTATTTATTTTATTATATTTTGTAATGTACTTGTTATGTGGGGTGTAAATATTACATCAATATTAGCTTTAAGTGGTGCTGTATCTGTTGCCATTGGTTTAGGTGCTCAAGACATAGTTAAGGATATGATGGCTGGACTTTTTATAATAATGGAAAATCAGTTTGGCGTTGGAGATATTGTTGAGTTAAATGGTTTTAGTGGCACTGTTGAGTCTATAGGTATACGGACTACAAGAATAAGAAATGTTGATGGTAATGTGCATATTGTACCTAATGGACAAATTTCAATTGTTACTAATATGAGTAAGGGCTTTAACAGAGCTGTTGTTGATGTTTCTGTAGCTTATTGTGAGGACATTGACAGAGTTTTTAGTGTTCTTAAAAAGGAATTTAAGAGAATATTTGATAACAATTTAATTGATGGCATTATTGATGAGCCTCAAGTGTGGGGAATTAATGAATTGGGAGATAGTGCTGTTGTTATAAGAATTGCTGCTGATAGCCGAATTGGCGAAAATTGGAGAATTGAAAGAGAGCTTAGAAAATTTATACTTAAAAGATTTGAGGAAGAAAATATAGAAATACCATTTCCTCAAATTGTAGTTCACAATAAGGAGGACTGATTATGGATATTCAAATTGGTGATATTGTTACAATGAAAAAACAACATCCCTGTGGTTCAAAGGATTGGAAAATATTGAGAATAGGTGCAGATTTTAGAATGGAATGTTGCGGTTGTGGACATATTGTAATGGTTCCTAGAGTAAAAGCAGAAAAAAACATAAAAAATGTAGAAAGAGCTGAAAAATAGCTTTGTTTTAGTTGAATTTAATAACAAAATATGTTAAAATTGGGATAACTATTTAAAGGAGGTTATAGACAATGAGCTATAAGAAGGAATTTATTAAATTTATGTGTGAGGCAGGAGTATTAACTTTTGGTGAATTTACTCTTAAAAGTGGTAGAAAGGCTCCATATTTTATAAATACTGGTAATTACAAGACAGGTGAACATATTGCTAAGTTAGGTAAGTTTTATGCTGAATGTATCAAGGAAAATAATGTAGATGCTGATGTATACTTTGGACCAGCTTACAAGGGTATCCCTCTTGCTGTTTCTGCGGCTATTGCTGTTTATGAAGAAACTGGCAAGTCAGTAAATTATGCTTTCAACAGAAAGGAAGCTAAGGACCACGGCGAAGGTGGTGTTATTGTAGGTCATAAGTTTAAAGATGGCGATAAGGTAGCTGTTATTGAAGATGTAATTACAGCTGGTACTGCAATTAGAGAAACTTTACCTATTCTTAAAAATGCAGCTAATGTTGATGTAGAATGTGTAATCATTTCTGTTGATAGAATGGAAAAGGGTAAGGGCGAAAAGTCAGCTGTTCAGGAAGTTTATGATGAATTTGGCATCAAGGTTTACCCAATCGTTACTGTTTGTGACATTATTGATTGTATTGAAGATGGCACTATTGACGGTAAGGAATATCTTGAAGCAATGAAAGAATATAGAAAGAACTATGGTATTCAATAATAATATTGTAAGATAATTGTAAATATTTGTTATTTGATTAATCCAATTAGTTTTGATATAATTATAGTGCAAAATTAAATATGAGAGGTGTGTGTTTATGAAAAGAATTATAAGCTTTGTGCTTGCTCTTGCAATGCTCTTTTCTACATTAGCATTTTCAACTTCGGCTTATGCAGTAGAGTATGTAACAGTGTATCTTAATGATAAACTTGTGGATTTTCCAACTACTGATGCAAGACCACAGATTATTAACAACAGAACCTATGTTCCAGTAAGAAGAACTTGTGAGGCTCTTGGTCTTACTCTTGATTGGAACTCTAAGACTGAAACAATGACCTTAACTAGAGATGGTGTGGTTATTGCTCACACTATGCGTTCAAAGACTGTACTTATTAATGGCGAGGCTAAGTCTTTTGATACAGCTTCTATTAATAAGAACAACAGAATTCTTATGCCTATAAGAATGATTGCTGAGTCTATTGGTGCAACTGTTACTTGGGACGACCCAACAAGAAGTGTACATATTACAACAACTTCTTCTTCAGATAATTCAAGTAACAACAACGCAAATAATAACACAACTAATACTTCTGCCGCAACTGTTTCTAGCTTAACAGCATCAAAGACAGCTGTTGCAAAGGATACAGAGGTTACTATTTCTGCTGTTTGTAGCAAGGATACTACTTCTGTTAAGTTTGTTAAGTCAAATGATAAGAGTGACATTGGTTCAACTTCAAAGTATACAGAAAATAGTGATGGAACAAGAACATTCACTACTGAATACAAGTGCGAAAATAACACAAATGCTGCTGCAGTAGTTACTATTGATGCTGTTGCTGGTATTGGTTCTAATTACAATGAGTCTTTAGATGCTGTTAAGAGTGTAAGTATTATTGTTTCTGCTGATGATAGTAGTAGCAAGGATACAGATAAGGACTCTGATAGCGATAGTAATACAAGCTATAAGTCAGATAATATGATTAGCTGTAAACTTACATCAAGCAAAATCAGGACAGACGATTATGCAAGATTTAAAGTAAAGACTAATTCTAAGGTTAAGAAAGTAAGACTTACAACAAATGCAAATAGTTCATCAAGTGTTATTTCTACTTATGATGAAGATGATGATGGCAACAGAACATTTAATGGTAAGGTTCAGATGACAAAAGAGGGTGACTGGAAGGTTTATGTTACTCTTTATGTATCTGGTGATTACGAAAATGTAAATCAGCCTTATGATGTAACTGTTAGTGACAAGTATAGTGAAAATACTGGCTCTGATGACCTTGAAATCCTTGATATGTGGACAGATAATGAATATGGTTATAAGGGCTATGACACAACATTATATGTTAAAACAAGTACAGATGTTGACTATCTTGAACTTTTAACTGAGGACCAAGATGTTGGCGAAGGTGTAACAACTCATTCAACTGCTGAAAAGTATAAAAACTACTATTATTGGGAGTTTACATTTACTGTTAAGCATACTGGTGATATGAAGTTTAAGCTCCTTGCATTTAATGATGACGGTGAACACGTAACTGATACATTTACACTTGAAGGTCGTTCAGTAAGTAGGTCTGAGCCAGCTGTTCTTAGTATGGAGCAGAAAACTAACTCTATTATTGAGGGTGAGGAAGCTAAGTTTAATGTAACTATGACTGGTTGCGTTAACAGACTTAGAATTACAAGAGGTACATCAAGTTCAGTATTTGATGAAAAGTATGATAGTACATCAAGCACAGACAAAACTGTAACTGTAACATTTAAAGTAACTGACATTAATGCTGATTATTATATAACAGCATATAATGATGATGATTATGACAGATTAAAGTTTAAGATTACAGGTGATGCTTCTGAAGAAATCAAAATTCAAGATGTAGACATTGAAAATGAAACAGTTAAGGAAGATGATGATGTTGAATTGACTGTTACAACTTCAAATAGTGCATACAGAGTTTGGATTGAAGATAGTAGAGGTAAGCAGGTATCTAAGGTTTATAAAAACCCTGATGATGAAAATGGTTCTAAACTTATTTGGGATATGTCATTTACTCCATTAGAAGATGGTAGACAGACATTTACTATTGTAGCTCAGGACGAAAATAAGGCAGAGGATACTTGGGACTTTAAGATTACTGTAAAATAGACTTAAGTCTAAATAAAAATAAAATAATAAGTATTTAATAAAATGAAATGCACCCCAATAATTAATTTGGGGTGCATTTTAATATGTATTATATTTTCTTTTAAATAGCAACAAATTCAGGCTTTTGTTTTCTAAATACTGAAACATATTTAAAGCCTGCCTCTTTTATAAGGCTATAAGCATAGTCAATATGGTCGGCAGTATCTTCTGGCTTGTGGCTATCAGAACCAGCAGTTATTATTTCTCCACCTAATTCTTTGTATCTTTTTAAAATTGTGAGAGATGGATAAGTTCCGTTTATACCATATCTAAAACCTGATGTATTTACTTCAATACCCTTGCCTTTTTCAATAAGTGACTTAAGGCAAGCATCTATTAAATCTGAATATTCTTCATATTTAAGACTGTTGTCATCATACATACCATATCTGCTAATAAAATCAATATGACCATAAACATTAAATCTAGGGCAAGCCTCAATATTTTTTAGTATTTCTTCAAAATAAGTTGTGTAGGCTTCTTTTTTTGTTTTATCTTTAAAATATTCTGTTTGGTCAAAATATAAATCTAGTGTTGTAGTTGCGTGAGATGAGCCAATTATAAAGTCAAAGTCAAATTTATTAGCAAATTCATTTATTCTGTCAGCCCACTTATTTTCAAGACCAATTTCAACACCTAATTGCATTTGTATTTTATCCTTATATTTTTCCTTTAAGTTGTTAAAATAAGGAATATATTCAGTATAATCTGGTACAGGATAATATTTAGTATCAAAATCAGCGTGGTCAGTAATAGCAATTTCCTTCATACCTCTATTAATTGCAGATTTAATCATTTCTTCCATAGGAGCTTCGCTATCTATTGAAAAATTTGTGTGTATATGATAATCAGCTAAAAACATATTTATTCCTCCAGTATAATTAGTAATTATTCTTGAATAGATAGTACCACCATAACAAAAATATGTCAATTATTAAAATGTAAAATTTAGTTATATAATGTTTATGCAATATAAAATATAATTAAAATTTTTGTTATATATTACTTGATTTTGTCGATTGCTTTTGTTAATATATAAGTGTAAAAATTTTTTTGGCGATTAGGAGGAAAAAATAACAATGGATTATTTATCGCTGATTACAGGTCTTTGCGGTGGCTTAGGTCTATTTTTGTATGGTATGCACATTATGGCAGCTGGTTTGCAAAAGGCTGCTGGTAGCAAACTTAAAAAGGTTCTTGAAATCTTAACAAAAAATAGATTTATTGGTGTCATTGTTGGTGCTTTAGTTACTGCTGTTATTCAAAGTAGTTCTGCTACAACTGTTATGGTTGTTGGTTTTGTTAATGCAGGACTTATGAACCTTACTCAAGCTGTTGGTATCATTATGGGTGCTAACATTGGTACAACAATTACCAGCTGGATTGTTTCTTCGGCAGACTTTTTAAAGACTGACACACTTGCACCTATTGCTGTATTTATTGGTGCAGCGATGATTCTTTTTGGTAAGAAAACAAAGACTCATCAAATTGGCGAAATTATTATCGGTTTTGGTGTCCTCTTTATTGGTATATCTATGATGACAGCAGGTGTTGAACCTTTAAGCAAACTTGATGGATTTAAGGTTGCATTTAGAGAGTGTGGTAAAAATCCTGTTCTTGGTGTTTTAGTAGGTGCAGGCGTTACGGCTCTTATTCAAAGTAGTTCAGCATCAGTTGGTATTCTTATTGCTCTTGCAGCTAATGGTCTTGTTACTGTTGATGCAGCAGTTTATATTATTATGGGTCAGAACATTGGTACTTGTGCGACAGCTCTTTTATCAAGCGTTGGTGCATCTAAAAATGCTAAGGGTGCAGCTTATATTCACTTACTTTTTAATGTAATTGGTAGTGTTATATTTAGTGTTTTAGCTGTTATATTCTTTAAGTTCTATCCTAATATTGGTGCTATTGCAATTACTCCACTTATAATAAGTGTTATCCATAGTGGTTTTAATGTTGCTAATACAGTCTTTATGTTCCCATTTGGTGGTATTCTTGTTAAAATTGCTGGAATTATGTGTAGAACATCTAAGGGCAAGGTTGATGAAGATAGTGAAATCCTTCATCTTGATGATAGAATTCTTAATACACCAAGTATTGCTATTGCAAGCTGTATTAAAGAAATTGTACATTTAGGAAATATGTCAAGCAAAAACCTTAATCTTGCTTGTGAGGCTGTTTTAACTAAAAATCACGAATCTATTGATAAAATATATGAAAGAGAAGAAAAGATTGATAATTTAACAAAGGCTATAACTAGATACCTTGTTAAACTTTGTAACTCTGATATTACATCAGAAGAAAATGCTTACATTACTAGTCTTTTCCACACTGTTCACGATATTGAAAGAATTGGTGACCATTGTGAAAACTTGGCAGAGTTTACAGAAACTCTTATAACTGATAATATTGACTTTTCAGAAAATGCTAAGATTGAACTTACTGATATGTTTGATGAAACTAAGAAGTGTGTTCAAAATGCTGTTATTGCTTTGCGTGATAACAATATTGAATATGCTGAAAAGGTAATTAAGGAAGAAGAAAGAGTAGACGAGTTTGAAAGAACTTTAAGACAGAAGCATATTGAACGACTTGCTGCTAATGAGTGTAGTCCTATGGTTGGTGTAACTTTCCTTGATATTATTACTAATATTGAAAGAGTTGCAGACCTTGCACTTAATGTTGGTCAAGTTGTTATTAAGAATAATACAACAAAAGCATAATAAAAAATTAAGCGACCGGTGTTTGAGGAGTTACCTCTTTTGCCGGTCACTTTTGTTATTTCCTACTTATTATTTTTGATTTATTACTTCCTTAGCCATATTTATAAAATCATTTTTATCAATTTCAACACCCATATCTAATAAATTGTAAGTTATACCGTTTTCAACCCACAAAATGTTTTGAGTTTTTTCTTCTGTTATTTTGTCAGCACCATATCCAATAGTTAATTCTCCTTTGCTTTCTCTTTCTTTGTCCTCGTTAGTTTCAATGTAATCTGGAGGAACAGCCTTATAAATTATACTGTTATAATATAGTGTTAGACCTTTGTAATTAATGGACTCACCAGTATTATCACTTTCTCTTATAGCTTTTGTAGCGTCTAAAGAAAGTGTTCCTTTATTTGTTTTGTAGTAAAATGATATATCATTGTAACTATTTATTACATTGTTTGTTTCGTCCATATCGTCTGTTTTATAGGGCTGAGCAGTATAAAATTCATATTTACCTAATGCTTTTGGATACTTTGGTACATAGTTTACCTCCCTTTGTACTTCTTCAATTGTAGGGTAGTGGTCAATAGCATTTCTTGAGTCTGATGAGCTTTGTATATAAGCTAAACCACCAGACGCAATAACTCCAGTTACTAATATAATTGTTAAAAATGAGGCAGCTAATATAGTTCTTGCTGTAAATTTGTGTTTTTTCATAGTATTCTCCTTATTATAAACTTGGTTTTTAATTGTGTTAAGGAGGTAATCGGGAGCTTCTAAGTTCTTTGATTTGTTATATAGAGTTTCCTTAATTGCTTTATCTGTATTATTAATCATATAAAATCCTCCTCATTTATTACTTGTTTTAACTTCTTTTTTGCTGTATAAAGCCTTGATTTTACAGTACCTTCAAAACAGCCCATAGTTTTAGCTATTTCTTTTATTGACATTTCATTAAAATAAAATAATATTATTGTGGTTTTTAATTTAATGTTAAGTTTGTTGATTTCCTCGTATAGCTTATCATATTTATTGTCTTGAAAATATTTATCATTAGCTGATGGCTCAATGCTATCATTTATTTTATCAATTAAAACATAGTTTCTTTTGTTTTTTATATGTTTGTAAGCTGTACGAGTTAATATTTTATAAAACCAATATTTAAAAGATTTAGCATTCTTTAATGAATTTAATGATTTAAGGCTTTGTATAAATGTTTCTTGTACAACATCTTCTGCAATAAACTTATCTGCTGTTATAATGTAGGCTGTTCTAAATGCTGAAGTGGAGTATTTGTTATAAAGTTGGTCTATAGCATAAGACTCGCCATTTTTTATCCTTTCTATTATTTCATAATCTTCCATTAACTCACTCCTTTGCTTTTTTAGATGCATCTATTTATAAGAGGTAAATTGCTTTTAAAAGGTTCATTTTATTTTATCAAAATTTAAAGTTATTGTAAAAATGTTATGTGTTTATTTAATTAAATAATAATATAAAACCCATTGACAAAATATTTTATTTTTTATATAATATTAGACAGTGTGAAAACAGTAGGATAAGTAAGTATAAGCTGAGGCTTTAGAGAGAATACGGCTGGTGAAAGTATTTGCAGGGCTTATATTGAAGCTCCCTTTTGAGAGGTTTCTCTCCTGTGTATGTTAATAACATATCGTTTAATCTGCGTTAAGGATTTTAATGAGATACACTTTTGTGTAATCAGGGTGGTACCGCGAATTTTCGCCCCTGTAGTCAATAGGCTACGGGGCTTTTTTATTTAGGAGGAAATGAAACTATGAGATTCATGGGTGTTAATGAAATCAGAGAAAAGTACCTTTCTTTCTTTGAAAGCAAGGGACATTTAAGAATGGCAAGTGCTTCACTTGTGCCACAAAATGATAAGAGCTTACTTCTTATTAATTCAGGTATGGCACCATTAAAGCCTTTCTTTACAGGTCAGCAAATTCCACCTCGTAAGAGAGTAACAACTTGTCAGAAATGTATTAGAACAGGTGATATTGAGAATGTAGGTAAGACAGCAAGACACGGTACATTCTTTGAAATGCTTGGTAACTTCTCATTTGGCGACTACTTTAAGCACGAGGCTATTCCTTGGGCTTGGGAATTCTTTACTAAGGTTGTTGAACTTCCTGAAGATAAGTTATATGTATCAGTTTATCAGGACGATGATGAAGCTTATGATATTTGGAATAAAGAAATTGGCCTTGCTCCAGAGAGAATTTTTAGAATGGGTAAGGAAGATAACTTCTGGGAACACGGTGTTGGTCCTTGTGGTCCTTGTTCAGAAATTTACTATGATAAGGGCGAAGAATATGGCTGTGGTAGTCCAGACTGTACAGTAGGCTGTGATTGCGACAGATATATGGAAATTTGGAACTTAGTATTTACTCAGTTTAATAGAGAAGAAGACGGTACTTATTCAAACCTTTCTCACCCTAACATTGATACTGGTATGGGTCTTGAAAGAATTGCAACTGTTATGCAGGGTGTAAATTCTATATTTGATGTAGATACTGTTAAGCAGATTAGAGATGCTGTATGTAATATTTGTGGCAAGGAATATGGTAAGAGTCATAAAGATGATGTTTCTATAAGAGTAATTACTGACCACGTTCGTTCAGTAACATTTATGACAGCTGATGGTGTTCTTCCTTCTAATGAAGGTAGAGGCTATGTTTTAAGAAGACTTTTAAGAAGAGCTGCAAGACACGGTAAATTACTTGGTATCAATAGAAAGTTTATTGCTGAACTTTGCAAGGTTGTTATTTCTAATTCAGGCGATGCTTATCCAGAGCTTGTTGAAAAGCAGGATATGATTTTAAAGGTTCTTACTACTGAAGAAGAAAGATTTTATGCTACTCTTGATACTGGTATGGCTATGCTTTCTAGCAAACTTGAAGAATTAAAGGCTCAGGGCAAGAATATTCTTGGTGGCGAAGACTCATTTAAGATGTATGACACTTATGGTTTCCCTGTTGATTTAATGGAAGAAATTTTAGCTGATGAAGGCTTTACTCTTGATGAAGAAGCATTTAAGGCTGAAATGGAGAAGCAAAGAACTAGAGCTAGAAATGCAAGAGCTACAGATACTTATATGGGTGCTGAAGAAACTGTATTCCATAAACTTGACCCAGCAATGTCAACAGAATTTGTTGGTTATGACAACTTAGTTGCTGATGGTAAGGTTCTTGCTTTAGTTGTAAATGATGAAATAGTTAATGAAGCTAAGGCTGGTGACAGTGTTGCTTTAATTGCTGACAAAACTCCTTTCTATGCAGAAATGGGTGGTCAGTGTGGTGACTCTGGTGTAATCACTGCTAATGGCTTAAAGATTGAAATTGAAGATTGTACTAAGTTTGGTGGCAATAAGTTTGTTCACACTGGTAAGGTTGTTGAAGGAACTGTTAAAACTGGTGACACTGTTACATTTGCTGTAAATAGTGAACAGAGATTAGCTACAGCTAGAAATCATACTGCAACTCATATTTTACAGGCTGTTTTAAAGGAAGTTTTAGGCGGTCATATTGAACAGGCTGGTTCATTTGTTAATAAGGATAGATTAAGATTTGACTTTACTCACTTTGAGGCTATTGATAAGGAAACTTTAAGCCTTATTGAAAGAAAGGTAAATGAAAAGATTTTAGCTGCACTTCCTGTTGAAATCAAGGAAATGTCTATTGAAGAAGCTAAGAAAACTGGTGCAACTGCTTTATTTGGTGAAAAGTATGGCGATGTTGTAAGAGTTGTAAATATTGGTGGTTACTCAATTGAATTCTGTGGTGGTACTCACTTAAAGAACTCTGCTTATTGTGGTGTATTTAAGCTCGTATCTGAAAGTGGTGTAGCTGCTGGTGTAAGAAGAATTGAAGCATTAACTGGTGCTGGTGCTATTGAGTTCTTTGACGAAGTTGAGTTTACATTAAAGGCTATTTCTGAAAAGTTAAAGACTGCACCTAATGATTTAGCTAAGAGAATTAATCACCTTGTTGATGAAAACAAGAAACTTACTAAGGAAGTTGAAAGCCTTAAGGCTAAGATGAGTGGTGGTCTTGTTGATGAGCTTATTAATAGCAAGGCAAATATTAAGGGTGTTGATGTAGTAGCATCTGAGGTTAAGGGTCTTGATATGAATGCTTTAAGAACAATGGGTGACCAGATTAAGGATAAGTTTAATGGTGTTATTGTTCTTGCTAGTGGTGAAGGTGCTAAGTGTAGCTTTGTTGTAATGTGTAGTGATGATGCTGTTAAGGCTGGTGCTAACGCAGGTCAGATTGTTAAGGCTGCTGCAACTGTTTGTGGTGGTGGCGGTGGTGGCCGTCCAAATATGGCACAGGCTGGTGGTAAAGATGCTTCTAAGATTGGTGAAGCTCTTGAAACTGCTAAGGCAACTATTGAGGGTATGATTAAATAATATGGAAGCAAGTTTAGCTTATAAGACAAAACAAATAATAAAAAAATACGAATTTAGTTTCAAAAAGAATTTTGGTCAGAACTTTCTCGTTGATGAGAGAGTTCTGGACAAAATAGTAAGTGCTGCTGATATTAATGAAAATGACCTTGTTATTGAGGTAGGTCCTGGTATTGGTACTCTTACTCAAGCTATGGCTAAAAAAGCTGGCAAAGTTATTTCTGTTGAAATTGATAAAACTCTTGTGCCTATTTTAGGCGAGCTTTTAGAGGATTATAATAACATTGAAATTATAAATGAGGATATACTTAAGGTTGATATTAATGAAATTATAGAAAACCACAAAGGTATGAATGTTAAAATGGCTGCTAATTTGCCTTATAACATTACTACTCCTATTATTATGGGTATACTTGAAAAGCATATTCCTATGGATAGTCTTACAGTAATGATACAAAAAGAGGTTGCCTATAGAATGAATGCAAAGCCTTCAACTAAGGATTATGGCTCTCTTTCCCTTGTTACTCAATATTATTGTGAGCCTTACCTTGTTGCTAATGTACCTCAGAATTGCTTTATGCCTCGTCCTAATGTTGACTCTGCTGTTATTAAACTTAGTATTTTAAAAGAACCTAGAATTAAGGTAAAAAATGAAAAGTTTATGTTTGACTTTATAAAGGCTGGATTTAGCCAGAGAAGAAAAACACTTGTTAATTGTATATTTAATAGTGGCTTAGTTACTTTAAATAAAGAAGAACTTGGCAAGGTACTTAATGAACTTGGCTATGATGAAAGAGTAAGGGGCGAAAGTCTTACTCTTGAAGATTATGGAAAAATAAGTGACAAAATGCTTGAGTTTATTCATAGCTAGTACAAAGACAACATATATTAAATAAGACTTAATTTTATGGAGGTACTTATTTAATATGTCTTATTCAAGAATTTTTGTTGCATTAAAGCAAGGTTGTCAAGACTATGCCAGAGATACAAGAGGTTCAGTTGGCAGATGCGTTATTGAACTTAGAAATGGTGCTGGCAGACTTATATTACAAGTACAAGGGCTTAGGAGTGATTGCGATTATAGGGTTTGTGTTCTTACCAACAATTCCTATGCAGAAGTTACAAAACCTTTGTATGTAGATGCGTCAGGTAAAGGCGAGGTTAAGTGGGAATTTTTGCCTAAAAATATTAATATAAATGTAGGTGAAATTAAGGCTGTTGCTGTCTTGGTTAAAGATAAAGCTCCCCTTATAGGCTTTGTTGAAGGCGAGTATAATTGGCAACATTGTTTAATGGCTAAAAGTGTAGATGTACCTAGTAATAAGACAGCTATTGCTAGTTGTTCAAGCAAGGGCGAAAAAACAGAAGAAAATATAGACAGTAAAATAGAAAAAGAAAAACTTATATGTATAATAAATGAAATCGACAAAGATATTGATGAAATCAAAGAATATTCTAAAATTGGCACACCTGAGGCTGAAAATAGACTTTTTCAAAGAGAGCAGGTAAGTCCTTTTGGAAATGATAATATTTGTTGGATAAAGGCTAATATTAAGGAGCTTTGCTTAGTTAAGGCTTTTTGGAAATATATTAACAATCCTTTTGTTATAAAGGGCTGTCGAGATTATCAGCATATTTTAATAGGTAAGGATAAGGATAATTATTATCTTGGTATACCTAGCAAATATGACAAGGAGTATAAACTTGAAGCTATGGCACAAGGTTTTGATATTTTTAAAAGTCTTAACAACAAGGCTTTGGAGCAAGGAGATTTTTGTTATTACATATTAAAGTGTTAGTGAAAGGAAAATAAAATGCGTATTAGAAAAAAGCCTTGGGCTGAAAAGGAGCTTGCAAGTAATAAGACTATTATTGAAAATCCTAGACAGTTTAAGGGTAAGTGGAAGGAAGTTTTTGGAAACGATAACCCTATCCATATTGAAATTGGCTGCGGCAAGGGTAATTTTATAAGTGAAATGAGTAAACTTCATCCAGATATTAACTACATTGGTATTGAAAGAGAAGAACAAATTATTGTATCTGCTTTAAAGAAAAGCCGTGAGCTTGAAGTAGGCAATAATGTTAAGTTCTTTTGTGAAGATGTAGCTAATTGTCTTGAAATATTTGACACTGGTGAAGTAACAAGAATTTATACTAATTTTGCTGACCCTTGGCATAGAAGAAGAAAGTGGGCTAAGAGAAGACTTACTCACAAAAATTTTCTTAATTTATATGAAACCCTTTTTGGTGAAAAGGGTGGCGAACTTTTTATGAAAACTGATAATAAAATTTTATTTGAATTTAGTTTAAATGAAATTGCTGATAAGGGTTGGAGATTACATAATATTTCTCTTGATTTGCACAATAGCGATTATGAGGGTAATGTTATGACTGAGTATGAGAAGAAGTTTTCAGAAAAGGGTATGCCTATTTATAGATTAGAAGGATATTATAATAAAAATATTGAAGATTAATTTTAAGTGCTATGTGGTGTTGCTACATAGCACTTTTTTTATAAAATATGGCATTGTAAGAAAATTTTGTGTTTATTGCCGTAGTATAAAGCAACTTGCTTTGACGAAAGTAATTATCAACTGTAAAGTTTGCGATGCTTTAAATTTGTGAAATAATATTTTTGAAAATTGTTAGTTTAGGAAACCCCTCAGTCAGCAAGCTGACAGCTCCCCTATAAGTGGAGCTATGTGGCAAATCTTTAGTTATACTTATCACTGTTAGGAACGGGTTATTTGTAGGGGCGAACAGTGTTCGCCCCTTGTAACGGTAACGAATAATTATACTACGGACGAGCAATGTTCGCCACTACAATTTACCTATTCGCTATAGTTAAAAGTAATATTGATGTTTTTAATACTAAACGCTCTTTCATTTATAAGGGAATGTAAAACGGTTTTACCAAACAGTTTAAAAATATAATCAATAAAAGTACAGTTTGCTTGTAGGGGCGAGCATTGCTCGTCCATATATGAAAAGTAAGAGTTAATAACCAAACTCCACTTTAGCTGATTGAGGAATTTTAAGAAATTATGTTTTACTAATTAACTCATACCACCATCAATACTTACAATTTGACCAGTAATATAAGAACTATCACTTTCAGCTAAATAAAGAGCAAGTTTAGCAACTTCTTCTGCTGTACCAAATCTACCTAAAGGTATTTCTTCTTGCAAAGCCATTCTTTCAGCAGGAGATAAAAAAGAATTCATTTTAGTATCAATTACACCACAGGAAATAGCATTAACTCTTATATTACTAGGTGCAAGCTCCTTAGCCATAGCCTTAGTAAATGTATTAACAGCTCCTTTTGTAGCAGAGTAAACAGCCTCGCAAGATGCTCCCAATTCTCCCCACATTGATGAAATGTTAATAATAGAGCCTCTATGTATTCTTATCATATTTTGAACAGCACAGTGTGTACAATTTAAAACAGAGCCTAAATTTGTATCAATAATTTTTTTCCATTCTAGTGGGTGCATTGTATTAAAAAGTCCAATATAAGATATGCCAGCGTTATTAATAAGAATATCAATACAGCCAAACTTTTTTTCAATTTGAGCTACAGCATTTTTAGCTGTGTTATAGTCTGCTAAGTCACCAACAAGGGCAAGAATATTGGGGTTATAAACCTTAAGTTCCTTTTCTGTTTCCATTAGTTCTTGTTTAGAGTGATTGCACATTATAGCCACATTATAGCCTTCAACAGCAAATATTGTAGCTATGGCTTTACCTATACCTCTTGATGAGCCAGTTACAAAAACTGTCTTGTTACCTAACATAAAAATTCTTCCCTTCTTTTATAATATTTTATCTATTGCAAAAAAATCCTTATAGTGTTATGATAGCTTATAGTAAATAAATTTGCAAGGGGAAAATAGAAATATGAAGGAACTATTTAAAGATAAGGTGTTTTTAAAAAACTTATCGGCATTAGCTCTGCCTATAATAATAAATGAGCTTTTGAACTCACTTATTAACATTATGGATACTTTTATGACAGGTAAGTTAGGAGCTGAAAGTGTAACTGCCGTTGGATTGAGTAATCAGATTTTCTTTTTATTCAATCTTTGTAGCTTTGGTATATGTAGTGGTGCAACAATATTTATGGCTCAATATTGGGGCAATAAGGATATAAAAGGTGTTAGGCGAGTATTAGGTATGGCAACTATTTTTGTTGAAACCTTTGCTCTTATTTTCTTTTTGGCTGCACGATTTATGCCAGAAAAAATACTTAGTATATACTCAAATGATGCCAATGTTATTGAATTAGGTAAAGGATACTTAGAAATTGTAGCTGTAAGCTATTTGATTACTGCCTTTGTCAATGTAGTTAATGTATCACTTAAAGCAATTGGAAAAGCAAGCCAGCCAATGGTTACTACCTTTATATCGTTAGTATTAAATGTTATATTTAACTACATTTTTATATTTAAAATTGGTTTGGGAGTAAAGGGTGCTGCTTATGGTACATTATGTGCAAGAAGTACCGAGATGATAGTGCAATTAATACTTGTTTTTAGCAGAAAATTGCCTATTATTGGTTGTGTTAATGACTACTTTAGTGCTGACAGCTCATTTGTTAAAAAATATTTTGTTATTGCAATGCCAGTTTTCTTAAATGAGTTCTTTTGGGCTTTAGGTACAACAACTTACAATGTTGCTTACAAATATAGTGGTACTGTGGCTCAAGCAGCTGTACAGGTTGCAAGTTCTGTGCAAAATCTTTTTGTTGTAGCAGGTTTTGGTGTTGGTGCTGCCTCAGGTATTATATTAAGCAATGCTTTGGGAGCTGGTGATAGAGATAGAGCTATAGATTATGCTAAAAAGTCTAAAATAATAACAAATATTTTTTCTATTACATCTGGCATAATTCTTGCATTGTTTGCTCACTTAATTGTGGGACTTTTTGACATTAATAATGAAGGAAGAAAATATGCTTTGTATATGCTTTATATTGTAGCTGTAGGCATAGTTATTAAAAATATTAATTATAATAATATTGTAGGTATTTTAAGAAGTGGAGGGGATACTCTTGCTGGACTTATACTTGATATGGGTAGTGTTTGGTTAATTGGTGTTCCTATGGCATTTTTAGGCTCAATGATATTAGGCTTACCTATTTATTGCACTTTTGCAATGGTTTATATGGAGGAGTTTGTAAAAATGTTCTTTAGTGAGGCTAGAGTTCTTAAATTGAAATGGGCTAATACAATAATATAAAAGGAGAGTGTAATATGAACAATGATGAATTAAATGATAATTTAAAAACTAAAAAAATGAGTTCTGACACTAAAAAAGGTATTGTAATTGGCATTATGTCAACTATTGTAGTTCTTTTAATCTTTAATATAGCCAATCTTAGCTACAAGATTTTTATAAAAAAGGACTATAGTTATGAGTCCAAAGCAAAAACTATATATAATCTTATGGAGGATAAATATGTAGGTGATTTGGATAATGAAAAAATATTTGATGGTATGTACACTGGTATGGTTGCTTTAGCTACTGATAAATATTCAAGGTATATTTCCAAAGAAGATTTTGATAGTTACAAAATAAGTACAAGTGGTAATTATGCTGGTATTGGCTGTAAAACTTCTATTGATGCTGATGATTATTCTATTTACATAGTTTCACTTTACGAAAATTCGCCAGCATCTAAAGCAGGTTTAAAGCCTAATGATAAAATAGTAAAGGTCAATGATGTAGCTGTTAATTATGACAACTATGATGAGGCTATTAGTAACATAAGAGGAGAAAAGGGGTCAAAGGTTACTCTTACTATTAAAAGAGGAGAAAATGTCTTTAATGTTGATGTAACAAGGGAAGATGTTGATGTGCCAACTGTTGGTGGTACTGTTATTAACAATTCTATTGGTTATATTAAAATTGAAGGATTTGAGTCTGTAACTTATGACCAGTATAAGGCTGTTTATGATAATCTTAGAAAACAAAACATTAAGAGTCTTATAATTGACCTTAGAAATAACCCAGGTGGACTTTTAGATATTGTTACTAAAGTTGCTGATGATATAATTCCTGAAGGTGTTATAACTTATACAGAAGATAAAAATGGAGAAAAAGAGTATATTAACTCAACAAAGGGTGAACTTGATATTCCTTTAGTTGTTTTGGTCAATGAAAATAGTGCATCAGCTTCAGAGCTTTTAACTGCGGCTATTAAAGATACTAATAAGGGTACTATAGTTGGCAAAAATACTTATGGTAAGGGTGTTGTTCAGACAACATTCCCATTTAAAGACGGCAGTGCCGTTAAATTGACTACAGCTAAATATTATACACCAAAGGGTGTTTGTATTGATGGCGTAGGAGTTGCTCCAGATGTTGTTGTTGATAATTCTGAAGGATTTGTGTTAAATTCCCTTAATAGTGATAAGGCTGAATGTGACACTTCAAATGATGCTCAGCTTAAAAAAGCTATAGAAATATTGAGTAAATAGATAAATGCCCCAGTTTCAATTTAGAAACTGGGGTATTTTATATGTAATTATTTCTTTTTGTTTGCAAGAATAATTTTTAAAAGAACTGGTGTAATAAGAGTAGTAACAACAACCATAAACACTATAGCTGGGAACATTTTTGAATCAAGTAAGCCACAGTTTGCACCCTTTTGAGCCACAATAAGTGCAACTTCACCTCTTGATACCATACCTACACCAATTGCTAAAGCCTCTTTGTTATCAAACTTGCATAATTTAGCACCAAGTCCACAACCAATAACTTTTGTAAGAATAGCAACAATCATTAATACAAGAGCAAACATTATTATGCTACTGTTGCCAGCAAGTTCGCCTAAATTAGTCTTTATACCGATACTTGCAAAGAAAATAGGTGAGAAGAATAAAAAGCCTAAAACATCAAATCTTTGATTAATATATTCTTTAGCACCAAATACACAAAGGGCAATACCAGCAAAATATGCACCAGTAATATCTGCCACTCCAAAGAAATATTCAGCACAAAAACTTAATATAAAACAGAAAGCAAGAACGGTAATGGATATTCTTCTTCTCATTCTTAAATTAAGTAAAAACTTTCTTTTAAATACAAATACAACTATACCAACTATAATAATAAAAACAAAGAATAATACTATTTTTAAAAGAACTACAGGTAGAGATACATTAGAACCACCACTCATACTAGTTATAGCTGTTAAAACAATAATACCTATAATATCATCAATAACGGCTGCACCAAGTATAGTTGTACCCATTCTTCCAGATAACTTACCAAGTTCTCTTAATGTTTCAACTGTTATACTAACTGATGTGGCTGTTAATGTTACACCAACAAATACAGCCTTAAGTACATCAATTGATGACGAACCTTCTGGATTCATAAAATAGTAGGTAAAGAAACCACATAAAAGAGGAACAGCTACACCAATAGCTGCTACTATAAATGAGGCAACGCCATTTTCTTTAAGCTCGTCCAAATTTGTTTCAAGTCCAGAAAGGAACATAAGAATAATAACACCGATTTCAGCAGCTTTGTTTAAAAAGTCAGTTTCGTGAACTACACCTAAGCAAGATGGACCAAGTATGATACCAGCAAGTAACGCACCTACAACGGCTGGCATTTGAACTTTTCTTGATACAAGTCCAAAAAACTTTGTTGATAAAAGTATAACAGCTAGCGTGGCTAGGTACCCAAATTCACTTTCAAAAATACCTCTTATAATCGACATAAAATACCTCCAATGGAAAAAATAGTTAAAAAAATTAACAAAATATACCTACTTTTCTTTTATTTTAACTGCATTATTTACCAAAGTCAAGGAAAATTTGTCATAGTTATTTAATAATTTACAATATTTATTAAAATTATACATTAATATTTATAGAAATTTTATAAGTATCTTCATCTTTTTCTATTTCATAATCACTTGTCATACCAGAAGCATTAATTAAATTGATAGCTTGTTTCAATGTGTTGGTAAATAATCTAAGGTCAGTAAAATTTTTTCTCATATTTCTGTGATTACTTTCAACTTTGCCAATCATTTTTTCTTTTAAAGCACTATTAACAAATATTTCAGTTTTTTCTGTGTTTAAATTATATTCTTTCACTTTTTCTATTATCTCCTTTTGTATTTGACTATCGTTTGTTTTTGACAGTAATTTAGCCTTTTCTAATGATATATTATCTCTGATTAGCATAGTTTTAATAGTTCTAGCAAATGTATTGAGTTTAATGTACATATCTACATCATCTATTGGCATTGTTAGTATTTGACCTATTTCATCATTGTTATAGCCAAATCCTTTAAATAATATATTTACTGCTTCTGACATTTCTATGTAGTGTAGACTTTTTCTATGTACATTTTCGGCTATTGTTAGTGCAGCTGCTTCTCTATCCCCAATTTCAGTTACTATTGCTGGTATACTATCAATGCCTACCATTTTGCAAGCCATTAACCTGCGTTCTCCAAATATAAGTTCATAGACTTTTTTGTTTATTAATCTTACGCCTATTGGTTGCAGCACTCCGTAATTTTTAATTGATTTAGCTAGTTGGTCTAAACTACCTTTGTCTATATTTGACCTAGTCTGATAGGGATTAGGCAATATTTTATCTACAGGCAAGTAAACAAGTCTATTTTCGTAATTGTATCCTTTATTTCTCATTTTTATTACCTCCCAAAGTTATGGTATAATTATAACATATTTACCAATTTTTACCATATTTTTTGTAACCTTTTTTATTCCATTTATCGACATTATGTATAATGCACATTTTTTATTTTTTTTCATATAGATATATAAAGCCTAAAGGAGATTATTATGTATTCTAATCAATTTGTTTTAGAATTAATTAAGGACGCTATAAATGATGAACTTTCTGATAATAGATTTTATTCTGACTTAGCTAAGGCTGTTAAAGATGTTGATGATAAAAAAACTTTGGAACAAATGAGCCTTGATGAAATGAAGCATTATGAAATGTTTATGGATATTTTGAAAAAGCTAACAGGTGAGGAGTATACACCTAAAAATGTTGAATTTAAGACACTTGATAGCAATATTATTAATAATATTGAAAGGGCTATAAATGGGGAGCTTGCTGGCGTTGAGGCTTATAGACCAATACTTTTTTCTCTTGAAAATCAGCAATTTAAAAATTATTTGACAGAAATTATTACTGATGAACAAAACCACGCAGCTAGATTGATTTATATGTTTAGCAGAAATAGCTAAAAGAAGTTAAATTATTAAGGGTAGGTTTACTACCCTTAAATTTATGTCACTATGAATTTTCTACAATCTCTTTTAAAACATCACCTATAGAATTTGAAATATCAAGAGCAAGAACACTGTATTTACTAGTCTTTTTTTCTGCTACTTCTCCGGCTTTTCCATTAATATAAGCACCTAAACAACAAGCATTATATATATCAATACCTTGAGCAACAAGTCCTGTTATAACACCAGTTAATGAATCACCGCTACCACCTTTACTCATAGCAGAAGTTCCTGTAATATTAATGCAAATATCACCCTTAGGAGAGGCAATTACACTATGGGCATCTTTTAAAACAACAACTGTATTATATTCTTTGGCGTATTCTTTTGCTACTTCTATTAAGTTTTCTTTTATATATTCTACACTTTTTCCTGTTAATCTTGACATTTCTTTTAAATGTGGAGTTATAGCAGATGTATAATGTTTTAATTCTTCATTTTCTGATATTATATTGAGAGCATCAGCATCCGCAATAACTGGGCATTTAGCATTTTTTAAAACAAAGTCAACAATATTTTTGCTTTCTTCGCTTATGCCTAAACCAGAACCAATAGCAATAACATTGCCATAAGATAAGTTAATATTATCTCTTTTTGTTGTTACAGCTTCTGGCAAAGTGTTGTGAATAACATTGATTGTGTGTTCAGTTGAACATATATTTACAAGTCCACAACCAACTTTGTAAGCTGATGTTCCATTTATAACGGCTGCACCAGACATTGTATCACAGCCAGATATAAACATAGCTTTGCCATAAGTGCCTTTGTTAGAATTTTCTTGTCTTTTAGGCAAAAATTCAATAGGATTGTCAAGTAAAAATGTTTTAAAATTACCAATATAAGGTACACCAATATTTTTAACAACTAGCTTACCTATATGGGAGTAAGCTGGATATAAAAGCAAACCTATTTTAGGTAAATGGAATGTAACAGTAACATTGGCATTTACAGCAATACCATAATCATTGCCACTGTTACTGTCAACACCAGTAGGACAATCTATTGATACAATAAATTTGCCTTTATTTATTGTATTTACAATATTTTCGTATTTTTCATTTAGTCGTCTTGTCAATCCAGTACCAATTAAGGCATCAACTATTATATCGTAATCTAATATATTTATATTTTCTGTACTATAAACAATGTCACTATTATAGTTTTCTAATATTTCAAGATTTGTTTTACAATCAGTGGTTGCCTTTTCTTTATCACCAATAAAAACAATTTTGGTATTAATGTTATTAGCAATTAACATTCTAGCTATAGCTAAGCCGTCACCACCATTATTTCCCTTTCCTGCAAAAACAATTACTTTTTTAGGATTGTATGAAAGAATAACATCAGTAGCACCTCTAGCAGCATTTTCCATTAATATTAATGATGGAACTTTTTTATCTTCTATAGCTACTCTTTCAACCTCTTTCATTTCACTATTACTTAATAAGTACATATAAACACTTCCTTATTCTATTATTGCAAAAGCTATTGCACTTGTTTTATTGTGGCTAATTGAAATATGAATATTACTTCCATTAATATGCCTAAATATTTCAAGAGTATTACCATATAAATTAACATAAGGCTTACCACTTTTTTCTCTTAAAACTTCAATTTCTATTGGCGAACAACCAGCAAAGCCTGTGCCTAAAGCCTTAGCAACAGCTTCTTTTACAGCAAAGTTGCCAGCAAGGGTTTGAGGATTTATATTATGATATAGCTTTTGTTCTTCTTTAGTAAATATTTTATCCAAAAAACTCTGCTTTTTAACAGCCTCTTTAATTCTATCTAGTTCTATTATATCTGTGCCTATTCCTTTAATCATACAAATACCTCCTTTTATTTTAGTATAACTTAATAATTAGTAAAAAACAATAATAATAATTGCAATAACACAAAACTTTTGATATGATATTATAATGGAAGGTGAAAAGATGAAGTATAAAATATTGAATTTTCTTAGAAATAAAAATGACTATGTTTCTGGTGAAGAAATTGGTGCTTTTCTTGGAGTTTCAAGAACTGCAATTTGGAAAAATATATCTAAGCTCAAAGATATGGGCTATAATATTGAGTCTGTAAATAACAAAGGTTATAGACTTATTGATGACGGCGATGTTGTTAATGAGTATGAAATAAATTATGACAATATTATATATAAAGCTGAACTTGACTCTACTAATGAGGAATGTAAGCGACAAGCAAATAATGGCTGTAAATCTGGTTTACTTGTAACTTGTGACAATCAAACTGCTGGCAAGGGCAGGCTTGGTAGGTCTTGGTCTGCTGACAGTAACAAGGGACTTTATATGAGTATGGTTTTGCGACCAAATATTATGCCACCAGAAACACCTCAAATTACTTTAGTGGCTGGCATAGTTTTGAGAAGAATTATTGAAAAAATGACTAATTGTGATGTTAAAATTAAGTGGCCTAATGATATTATTATAAATGGTAAAAAACTTGTTGGTATTCTTACTGAAATGAGTGCCGAAATGGAAAAGGTCAACTACATAGTTTTGGGAATGGGTGTTAATGTAAATACTGAAAGCTATGACGGTGAGCTTAAGGATAAAGCAACATCAATGTTTATTGAAACTGGTAAAAAGTTTAAAAGAAAAGATGTTATAAATGAATTTATAAATGAATTTTTGCCTAGCTACAACCTTTTTTGTGAAAAAGGCTTTGAGGCTTTTAAAGATGAGTATAACAAAAATTGTGCTAATGTAGGTAAAGAAGTTAAAACAGTTGGGTCAAAAAATGAAATTCAAGGTATAGCAAAGGGTGTTGATTCAAAGGGAGAACTTATTATTGAAACTGATAATGGTCCTAAAACAGTTTTTGCTGGTGAAGTATCTTTAAGATTAAGTAACGATAAATATATTTAGGAGGAAATTATGGAAGATAATAAGGATATATTATGTTCTGCGTCATATTACAAGCACGGTTATTTGCTTGTGGATAAGTTTGAAAAATTGCCAGAGCAGATTAAGAGAGAGCTTAGAGTAATTACAGTTTGTTTAGCTGAAAGAACAAAGGGTATTGCTATTATAGGTTTTTATAAGGATAGTGCTGATGTTTATATTGAAGTTATGAATCAGCCAGAGGATTATCTTTACGATGAAATTGGTGCAAAACTTGAGGTTGGCTATGTTGAAAGAGATAACGAGGAGCTTTTTAACTCTCTTTCATTGTGGTACAAAACCTTTATTTTAGGTGAAATAAAATGAAAATAGGAAATATTGAACTTGAAAACAATGTTTTTTTAGCTCCAATGGCTGGAGTTACAGATAAGGTTTTTAGAACCCTTTGCAAGGAAATGGGTTGTGGTCTTGTTTATTCTGAAATGGTTAGTGCCAAAGGTATGAAGTATAACAACAAAAATACAACTCAACTTTTACAAGTTGACCCTAGTGAAAAGCCTTGTGCTATTCAAATATTTGGCTCTGAACCAGAAACTATGGCTGATATGGCAAGAAAATTAAATGAATATGAGGATATAGCTATTATTGATATTAATATGGGTTGTCCAGCTCCTAAGATTGTTAAAAATGGTGAAGGTTCAGCTTTATCATTAAATACAGACCTTGTGGCAAGAATTGTTGAAGCTGTTTCAAAAGCATCTAATAAACCTGTTACAATTAAGTTTAGAAAAGGCTTTGACGATGACCATATTAATGCTGTTGAAATGGGAAAAATAGCTGAAAATAATGGTGCTGCTGCTGTTACTGTTCACGGAAGAACTAGAGAACAGTATTATGCAGGAAAAGCTGATTGGGATATAATTAAGGCTGTTAAAAATGAGGTCAAAACTATACCTGTTATTGGAAACGGTGATATATTTGAACCAGAAGATGCTAAGAAAATGCTTGATTATACTGGTTGCGATGCTGTTATGATTGGCAGAGGTTGTCAGGGCAATCCTTTTATATTTAAAAGAACTATACATTACTTAAATAGTGGTGAGCTTTTACCAGAACCTAGCTGGGAAGATAGATTAAATATGGCAGAACGACATTTGGATATGCTTGTTGATTATAAGGGCGAAGTTATTGGTGTAAGAGAAATGCGTAAAAATATTGGTTGGTATATTAAGGGTTTGCCTCATTGTGCTGAAATGCGTGTAAAAATAAATGCTACTAGTGGTAGAGAAAATATGAGAGCAGTTATAAATGAAATGAGAGAACTCATAGGAAGATAAAGAACTTAATCAAATCTTTATTTTAAGTTTTTTATATGTTATAATAACCAACAGCTAAATTTTAAACGGAGGACAAGTAATGCTTAAAGAAATATTACTACAGGTTGAAAAGCCTGCAAGATATATAGGTAATGAAATAAATATGGTTGTCAAAAAGCCAGAAGATGTAGATATTAGACTGGCTTTTTGTTTTCCAGATGTTTATGAAGTAGGTATGAGCCATTTAGGACTTCAGATTTTGTACTACTTTTTTAATAGGAGAGAGGACACATATTGCGAAAGATGTTTTGCACCTTGGTACGATATGGAAGAAAAAATGAGGGAGAACAATATTCCTCTTTTTGCTCTTGAAACTGGTGATAGCCTTAAAAAATTTGATTTTGTGGCATTTACATTACAGTATGAAATGAGCTACACAAATATTGTAAATATGCTTGATTTAGCTGGTATACCTATTTGGTCAAAGGACAGAAGTGAAGATGACCCTATTGTTATAGCTGGTGGTCCTTGTGCTTATAATCCAGAACCTCTTGCTGAAATGGTAGATATTTTTTACATTGGTGAAGGCGAAGTAAGTTATGATGAATTTCTTGATTTATACAAGGAAATGAAGAAAAATGGTGGCACTAAAGAGGATTTCCTTGAAAAATGTCTTAAAATAGAGGGTATTTATGTTCCAAAGTTTTATGATGTTACTTACAAGGAAAATGGCGAAATTGCTTCATTTACGCCAAACCACCCTGATGCACCAAAGGTTATTAAAAAAGTAATTGTTAAGGATATGGATACAGCTTTTTATCCTGAAAAACAGCTTGTGCCTTTGATTGAAACTGTTCACGATAGAGTAACTCTTGAAGTTTTTAGAGGTTGTATAAGAGGTTGTAGATTTTGTCAAGCTGGCTATGTTTATAGACCTGTTAGAGAAAAAAGCTGTGGCAAATTATTAGGTCTTGCTGATTCATTACTTAAAAATTCTGGTCACGAAGAAATAAGTCTTACAAGTTTATCAACAGGCGATTACAGAAGTTTTGTTGAACTTGCTAATGGCTTAATTGACAATTATTCAAAAGATAGCGTAAGTATATCATTGCCATCATTAAGAATAGATGCCTTTTCTCTTGATTTAATGGAAAGGGTGCAGGCTGTTAGAAAGTCTGGACTTACTTTTGCTCCAGAAGCCGGTACTCAAAGATTGAGAGATGTTATTAACAAGGGCATTACAGAAGAAGAAATACTTAATGGTTGTGCATTGGCATTTTCTGGTGGTTGGACAAGAGTTAAGCTTTACTTTATGGTTGGCTTGCCTACTGAAACTGATGAGGATTTATTAGGTATTGTTAAACTTGCTAATGCTATTGTTGAAAAGTTTTTTGAAATTCCTAAGGAAGAAAGAAAGGGTAGACCAATTTCTGTTACTGTAAGTTCTGCTTGTTTTGTTCCTAAGCCATTTACACCATTCCAGTGGACTGCTCAGTCAACAGTAGATGAGTTTATGAGAAAACAAAAGTTTGTTAAAACAAGTATGAATAGAAAACAGGTTAAGTATAACTACCACGAGCCTGAGTTAAGCTCTCTTGAGGGTGTTCTTGCAAGAGGTGATAGACGAGTTGGCAAGGTTATATATAGAGCTTGGGAACTTGGTGCAAAGTTTGATGGCTGGACAGAGCTTTTTAAATATGACTCTTGGATGCAGGCATTTGAAGATACTGGTATTTCTAAGGAATTTTATGCTAACAGAGAAAGAAGCTATGATGAAATATTACCTTGGGACCACATTTCAATTGGTGTAACAAAGGATTTCTTTATTAAAGAAATGGAAAGAGCTAAGGCTGAAACTGTAACACTAAATTGTAGAAAACAATGTGCTGGCTGTGGTGCTGCTCAATTCGGTGGAGGTGTTTGCTTTGAATAGTGGTGAAGTTGTAAATACTAATATTAAATATAGATTGGAATTTTCAAAAACAGATAGAATGGTGTTTATTGGTCACTTGGATTTGCTTAAGTTTTTTCAAAGAACTTTTAAGCGTGCTGGTATACCTATTGGTCATTCTTGGGGATTTAATCCTCATCAGCTCACAACTTTTGCTGTACCTCTTGCTCTTGGTGTAAGTAGTGTTGGTGAAATTCTTGACATTCAGCTTACAGAAAAAATGGACTGTGATGTTATTAAAGATACCCTTAATAATAATCTTCCAGAAGGTATTGATATTTTGCAGGTGGTTGAACTTGAATTTAGTGCAGAAAATTGTGCCGCAGCAGTAGATTATGCTGACTATTGTGTAACTCTTGATAATAAGTATAACAACATAAATGAAGTTGTTAATGAAGTATTGTCAGCAGAAGAAATAAATATTGAAAGAACTGTTAAAAAGAAAACTAAAATAGTAAATATTAGACCATTTATTAAGTCTATAGTTGTTGATAATGATGGGGATAAAACAGAAATATATGCCAACATTGCAACAGGTAGTCAAGGTAATCTTAAAATAGATGTACTTCTTGATTATATTTACAAAAAAATGAGTGTTGAATTTAGATTTGAAAAGGTTGATATTTTAAGAGGTACATTGTACACTGACCATAAGGGAGAATTGTTGCCATTATGCTTGGAAGAAGAATTTATGTAGATTGCTATTCGCCTTATTATAGAGCTGGTTTAGTTGAAAATAATAAATTGACAGAGCTTATACTTCAAGATAAAGAAAATAAAGCTATGGTGGGAGATATTTATGTAGGCAGAGTTGAAAAAATTCTGCCTACAGGTATAGCTTTTGTAAATATTGGCGAAGATAAGCCAGTATTTTTGCAGTTAAATAACAAGTCTGAACTTTTTAATACCAAAAATATAAAAAATGGTCAAGAAATTTTAGTTCAAATAACTAAGGAAGCCTTTGATGAAAAAAGGGCTGTTGCTACAACTAACATAAGTAGAGCAGGAAAATATAGTGTTGCTGTTAAGGATAATGGTGAAATTGGTGTTTCCAGAAAAATAACTGATAGTGACCTTAGAGATAAGCTAAGAAAAATTGCTGAAAAATATGTAAAAAATGGCTACAGCATTGTTATGAGAACTGGTTGTCAAAATGCTGATATTAATGAGGTTGAAAATGAAGTAAAGGGTATTATTGATACTCTTGTTAATATTGAAGAAAAGGGCAAATATACAAAAGCTCCTGCTATTATATACAAAGAGGTTAGTCCTTTAATAAAGGCTATTAGGGATTTGTGTGATGATGAGTGTAGCATAGTAATAAATGATAAGAATGAATATCAAAAGCTAAAAAAGGTATATAACAATACTGAACTTTATGAAGGAAAGGTGCCTTTATTTTGGGAATATGCTATTGAAAGTCAAATTGAGAAACTATTTAATAGTAAAATTTGGCTTGATTGTGGTGGATATATAGTTATTGATGAAACTGAAGCTATGGCTGTTATAGATGTGAATAGTGGTAAGTCAACTAATGTTAAAAATAATTATAAGGTAAATGAAGAAGCTGCCGTTGAAATTGCTAGACAAATTAGACTAAGAAATCTCAATGGAATGATAATCATAGACTTTATAAATATGGATAATAAGGAAGATAATGACCGTCTTTATAAGGTATTAAAAACAGAACTTAATAAGGACAGAATAAAGACTTACATTGTTGGTATGACAGAGCTTGGACTAATGCAATTAACAAGGCAAAAACAAAGAAAGCCTTTAAGCCGATATATTTATCATAAATGCCCTTATTGTGATGGTACAGGCAGGGTTAAAGATGTATCTTATTTAGCTGATAGTATTAATAACATAGTTATAAATATTGTTAATTCTACTATTTATAATTCTATTACAATTCGTTCAAATGCTACTGTTATTAATGCAATAAATAATGGCTGCAAACTAATTGAAAACAATTATAATGCAAAAATAAATTTTGAAATAATAAATACATCAAGGTTTGATTATTATGAAATAGATAAAAGTCGAATTTGAGTATCTATTACTTGACAATTTACTTGAAAAGTAATAAAATAGATGTGTAGCAATGAAGGAATATATGTATATGTGCATTATTACATATATTCTTTTTAATGTTTAAAGTAATCAGAAACCCAGTCCTTAATTAGCTGCTAAGGATTGCTTTTCTGGTGCTTTATGTATTTTGAACTTTGATAATTTAATAGGAGGTGTCTAGACTGAATACATTAATTTGGTTATGTATCGTCTTTGCTTCCATTTTGATTTCGCTTATTATTGGTATAACTGTTGGTAAATATATCAGAAAAAAGTTTGCTGAAGCTGAAATTGGTTCTGCTGAAAGAGAAGCTGAAAACATTAAGTTAGAGGCTAGAAAGAATGCAGAGGCTACTAAGAAAGAAGTCCTTATTGAGGCTAAGGAAGAAGCATTAAAAACTAAGAATGAAGTTGAAAAGGAATGTAAAGATAGAAAGAACGAAATACAGCGTCTTGAAAAACGAATCACTCAAAAAGAAGATGCAGTTGATAAAAAGGCTGCCTCTCTCGAAAGAAAGGAAGAACAGCTTAATAGTAAAATTGAAGCTGTCGATAATCAGCTTAAAAGTGTTGAGGAAATTAAGGATAAAGAGCTTGCTGAACTTGAAAGAATATCCGGCTTAACTACTGAAGAAGCTAAGGAGTATATCCTTGAAAGTGTTAAGAGTGATGTTAAACACGAAACTGCTGTAATGATTAAAGAAATGGAAGCAGAGGCTAAGGCTGAGGCTGATAAAAAGGCTAAGGAAATAGTCGCTGACGCAATTCAGCGTTGTGCTGCAGACCACGTTGCTGAAACAACTGTGTCTGTTGTTAATTTACCTAATGACGAAATGAAGGGTAGAATCATTGGTCGTGAAGGTAGAAATATCAGAACATTAGAACAATTAACAGGCATTAACTTTATTATTGATGACACACCAGAGGCTGTTATTTTGTCAGGCTTTGGAGCTATGAAAAGAGAAATTGCAAGAATTGCTCTTGAAAAGCTTATTATTGATGGTCGTGTTCATCCAGGTAGAATAGAGGAAATGGTTGATAAGGCTAAAACTGAGGTTGAAGTTGCTATGAAAGAAGCTGGTGATAATGCTACATTTGAAACTGGCGTACACGGACTTCATCCAGAATTAATTCGTCTTTTAGGTAAGATGAAGTATAGAACAAGTTATGGACAAAATGTTTTACAACATTCCATCGAAGTTTCTCATTTGTGCGGTGTTATGGCAGGTGAACTTGGTGAAGATGTAACTTTAGCTAAGAGAGCTGGTTTACTTCACGATATAGGTAAGGCTGTAGACCAAGATATGGAAGGTACACATATTGAGCTTGGTGCTGCACTTTGCAGAAAGTACAAGGAATCAAATATAGTAATCAATGCTGTTGAAGCTCACCACGGTGATGTTGAGCCACAGAGTATTATTGCTGTGCTTGTACAGGCTGCTGATGCTATCTCTGCTGCTAGACCCGGAGCTAGAAGTGAAACTCTTGAAACATATATTAAGCGTTTGCAATCTCTTGAAGGAATTGCAGACTCATTTAATGGAGTTGAAAAATCTTTCGCAATTCAGGCTGGTCGTGAGTTGCGAGTTATGATAGTACCTGAAAAGGTATCTGATGATGATATGGTATTAATGGCTAGAGATATTGCCAAAAAGATTGAAAATGAATTGGAATATCCTGGTAACATTAAGGTCAATCTTATCAGAGAAACTAGAGCAATTGAATACGCTAAATCTTCTAAAGCTAATTAAAACTGACTGTCTTGAGATTTATTCTCAAGGCAGTTTTTTGTTATGAACAATAGGGGTGAGCTTAAAAATAATAACGGCTCACCCTGTTATTTATTGCTCTTTTGTAATTTTATAACTAACTTAATTTACTTTGTTATTTTTCCAATTAAATAAACAATGCCTCCAATTAATGCCATTACAAAAATTACACCTAACATACCTTGCCAAAGCATATTAATAGCTTGAATTAAATTTTCACTCATTTTTATTCCTCCCTACATAAAGAAACCTAATATTATACCACCGGCAATAACAGAGGCAATTTGCCCAGATACATTAGCACCAACAGCGTGCATTAGAAGGTGGTTTTGCTTATCTTCTTGAATACCCATTTTTTCAACCACTCTTGATGACATTGGAAAAGCTGAAATACCAGCAGCACCAACCATTGGATTTATCTTTTTCTTAGAAAATAAATTTAAAAATTTAGCAAACATTACACCACCAATTGTGTCAAGTATAAATGCAATAAGACCTAATGCCATAATCATAATTGTGTTGACATTTACAAACTTATCAGCACTCATTGAAAATGATATTGTTATACCTAATAAAAGTGTAACAAGGTTTACAAGTTCGTTTTGAGCTGTTTTAACCAGAGAATTAAGGACACCACACTCTCTTAATAAATTTCCAAACATAAGAAAACCTACAAGGGCAACAGACGCTGGAGCAACAAAGCCAGCAATAAATGTTACAACAATAGGAAATATAATTCTTGTTGTTTTGCTAACATTTGTTGGATTGTATTCCATTCTAATTAATCTTTCCTTTTTTGTTGTTACTAGCTTTATTGCAAAAGGCTGAATAATTGGTACAAGAGCCATATAGGAATATGCTGCAACAGCAATTGCTCCTATATAATTTGACTTTAGCACCTGCGATACAAGTATTGATGTTGGGCCGTCAGCAGCTCCTATTATACCTATGGAGCTTGCGTCTTTAATATCGAAACCTAATAATACAGCAATTATTATAGTAAGGAATATGCCTAACTGTGCTGCACCACCAAATAAAAACATTTTAGGATTAGATAGCAATGGTCCAAAGTCAATCATAGCACCGATACCTATAAACAAAAGTAAAGGAAAGGCTTCTGATGCTTCAATACCAGCTTGAAATAACCATTGAATTATTCCGTGGCTTACGCCTACACCGTCTGTTACTCTGTCAATAACACCAGAAAGAGGTAAATTAACCAATATTGCACCAAAGCCCATAGGCAACAAAAGTGCTGGCTCATACTGTTTTTTAATAGCAATATATATTAGTAGTAAGCCTACAAAATACATTACTATTTGTTGCCAAGTAACTGTCAAAATTCCTTCAAATAAAAATTCCATTTTTATGCCTCCTTTATTTTGGGGATAAAAAAAGACCAATATCCCATTTGGGATATTGGTCTGGTCGTTTAAAGTAAAACCAGAATGTTAAAAACATTCACGCTTGTTGATTTTACTGCATAATAAATTATGCCGATTACTCCCCATATATCTTGTATGTTTAACTTAACATATTTTAACATATTTGTCAATTATAATTATATGAAATTTTATTACAGTAGTTGACTTTTTTATTGACTAAGAAAATAAACTGTGATAATATATGGTTATAATATTATGCAAAGTGTAACAAAAGTTGATTAATAGATATTATGTGGGAGTTTTAGTCAATTTTTTACAAATAAAGTATGAAGTAGGATAGGATATATGGCAGAAAGCAACGATTTGTTAAAAATTATAGACGAAAAAATGAGTGGCTTAAGTAAAGGTCAAAAAAGAATTGCTAATTTCTTAAAAGAGCATTATGACAATGCTGTTTATTTGACTGCCTCAAAGCTTGGTGAAATTGCTGGAGTTAGTGAATCTACAGTTGTTAGATTTGCCATTGAATTGGGCTTTGACGGGTATCCTAAACTTCAAGAGGCTTTGCAGGAGCTTGTTAAAAATGAGCTTACTGCATCTCAAAGAATGAAAGTTTCCTCTGATAGAATTGCTAAAACTGATAAACATATTTTGAAAACTGTTTTGGAAAGTGACTCTGCTAGAATTTCTGCTACTCTTGAAAATATTAATCAGAGAGAATTTGATGAAGCTGTTGATTATATTGTTAATGCAAAGAGAGTTTATATTGTAGGTGGTAGAAGTTCATCTGCCTTATCTCATTTTTTTGATTTTTATCTTAACTTAATGAGAGATAATGTTATTAATGCGTCTACAGGTGCAGTTACTGAAACTTTTGAACATATTTTTAGAATAGAAGAAGGAGATTTGCTTATTGGTATAAGTTTTCCTAGATATTCTAACAAAACTGTTAAAGCTATTGAATATGCCCACAGCAGAGGGGCGAAAACTATTGCTATAACTGATAGTAAGCAGTCACCTCTTGTTAAGGGAGCTAGCATAAGTCTTATTGCTAGTAGTGATATGTTAAGTTTTATTGATAGTTTAGTTGCACCTTTAAGTCTTATTAATGCTTTACTTGCAGCTGTTAGTATGAAGAGAAAAGATTATATAGCAAAGGGTCTTGACCAACTTGAGGACCTTTGGGGTGAGTATAAAGTTTATTCTTCTAATATAAAGAAGAAATATTTATAGGTGTTGTTATGAAAAAAGTTATAGTTATAGGTGGTGGACCAGCAGGAATGATGGCAGCTGGTCAAGCAGCCTTAAGAGGTAACACAGTTACTCTTATTGAAAAAATGAATAGAGTAGGAAGAAAGCTTTACATAACAGGAAAGGGCAGATGTAATGTAACAAATGCTTCTGACCCAGAAGGTCTTATTGCTAACACACCAGGTAATCCATATTTCCTTTATAGTGCTTTTTACACATTCACTAGTGATAGCACTATGGAGTTTTTTGAACAACAAGGAGTGCCAGTAAAGGTTGAAAGAGGTAACAGAGTATTCCCTAAGTCTGAAAAATCAAATGATATTGTAAGAGCTATGGAAAACTTTGTTAAAAAAAGTGGCGGTAAAATAATGTACGAAACAGAAGTTAGTGACATTATTATTGAAAATAATTGTGTTAAAGGCGTTAAATTGAAAAATGGCACAATCTTAGACTGTGATAGTATTGTTATTGCTACTGGTGGACTTTCTTATCCAATGACTGGTTCAACTGGTGATGGCTATAAATTTGCTAAGAAAGTTGGGCATACTGTTACTAAATGTTATCCGTCTTTAGTTCCTTTAAAGGCTAGTGAAAAGTGGATAAGTGATTTAATGGGGTTAAGTCTTAAAAATATTAGCATTAAAGTCACTATTGATAATAAAGAGGTATATTCTGACTTTGGCGAAATGATGTTTACTCATTTTGGTGTAACTGGTCCAGTTATACTTTCGGCTAGTAGATATATAAATGATAGATTAGATGAAAAGCCTGTTATACACATAGATTTGAAACCAGCTTTAAGTGATAAAGAATTAGATAGTAGACTTTTAAAAGATTTTCATAAATATGTAAATAAAGATTTTAAAAATGCTCTTGATGACCTTCTTCCTCAAAAGTTAATTCCAGTTATAATTAAGTTATCAGCTATTGATGAAAACAAAAAGGTAAATAGTATAACTAAAGAGGAAAGAACTAGGCTTTTGGAGCTAATTAAAAATCTTACAATAAATATTACAGATACAAATGGTTATAATGAGGCTGTAGTTACTAGAGGTGGCATTTCTGTTGATGAAATTGACCCTTCAACTATGGAGTCTAAAATTGTAAGTGGTCTGTATTTTGCCGGAGAGGTTATTGATGTTGATAGTTTTACGGGAGGTTTTAATCTTCAAATTGCTTTTTCAACGGGTTATCTTGCCGGAACTAATTGCTAAGGAGGAGAATACAAATGACTTGTTGTATTCGAGGGGCTATTACTGCTGAAGAAAACAGTAAGGCTTGTATTTGGGAAAATACCAAAATAATGCTTAATGAAATAATTGAGCAAAATAATTTGAATATTGACGATATTGTGTCTATATTGTTTACTTGCACTAGGGATTTAGATGAGGCATATCCTGCTGTTGCTGCTAGAGAAATTGGTATTGTAGATGCTGCATTAATGTGTGTTCAGGAACTTTATGTTAAGGGAAGCCTTGAAATGTGCATAAGAGTTGCTGTTAATGTTGAAACTGATAAAAAGCAAAAGGATATGAAGCATATCTATTTAAAGGGTGCAGAAAGATTAAGACCAGATATAGTAAAAAAAAGTAAAATTGATGCTGTCGCTATTGATGGACCAGCAGGTTCAGGCAAAAGCACTGTTGCTAAGTTAATATCTAAGGAATTAGGATATATATATGTAGATACTGGTGCAATGTATAGAACAGTTGGTTTATATTGCATTAACAATGGAATTAATCTTGATGATTGTGAAAGTATTGTTAAGGCTTTGCCTTTAATTGATATAAATATTGAGTTTGATTGTGGAATACAAAAAATATTTTTAAACTCTAATGATGTAACAGATGAAATAAGAACTCAGCCTGTTGCAGAGGCAGCATCAAAGGTTGCTGTTATACCAGAGGTTAGAAAGTTACTTGTAGACCTACAGAGAAAGATTGCCGCTAACAAAAAAGTTGTTATGGATGGCAGAGATATTGGCACAAATGTACTCACAAATGCTAAGGTAAAAATTTATCTTGATGCTAAAGTTGAGGAAAGAGCCAAAAGACGATGTAATGAACTTAGCGAGAAGGGAATTTCCTTCGATTATAATAATATAATAAAAGAAATCATCCAGAGAGATGAACACGACAAAAACAGAAAGGCAAATCCTCTTAAAATTGCAGGTGATGCTGTAGTTGTTGATACAACGGGCTTGTCAATAGAGCAGGTTAAAAATAAAATTTTGGAGATTATAAAGAGCAAATAACGGAGGTAATTATGGAAATTATTCTTGCTAAGTCTGCCGGTTTTTGCTTTGGTGTTAAAAGGGCTGTAGATTATGCTTACAGCAAGGCTGGAAAAGGTGATATATATACCTATGGACCTATTATACACAATAAGGAGGTTACTGGTGACCTTGATAAAAAGGGTGTCCACGTAATTGAAAACCTTGATGATGTAAAATCTGGTGAAATAATAATTCGTTCCCACGGTGTTCCACCTAGTGTATATGAGGCTTTAGAAAAAAGAGGCCTTGAATATACTGATTGCACTTGTCCTTTTGTTAAAAAAATTCATAATATAGTGAAAGATAACTATAATAAGGGTAAGAGAATAATAATTGTGGGTAACAAGTCACATCCTGAAATTATAGGTATTAATGGTTGGTGTAAAAATTCTGCCATTACTATTAATTCTCTTGAAGAAGCAGAAAATGCTGAAATTGAAAAGGGAGTTGATTATGCCTTAGTTGTTCAGACAACTTTTCAGACTGATGTGTTTGAAAGTATTATTGCTTGCTTAAATAAAAAAAGTGATAATATTGAAATATTTAGAACAATATGTTCAGCCACAGGCGATAGACAAAAAGAGGCTGTTGAGATTGCTAAAGTTGCTGACCAAATGATAGTTTTAGGCGACAAAAGTAGCTCTAACACAAGAAAATTATACGAAATAAGCAAAAAATATTGCAAAAATGTCTATTTATGTGAAAGAATTTGCGATTTAGAGTTGCAAAAAATAAAAAATAATGGTACAATGGGAATAACCGCCGGTGCATCTACGCCATCGGTTATAATAAAGGAGGCAGTAAACGCTATGAGTGAAATGGAAAACAAATCTTTTGAAGAAATGCTTGATAGTTCTTTAGTTACTTTAAGAACTGGTCAAATTGTTAAGGGTAAGGTAATCAGTGTATCAGCTACAGGTGAGGTTGCTGTAGATTTAGGATATAAGTCTGATGGTATAATTGCTAGATCAGAATTTTCTGATGATGCAAATGTAAATCCAGCTGAGGTTGTTAAGGCTGGTGACGAAATTGAAGTATTCGTTGTTAGAGTTAATGATGGCGACGGTAATGTTCAGCTTTCTAAGAAGAAGGTTGATGCTGACAAGAACTATGTTGTTATCGAAGAAGCATTTAACAATGGTACACCTGTTAAGGGTAAGGTTACTGAGCAGGTTAAGGGTGGCTTAATTGCTATCGTTAACGGTGCTAGAGTATTCGTTCCTTCTTCTCAGATTTCTAACAGATATGTTGAAGATTTATCTTCTTTCATTGGTAAGGAATTTGATTTTGAAGTTCTTGAATTTGACAAGTCTAAGAGAAGAATTGTTGTAGGTAGAAAGGCTCTTGCTCAGAAGGAAATTGATGCTAAGAGAGCTGAAGTATTCTCTGCAATTAAGGTTGGCGACAAGATTAATGGTAAGGTTAGCAGAATTGTAGAATTCGGTGCTTTTGTTGACCTTGGTGGTGTTGACGGTCTTATCCACATCTCTGAAATGAGCTGGGGTAGAGTAAAGAAGGTTACTGATGTATTAAGCGTTGGTGATGATGTTACTGTTACAGTTCTTGATGTTAACCCAGAAAAGGGTAAGATTTCTTTATCTCTTAAGGATTTAAACGCTGACCCTTGGAAGGATGCTGCTACTAAGTACGCTGTTGGCAATGTTGTAACAGGTAAGGTAGTAAGAATGGTTCCTTTCGGTGCTTTTGTTGAGCTTGAAGAAGGCGTTGACGGTTTAGTTCATATTTCTCAGATTGCTTACAAGCACGTTGAAAAGCCTGAGGACGAATTAACTATTGGTCAGGAAATTCAGGCTAAGGTTACTGAGCTTGATTTAGATGCTAAGAAGATTAGCTTAAGCATTAAGGAAACTCTTGAAAAGCCAGCTAAGGCTAACAAGGCTGAAGATGCTGAGTAATTAATTTTCTCGTAACTTTTAAAAAACTATATATTTTAAAGGAGTGACAATAATGAAGTTAAATCGTGTTTTAGCTTTATTAACTGCAGGTTTAATGACATTGTCTTTTGCTGGTTGTGGTTCAACAGGTGGCAGTGACAGTGCAGATGCTTCTACATTTAAGATTGGTGGTATTGGACCTCTTACTGGTGATGCTGCTAGTTATGGTACTTCTGTTAAGAATGGTGCACAGATTGCTGTTGATGAAATTAACGAAGCAGGTGGTGTAAATGGTCAGAAGTTTGAATTAATGTTTGAAGATGACCAGTGTGATGCTGAAAAGTCTGTAAATGCTTACAATACACTTATGGACAAGGGTGCTAATGCTATTGTTGGTGCTACAACAAGTGCTTGTTCTATTGCTGTAAGTGCAGCTAGTGTAAACGATGGTATTCTCCAGATTACACCAAGTGGTTCTGCAGCTGATTGTACTAAGGAGTCTAACACATTTAGAATTTGCTTTACTGACCCAGTACAGGGTGAAACAATGGCAAAGTCTATGACAGATAGAGGCCTTAAGAATGTTGCAATTATCTATGATAATGGTGATGAATACAGTAAGGGTATCCACGATGCTTTTGTTGCTAAGTTTAAGGAGTTTGGTGGCAATATTGCTGCTGACGAATCTTTCACTTCTGGTGATGTAGACTTTAATACTCAGCTTACAAAGATTAAGTCATCTGGTGCTGATTGTCTTTTCTTACCAATTTATTATACAGAAGTTGCTTATATTACTGACCAGGCAGCAGCTTTAGGTATGACTTTACCTTTATTTGGCTGTGATGGTTGGGATGGTGTTATTAAGCAGTTAAATGGTGATACTTCTAAGATTAATGGTGCTACATTCTTAACACCTTTTGTTTCAACTGACCCAGATGAAAAGGTTAAGAAGTTTGTAGAAACATATAAGACTTTATACAATGCTGAGCCTGATCAGTTCGCAGCAGATAGCTACGATGCTGTATATGCTATTAAGCTTGCTATTGAGAAGGCTGGAGATACTTCTAGCGAAGCTTTAATTGCAGCTATGACTCAGATTACTGTTGATGGTCTTACTGGCGAAATGACATTTGATGAAAATGGTGAGCCAATTAAGTCTGCTAAGTTTGCTGTTATTAAAGACGGTGCTTACACAGTAGAGTAATTAATAATATTTTGTTTTATTATTGATAGCATTGGAGTTTTTCTTCAATGCTATCTTAATTTTAGAAAGGAGGAAATAAATTGCAAGGTTTAATTACATTTATTCAACAGTTTATAAATGGTTTGAGCTTAGGCAGTGTTTATGCCTTAATGGCTCTTGGTTACACTATGGTTTATGGTATTGCTAAAATGCTTAATTTTGCTCACGGTGACATTATAATGGTTGGTGCATATACAGTGTCTGTAGTTTGCACTACAATGGGACTTTCTCCTGTAATTGCTGTAATTGCTAGTGCAGTTATATGTACAGTTCTCGGTGTTACTATAGAGAAAATTGCTTATAAGCCGTTGAGAAGTGCATCACCTCTTGCTGTTCTTATTACAGCCATTGGTGTGAGCTTTTTCTTACAAAGTGTTGCTTTGCTTATATTTGGTTCAAATGCCAAAAAAGTGCCACCAGTTGTTTCACTTAATAGTATTAAGATAGGTAATGTTGATTTATCTGGTGTTGCTATTATTATCATTGGCGTTACAATACTTATTATGATTGGACTTTCATTGTTTATTAATTGTACTAAGGTGGGCAAGGCTATGCTTGCTGTATCTGAGGATAAAGGTGCAGCTGAATTAATGGGTATCAATGTTAATGCAACAATTTCACTTACATTTGCTATTGGTTCAGCTTTAGCTGCTGTTGCAGGTGTACTTTTTGTTAGTTCTTATGGTTATGTTGACCCATATACAGGTGCGTTACCTGGTATTAAAGCCTTTGTAGCCGCTGTTCTTGGTGGCATTGGTTCAATACCTGGTGCTATGCTTGGTGGCGTAATATTAGGTGTTATTGAAAGTTTGTCAAAGGCATATATTTCAACTAATTTATCAGATGCTATTGTATTTGGTGTGCTTATTGTAGTGCTTCTTGTTAAGCCTACTGGTATACTTGGCAAAAAGAAAATAACAAAGGTTTAATAAAGGGTGGTTATTATGAAGAATAAAAAGAATATTATTTATGCAATTATTACAGTAGTTGTATTTATAGCCCTTTTTGCCTTAGTTGAAGCAGGAGTGTTAAGTAGACAATATCAGGGCTTATTAGTACCTATTGGTGTTAATATTATGCTTGCTGTGTCATTAAATCTTATTGTTGGTTTTTTAGGTGAGCTTTCATTAGGTCACGCTGGCTTTATGTCAGTTGGTGCTTATGCAGGCTGTTTATTTACAGTTCACGCTAATTTGCCAACTATGGTTGAGCTTCCATTAGCTCTTATTATTGGTGGTTTAGTTGCAGCAGTTTTTGGTCTTATTATTGGTATTCCAGCTCTTAGATTAAAGGGTGACTACCTTGCTATTGTAACCCTTGGTTTTGGCGAGATAATTCGTTCAGTATTTAACTCCCTTGACTTTTTAGGTGGTTCAGGTGGTTTAAAGGGTATTGAAAAATCAAGTAATTATATTATGGCTTATGTTCTTGTTGTTATTACTGTGTTAGTAATTGGTAATCTTATTAACTCTAAGCACGGTAGAGCAATCAAGTCAATTAGAGATAATGTAATTGCAGCAGAGTCTGTAGGTGTTAATGTTGTTTATTATAAGATACTTGCTTTTGTTCTTTCAGCTTTCTTTGCTGGCGTAGCAGGTGTTTTATATGGTCACAATTTAGCTATATTAAAGCCTGCAACATTTAACTTTAACAAGTCTATAGAAATTCTTGTTATGGTTGTATTAGGCGGTATGGGTAATATTCCTGGTAGTATTATTGCTGCTATTATACTTACAATATTGCCAGAGGTATTAAGATTTTTAGCAGATTATAGAATGTTGCTTTATGCAATTGCTCTTATAATAATGATGTTATTTAGTTCAAATCCAACTCTTGTTGCCTTTAGACAGAGATTATTTGGAAAAAAGAAAAAGGGAGGTAAGTAATTATGGCTTTATTAGAGGTTAAAGAATTAGGTATCTCCTTTGGTGGACTTAGAGCTGTTGATAACTTTAATTTAACTATTGAAGACGGTCAGCTTTATGGTCTTATTGGTCCTAATGGTGCTGGTAAAACTACTATATTTAATTTACTTACTGGAGTTTATAAGCCAACAGATGGTTCATTTAAGTTTGATGGTCAAGAAATGTCTGGCAAATCTCCAATTCAGATTAATAAAAGTGGTATTGCTAGAACATTCCAGAATATAAGACTTTTTTCTCAAATGTCTGTTATTGACAATGTTAAGGTTGGTTTAAGCAATCAGTATGATTATTCAGTTTTTGATAGTATCTTAAGATTGCCTAAGCATAAGTCAGGCGAAAAACTTATGACAGAAAAAGCAATGGAAATATTGAAGATATTTGATTTAGATGGTGAAGCTGACTATTTATCAAGCAACTTGCCTTATGGTAAGCAAAGAAAACTTGAAATAGCTAGAGCTTTAGCAACTAATCCTAAGTTATTGCTTTTAGATGAGCCTGCTGCTGGTATGAACCCAGCTGAAACTGAAGAATTGATGAATACTATTGCTCTTATAAGAGATAAGTTTAAAATTTCTATTTTACTTATTGAACACGATATGTCTCTTGTAATGGGTATTTGTGAAAAAATAGTTGTTCTTGAATACGGCAGAGTAATATGTGATGATATTCCTGAAAAGGTTATTAACAATCCTAGAGTTATTTCTGCTTATTTAGGTGATTAAGGAGGTGGAGAAGTTTGCTTAAGGTTAATGATTTGAATGTGCATTATGGTGCTATTCACGCTATAAAAGGTATTTCATTTGAAGTTAATGAAGGAGAAATTGTTTCTCTTATTGGAGCTAATGGTGCTGGCAAGACTACAACTCTCCACAGTGTTTCTGGTTTACTTAAATCAAGTGGAGGTTCTGTAGAATTTTTAGGCAAAAATATAACAGGCTTAACAGCTGATAAAATTGTAAAACTTGGTATTGGTCACGTTCCTGAAGGTAGACGAGTATTTCAAGAGCTTTCAGTTCACGAAAATCTTGAACTTGGTGCTTTTTCTGTAAAGGATAAAAACTTTATAAAGAATGAGTATGAAAGAGTTATGGAACTTTTTCCTAGATTAAAGGAAAGAAGAAAACAGCTTGCTGGTACTCTTTCTGGTGGTGAGCAGCAGATGCTTGCAATGGGTAGAGCTTTAATGAGCCAGCCTAAGATGCTTTTGCTTGATGAACCATCAATGGGTCTTGCTCCTATTATTGTTAAGGATATTTTTGAAATTATCAAGACTTGTAATGATGAGGGTATGACTATTCTCCTTGTTGAGCAGAATGCAAAAATGGCTTTATCTATTTCAAATAGAGCCTATGTTCTTGAAACAGGTAAAATCGTTATGTCAGGTGATGCTGGTAAACTTCTTAATGATGATAGAGTTAAAAAGGCTTATTTAGGTGGCTGATGATTAACTTATGAACAGACTATGATTTTGGGTCATAGTCTGTTTTTTGTTTGTTTTTAATAAAATACTAGTAAAAAAGTTTATAAAACAAGAAATAACTTTAATACATAACTTAAAATAAATAGGTTAGCTAAATATAATTAAGTCATATACTATATAACTTATACACTTTTAGAATTGTTTTTGCAAAATTAATATGTTAGAAATATTTTCTTCACAAAAAATTAATTGTTTAAAAATTGCCTTATATTTTGATTAAAAATAAATAAATATGTTGTTGAACATTGCTAAAAAGTGGCGTGCAATATGGTAAAAATTGACATAAAATACCAATAAGTAATAATAATTATCAAAATTTCAAGAAAAAAGTAATAAAAAATATCTATATATGTTATATTATGATTGATTATTCTTACTACTTGACAAATTTTAAACAAAGTTCTAAAATAAAGCAAAATTGATATGGAGGTGAGGATTTATGGAGTCACTAGGTGAAGAGCTAGTTAAAACACTGGATAATGGCACCGCCTTTACTATACCTATTGGAAATGGTATTCCAATTCCAGAGTCGGTTGTGGTTACTTGGTGTATAATGGCTTTTGTAGTGGTGGTTTCTATAATATTTACCCGTAATCTTAAGATAGTCCCCAAGGGGCCTCAGCTTTATGTTGAAGCTTTGGTAGGCTTTATTAATTCTTTCTTTGAGAGTGTTCTCGGAGAAGAAGGTAAGAAATTTATACCATATCTTGGCACAGTTCTTATTTATTTGGGCTGTTCAAATGTTATAGGTATATTTGGTATTACACCGCCTACGAAAGATCTCAATACAACAGCTGCTCTTGCAATAATGAGTATTGTACTTATTGAATTTGGTGGATTGTTTGCAAAAGGACCTAAAAAATGGTTAAAGAGTTTTGCAGAACCAATAGCAATAGTAGCACCTATTAATGTATTAGAGATTTTTATAAGACCTCTTTCACTTTGTATGAGATTATTTGGTAATATTTTAGGCGGATTTATAGTAATGGAATTAATTAAGATAGTTGTTCCGTTATTTGTGCCAATACCATTTAGTTTTTACTTCGATGTATTTGACGGTCTTATACAGGCTTACATTTTTGTATTTTTAACTTCACTTTTCTTAAAGGAAGCTATTGAATAATCAAAAAAATTAAAAATTATATTTTAAGGAGATGTTTAATTATGATGACAGCAATTGGTGCAGGTATTGCAGTATTAACAGGTTTAGGTGCAGGTTTAGGTATTGGTATTGCCACTTCTAAGGCAATGGACGCTATAGCTAGACAGCCTAGTGCAGAAAGTAAGATTACTAAGAACTTACTTCTTGGTGCTGCTCTTGCCGAAGCAACTGCTATTTACGGTTTCGTTATTGCAGTTTTAATCTTATTTGTAAAATAATAAAAGAAAAAGAGGTGAATATATATGTTGAATATAAACCTCAGTGTTATTTATAATATTATAAATATCATAGTTCTGTTTTTGCTTTTAAAGAAGTTCCTTTTTAAGCCTGTTACAGACATTATGGAAAAAAGAAAAAGCCTTATTGAAGGAGCTTTGAAAGATGCTGATAACAGCAAAAATGAAGCGGCAGAACTTAAAAATCAGTATGAAACTGCTTTAAAGAATGCTAAAAATGAGGCTGTCACTATTGTTAAAGATGCTAAAGTTAGAGCTGAAGCTGAGTATGAAAAGAAAATAGAGCTTGCTGATAAAGATGCTAAGACTATTGTTGAAAATGCTAGCAAGGCTGTTGAACTTGAAAAGGAAAAGGCAGTAAGAAGTGCAAAGAATGAAATTGCATCTCTTGCTATTGCTGCTGCATCTAAGATAGTTGAAAAGGAAACAGATAACGAAAGCAATAAAAAGCTTTTAGACGATTTCCTTTCTGAGGCAGGTGGAGCTAAATGATAACATCATTAATTGCAGATAGCTACGGAAAGGTTTTGTTTGAAGAAAATATTGACAAATCTGTTGTAGACAACACAATTAATATTATAAACAGCAGTAGGAAACTTAAAATGATGTTAGATAACCCAGCAGTTTCTAACAAAGAAAAGCATAATGTTATCGACAAAATTTTCCCTAGTGAAGTTAGAGATTATATTAAGTATGTGTGCGATAATGGAATAATTAGTATTATAAATGACATTTATACTTCTTATAGCAATTTATTGCTTAAGAGTAAAGGTGGTATTGAGGCTGAGTACCTTTGTGTAACTGAGCCAACTGAAGATGAAATAAAGAGTATTAAAAACAAAATAAAGACAATGTACAACAAAGATGATGTTGTGCTTAAGGTTATTAAAAAGCCTGAACTTATTGGTGGCTTTGTACTTAGAGTTGGAGATGATGAGTACGACAGAAGCTTGAAAAGTTCACTTAATAACCTTGTTAAAAAATTAGAGTGGAGGTGAGCAAGGTGAGTAATATTAATCCTGATGAGATTATATCAGTTCTTAAAAGTGAAATTGATAACTATGATGAAAAATCTGCAGTATTAGAAGCTGGTTATGTTATACAGGTTGGTGATGGTATCGCTACTGTTTATGGCATAAATCACGCTATGTACGGTGAAATCGTTGAATTTGAAAACGGTGTTAGAGGTATCGTACAGAATCTTGAGATGAAAACTATAGGCGTCGTTCTTTTAGGTTCTGACAGAGGTCTTACTGAAGGCTCAAGAGTTGTAAGAACTGGCAAGAAGGCTGGTATTTCTGTTGGTGACGAAATGCTTGGTAGAGTTGTAAATGCTTTAGGTGCTCCTATTGATGGTAAAGGACCTATCAACACTACAGAATACAGACCAATTGAAAACGATGCTCCAGGTGTTGTTGATAGAAAGTCAGTTAATGTACCTCTTGAAACAGGTATTCTCGCCATTGACTCTATGTTCCCTATTGGTAGAGGACAGAGAGAGCTTATTATAGGTGATAGACAGACTGGTAAAACTTCAATTGCTATTGATACTATACTTAACCAGAAGGGCAAAGATGTTATTTGTATCTATGTTGCTATTGGTCAGAAAGCATCAACAGTATCAAAGATTGTTTCAACTTTAACTAAATATGGTGCTATGGACTACTCAATCGTAGTTTCATCTACAGCTAGTGATTATGCACCATTACAATATATTGCACCTTATTCAGGTACAGCAATTGCTGAATATTTTATGTACAAGGGTAAGGATGTTCTTATTATATACGATGACTTATCAAAGCACGCTGTAGCTTACAGAGCAATGTCATTGCTTTTACAGAGGCCACCTGGACGAGAAGCATATCCTGGTGATGTATTCTATCTTCATTCAAGATTGCTTGAGCGTTCATCAAGATTAAGTGACGAGCTTGGCGGTGGTTCTATTACTGCATTGCCAATTATTGAAACACAGGCAGGCGATGTTTCTGCTTACATACCTACAAATGTAATATCAATTACAGATGGTCAGATTTTCCTTGAAAGTGAATTATTCTTCTCTGGTATTAGACCAGCTGTTAATGTTGGTTTGTCAGTATCAAGAGTTGGTGGTGCTGCTCAGACTAAGGCTATGAAGAAGGTTGCTGGTTCATTGCGTATTGACTTAGCTCAGTTTAGAGAAATGGAAGTCTTTACTCAGTTTAGTTCTGACCTTGATAAGTCTACTAAGGAACTTCTTGACCACGGTCATAGACTTGTAGAGCTTTTAAAGCAGCCATTATACAATCCAATGAATCTTCATAGAGAGATTATTTCTCTTTGTGCTGCTAACAATAGAATGTATATGGATGTTCCAGTTAAGGAATTAAAGCAGTTCCAGCAAGATATGCTTGACTATATTGAAAACGCTGCACCTGAACTTGTTAAGAAAATTGATGAGGAAAAGGTTGTTAGTGATGAAATGATTGAGGAAATCAAAAAGTATGTAGAAGAATTTAAGAGCAGGTGATAATATGGCGAATATGAGAGAAATTCGTACCAGAATGAAAAGTATACAGGATACTATGAAAATCACCAATGCAATGTATCTTATATCTTCATCTAAGCTTAAGCAGGCTAAAAAGAAGCTTGATAAGACTTTGCCATATTTTAATGCCCTTAATAGTACAATTGAGGATATTCTTACAAATATGCCAGAAACAGATAATATCTATGTTGGCAATAAAGGTAAGGATACTTTTGATGACAGAAGTATAAAGAGACTTTATATTATTATTACTGCTGATAAGGGTCTTGCAGGTGCTTATAATCACAACATTTTTAAGAAAAGTGATGAATTTCTTGCAAAGGGCGACAATAACACTTTGTTCTTAATTGGACAAATGGGTAGAAATTACTTTAGAAAAAATAATCAGATTGTTGACTGTGAGTTCTTATATACAGCTCAGAACCCAACTTTGTTTGCTGCAAGAAATATTACAGACAGTGTTATTGAGCTTTACCTTAAAAAGCATATTGATGAAGTTTACATAATATATAACAAAATGATTAATTCAACTACTGCTGAACCAGATGTACTTAAAATTCTTCCTTTTGAAAGAATAGATAAGCAATGCAGTATTGATGAATATATGGAGCTTAACACATTTTATCCGTCACCATCGGCGGTACTTAACAATTTAGCACCTAATTATGTTAAGGGTATCATATACTCAGCTTTAGTTGAAGCTTTCTCAACTGAGCAAAATGCAAGAATGACAGCTATGGAGTCTGCAACATCAAGTGCAAAGGATATGCTTAAAGAGCTTTCACTTGTTTATAACAGAGCTAGACAGGCTGCCATTACTCAAGAAATAACAGAAATTGTTAGTGGTGCTAAATCTCTTAATAAAAAAAGTATATAGAAAGGAGCATAGATTGTGATGAATAAAGGTAAAATTGTTCAGGTTATGGGACCGGTAGTTGATGTTCAGTTTGACAATGGTTCATTACCCCTTATTAAAGATGCTCTGACCGTTGAAGTTGACGGTAAAAATAAGGTTATGGAAGTTGCTCAGCATATGGGTAACAATATAGTAAGATGTATAATGCTTGCAGCCAGCGAAGGTCTTGAAAAGGATATGCCAGTTATTGCAACTGGTAGTGGTATTAAGGTACCAGTTGGTGATGCAACATTAGGCAGAATGTTTAATGTACTTGGTGAGGCTATTGACGGCGGTGAGCCTGTTGAAGGTGATGACAAGTGGGTTATCCACAGAGACCCACCTAGTTTTGAGGACCAAAGCCCAGTAGTAGAAATGTTTGAAACAGGTATTAAGGTTATTGACCTTCTTGCCCCTTATGCAAAGGGTGGTAAAATCGGTCTTTTTGGTGGTGCTGGTGTAGGTAAAACTGTATTAATTCAGGAACTTATACACAATATTGCAACACAGCACGGTGGATATTCTATATTCACTGGTGTAGGTGAGCGTTCTCGTGAGGGTAATGACTTATGGAACGAAATGAAGGAATCTGGCGTTATTGAAAAAACAGCTTTAGTTTTTGGTCAGATGAATGAGCCACCTGGATCTCGTATGAGAGTTGCACAGACTGGTCTTACAATGGCAGAATATTTTAGAGATGAACAGCATCAAGATGTACTTCTCTTTATTGATAATATTTTCAGATATGTACAGGCAGGTTCTGAGGTATCAGCCCTTTTAGGTCGTATGCCATCAGCCGTAGGTTATCAGCCTACACTTGCTAACGAAGTTGGTGAGCTTCAGGAAAGAATTACATCAACAAAGAATGGTTCTATTACATCAGTTCAGGCCGTTTATGTTCCTGCTGATGACCTTACTGACCCAGCTCCAGCTACAACATTTGCCCACCTTGATGCAACAACTGTTTTATCAAGAAAGATTGTTGAACAGGGTATTTATCCAGCTGTTGACCCACTTGAGTCTAACTCAAGAATTCTTGAGCCAGATATTGTTGGTCAGGAGCATTATGATGTTGCTAGAAAGACACAGGAAATTCTTCAGAGATATAAAGAACTTCAGGATATTATTGCTATCCTTGGTATGGAAGAACTTGATGAAGAAGATAAGCTTGCTGTATTTAGAGCAAGAAAAATACAGAAGTATCTTTCACAGCCTTTTGCAGTAGGTGAGCAGTTTACTGGTATTAAGGGTAAGTATGTTCCAATTAAGGAAACAATAAGAGGCTTTAAGGCTATTATTGATGGTGAAATGGACGAGTATCCAGAAGAGGCTTTCTTTATGGCTGGTACAATTGACGATGTAATTGAAAAGGCAAAGGCAATAAAGGACAAGGAATAAAGGGAGTGTAGCTTATGGCAGATAAATTTAAGCTTGATATTATAGCCAGTGACAGACACTTCTTTAACGGTGAAGTTGAAAGTCTTATATTGCCGAGCATTGACGGTGAATATGGTGTATTATACGGACACGAAGCAATGGTTACAGCTGTTGTTACAGGCGAAGTTGATATTACTGTAGATGGTAAGGTTTTAGAAGTAGCTGTCAGTGAAGGATTTGCTGAAATTAAGCCAGAAAGCGTAGTCATTATTGTTGACACAGCTGAATGGCCAGATGAAATTGATGTTAAGAGAGCTGAACGAGCTAAGGAAAGAGCAGAAGAAAGAATGCGTCAGCATCAAAGCACCAATGAATATTATCATACTAAGGCTGCATTGTCTAGAGCAATGAATAGACTTAGAATTACAAGTAAATAAATTTTTTAAACTACCTCGTTTTTATAATGAGGTAGTTTTTTTGTGCATAAAAACTTTTTAGTTAGCCTAGACTAATAAATTTATAAAAAATACAAAATACCTATTGACAAATAGATGGAGATATAGTAAAATAATAGCAAAGTTAGTTAAGGCTAACTTTTTTAAAAGGAAATTGAGTTAGCCTTTGCTAATAAATCGTGTTATATTTTTTTTAGATATAGAGTTAGACATAACTAACCAAAGGAGGTTTAAAATGAGTGTTGTAATTATTGGTGGTAATGATTGTATGGTTACTAAATACAAAGATTTGTGTAAAGAATATAAATGTAGAGCTAAAGTGTATACTCAGATGAAAGGTACACTTAAGAATAAAATTGGTGCACCAGACTTGTTGGTACTCTTTACTGGCACAGTTTCACACAAGATGATACATTGTGCTATAAGCGAAACAAAGGGCAAAAATACTATTATTGCTCGTTCACACTCTAGCTCTATGACAGCTTTAAAGTCTATTTTAGACCAGCATTGTTAATTAAGGAGGGTATTTATATGTCTGATGAATTAATTGTTCGTCATTGTTCACCTACACTTGCAGGATTGAAAACTGGCAATTTGTTTAGTTACAAAGTTGAAAGTGTGGCAGAATTAAAGAATAAAATCGAATATATGAACAATATGCTTAATTCTAAGGGCGTGTATGTGTGTTTGCTTAAATTGTGGGCTGAAAGGGCATTAATATATGTATTCAGACCTAGCAAATTAATAAGGGATTTAAGATGCAAGGAAGCAGATGAATTATTGAATAAAACAGGTTATGAGGGAAAAAGCTTATATGGTGATATTAAACACTTGTCAGAACGAATTGAAAAGTGTTCAGAATTTCCTCACGAAATTGGTTTGTTTTTAGGCTATCCTATTGAGGATATTAAGGGGTTTATTTCGAATAAAGGTAAAAATTGTAAATGTGTTGGTTGCTGGAAAGTATATGGCAATGAGTGTGAGGCTAAGAAAACATTTGCAAAGTATAAAAAATGTACAGATATTTACTGCAAGAAATTGAATGAAGGCTTATCAATATTAAGACTTACAATTTCTGCATAAATTATAAATTAAATAAAATATTAAATTATTGGAGGAAAGAAAAAATGAGTAAGATTGCAGTTGTATATTGGAGTGGTACAGGTAATACACAGGCTATGGCAGAGGCTGTTGCTAAGGGTGCTGGTGATGCAGGTGCAGAAGTTTCTGTATTTGCTGTTAGTGACTTTGCTCCAGCTACAGTAGCTGATTATGACGCTATTGCTTTTGGCTGTCCAGCAATGGGTGCTGAAGAACTTGAAGATGGCGAATTTAAGCCAGTATTCGATGCTTGTGACATTAGTGGTAAGAAGATTGGTCTTTTTGGTTCTTATGGCTGGGGTGACGGCGAATGGATGAGAACTTGGGAAGAAGATTGCAAGAACGCTGGTGCAAATCTTGTACCTAGTGTAATTTGCACAGATGCTCCAAGTGATGATGCTGTTGCAGAGTGTGAAGAATTAGGTAAGGCTTTAAACGCATAATTTAGTAAATAAATATAATAAATAGAAGGAGCTAATGTTTTTTGATATTAGCTCCTTTTATTTTTAAAAAATATTGATAACATTCTGTCATATTCCTTGACGATTTTACAAAAATTTGATATTATTAATATAACTATAATTTAAGGAGGAATTTCAATGAAGAAATTTACTAAGATAATGGGTTTATTACTTGCTGGTACTATGCTTGTTGGTGCAGTGGGTTGTGGAACTACTAGTGATAACAGCAGTTCAGCTAATTCTGGTGCAATTAAGACTGTTCAGGAAGGCAAGCTTGTTTGGGGTACTAATGCAGCTTTTGAACCTTATGAATATATGGAAGGTAGCGATGTTGTTGGTATTGATGCTGAAATAGCTCAGGCTGTTGCAGCTAAGCTTGGTCTTGAAGCACAGGTTGAAAATATGGACTTTGATGCTATTATTCCAGCAGTTACATCTGGCAAGGTTGATATTGGTCTTGCAGGTATGACTATTAACGAAGAAAGACTTAACAATGTAAACTTTAGTGATACTTATGTTGAGGCTGGTCAGGCTATTATTGTTAAGGAAGGTTCTGACATTAAGTCTAAGGCTGATTTAAAGGGCAAGGTTGTTGGTGTTCAGAGAGGTACAACTGGTGATACTTATCTTTCTGACGAGTCTAATGGCGTTGGTGTAGCAAATGTTGAAAGATTTTCTAATGGTCCAGATGCTGCACAGTCATTATTAGCAGGTAAGATTGACGCAGTAGTTATTGATAACGAACCAGCTAAGAAGATTGCTTCAAATGCTCAGGGTCTTGTTAAACTTGATGAAAACTTAACTTCTGAACAGTATGCTATCGCTGTTTCTAAGGATAATGAAGCACTTTTAAATGCTATTAATACTGCTCTTAATGAAATGAAGGAAAACGGCGAATTACAGGCTATCTTAGATAAGTATTTGAATAAGTAATTTAATGAATAAGGGTGTGTTTTTACACACCTTTATTATTGAGGAAAATTGATATGAAAGATATAATTTATAAAATAGCTGAATTTTTCACTACACCTGAACAAGCCTTAAGATTTGCTAACAATTTTGAGGCAGATTTTATAACAGATGACAGATGGACTTGGCTTGTAGAGGGTTTAGGTGTTACAATTAAGCTTACATTTTTTGCCTTTATTTTAGGTCTTTTAATTGGTATGGTTATAGCTGTTGTTAGAGTAAGCTATGATAGACGAATTGACACTCCAACACAAAGTACATCACAAAAGATAGGTAGGTCTGTTCTTGGATTTTTCAATGCTATATGTAAGCTCTACCTTAACATTATTCAAGGTACACCTACTATTGTGCAGATAATGATGATTTACTTTGTTATTCTGGTTAATTCTACAAACAAAGTTGGTGTAGCTATTCTTGGTTTCACTATTAATTCCAGTGCCTATGTTGCAGAAATAATAAGAGGTGGTATTAATGGTGTTGACAAAGGACAAATGGAAGCAGGCAGAAGTTTAGGCTTTGGCTATGTTTCTACAATGATTTACATTGTTATACCACAGGCATTAAAGAGTTCACTTCCAGCTCTTTGTAATGAGCTTGTAGTTCTTTTAAAGGAAACATCAGTTGCAAGTATGGTTTCATTAGATGACCTTCTTTCTAAGGCTTTACTTATAAAGGGTAGAACTTATGATTTCTTCTTGCCACTTTTAGCAGTAGCAATTATATATTTTATTATTGTTTCTATATTAAGAAGTATTTCTGCTCGTCTTGAAAGGAGGTTAAGTTCAGGTGAAAGATAATACTAAGCCGTTAATTAAGGTTGAAGATTTGACAAAGGATTTTGGCAACAAAACCCTTGCTCTTGACCATCTCAATAACGATATTTACAATGGTGAAGTTGTTGTTGTTATTGGTCCATCTGGTTCAGGTAAGTCTACATTTTTAAGATGTCTTAACCTTCTTGAAGTTCCAACATCAGGTCACATCTATTTTGAAGGCATAGATATTACTGACCCTAAGAATAACCTTAATAAGCATAGACAAAAAATGGGTATGGTTTTCCAGCAATTTAACCTTTTCCCGCATATGACTATTATGAAAAATCTTACTATTGGTCCTATGAAGTTGCTTAAAAAGAGTAAAGATGAAGCTGAAAAAAAGGCTATGGAATTACTTGAAAGAGTAGGTCTTGGAGATAGAGCAAATAGCTATCCAAATCAGCTTTCTGGTGGTCAGAAACAGAGAATAGCTATTGTTAGAGCTTTATGTATGGAGCCTGATGTTATGCTTTTTGATGAGCCTACATCTGCTCTTGACCCAGAAATGGTTGGAGAAGTTCTTGAAGTTATGAGAGGACTTGCTAAGGAAAATATGACAATGGTTGTTGTTACTCACGAAATGGGCTTTGCTAGAGAGGTTGGCTCAAGAGTAATATTTATGGAAAATGGTAAAATACTTGAAGAAAATACACCAGATGAGTTCTTTACAAATCCAAAGAGTGATAGATTAAAGGCCTTTCTTGATAAGGTGTTGTAATATTAAATAAAAATCTTTATTTGATATATTTGTTGACAAAAACTGTCAAAGGTATTATAATAATTTAAAATGAATATGTTGCAGGGGTACCATTATGGTTGAGAAATACCCTTTGAACCTGACGGTTAATACCGTGGTAGGGAGCAAAAACGGTTTCTAATGACTCTTGGCTTTCTGCCGAGGGTCTTTTTTTCTGCATATATTTATTAATTAATTTTATTCGATTTTTTGGAGGAAAGATTATGAGAAATTATGCAACTCAGATGGATGCCGCTAAAAAAGGCATTATTACTAAGGAAATGGAAATTGTAGCTAAGAAGGAATACAAAACTCCTGAAGAAGTTAGAGAGCTTGTAGCTAAGGGTGTTGTATGTATTCCAGCCAACATTAATCATACAGCATTAGACCCAGAGGGTATTGGTATGGGAATGAGAACTAAGATTAATGTTAATCTTGGTATTTCTGGTGACTGTAAGGATTACACAATGGAAATGAACAAGGTTAAGATGGCTATTGAGTATGGTGCAGAGGCTATTATGGACCTTAGTAACTACGGTAAAACTAATACTTTTAGAAAAGAACTTGTTGCTATGTCACCAGCTATGATTGGTACTGTACCTATGTACGATGCTATCGGTTATCTTGAAAAGGACTTAATGAAAATTACTGCAAAGGAATTTTTAGAGGTTGTAGAGGCTCACGCTAAGGAAGGTGTGGACTTTATGACTATTCACGCAGGTATTAACAGACGAGCTGTTGAGGCTTTCAAGAGAGATAAGAGAAGAATGAACATTGTTTCAAGAGGTGGTTCACTTCTTTTTGCTTGGATGGAAATGACTGGCAACGAAAATCCTTTCTTTGAATATTATGATGATGTTCTTGAAATTTTAAGAAAGTACGATGTTACTATTTCTCTTGGCGATGCTTTAAGACCTGGTTGTAATGATGATGCTACAGATGCTGGTCAGATTTCAGAACTTATTGAACTTGGTTACCTTACTGAAAGAGCTTGGGAAAAAGATGTTCAGGTTATGGTTGAAGGTCCTGGCCATATGGCTATTGATGAAATTGCTGCTAATATGAAGTTACAAAAGAGATTATGTCACAATGCTCCTTTCTATGTTTTAGGACCTATTGTAACAGATATTTTCCCTGGTTATGACCATATTACTTCTGCTATTGGTGGTGCTATTGCTGCATCTAATGGTGCTGACTTCCTTTGCTATGTTACACCTGCTGAGCATTTAAGACTTCCTGATGAAAAGGATGTTAAGGAAGGTATTATTGCTAGTAAGATTGCTGCTCACGCTGCTGATATTGCAAACAAAATTCCTCACGCAAGAGATTTAGATAATGCTATGTCTGATGCTAGACACGCTCTTGATTGGGAAAAGATGTTTGAAGTTGCTGTTGATGGTAAGAAGGCTAGAGAATATTATGAAAGTGTTCCACCAGCTGAAAGACATACTTGCTCAATGTGTGGTAAGATGTGTGCTGTTAGAACTACTAATATGATTTTAGATGGCAAAAAGGTTGAATTCTGTAAAGAAGACGGTACTTGCTAATACATACATTATTTTAAAGGATACCCTTAATTTGGGTATCCTTTTTGATTTATAAAAAAATTAACATTTGTGAAAATGTTTCGTGTTTTATTTAAAGCATTTTTTAATAAGTAAGCCTATATATGTACCTTGATTTAATATTTAAAATGTTGTATAATATGAAATAACTCTGTTAATGAGTATGTAAGTTATTACAAAGGGATAAAAATATGGAGTGATTTTATGATAGATATACATTCTCATGTACTGCCAGGAATAGATGATGGTAGCAAAAGTGTGGATATGTCTTTGGCAATGCTTAAAGAAAGCTACAAACAGGGTGTAGATACTGTTGTGGCAACACCACATTTTTATATTAAGGAAAATACCATAGATAGTTTTTTAGAAAAAAGGACAGATGCTTATAACAAACTTATGGATTTTGTTAAAGGTGAAGAAAATATTCCTGATATATATTTAGGTGCAGAAGTCTATTTTTTTAATGGTATAAGTAAAATGGAAAACATAGAAAAGCTTGCTATTAATAATAGTAGATATTTACTCTTAGAGATGCCATTTAATCAATGGAATAGTAGAGTTTTTCAAGAGGTAGAGGATTTAATTTATAATTGCAAATTAATTCCTATTATAGCTCATTTAGAAAGATTTGTTGGTTTTCAAAAGGGAACAGATAATATTGAGCATTTGCTTAGTATGAAGGTTATACCTCAAATGAATGGTGAAAATTTATTAAGCTTTTTTACTAAGGGCAAGGCTATTAAGTGGATTGAAAGTGGTGTAATTAGATTACTTGGTTCAGATATGCACAATATGGAAAAAAGACCACCTAATTTAGGCAATGCTTGTAGTGTTATATCTAAAAAATTAGGTAATGAACCTATTGAAAATATGATAGAGTTAAGTAAAGAAATTATTGGGATTTAAGAGAGGAGAATTATTATTAAAGGCAATGTTAAAAAGTCACATAAGGCTTTAAAGGTTATTTTGGTTGTTTTATGTATATTGATTATAGGTGCAGCTGCTTTACTAGTTTGGCAAAGAGAAAATATTACAGCTGTTGTAGATGCTACTAAATATAGTGATGAAGATATTCAACAACAAATTTCAGACTCAAAGAAAACTGTTGAATCTGAACTTGAACAGTATGATGTTAAGGGTTTAAGAGATTTTACTTTTGAGGAAGAAGAGGCTATTAGAAAAGGTCAAATGACAGTTGATGAGGCAGTTAGCAAGATTTTAAGCGAAAGTAATGTTGAAGCTAGTGATAATCAAAATAATGGTTCATCTACTAGTGATAAAAATAATGGTAGTACAGGAACTCAAAGTAAAAACTCTGATAGTTCAGCTATTATAAGTGATTATGCTGTTAAACTTTATACATTAAAGGCTACATATCTTGGTGAAATTGGTAATTTGATTGACCAGGCTAAGACAGACCTTAAAAATGGTTCTGGTGCTAAGGAATTAATGTCTAATTATTTAAGCAAGGCAGCATCTCTTGAAAGTGAGGCTGATAGCAAGGTTGATGCTTTATTAAGTGAGTTAAAGGGAAAACTTGAGTCTATAGGTGCAGATACTTCTGTTGTTGACACAATGAAAAGCTCTTATGAAAGTGAAAAGACTTTAAAGAAGTCATATTACATTAGCCTTTATAATAAGAAAAAATAAATATGAAAAAAGCTAAAGTTATTTTTATAATTCTAACCATTGCTTGTTTATCTTTTATATGGATAAATTCTTCACTTGATGGCGTTGAGTCATCAGGTGTAAGTGGTGGTGTAATGGGAGCAATAAATAAATTTATAATGAGCCTTGGTTTCAAAAAAGAATTTAGTGAGCATTTAATAAGAAAAACTGCTCATTTTACTGAATATGCTGGCTTGTCATTTTTACTTACAACAGATTTTAAACTTTTTTACTATGATGTTAAATATTATTGGAATAAAGTATTATTTTCTGGCCTTTTGGTTGCTGTAATTGATGAAACTATTCAGCTATTTCCAAAGGGTAGGTCTAGTTCTGTTGTTGATGTTTGGATTGATTTTGCTGGTGTGTTTTCAGCTTTTGTTGTTACATTAATTCTTTATAAATTTTTAGAGAAGAAGAATATTGTCAAATTTAAGACTAGAGCTGTCGATAAAGTCGATAGCCGAAAGGGTGTGTAAGCACCCTTATTTTTTGTTTTAAAATAGATTTAACTGTTGATTTTATGATATTATTGTGTTATAATTTTTAGGATAATTGAATAGGACAGTTCGAAACCCTCCTGTCCTAAAACAAAACTAGGTCTTTATTTATAAGGGCGTAGTGCGTCCTTTTTTTGTGTTTAACAAAGTGACTAGTTTTAATGAGGAAGGTTATTTGATTTATTTTGAGGTGTATTATGTATAGTTTAAAAACAGAGCATAGCTTTGATTCAGCACACTTTTTAAGTGGTTATAATGGCAAATGTAGCAATATTCACGGTCATAGATGGAGAGTGATTGTGGAAGTTTGTGGAGAAAAAGTAGATACAGAAGGTCAGACAAGAGGTATGATTGTAGACTTTGGCACATTAAAAGAACAGCTTAAGGCAGAGGTTGATGCTTTAGACCACGCATTAATTATTGAAAAAAATACATTAAAAGCAAAAACAATGGAAGCCTTAAATGAAGAAGGCTTTAAAATAATTGAAATGGATTTTAGACCAACAGCTGAAAATTTTTCTAAATATTTTTATGACAAGTTTAAGGAAAAAGGTTATAGTGTAAAAGAGGCTGTTGTTTATGAAACACCTAACAATTGTGCTACTTATTATGAGGTGTAATTTATGTTTGTTGTTGAAAAGTTTGTTAGTATAAATGGTGAAAGCAGGAGAGCTGGTCAGTTAGCTGTATTTGTAAGATTTAGAGGCTGTAACCTTGACTGTAGTTATTGTGATACTAAGTGGGCAAATGTCAATACCTGTCCAGCTGATGAAATGACACCAGATGAGATTTATAACTACATAAAGTCAACAGGAGTTACAAATGTTACTCTTACTGGTGGCGAGCCTTTGTTACAAAAGGATATGGATAAGCTCTTAAAAATATTGGCACAAGATAAAGAACTTTATATTGAAATAGAAACTAACGGAAGTGTTGATGTAAGTTGGGTAAAGGCTATTCCAAATTGTCCAAGCCTTACAATGGATTTTAAGTCACCATCTAGTGGTATGTGTGATAAAATGCTAATGGATAATTATGATTACATTGACAGTAAAGATACTATTAAATTTGTTTGTGGCTCTCAAGATGACCTTAATAAGGCTAAAGAAATTATAGATAAATATAATTTAACTAAAAAATGTGCTGTATATATTAGTCCTATTTTTGGTGCTATTAAACTTGAGGCTATTGTTGAATTTATGATAAAAAACAATATGAATGGTGTAAATATGCAGTTACAGATGCACAAATATATTTGGGACCCTAACAAGAAAGGAGTGTAATTATGGCTATTGATACTAAGGCTATAGAAGAACATATAAGAGGTATATTAATTGCTTTGGGTGATAATCCTGACAGAGAGGGATTAAAGGAAACGCCAGAGAGAGTTGCAAAAATGTACGAAGAAGTTTTTGAAGGTATGAATTATACTAACAAAGAAATTGCTGAAATGTTTGACAAAACATTTAGTGAGGATTTTCGTTCAAGTTCAAATGATGTTGTTATAGTTAAGGATATTGAAGTATTTAGTTATTGTGAGCATCATATGGCTTTAATGTATGATATGAAGGTTTCAGTTGCTTACATTCCTAAGGGTAAGGTTGTTGGCTTAAGCAAAATTGCTAGAATATGTGATATGGCTGCTAAGAGATTGCAGTTACAGGAAAGATTGGGCAATGATATTGCTGAAATTATTTCTATAGTAACTGGCTCTGATGATGTTGCTGTTATGATTGAAGGTTGTCATAGTTGTATGACAGCAAGAGGAATTAAGAAAAACGCATCAAAAACATATACTGAAACATTAAGAGGTAGATTTGAAAATGATGCTATGTTACAAATGAGAATAAGGAGGTAATTGTTGTGAAAGTTCTTGTTTTATCAAGTGGTGGTGTTGATTCTTCAACTTGTCTTGGCTTAGCTGTTAATAAATATGGAAGTGAAAATGTAGTAGCTCTTTCTATATATTATGGTCAAAAACACGATAAGGAAATTCAAGCATCTGATGCTTTAGCAAAGTATTATAATGTAGAACATATTAAACTTGATTTAAGCAAAATGTTTGAATATAGTGATTGTTCATTGCTTTCTCATTCTCATCAAGAAATACCAAAGGAAAGCTATGCTGAACAGATTAAGAAAACTGATGGCAGTCCTGTAACTACTTATGTACCTTTTAGAAATGGCTTATTTATTTCAAGTGCTGCTAGTATTGCTCTTTCAAAGGGTTGCAGTAAAATATATTATGGTGCTCACGCTGATGATAGTGCTGGCAATGCTTATCCAGACTGTAGCAAGGCATTTAATGATGCTATGAATATGGCAATATATGAAGGTAGTGGCAAACAGCTTACAGTAGAAGCTCCTTTTGTTGGTATGAATAAGGCTGGAGTTGTTAAGTTAGGTCTTGAACTTGGTGTGCCTTATGAGCTTACTTGGAGCTGTTATGAAGGTGGAGATAAGCCTTGTGGCAAGTGTGGTACTTGCATTGATAGAGAGAAAGCCTTTGAACTTAATGGAGTTAAGGACCCTATTTATAAATAGGTAAGGTGATATAGTGAGAATAATAGGAATTATTGGAGTAATTATTTTTGCAGCTGTTTTTTTATCATCTATTAAAGAGGTTTGGAAAAGAGATAAAGTTTCAGCTGTTGTAATGATTATAATTTTTTGTGTTATTATTGGGTTGGCATACTTAGGTATTACAGGCTTGTTGTCAGCTTAAAATATTATTAGTGAGGATTATTTATGAGTGGAAGAAATAAAAACGAACTTGAGGGTGTTACTCTCTTAGGCAATAAGGGTGTTGCTTACAAAAGTGATTATGCACCAGAGGTACTTGAAACATTTATAAACAAGCACCCAGACAATGATTATTTTGTTAAGTTTAATTGTCCCGAATTTACAAGTCTTTGTCCTATTACTGGTCAGCCTGACTTTGCTACAATATATATAAGCTATGTTCCAAATGAAAAAATGGTTGAAAGTAAAAGTCTTAAACTTTACTTATTCAGCTTTAGAAATCACGGAGATTTTCACGAGGACTGTATGAATATTATAATGAAGGATTTAATCAAGCTTATGGACCCTAAATATATTGAAGTTTGGGGTAAGTTTACACCAAGAGGCGGTATATCTATTGACCCTTACTGCAATTATGGTATGAAAGGTACTAAGTGGGAAGAGGTTGCTTGGAATAGACTTGCAAACCACGACCTTTATCCAGAAAAAATTGACAACAGATAATGAAATATTTGTTTATTGATATTGATGGCACTTTGACTAATAAATATGGCAAAGTGCCATTAAGTGCAGTACAGGCTATAAATTGGGCAAGAGAAAAGGGTCATAAGGTATTTCTTGCTACAGGTAGGTCAAAGTGTGAAATATTTGATTATATACTTAAAATTGGATTTGACGGTATTGTTGGTGCTGCTGGTGGTTATGTTGAGGCTAATGGCAAGGTTATAGAGAGTAATGCTATGTCAAAGGCTGACTCTGACACTATTATAAATATTCTTGAAAATGAGGGAATAAAATTTTCTATTGAAACTGATAATGGTGTGTTTAATAATGGTGAAACACAGGAATTTTTAAAATCTGTTTTTACAAATTTGGGTAGAGATGTGGAAACAGATTTATTTTATAATATGATGACAAGGGTTGAAAACTTTGATAGTATGGCAAATGTCAATAAAATACTATACTATGATACCAATATATTAATTGCTGATATGAGAAATAGGGTTGGTAACAAATTCAACATTATTCCTTACACAATTAAAGAGTTTGGTCACAACAGTGGCGAAATAAATATAAAGGGTGTTACTAAAGAAAAGGGCATTATTAAAATGTTAGAATATTTTGGCGGAGAAGTTAAAGATACTATAGCTATTGGTGATGGGGGTAATGATGCTGAAATGTTAAAATTTGCTAACATAGGTATAGCAATGGGCAACTCCTCTCAATCACTGTTGAAATATGCAGATTATGTAACTGACACTGTTGATAATGATGGTTTGGCTAGTGCAATTTATAAGTATTTAGCACAATAAAATAAAAAATCAATAGTAAAACTGCACAAAGTATATTACAGTAATGTTACAACACAAAATCAGCCAAAATTAAGGCGTTCAGTAGTCAAGTAGAAATTTTACTAAATTTAACAGTAGTTATTTGTGCAAAAATTGCAAGTAGATTTTGTTGACATACTAGATATAGTGGTGTAAAATAACTCTAGCCACTAAATATAGGAGGTGTTTTAAGTGGAAATAGATATGAAAGATATATGTATTATAAAGAAAGATGGCACATTAGAGCCTTTTGATTCCACAAAGATTGTGGCAGCTATTACTAAGTCTGCCAATAGAGTAATGTTCTCTTTTACTCAGGAACAGTATGAAAATGTTGTTGATTGGGTAGAGTCACATATTGATGAAAGCGGGTCTAAGAATATTCCTATTCAGACTATGCACAACCTTGTTGAAAGTGCTCTTGAGGCTATTGAGCCAAAGGTAGCTAAAAGCTACAAGGATTATCGTAATTATAAGAAAGACTTTGTTCATATGCTTGATGATGTTTATCAGAAAGCACAAAGTATAATGTATATTGGTGATAAAGAAAATTCTAATACTGATTCAGCATTAGTAGCAACAAAGAGAAGCCTTATTTATAATCATCTTAATAAGGAACTTTATCAAAAATTCTTCCTTACTACTGAAGAAAAACAGGCTTGTAAGGACGGTTATATTTACATACATGATATGTCTGCTAGACGAGATACAATGAACTGTTGTTTATTTGATATGGGTGCTGTACTTAAGGGTGGCTTTGAAATGGGTAACCTTTGGTACAATGAGCCTAATTCATTACCAGTTGCTTTTGATGTTATTGGTGATGTTGTTTTATCAACAGCTAGTCAGCAGTACGGCGGATTTACAGTGCCAGAAATTGATAAGATTTTATCTCCTTATGCACAGAAAAGTTATAACAAATACTGTCAGGAATTAAAAACTTATGTTAAGGATATTAAGGGCTGTGATGAACTTTCTGTTGAAGATTTAAAATATATTGATGAAGTAGCTTGTAAAAAGGTAAGAAGAGAGTTTGAGCAGGGATTTCAGGGTATTGAATATAAACTTAACTCTGTAGGTTCTTCAAGGGGTGATTATCCATTTATTACTATTACTCTTGGTCTTGCTAAAGATAGATTTGGTAAAATGGCTGCAATTACAGCTCTTGATGTTCATAAGGGTGGTCAGGGTAGAAAAGACAACAAAAAGCCTGTTCTTTTCCCTAAGATTGTTTTCCTTTATGATAAGGAACTTCATAGCGAAGGTAAGGAACTTTATGATGTTTTCCTTGCTGGTGTAGATTGTTCATCAAAGACTATGTATCCAGATTGGCTTAGCCTTTCTGGTGATAGCTATGTTGCCGAGGCTTATAAAAAGTACGGTGTTGTTATTAGCCCTATGGGTTGTAGAGCTTTTCTTTCTCTTTGGTTTGAAAGAGGTGGTATGAAGCCTGCTGATGCTAATGATAAGGCTGTTACTGTAGGTAGATTTAACCTTGGTGCAATAAGTTTGCATTTACCAATGATTTTGGCAAAGGCTAGGTCTGAAAGTAGAGATTTCTATGAAGTTTTAGATTATTACCTTGAGATGATTAGAACTCTCCATAAAAAGACTATTGATTATTTAGGCGAAATGAAGGCATCAACTAACCCTGTTGCTTATTGTGAGGGTGGTTTCTATGGCGGTCATTTAAAGCCAAATGACAAAATTAAGCCATTACTTAAGTCTTGTACAATTAGCTTTGGTATTACTGCTCTTAATGAACTTCAAGAGCTTTATAACCAAAAGAGCCTTGTTGAAGATGGCCAGTTTGCTATTGAAGTAATGGAATATATTAATAAAAAGGTTGACCAGTATAAGGAAGAAGACGGTATTTTATATGCTCTCTATGGTACACCAGCTGAAAGTCTTTGTGGCTTACAGGTTAAGCAGTTTAGAAAGAAGTTTGGTATAATTGCTAATGTATCTGATAGAGAATATGTATCAAATAGCTTCCATTGCCATGTTAAGGAGGATATTACTCCAATTCAGAAGCAAAACCTTGAAAAGAGATTTTGGAATTTAATGAATGGTGGCAAGATACAGTATGTTAAATATCCTATTTCTTATAATAAGGACGCTATAATTACTCTTATTGAAAGAGCAATGGATATGGGCTTCTATGAGGGTGTTAATTTGAGCCTTTCTTATTGTGATGATTGTGGTCATCAGGAGCTTGATATGGATGTATGTCCTAAGTGTGGAAGTACAAACCTTACTAAGATTGAAAGAATGAATGGATATTTAAGTTATTCAAGAGTTAGTGGTGATACTAGACTTAATGAGGCTAAGATGGCTGAAATAGCTGACAGAGTAAGCATGTAAATCACCGAAGGCGAACAAATGGAGCAAGCTCCGATTTGTCGCCGAGGTGATTTATCGAGTCTTTTTTGTAGTGATAGGAAGTATCGCAAAGAGAAATCTAATATGCGGAGCATATAAGCAAAAAAGATGAGATATGCTGAAAGAAAATAAGAATAGTATATAAGTATTTTACTTACTAACTAAAAAAGGATAAACATTGTTATCCTATTTAAAATAAAAACACAAACTAAACAAGTACGCTACGGCGTACTTTGTTTAATGCAATGGAGAAGAAAAATGAGATACCATAATATAACTCACGATGATATGTTAAACGGTGAAGGTTTAAGAACTGTACTTTGGGTAAGTGGTTGTGAGCATCACTGTAATAATTGTCAAAATCCTATTACTTGGGATATAAACGGTGGTCTTCTTTTTGATGAAAATGCAGAAAGAGAGCTATTTGAATGTCTTGCACCAGGATATATTGAAGGTGTGACATTTAGTGGAGGCGACCCTCTACACACATCAAATAGAGATGAAATAACAAGATTAGCTAAAAAGGTTAAGGAGAAATATCCTAACAAGAATATATGGCTTTACACAGGCTATTTATGGGAGCAAATAAGCAACCTTGAAATAGTTAATTATGTTGATGTTATTGTAGATGGTAAGTTTGTTGAAGAATTAAAGGACAATATGTTACATTGGAAAGGTTCAAGCAACCAAAGAATTATTAATGTACCAGCAACATTAAAAAAGGGCGAAGTTGTTCTTTTTGAAGATTAAGGAGAAAATAAAATGACTGATAACAAAATTTATTTTGCAAAGGTTAGAGAAGATGCAAAAATTCCAGAAAGAGAAATTTGGAATGCAGGTATAGATATTTACCCTTGTTTTGATGAAGATTATATGATAATTGAACCTCATAGTACAGCTCTTGTGCCAACAGGAATTGCAAGTGCTATACCTGTTGATTATTACATACAAATTCACGAAAGAGGTTCATCAGGTAGCAAGGGCATTAAGTATAGTGCTGGTGTAATTGATTCAAGCTACAGAGGTGAGTGGTTTTTAGCAACAACTAACACTAATGACAAGCCAGTGTTAATAAGTAAACTTAATATGGATAGTATTCCATCAAGTGTTAAGGAAGTTATTGAAAAGGCATATATTGTTTATCCTTACACAAAGGCACTTTTCCAGGGAATAGTTCACAATGTTCATAATGAGCTTGAAAGAGAAGAAATAAGCTATGATGAATTGCAGGCTATACCATCTGAAAGAGGTAGTGGCAAATTAGGCAGTAGTGGTAAATAATTAAAAAAGTAAAGGCTATTGAGAACGATAAAAGTTTTCAATAGCTTTTTTGTTTTTATATTTCCTTAATTACGCCACAAGCAATTTTTTCGCCACTATTTCCACTAGGTTGAGTTTTAAAATTATCAAGCATTAAATGAATTACAACAGTTTTACCAATTATTTCATCAACATTAAATCTGTCTGTAAGCACCGACATATATGCGTGACCATTATTGCCAAAAAGGGGAGGCAAATCTCCTGAATGATATGGGTGAATACAGTTATTAGGATTGTAGTGAGATTTTGTATCAGCAAAAGGGTCATTTTCATTTCCTGTACAACTTTCACCTTGATGAATATGAAAAGCAAAAATATTATTGTTACATTTTTCTGTAGAATTGGGTAAATTAAATATACGAGCAGTAACTAATGTGCCATTATTACATTGATAAAATTGAACTGTTCCTGAAATCTTAGGATATTTGTTACTACCGTTTATAATTGCTATAGCTTTTGGATAGCAGGTTTTGTTTGCCATATATTGCTCCTTAATAATATATATTAATATATGTCAATATAGGTTTGAAGTTTCATAATATATAAATAGGTGGATAGATTTATGAATAACAAATTTAAAGAGTATTTTAAGTTAAATGAAAACAATACAAGTATTAAGACAGAGGTATTGGCTGGTATAACTAATTATTTTACAATTATTTATGCTGTTTTACTTGTTCCTGAAATACTTATAGAAATATTTAGAAATAGCTATAATGTGGATTTTATTGACAATATATTTGTTGCCCTTACGGCTATTTCTTTTTTATCAGCTGGTATCGCATCTATTTTTATGGGTTTGTTTGTAAATATGCCTTTTGTACAAGGTCCTAGTGTTGCTATTGCTACATTTGTTACTTTTACAATTTGTAAGGGCTTTGGCTATAGTTATAATCAAGGTTTGGCAATAATATTTATATCTGGAATAATTTTTTATTTGTTGGCCGTTACAGGAGTAGAGGAAAAGCTGCACAAAGCTATACCTAATAATTTAAAGTATGCTGTTAGTGCTGGCATAGGCTTTTTTATAGCTTGTACTGGACTTTATAAGGCACATATTTTAGAGCATAATATTAATGGCGGATTTGCCACTATATTTGGAACAAATCTTAATGAAAGTAATAATGTTAGTGCTTTGCTTACAATTGTTATGGTTGTTATTATAGTTATTATGCTTAAAAGAAATATACACGGCTCTGTATTTATTGGTAAGATATTGTGTATAATTTTTGCTATACCATTAGGTCTTGTTCATTTGAAAGGTGATGGGTTTAATTTTGGCATAAATTTAAGAGGTTGGATTTTAAAGCCAGAGTTTAATGGGTTAATTGATTTTAGCAATAGAAATACAATATTTATGACATTGCTTAGCATATTTGTAATTATTTTTTCTCTGTGTATTATGGATATTTTTGAAACAATGTCTATGCTTATTGCAATGGATAATTATATTGGCTTTTGCAGAAAAAAGAATAACGGTAACAAAAATATACCAAGAATACTTGAGGTCGATGCTGTTACTACATCAATTGGAGCTTTAATTGGTTCGACAAGTATATCTACTTATGTTGAGTCATCGGCTGGTATAGTTGAAGGTGGCAGAACTGGACTTACTTCTGTAGTTACAGGCATTCTGTTTATATGTACTTTGCCATTTACACCCTTTGTAACCCTTATTCCGTCATCAGCAACAGCTACGACTCTTATTGTTGCTGGTGTGTTAATGATGGGAGTATTAAAATATATTGATTTTGAAGATATAACAGAAGCTGTTCCTGCTTTTTTCACAATGATAATTATGCCTTTAACTAATAGCTTATTAACTGGTGTAAGTGTAGGAATTATAAGCTATATTTTTATTCATATTTTTGTTAAGCACAATAAAAAGATTAGCCCATTGCTTTATATTTTAGGTGGGTTTATGCTTATTTCTTTTACCTTATTACCTAGATAGTGTAATAAAGTTGGCAACTTCTTCATATAAATAAGAAGAGGTGAATTTTTATGGATAAAAAATACTATTCAGCAAGGCACAGAAGAATAAAAAGAGGATATTCTAATAAAAAAAGTGATAAAAATAATGATAAATCTACATTTATATTAAGACTTAATATATGTTTAGGTATAGCAATTATTTTAATAGGTATTTTTCAGTTAAATCCAAGTATTGGAAGTAAAATAAAGTCATATTTAACAATAAATACATCAGCTGACACTGTTAAAAGTAGTGCAGAGGGTATTAAGGAATTTGTTATAGATGCAAAAAGTGTTGGCTTTTTTAATAGTGATGATTTTATATTAGATGATGAGTCTATAGAATATATAAATAATTTAGAAAAAAATTCCTACTATAATAAGCAGAAAAAAGTTGAAAGTCAAAATGAAGCACCTAGTGAAATGTGGAAAAAACCGGTTAGTGATGGTACAATTACTGATGTTTTTGGCAGCAGAAATAACCCAGTAACAGGCAAGAATGAAAATCATAAGGGAATAGATATAGGTGTAGCTACTAATAGTGAGGCTAGGGCTGTTAAAAGTGGTGTAGTAATTGATAAAGGATATTCTAGTAGTTATGGTAATTGGGTAAAATACAAAACTTATGATAATTATGTTATAATGTATGCCCATCTTACATCAGTTGATGTTGAAAAAAATCAGAAAATAAAGCAAGGACAGGTTTTAGCTCACACTGGTAGTACAGGTAATTCTACAGGACCTCATTTGCATTATGAAATAATGAAGGATAATCAATATTTAAATCCGTATGATTACTATATGAAAGGCAATTAAAGTGTAGTTTTATAGAACCCCCTCATTCACTGAGGGGGTTCCTCAATCAACTTCATTTTAACTAAATAGTATAAAACTTAATACCACCATAAGCAAATAACTTCTGTGTTGACTCTTTCAATTCTATTACATCATTTTTCAAATCAGTAAAAGTTATTTTATAATCATCAGAGAAAATACATTCAGCATTACCTTCTGATGTAATAGTGGCTGTACCTTCTGTTACAATATCTTTGCCATTGCCAGCTATAACTTGATATTTAAAGCTTTTTCCAGCAACAACATTACTTATGATTAATGTTTTGGCAGTAGCAGAAGAACCAGCAGAGTATTTACCAGCTTTAAAGTTAGTATAAGGGTCATTTTTTGTTGTAGAGCTTGTTTTGGTATTAGTATTTGTACTCATTGATGTTTTATGTACATAAGTTGCTATAGAACTAGGATACATTTGAGCTTTACCTGTTTCAGTAACAGTTATTTCGTCACCGTGAATTTCAAAGTTTATGCCATATATATCTGAAATTTTAGAAGTAGCAGAATAACCAGAAATATTAGCTGTACCAGTTACTATACTTGTATTATCTTTTCTAAATTCATAATTAAATGTAGATGTTGTTACATTACTTATTATAAGTTTGTTGGCATCTATATCACCACTAGTTGCTAAAATATACACTTTGTTTGCCCAATATGTAGCTTGTGGGTCAGATTGAGTAGTAGTTGTTAAAGTTGCCTGATATTTTTTGTTGTCATAGCTTACATCAGCACCAATAGCATTAGCAATGGCTCTTATAGGCAAATATGTAGTGCCGTTATATAATAATGTGTTTTCATTAATATTGTTGCCATTTACTATAAGTTTTATTTTACCAAATATGACATCTATAGTTTGACTATTTGCACCAAATGAAAGGGCAGGAACTAATACAACAGTTGATACTAATACACCAGAAATAAAACTTTTAAATGAAAAATTTTTCATAAAAATCACCCCTCTTTAAAACAAAAAGAGAGCAGATAAACTGCTCTCTCAAATAATCTAATTAATTATATTTAATTATTTATCAAGATTAAAATACTTAGCAGCATTGTTGTAGCAAATATCTTCAACAATCTTGCCAGCGAAAGCAATATCATCAGCGTATTCGCCGTTTTCAATCCAATCGCCTAAGATGTTACAAAGAATTCTTCTGAAGTATTCGTGTCTTGGATAAGATAAGAAGCTTCTTGAGTCAGTAAGCATACCAACAAACTTACCGAGTACACCAAGGTTACCAAGAGCCTTAATTTGAGCTTCCATACCGTCCTTATTATCGTTGAACCACCAAGCAGTACCGAACTGAATCTTAGATGCAGCTTCAGTACCCTGGAAACAACCAAGAATTGTACCAAATACCTGATTATCAGCTGGATTACCTGCAAATAATAATGTCTTTGGTAAATTGTTGTTATAGTCAAGAGCATCTAAAAGACCTGTTAAGCCTTCAACAGTTGACCAGTCAGAAATACAATCGAAACCAGTATCTGGACCCATCTTTTCAAACATTCTAGTGTTATTATCTCTCTTAATGTTTAAGTGGATTTCCATTGCCCAATCTCTCTTGTGGTATTCAGCACCTAAGAATAACATAAGAGCTGTTCTGTACTGTTCGCATTCTTCCTTGTTTGGCTTGTTGCCAGCAAGAGCCTTAGCGATAATAGCATCAACTTCAGCTTCTGTAGCCTTGTTAAATGGAACATAAGTAAATGCGTGGTCAGATGCACGACAACCTAATTCGTCAAATAAATCCATTCTATCTAAAAGAACAGCCTTTAAGTCAGCAAAAGTCTTGATTTCCTTACCACCAACTTCACCAAGAGTCTTGATATAGTCAGCATAAGTAGGAGCATCAATATTAAGAGCCTTATCTGGTCTCCAAGCTGGATATACCTTAAATCTATCTTCTTCAGCTGCAATCTTCTTGTGCCATTCTAATGAGTCAGCTGGGTCATCTGTAGTATTGATAGCCTTAACATTAGACTTAACAATAAGCTCTCTAACTCTGAAATTAGGCTTAGCAAGCATTTCGTTAATCTTGTCGTGGATTTCAACAGCGTTATCCTTTGTTAATGGTTCGTGGATACCAAAGTATCTCTGTAATTCAAGATGAGTCCAGTGATATAAAGGATTACCAATAGCATACTGAATAGTTTCAGCCCACTTAACAAACTTATTAAGCTTGTCAGCATTCTTGCCAGTGATTTCTTCTTCAGGCACACCTAAAGATCTCATAGCTCTCCACTTGTAGTGGTCACCACCAAGCCATACATCAGAAATATCTTCAAAGTTCTTGTTTTCGTAGATTTCCTGTGGGTTAAGGTGACAATGGAAGTCATAAATTGGCTGTGCCTTTGCATAGTCGTGGAATAACTTCTTTGCAGTTTCAGTCTTTAATAAAAAGTTTTCATCAATAAAACCCATTTTTAGTTTCCTCCAAAAATAATATAAGTTTTAATATGGGGAGGGTAACTCCCCATTAATATAAATGATATTAAACTATTATAATGTTACGCCATTTTTGAAAATAGCAATTTCTCTATAACCATTGATTTCATTTCTTGTCTTAGTTTTGTTAGATGCAACATCAAGAATATACTTAAAGAAGTCTTCAGCATAATCGTCCATCTGCTTATCTTCAACAAGTCTGCCCGCATTCCAGTCAATCCAATTAGGCTTTTTCTGAGCTAAAGCAGAGTTTGTAGCAATCTTAACAGTAGGAACAGGAGAACCTACAGGAGTACCACGACCTGTTGAGAAAAGAATAATGTGACAACCTGATGCCATCATACCACTAATAGCAACGATGTCATTACCAGGACCCTGTAAAAGGCTAAGACCCTGTGCAGTTGCTTTTTCGCCATACTTAAGAACACCCATAACATTAGATGTACCACCCTTTTGAGTACAGCCTAAAGACTTATCCTCAAGAGTTGTAATACCACCCTTCTTGTTACCAGGTGAAGGATTTTCACCTACAGGCTCGCCGTGGCTTAAGAAATATTCCTTAAAGTCATTAATAAGGTGAACTGTTTTTTCAAAAAGCTCTGGAGTCTTACATCTATCCATAAGCATTGTTTCAGCACCAAACATTTCTGGTACTTCTGAAAGAACTGTCTTACCACCATTTGCAACAACAATATCAGAAATTCTACCAATAAGTGGGTTAGCTGTAATACCTGATAAACCATCAGAACCACCACACTTAAGACCAATAACAAGCTTAGATACAGGACATTCTTCCTGCTTGAACTGCTGAGCATATTCAACAAGTTCGCCAATCTTAGTCATAGCATCTTCGATTTCGTCATCACTTTCCTGAGTAACTAAGAATTTAACTCTTTCTTCATCATAGTCACCAAGTACCTTTTTGAATTCATTTAAGTTATTGTTTTCGCAACCTAAACTTAAAACAAGAACACCAGCAGCGTTAGGGTGATTAACCATACCAGCTAAAAGCTTCTGAGTATTTTCGTGGTCTTCACCAAGCTGAGAACAACCATAAGGATGAACAAAGTTGTAGATACCATCAATCTTATCGCCAAATCTCTTGTTAGCTTCGTTGATAATTGCATTAGAAACACCGTTTACACAACCAACTGTGTTAATAACCCAAATTTCATTTCTGATACCAACTTCGCCATTTTTACGAACATAGCCCATAAAAGTTTCGTGTCTTGTTACAGGAATATCCTTTAATTTAGGGTTATAAGTGTATTCAAGAGTAGAGCTTAAGTTAGTCTTAATATTGTGAGTGTGTACCCACTGACCAGCCTTAATTTCTGTAGTTGCATGACCAATAGGGTAGCCATACTTGATAATGTTTTCGCCTTCCTTAATGTCAACAAGGGCCATTTTATGACCCCTGTCGATATTTTCAACTGCCTTTACACCGAAGATTTCTTCACCAGCAGTAATGTTGCGAAGGGCTACAACAACGTTATCATTATCATTTATTTTAATAGCATTGTTTGTATTCATATTATCCTCCGTAATTTGCGTAATTAAGCTAAAACTTTCTTAATTTCTGAAACTACGCCATTGTTAAGAATGTTGTATAAATGTTCAGTAACAACTTCAGGGAAGTTACCTAATTCAGTGTTAAGGTCACTGCCAAGCCAGAATTCAGTATTGCCACAAGCCTTCTTAACAACTTCAGCAACAGCAGCCTTGTCAGTTACATCAACGCCTGTCCAAGCATCCTTGTAGAATTCAAGAACAGATGCACTATCCTTGATAGTGTATTCATCGTCACCTCTGTGACCAATTAAAGCACCTTCTCTAATTTCTGTACCTCTGTAGAATGCAAGGTAAGCAGCAAATGAGAATGTAAGAATCTTAGGAAGCTCCTTCTTCTGAGCATAGAATTCCTGAATAGTGTGAAGTACACGAGCTTCAAACTTAGATGTAGAGTTAAGAGAAATATCAAGAAGCTTATGGTCGATAAATGGATTCTTAAATCTATCAAATACAGCATCAGCAAAACTCTTTAAGTCATCGTGTGTAAGTTCTTCACTAGTAATAGCTGGAATAATTTCGTTATTTAAAGCATCTTCAAGATACTTGTAGAATAATTCATCATTCATAACATCACGAACAATGTCGTAACCTGCAAGATAAGCACCTAAAACAGAGCAAGTATGAGCACCGTTAAGAATTCTTACCTTACGCTTCTTGTAAGGCTTAACATCTGGAGTAAAGATAACCTTAAGACCAGCTTTAGGGAATGGAAGTTCTTCAGCAAGTTCAGCAGGACCTTCGATAACCCAAGTATGGAAAATTTCTGATGTATCAATAGCGTTATCTTCGTAACCAAATTCTTCGCATAATTCCTTAGCTTCGTTTCTTGGATAACCAGTAACAATTCTATCAACAAGAGTACTTGTAAATACACAAGCAGTTTCAATCCAGTCAGTGAATTCAGCACCGAGCTTCCAGTTTTCAGCGTGCTTTAAAACATACTTCTTTAAAGTCTTACCGTTGTCATCAATAAGTTCGCAAGGAATGAAAATAAGACCCTTGCTCTTATCGCCATTAAATTCCTTAAATCTTGTGTATAAGAAGTTAGTAACCTTAGCAGGGAAAGAATCCTGAGGCTTACCCTCAACCATATCTTCTTCTTCCCAAGAGATACCTGCTTCAGTTGTGTTAGATACAACAAATCTAAGTTCTGGATTCTTAGCACAATTGTTGTAAGTTTCAAAGTCAACATAAGGGTTGATACATCTGTTTACACAAGTAATAAGTCTTTTAGCAGCAACCTTTTCGCCGTTTTCACGACCTCTAGCAATAAGAGTGTAAAGACCCTCCTGCTCATTAAGAATATTTCTTAAAAAGTCACCACCAGGAATAGGCTGAACAAGTGTGATACCACCTTCAAATAAACCCTGAGCATTGATTTCATCAAACATATAATCAACAAATGCACGAAGGAAGTTACCTTCACCAAACTGAATAATTCTTTCAGGAAGCTTATCAGCAGTTTTTCTGCCAATAGCTAAGTCATCATTGAACTTAAAGCCATTTGTTAAAAGTTGTCTGTTTAATTTTTCCATTGGATTGACCTCCATTTATAATTTAATATTAATTCCTAATACTATAATACTATAAAATTACCACAAAATCAATATTAATTTCTTAAAATAAAATAAAAAATAAGGCAAATTGACTATAGCAATTTGCCTTACATTTGTTACTGATTATTTGGATTTACTTTTCTTTGTCTGTTTGACCTTTTTTTATTGTTACTTTTTTTGTTAGAGCTAGGTTTTTTTCTGTTAGAATTAGGTCTTTTTTTCTTTCTTCTTTTCTTTTTCTTTTTACCATTTCCAGTTATAGCTCTTATTATTGATTTAACAAATATAATTACAAGAATTAATACAAATAAAACAATTAATATGCCTAAAGGAATCATAACATATTTTCTTAAGTTATCCTTTAAAGCTCTTTTTGCCAATGCTTTATCAGAAAGAGCAGGGGCATCTGTTGTAGCAACAGCATCAATAGTTTCTAAAAGCATATCGCCAGAGTATATTTCGATTTTACCAACAATATCATTTAGTTTAACTGGTGCTTTAAGTTTATCTTCTATTGTAGGTTTAATAGTAATATTTGAAGCATCAATAAATTTAGGTAATGCCATTTTAACATCAGTTGAACCACTTATAGCAACAGTACCTAAAGTGTAAGTTTTGCCATTGTAGTCCTGAATAACCTTAGCTGATGTAGAATATTCTTTAGCATTAAATATTGTCTGTTCTGGATTGTACACAGAAAATCCGTAATCTAATAAAGCTGTAGAATCTTTATATGTATTGTCATATCCGTTAGCTTTCATTACTACACTTATAAGAGAAGCACCGTCTTTTTCAGCAAAGCTTACTAAAGTATTTCCTGCTTGGTCAGTAAAGCCAGTTTTGCCACCAACTAAATATGGATAATAATATTCAGATGACGGTTTAATCATTTTATCCTTATTGTTAAGGTATCTAGCAACATTTAGATTAGTTGCAGGAATTTGATGAGATACTGTGCCCCAAATTTGGTTAAAGTCCTCATTTGTAATAGCTTTTTTAGCTATAAGTGCCATATCATAAGCTGTTGTGTAATGGTTGTCATCGTGGAAACCGTGAGGATTTGCAAAATGACTTTCCTTACAGCCAATAGATTGAGCAACTTCGTTCATTTTTTGAACAAAGGCATCTTTTGAGCCAGATATATGTTCAGCTATTGCCATACAAGCCTCATTAGCAGACTCAAGCATAACGCCATACAAACTGTCTTTAAAGTTTATTTGTTCGCCAGGCACAAGTCCAATGTTACTGCCACCAACACCCATACCATCTATGGCACTTTGTGAAACTGTAATTGTGTCATCAAAGTTTCCCTGACTACAAGCAATGTAGGCAGTAAGGATTTTGGTAATACTTGCAGGGTAGTGTTTTTCGTGAGCATTTTTCTCATATATTACTGTTCCTGTTTTAGCATCAATTAATATAGCTGCTCTAGAGTTTAATTCTAAAGTTTTGCCTTCTTCTGCATAATTTTTTATGTCAGAAGGAGCATCTGTTGTTGTTTCTGTAGATGATTCAACATTACTTGAAACACCAGATTCTGTTTCTGCAAAAATTTCTATACAATTATTAGAAAAAAACATTGTAAATAGTAATAAAAATGTGATAAAATGGTAAAGAGTTGTTTTATTAAGCATAATAGTTCTCCTTGGTTTAAAATCAAACTATTACATTATAATATAAAATAGTTTTTCAATCAAGGGAAAAATGATTAAAATTTATAAAATAATGCTTTTAAGGTATTTGCTTATGAAAAAATTTTATTATTTAATATGTTTATTACTTTTATTGTTAATGGGCATATTATTTTTTAATTGTTATTCTAATAGTATTTTGTTAAATAGTAATTTAAGAGAAATTGAAGCTGTTAAGACTGTTAATAAAGTTGAAAATCAAAAACTTGCATTAATAAATATAAATACAGCAGGTGTTGATGAGCTAACTAAACTTACTGGAATAGGCAATAAAAAAGCATTAGAAATAATTGAATATAGAAATAAAAATGGCAAATTTACTAATATTGAAGATATAAAGAAAGTAAAAGGTATTGGTGAAAAGTCATTTAATAAAATTAAGGATAGAATAGCATTGGAGGATTAGCTATGGCACATAGAATATTGGTTGTTGATGATGAGAAGTTAATTGTTAAGGGTATCAAGTTTAGCCTTGAGCAAGAGGGTATGGAAGTTGATGCAGCTTATGATGGTGAAGAAGCATTTAAACTTGCTCAAACACAAAACTATTCACTTATACTTCTTGATGTAATGCTTCCTAAAATTGATGGTCTTGAAGTATGCCAAATGATAAGAGAGTTTTCAAATGTTCCTATTATAATGGTAACTGCGAAGGGCGAAGATATGGATAAAATTATGGGACTTGAATATGGTGCAGACGACTATATTACTAAGCCATTTAATATTCTTGAGCTTAAAGCTAGAATAAAGGCTATATTAAGAAGAAGCGTTCGTTCAGTTGTTAAGGAAGAACCTAAATCAAATGTAATAAAGGCTAAGGATTTAGAAATTGACCTTGAAAGCAGAAGATGCTTTATTGCTGGCAAAGAAAAAAATCTTACAGCAAAAGAGTTTGACTTGCTTGAACTTTTTGTTAAAAATCCAGGCAAGGTATATAGTAGAGATAGCCTTTTAAATACATTGTGGGGATATGGCTATCCTGGTGATGCTCGTTCTGTTGATGTTCACGTAAGAAGATTAAGAGAAAAGATTGAGGCTAATCCAAGTGACCCTCAGTATATCCATACAAAGTGGGGAGTTGGTTACTATTTCCAGTAAGATTTTAAATTGGTTAAAAGGCATTGATTTAAGAAGTGTTAAATTTCAAATGCTTATTACATACCTTATTATAGGTATAGTTCCGTTACTTTTTTTCTCTTTTAACACAACAAAGGCTTTGCAGGAATATTTTGAAGATAATAATGAAAAGGAAGTCCTTTATCAGGCAAACAAAATTGCTGGTAATATTCAAAAAGCTGATTATCTTAATGACAAGTCAAAACAAGAGCAGTTTTGGCAAGATTTAGACGATAGAAGTATTGAAGAAAACTGTCGTATTATTGTTGTTGATAAAAATGGATATGCTGTAGCTGACACAAATGGCATAGTAACTGGCAGAATGTTTATTGTGCCAGAAATTGTAGTGGCGTTAGCTGGTAGAGATGAAGCTAACTTGAGAAAAGATGAGGAAGCAATATATGCTTCTGCTTATATTGAGGATTTTAATTCCAACAAAATAGGTGCAGTTTTGGTTGTTTCTTCTTTTTCAGAAGCCTCTGCACTTATTGGAGAAATATCTCAAAAGTGGATTATTGTTACTTTCTTTATTATTATTATAGTTATTGCTCTTGTTATTTTTATGTCTCAAATTATATTTGGACCATTAAAAAATGTTCTTGCTACAATTAAGAAAATTTCAGCAGGACAGCTTCATCAGAGAATTGAATTAAAGGGTAAAAATGAATTTACTGAACTTGGTGAGGCAGTAAACACAATGACTAAGCGACTTGAGGAAGTTGACCAATCAAGACAGGAATTTGTTTCTAATGTATCTCACGAGCTTAAAACTCCTTTAAGCTCTATTAAAGTTTTAAGTGAATCCCTTTTACTTCAAGAAAATGTGCCTGCTGAAATGTACAAGGAATTTTTGCAGGATATAAGTTCAGAAATTGATAGAATGACTGATATTGTTAATGACCTTTTAGCTTTAGTTAGAAATGACCCTAATGAGTCTAAGTTAAATATTACAGATATTGATGCTAACAAAATGCTTAGAGATATTGTTAAAAGATTGTCACCTCTTGCAACAGATAAGGAAATTGACCTTTCATTTCAGGCTACAAAAGATGTTGTCTTGAAAGGTGATGAGGTTAAACTTAGCCTTGCTATATCTAATCTTGTAGATAATGGTATTAAATACACACCTCAAGGCGGAACAGTTAAGGTTTCTCTTGATGCTGATAATAAGGATTGCTTTATTACTGTTCAGGATTCAGGTATAGGTATATCAGAGGAAGAACAAAGCAAGGTATTTGAGAGATTTTATAGAGTTGATAAAACTCGTGACAGAGAAACTGGAGGAACAGGTCTTGGGCTTGCAATTACACATTCTGTCATTATGCTCCATAATGGCTCTGTTAAAATTATAAGTGGTGAAAATGAAGGTGCTACTTTTATTGTTAGATTGCCACTAGAAGGAAAAGAGGGATAATTTATGGAGAAAAGAAAAAAGTTTTTTAAATATTTTAAGTATTTTGTCCTTGTGGCTATAGCTATTAGTATTGTTTGGGGTATATTTGTTTATACTAAAAATATTAAAATGGCAGAGGGAACAGACTCTTTTAATATGTATTATATTAATCTTAATACTAATACATTGGAAATAGAACAAAGAGCCATAAATTCAGTAAGTGACCAAAAGTTAATGTTTAATACAGTTGTGGAAGAATATTTTGCTGGCTCAAAGAATACTAATTTAAGTCTTGTTTTGCCTAAGGAATTTAAGGTTAAAAATAAGAGCTATAAAGATAGAACCGCTTATATTGATTTAATGAGTGATTATAATGAAATACCATCTTACTTAAAGATATTGTCAATGGGTTCGCTTGTTTATACCCTTACTGACCTTGACTTTATAGATAATGTCTGTGTTAGCGTTGATGGTAAAGCTATTATGGACGCTAATAATGAAAAACAAGCTGTGCTTAATCGTGAAAATGTTATGAATAATCCAACTGTAAGTCCAGAAAAAACTAATTGGCAGGTTATATATCTTTATTTTGCTGACCAAAGTGGTGAAAAACTTGTTTGTCAACAAAGAGGTATGGAAGTTAAGCAAAGTTTATCTTTAGAGTATCAAATAGTGGAACAGCTTATTGATGGACCTGACAATAGTCAAGGTGACCATTTGCAACAGACTGTGCCAAGTGATACAAAAATAAGAGATATAAAAACTGAAGAAGGAATATGTTATGTAAATCTTTCTCGTGATTTTATTAAGAAAAATGGCGGCATAAGTGAGCCTATAGTCATTTATTCAATTGTTAATTCACTTACAGAATTTGACAATGTTAATAGGGTACAATTCCTTATTGAAGGTGAAAAGATAAATGAATATAGTGGTGATTTAGATTTTAGCAAACCATTTGCTAGAAATACATCATTAATAAAAAAGAAATAAAAAGAAATACAAAAAAACACTCTTGATAAAAATAGTATCAAGAGTGTTTTTTAGTAATTTATTACTGAGTTATTTTAATGCCTCTATGTTCAACTGGAGTTGAGAACACAATTTGAGTGCTTGTTTTACCAAACTGCTGAAGTTTGCCAATAAATACATCAAGGTCAACGGTGCTAGGAAAAGCAACTTTTAAAAGCATACTATAGTCGCCTGTGACACAATTACACTCAAGTACATTAGGTACTTCACTTATCCAAGGATAAAAATCTTGTTTTTGAATAGGCTCCATTTCAAGATTAATGAAAGCTGTAATGTGGTAGCCAAGTTGTTCCTTATCAATTGTGGCAGTATAACCTTTGATTATTCCTTGTTTTTCAAGATGTTCTATTCTAGTAGACACAGCAGGAGAAGATAAAAATACCTTTTCTGCTATAGTTTTTAATGGTGTTCTGGCATTATGCTGTAGCATATCAATTATTTGCTTATCTATACTATCCATATATTTTCTCCTTATATATTAATTATAATTGTAAACGATTAAAAAAATAAAGATTTAATATATTTTAACACATAAATTTAATAATGTCTACCTTAAAAATTAAATTTCTTTTGCGGTTCATAGAAAATTTAACAAAATTTGTGATAATAAATTGTTTATTTTAAAAGGTCAAAAAAATATTTTAGTACAAAAATAATATTTAAAATTAATGTATAATATGTGTTTAAGCTATGTATAAAATAAGTTTTTTGTTGAATAATTTAATATAGTGTGTTAAAATGTACTAGATTTACAATTATTGCTAAGAGGTACTATAATGAGCAGACTTGAAGATATTAAAAATTTAGTTGATAATATGCTAATAGGTATTGAAAATGTTGCAGATAGGCGTAATGGATATGTTCATTTATATGGTGTGGCTGATTTTGCTAGTACAATTGCTTTAAAAAGAGGTCACGGCAAGGAATATGCTGAGCTTGCTTATATGGCAGGACTTTTACACGATTATGAAAAGTATAGAACTGGCATAGGTAAGGACCACGCAAGAAAAAGTGCAAAAGCTGTTAAAGAATTGTTGAAAAGTTGCAAATCCTTATCTGAAATAGAAATTGAAACTATATATGAGGCTATTTATTACCACAGTAACAAGGAGCAAGTTAATACAGAATTTGATGAAATATTGAAAGATGCTGATGTTATGGAGCATTGGCTTAAAGAACCTACAGCACAAATTCATAAAGATTTGGATAGGGTTAAAAAACTTTGTAGTGAATTTAATTTTAATAATGTTGAATTTTAAGGTGAGTATATGTTTGATGGAATTATATTTGATTTAGATGGAACATTGTGGGACGCAACTGAGGTTATATGCAAAACTTGGAATATAATATTAAAGTCTTATAGTGGTGTTAGAAATGAGCCAATTACAGTTAGTGAGCTTGAGGGTTGTATGGGACTTCAACTTGATGAAATTGGTAAAAGGCTTTTTAAAAATGTAAATGCAAAATTAAGAAAAGAATTAATGGATAAGTGTTGTGACCTTGAATGTGTATATCTTGCTAAAGATGGCGGAAATTTATACCCAAATGTTGAAAAAACATTAAAAACTTTAAGTGAAAAGTATAAACTTTTCATTGTTAGTAATTGTCAGTGTGGATATATTGAAAGTTTTTATGAAGGTCATAATTTAGAAAAGTATTTTACTGATAAACTTAGTGCTGGTGAAACTGGTTTATCAAAAGGTGAAAATAATAAAATAATTATTGAAAGAAATAACCTTAAAAATCCTATATATGTTGGTGATACTCAAGGTGACAAACAGTCTGCCGTTGATGCTGGTATTCCTTTTGTTTATGCTGAATACGGCTTTGGTAGTGTTAATGGGTATGATTATAAAATTGAAAAGTTTGAAGATTTAGTTAAATTGTTTTAATAATAGCGTATTTATAATTTAATTAATAAAAAAAGCCTGTCTATTACGGACAGGCTAAATTTATATATATAAGTAATTTTTAAATTACTTAGGCTGCTTACCGATGTAAGCAAGGATACCACCATCAACATATAAGATGTGACCGTTAACTGCATTAGAAGCTTCAGAAGCAAGGAATACAGCAGGACCAGCTAATTCTTCTGGCTTTAACCATCTAGCAGCTGGAGTCTTAGCGATGATGAACTGGTCAAATGGATGTCTTGAACCATCAGGCTGGATTTCTCTTAAAGGAGCAGTCTGAGGAGTCTCGATGTAACCAGGTCCAATACCGTTACACTGAATATTGAATTCACCATATTCAGAACAGATATTTCTAGTAAGCATCTTAAGACCACCCTTAGCAGCAGCATAAGCAGAAACTGTTTCTCTACCTAATTCAGACATCATAGAACAGATGTTGATAATCTTACCGTGACCCTTCTTAATCATTGAAGGAATAACTGCCTTAGAAACGATGAATGGTGCATTTAAGTCAACATCAATAACCTGACGGAACTCAGCAGCAGTCATTTCGCACATAGGAATTCTCTTGATGATACCAGCGTTGTTTACAAGAATATCAATAACGCCAACTTCCTTCTCGATAGTAGCTACCATATTGTTTACCTGCTCTTCGTTAGTAACATCGCAAACATAACCGTGTGCGTCAATACCAGCTTCCTTGTAAGCAGCTAAACCCTTGTCTACTAATTCCTGCTTAATATCGTTAAATACGATAGTAGCACCAGCCTTTGCCATACCAGAAGCAATAGCAAAACCGATACCATAAGATGCACCAGTAACGAGGGCAATCTTACCGTTTAATGAAAAATCAATGCTCATTTTTTATACCTCCAAATATTATTAAGCACATTGCTTACTTTCAATTATAATACAAGTTTAATGATTTGTCAAAACTTTATTGTAATATTATAGAAAAATTGCAGTAAAAAGGTAATTATATGTTAAAATTTGTATTTATTATATTTTCCTTTGCATTAATTTTAAGTATATGTTATAATATCAAATGCTACTGTGGATAATTTTGTTTTATGGAGGAAATAAAGTTGGAGAGAAACAACAATGTTTCTGCTGAAGAACTTAAAAGACAGCAGGAATTTATGGGAAAAATAAAGGAAATAGTTAAGCAAAAGTCAGAAGAAATTGGCAGACCTTTACGCTGTTGTATTCAGACTTTTGGTTGTCAGATGAATGCTCACGATTCTGAAAAGCTTTTGGGTATGCTTGAAGAAATGGGTTATGAGGAAACTCACGAGGAAAAAGAGGCTGACTTTATTATTTACAATACTTGTTGTGTTAGAGAAAATGCTGAAAATAAGGTTTATGGTAACTTAGGTTACTTAAAGCATCAGAAAAAAGAAAATCCTAATATGAAGATTGCTCTATGTGGTTGTATGATGCAGCAAGATGTTGTTTTGCAGACTATTAGACAAAAATATAAGCACGTTGATATTGTTTTTGGTACTTTTAATTTGTATAAACTTGCAGAGCTTATGTATACAAATATTGAAACTAATTCACCTGTTTTTGATATTTGGAAAGAGCACGGTGAAATTGTTGAAGATTTACCAACTATTAGACATTTTAAGTATAAAGCTAGTGTAAATATTATGTTTGGTTGTAACAATTTCTGTTCATACTGTATAGTTCCTTATGTTAGAGGTAGAGAAAGAAGTCGTTGCTCATTTGAAATTATAAATGAAATTAAGGCACTTGCTAATGATGGAGTTAAGGAAATTACTCTCCTTGGTCAAAATGTAAATAGTTATGGCAAGGGTCTTGAAGAAAATATTACTTTTGCTGACCTTTTGAGAAAGGTTAATGAAATTGATGGCATTGAAAGAATTAGATTTATGACTTCACACCCTAAGGATTTAAGTGATGACCTTATTTATGCTATGAGAGATTGTGACAAGGTATGTAATCATATTCATTTACCTTTCCAGGCTGGTAACAATGAAATCCTTAGAAGAATGAATAGAAAATATACAAAGGAACATTATCTTAACCTTGTTGAAAAAATAAGAAAAGAAATTCCTGATATTGCTCTTACTACTGATATTATTGTTGGTTTCCCAGGTGAAACAGCAGAAGATGTTGATGATACTATTGATGTAATTAAGAAGGCTAAGTTTAATGGTGCATTTACATTTATTTATTCAAAGAGAACTGGTACACCTGCTGCAACTATGGATAATCAGGTTGAGGAAAAAGATGCTAAATCAAACTTTAATAGAGTTCTTGATGCTTTAAATCCTATTATTTATGACTTAAACTGTGCTAAGGTTGGTAATACATACAAGGTAATGGCAGATGATGTAAGTGCTAATGACCCTAGTTATATTACTGGTAGATTAGAGGATAATTCTCTTGTACATTTTAAGGGCGACAAGTCAATGATTGGTCAAATATTTGATGTTAAGATTATTGATTGTAAGACTTTCTATTTAATTGGTGAAAAGGCTTAAACATTTAATAGAGGAGGTATTTTATGTTTATTGTTGATAGAATAGAAGAAGGGTTAGCTGTTATTTATGACGATGAGGGCAAACATTTTAATGTTGATGTAAATAAAATAAATGGTGCTGTTTCTGATGGTGCTGTTGTTTTTTGTGATAATGGTGTTTGGTCTGTTGATGAAGCAGAAACAAAAAAAAGAATGGATAGGGCTAGAGCTAGATTAAATAGGCTTTTTAATTAAAAATTATCCCCCTTAGTCAGTTAAATTGACTAAGGGGATTTTAAATGCAATCTTAAAAATTAGATATTTTCTTTTCAAGTAAAACAAGATTTACATTTGGTATTCCGTTAAAATTACAATATACAATACCGATTTCTTCATATCCCAATTTATTGTAAAAAGAACGAGCAACTGTATTTTTCTTGTTTGTATCTATACGAAGTAATGAACAACCTTGTTCCAATGCGTACTCCTCATAACATTTAACAAATTTTTTGCCTATGCCACTTTTTCCATATTCAGGTGAAACAACTAAAGTGTGCAAAACCATAATTTTATTATTGTCTGCTGTGTATTTCCAGTTGCCTTTTGTATATGCTTCTGGCTGTATATGGTTTATAATTCCAGAGGCAAGTATTTTGCCATTTTCTTCATAAACAAATAAGTCATTTCTGTTTAATGCTGAAATAGCTGTATCCTTAATAGGATAAACATTTGGTAACCAGCCAATGTGAGTGATTTGTTTTTCTTCTTGCTCAAGTATTTTTTTGTATATTTCAGCAATAGAGTTAATATCATCTGAATTTGCTTTTCTAAACATAAATAATTCCTCTTTATTATAAAATATTTATTTGATATATAAATATAAAAAATTCTTCCCCAATTTAAGGGAAGAATTTTAAATGAATTTTAGTTTTCAGTTTCTTTAACTTCAATATTTGTATCAACTTTAGAATCTGTGCTATCATCGCTCAAAAGTGATTGAAGTAAGTTGTTATAAATAGTGCTTACATTTTGTTTCCAATTCTTTTTAACTTGTTTAGCCATATCTTTTGTAACTACAGTAAGATTAAGCTCCATAAGAGTTACATCGTCCTCAATAAAGCTACATTTAACAATATATTCGTTTTCATCATATTGAAAATAATTGGCTGATACAGCATATTCCTTTTTAATTACACCCTTATTTTTACGAACATAGGATATAATACTTTTTCTTTTTGATTCAGGTATAAGCTTAGAAAAAGTGTTTACTGTTTTTTCTCCGTCATCAGTCAAACTGTAGTATGTAACATTATCGTCTTTGTTTGTTTCTATTATACCATTTTGCTCCATTTCTGTTATATAAGTTTGGAATTCAAAATAGTCCATATAATCATTAACTGCAAAATTGTATAAATGTTCCCAAGATAGGGGCATATCCATCTGATACATCAAATATAGAATTATTAACCTGTTTTCTGCGACCAATCGGTTAGACTTGTACATAACATTAATACCTTCTTAAAAGTGAAATATTAATTATTATACCTCATTTTGTCGAATATGTAAATCTAATTATTTATAAAAAATTATATAAATATTTTGTGTAAATATAACAAATTTTTATAAGTTAGTATAAAAATCAACATTTTTAGACTAAAATCCAATAAAACTGCCTATTAAATAAACTAAAAATGCAACTAACCAAGCTATAGCACATTGACAAATTACCACAATAAAAGCACCTTTTCTGCCCATTTCTCTTTTTACAGCACCAATAGCTGCTACACAAGGTGTATACAAAAGGGTGAAAATAAGAAAAACAAAAGCTGAAAATGTGTTAAACATTTCTTTTAATGACTCAACATTTCCACCTAAAAGTACAGTAAGTGTACTAACTACACTTTCTTTGGCTGTGAAACCAGTAATAAGGGCTGTTGAAATTCTCCAATCATCAAATCCTAATGGCTTAAAAATAGGAGCAATAAAGTTACCTAACATTGCCAATAAACTATCTGATGAATTTGTAACAACATTTAATCTACTGTCAAAAGACTGTAAAAACCATATTACAATTGCTGCAATAAAAATTATTGTAAAGGCTTTTGTTATAAAATCCTTTGCTTTTTCCCACATAAGTCTAAATACATTTTTGTAACTTGGTAATCTGTAATTAGGCAATTCCATAACAAAAGGTACAGGGTTGCCTTTAAATGCTGAACCTTTAAGTATAAGTGCAAATACAATTCCAGTTACAATACCTATCAAATACATTGAAATCATTATTACAACTTTATATTTTGGAAAAAAGGCAGCAGTGAAAAAAGCATAAATTGGCAATTTTGCAGAACAGCTCATAAAAGGAGTAAGCAAAATAGTCATTTTTCTATCTCTTTCTGATGGTAATGTTCTTGTTGCCATTATAGCAGGAACAGAACAACCAAAGCCTATAAGCATTGGCACAAAACTTCTGCCAGAAAGACCTATTTTTCTTAGCATACTATCCATAACAAAGGCAACTCTTGCCATATAACCACTATCTTCAAGTATAGATAAAAAGAAAAATAACACAACAATAACAGGCAAAAAGCTAAGGACACTACCTACACCGGCAAAGATACCGTCAATAATAAGTGAATGAACTACATCGTTTATTTCATATAATGTTAATGCCTTGTCGCATAAATTAGTGATATAATTAATAGCTATTTCCATAAGATTGGATAAAGAGCCACCTAATGGACCAAATGTTGCCCAAAATACAAATCCTAATATTCCAACAAAGGCAGGAATAGCAGTATATTTTCCAGTAAGTATTTTATCTGCCTTTACACTTCTTTTATGTTCAATACTTTCACTTGGCTTAACGACTGTTTCGTCACAAAGTTTTTCTATAAAGCTAAAACGCATATCTGCAAGGGCAGCCATTCTGTCTTTGCCACTTTCTTCTTCCATTTGAACAATCATATGTTCAAGAGTTTCTATTTCATTTTCGTCAAGGTGAAGGGCATTTAAAATAAGTTTGTCGCCTTCAACAAGTTTTGTTGCAGCAAACCTTAAAGGAATACCATATTTTTTAGAATGGTCTTCGATTAAGTGAGCTACGGCGTGTATACATCTGTGTATAGGACCGTCCTCATTGCTTGCGTTGCAAAAATCAAGTCGTCCAGGTTTTTCGTTATATCTTGCTACATGAATTGCGTGTTCAACGAGTTCATCAATACCCTCGTTTTTAGATGCTGATATTGGTATAACTGGTATGCCTAAAGTTGCTTCCATAGCATTAATATCAATTGTGCCACCGTTAATTCTAACTTCGTCCATCATATTTAAAGCAAGTACCATAGGAATATTAAGCTCTATTAACTGCATTGTCAAATACAGATTTCTTTCTATATTTGTTGCGTCTAATATATTAATAATGCCATTAGGTTTTTCTTTAAGTATAAATTCTCTAGTTACAATTTCTTCACTTGTATAAGGTGAAAGAGAGTATATACCAGGTAAATCTGTAACTGTTGCTTCTGAATGATTTCTTATAGCTCCGTCTTTTCTATCTACAGTAACGCCAGGAAAGTTGCCAACGTGTTGGTTTGAACCTGTCAACTGATTAAATAGAGTTGTTTTACCACAATTTTGGTTGCCAGCAAGAGCAAATGTTATTGGATAGCCTTCTGGTATTTCTGTTCCACTCTTTTTAGGTTTGTAGCTTTTATCTTCGCCTACACCTGGGTGTTTTACTATAGTTGCTGGTCGTTGCTGTTTTTTGTAGCTGTGCATATCGTGTATGTTCTTTAAAGTAATCATAGCTGCGTCAGCTTTTCTTATTGTAAGCTCGTACCCTCTTACTCTAAGTTCTATAGGGTCGCCCATTGGTGCAGTTTTAACAAGTGTAACCTCTGTATTTGGAGTAAGCCCCATATCTAAAATATGTTGACGCAAAGCTGGTTCATCACAATTAACTGCCTCAATTACAGCATCTTTTCCTAGTTGTAATTTATCCAGTGTCATCATATTTTAAGTTTTTCCTCCCACTCTTTTACCTTAAAACCTGTTAGTACAAAGTCATCACCAACTAGAATAGGTCTTTTAACAAGCATACCATCACTTGCAAGTATATCAAGAGCTTCATCTTGGCTCATAGTAGGAAGTTTGTCCTTAAGCTGTAACTCTCTGTATTTTAAACCACTGGTATTAAAAAATTTTTTTAGTGGCATACCACTTTTTGCAAGCCATAACTTCAATTCATCTTTTTTTGGATTGTTTTCAATAATGTGTCTGTCTTCAAATGAAAAACCATTGTCAATAAGCCATTTCTTCGCCTTTTGACAAGTTGAGCATTTAGGATATTCAACAAATAACATAACAATTTCCCCTTTACATACAATTTTTTTCTAGTTTAGATTATAACATATTACAAACATCATTTAAACTCTATTTTAGATTTTTCTTTTTTATCTCTAATTTTATTTTAATTAAATACTACTTTTTATTTAATGTTTAATTGGTAATATTTACATTGTAGCAAGGCTACAGAATAATTTTAAGGAGTGATTAATATGAAAAGAAAATTAGTAAGTTTAGCAGCGTTAAGTTTAGTAGCAGTAATGACAGCTTGTAGTGCAGTAAGTGCTGATACAGCAACAACAACTACAACAAATCAGGAAAGTCAGGAAAAGCCTGATAAAAATCAAGCTCCACACGGAACAATAGCAAAAGTAACAGCAGTAAATGAAAATGCAATAACATTTGTAACAGCAGAAATGGGAAAGAATGGTGAAAAGCCAGATAATAATGGAGAGCCACCGGCAAAGCCAGAAGGAAGTGGTGAAGGCACAACAAACGGTCAGCCACCAGCAAAGCCAGAGGGAAGTGGTGAAGGCACAACAATGACAGAACCACAAACTAATGCAGAAGGTCAGCCACAAAATGGTGAAAAGCCTGAAATGACATTTGGTACTGAAACAAAGACTTTAACTATAGATACTTCTAAACTTTATGCAGAAGGTGAAAAGGGTGGTGAAAAAGTAGCTGGTTCTGTATCTGATATTAAAGAGGGTACTATTTTAGATATTCAGTATGATGAAGACGGAACAACAGTTAAATCTATAACAATTAGAAAGTAGGAACTATAAAGGCGTAAATTTAAACGGGATAAAATATATAAGTATATAATTAAATAATTAAAATCAAATACATCTATTCTTCATAATGAAGCCTCTTATCAAGTCTTTACTTGAATAAGAGGCTTTTATATGTTAAAATAAAAAATACAGAAATCCTATTGACAAAATTGATTAATTATGCAATAATCATAGTAAATCAATAGGAATTAAGGAGAAAGGAAGATATAATGTCTATTGTAAAAATTGAAAATCTTTACAAGACTTTCCATACCAAAAATGGTGATATAAATGCACTTAAGAATATTAACCTAAGTATTGAACAAGGCGATATTTTTGGTATTATTGGTTTAAGTGGTGCAGGAAAGTCAACCCTTGTAAGGTGTATAAATTATTTAGAAAAGCCTACAGAGGGTAATGTTTATTTTGAAGGTAAGGCTTTAGGCAGTCTTACTAAAAAAGAACTTTTGAAAGCTAGACAGTCTATGGGAATGATTTTTCAGAATTTCAACTTGCTTGAACAGAGAAATTCTCTTAAAAATGTTTGTTATCCCCTTGAGATTGCTGGTGTACCAAAGGCAAAAGCAGAGGAAAGAGCAAGGGAACTTCTTAAAATAGTTGGACTAGCTGATAGAGAAAAGTCATATCCTAGCCAGCTTTCAGGCGGTCAAAAACAAAGAGTAGCTATTGCTAGAGCTTTAGCAACAGAGCCTAAAATACTTCTTTGTGATGAGGCAACATCAGCTCTTGACCCAACAACTACTCAGTCAATTCTTGACCTTTTAAAAGAAATAAACAAAACAATGAATGTTACAGTTATTATTATTACACACGAAATGAGCGTAATTGAAAAAATATGTAACAAGGTTGCAGTAATTGATAAGAGTCAAATTGTAGAGTGTGGAGAAGTAAAAGAAATATTTGCAAATCCTAAGTCAGATATGGCTAAACAGCTTATTATACCTAAGGAAAGTATTGTTAGAACTCTTAAATCTGGAAGCTATTTCAGAATTATATTTGATGGTCACACAACACATAAGCCAATACTTTCAGAACTTGTGCTTGAATGTAATTATCCAATTAATCTTATATATGCAGACTCTCTTGAAATGCTTAAGGATAATGCAGTTGGTGAAATGGTAATTGAAAAAACAAGCAATGAAGAAATTGATAACAAAATAAGAGCTTATTTAGTTAAAAACAATATAAGATATGAGGAGGCTGATAAATAATGTATAATATATGTTTGTTAGCTGCCGAGCTTACAAAGTATTCTGGAGAAATTGGCAAGGGTATTGGTGAAACTCTTTATATGGTTCTTGTTTCAACCATTATTTCTTATGTTATAGGTTTGCCTATAGGTATACTTCTTTGTGTAACTGACAAAGAGGGTATCTGTCCTTGTAAATGGGTTAATTCTATAGTTGGTTTTATTGTTAATTTACTTCGTTCAGTACCATTTATTATTTTGCTTGTTGCTATTATGCCTTTTACAGAATTTGTAGTTGGCAGAAAAATTGGTTCAACAGCAACTATCGTACCTCTTGTAGTTTCAGCTTTCCCATTTGTAGCCAGAATGGTAGAATCTTCTATTAAGGAAGTTGATGCAGGTAAAATTGAGGCAGCTGAATCAATGGGTACACCTACATTTAAAATAATAACTAAGGTTCTTGTGCCAGAGGCTAAACCATCACTTCTTGTAGGCAGTGCTATTGCAGTAACTACAATACTTGGATATTCAGCTATGGCAGGTTTTGTTGGTGGTGGTGGCTTAGGTGCTATTGCTATTAACTATGGTTATTATAGATATAATACAGGTGTAATGCTTGTTACAGTTATATTCCTTGTTATTATAGTTCAACTTTTCCAAGAAATTGGACTTAGGGCAACAAGGATAACTGATAAAAGAATTAAATAATGCAGAATATCTGCAAATAAATAAAGAAAAGAGGAAATTCAAAATGAAAAAACTTTTAACAATTTTAGGTACAGCTTTACTTTCAACAGCTTTATTAGCTGGCTGTGGTTCAACAGCTTCAACTGATAGCAGTGCATCAGCTAATGGTGATACTATTACAGTTGCAGCAAGTCCATCTCCACACGCAGAAATTCTTGAAGTAGCAAAGGAAGTTCTTGCTGAACAGGGTATCAACCTTGATATTAAGGTATTTAATGATTATGTAATACCAAATACAGCAACAGAGAGTGGTGAAGTTGATGCAAATTATTTCCAGCACACTCCATACTTAAATGATTTTAATGAAGAAAATGGAACTCACCTTGTTTCAGTAGCAGCTATTCATTATGAGCCATTTGGTATTTATGCTGGCAAGACAGCTAGTTTAGATGCTCTTGCTGACGGTGCTAAGGTTTCTGTACCAAATGATACAACTAATGAAGCTAGAGCTTTACTTCTTCTTGAGGCTCAGGGTCTTATTAAGCTTAAAGATGGTGCTGGTCTTAAGGCAACTAAGCTTGATATTGTAGAAAATCCTAAGAATCTTGATATTCAGGAAATTGAAGCAGCACAGCTTCCTAGAACTTTATCTGATGTTGATATTGCAGTTATTAATGGTAACTATGCTATTGATGCTGGTTTAAAGGTATCTGATGCTCTTGCTGTTGAGGCTCAGGATTCAGAGGCAGCTAAGACTTATGCAAATGTTCTTGTAGTTAAAGATGGCAATCAGGATAATGAAAACATTAAGGCTTTAGTTTCTGCTCTTGAAAGTGACAAGGTTAAGGAATTTATTGAGCAGAAGTATGACGGTGCTGTAGTACCTATGTTTTAATTTATAAACAAAATAACTAACAAAAGGTTCTTTATCAAACTTATGTTGATAAAGAACCTTTTTTATTAAAACAATATTATTTATTTAGTATTTTGGTCATAAATGTTATATCTACATATTCACCATTTTTTTTGCCCAATTCTTTAAATGTACACATAGGTACAAAACCACAGCGACTATGGAGAGATAGGCTGGCAACATTAGAATCTGTAACAACTGCAATAAGAGTATGAAACTTTTGTCCGTATTTTTCAAGTTCATTTAATAGTTTTGTTCCTATGCCTCTATGGCCATATCCTTGAGCTACATATACAGAAACTTCGGCTGTACAGTTGTAACCAGTGTATTCTCTAAACTGAGATAATGATGCCCAACCAACAACTGTGCCGTCTAATTCAGCAACAAGTATTGGATAGCCAGCACCAATATGTTTATCAAACCATTCATTAGAATCATCAATAGTCAATGGCTGTTCTTTAAGATTATAATTTGTATTTACAATTGCATAATTTAATATATTGTTTATTGCAGGCACATCATTTCTTTGAGCCTGTCTTACTATAATATTATCCATTTTTATCACCTTGGTCTATTATAAAACATATTTATGTATAAGTCAATAAAAAGTGAAATATGTCAATCAGGTAATAATTTGCATTTTTATTAATATTATTTTTATTGAAAAGATTAGGTATTTTGTGTTAATATTGGTTAATATAGAAGTGTAAGTTTTATTATGGAGGTAAATTTTATGTGTACAGCAGTAACATACAAAACAAAAGATTTTTACTTTGGCAGAACATTAGATTATGAATGTTCTTTTGGTGAAAAAATTGCAATAACACCAAGAAATTACCAGTTTGATTATCGTTTTATGGATAGTGTTCAAAGTCATTATGCTATTATTGGTATGGCACATATTGCAGAAAACTATCCACTTTATTTTGATGCTATTAATGAAAAAGGTCTAGGAATAGCAGGACTTAATTTTGTTGGAAATGCTTTTTATTCCGAACCTATGGATAACAAAATAAATGTTGCTCAATTTGAATTTATACCATATATTTTGGGTCAATGTTCTTCCGTTAATGATGCAAGAGAAAAATTAAATAGTATTAATATAACTAATACTAATTTTAGCTCTGAATTACCTTGTTCTCAGCTTCATTGGATAATAGCTGATGCTAATGAGGCAATTACTGTTGAGTCTATGAAAGATGGTATTCATATTTATGATAATACTGTTGGTGTTTTGACAAATAATCCTCCTTTTGAACAACAGATGTTCCAATTAAATAATTACATTGGACTTTCACCAAAACAACCTAAAAATTTATTTGCACCAAATTTAGAATTAAATACCTATAGTAGAGGTATGGGAGCAATAGGTTTGCCAGGTGATTTGTCATCGGCTTCACGATTTGCTAGAGTTGCTTTTACTAAAATTAATTCAATTTCTGGTGAAAGTGAAAATGAAAGTGTAAGTCAATTTTTTCATATATTAGGCTCTGTAAATCAGCAAAAAGGTTGTTGTGAAGTTAGAGAGGGAGAGTATGAATTTACACAGTATACATCTTGCTGTAATGGAACAAAGGGAATTTATTACTACACAACATATAATAATCATCAAATAAATGCTGTTGATATGAATAAGGTAGATTTGAATGGTGATAAGTTAATTAGTTATGATTTAATTAGAAATCAAAATATAAATTTTCAAAATTAATTATTTTAGACAAAAAAATATACACCCAATGGGAATCGAACCCATAACTAGCCCTTAGGAGGGGCTTGTTATATCCGTTTAACTATGGGTGCATAACTATTATAATTATACAGTTGTGTTGTAGAATTGTCAAGGATTTATTGAGTTGTGTGTAAAAATTAAAAATTGCAAGTTTAATTGTCGCATTTTTTAAAATTTAAGTGATTTTTTATATCCTTAGATTTTTGAACTAAAAGATTTTAATCACTGTCTATGACGGCTTTATTGAGGTATAATAGACAAGTAATACAAAAAATAAAAAAGTAAGGTTCAACTTTTTATGATATAATTGAATTACCACAAACAATTAAAGAAAAGTAGAACCTTACAATGCTATGTTACCACAGATTAAGTCTGTTCGTCAACGAATGATTAAATATTTATTTGTTAAAGTGTAACCAATCATTGACACTTTAACAATAATAGATGTAATTAATTAAAATTTATCTTGACATTTATATGTATTTATATTAAAATATTTAATGTTACAGGTAACTTGCCGCTGTGGCGGAATTGGCAGACGCACTTGACTCAAAATCAAGCGGGGCAACTCGTACCGGTTCGAGTCCGGTCAGCGGCAGTATATATTAGGGTGTGAATACTAGCATAGTGTTTGCACTCTTTTTTATTGCAAAAAATACCCCTTATCAATAAATGACAAGGGGAAAAATTAACAAATTTTAGTACCATTAGCCTTAGCTCTAAATTTAAGTCCAAGAACTTCTGATGCTCTTTTACACATAATCATTCTACCTAAAAATATTTCAAAATAGTCCATAACTGTGCAAATATTGTAGTCAAGAGTAAGGTCTAGCTGTATAGTGTTTTTATGAGTATTTATTGTTAAATTTGAACCGGTTACAGCATAATTTACTCTATCGTGAATATCAAAGTCAGATTTCTTTTTTGTACAAACTCTGTTTCTTCTTACATCGGTTTTGTCTGCCAATATTAAAGCAGCAGATATTGGGTCTATTGCAGTGCCTGTTTTTTCATCGTGCTGACCTATGGCAGAACATATTACGGACACATCTTTGTAGTGCATACCCATATTTGTTAATATTTGAAAAGCCATTATTGCACCATTGTGTGCGTGGTCATTTCTATTTACTGTGTTTCCAATATCGTGCATATATCCAGCAATCTTAACAAGTTCTATTTCTCTTTTAGAATAGTTTAGCTTTCTTAATATGCTACCAGCAGTTTCAGCAACTAAAGCTGCGTGAGCTCTTGAATGTTCTGTGTAGCCCATTGCACCTGTTACAAAATTTGCTCTATCAATGTAGTGATTAATCATTTCGTTTTTCTTAATTTCATTAAAGGTTATTTCTTTAGCCATTATTTTATTCCTTTCTTGTCTTTGTATTAAGATATTATATGACAAAATTGTAAAAATATCTCTCATAGTAATGTTAATAATGGGTAAAGAAAAAAGGCTGTCATTGACAGCCTTAATATTTATACTATTTGTGTACAATAATAGAAACAGGATTGTTTAATGGTGGTAAACTCATTGTTTCAGCGTCACCATACTCAACTGTAAGTTTTGTGCCAACAGTAATTGAATTAATATCAACATCATTACCGTTTTCATCAGTTACCTTAACAGAATCACCCTTACTTAATCTTACATCACCTTTTATTTCATCGTTAAATAAGATTTCATCGGCAGAAACTTCTGTTACTGTACCAAAACCAACGGCACTTTCCTTATCTTCTGTAACAATATTTACTGTACCGTTTTCATTTGTTATTGTGTATTCAAACAAATCTGTGAAAACATCAGCAGGTACATAAGTTGTTGAATCAACTACAATAGGAGCACCACTTAATTCCATAGGTGCAGTTTTTGCAAAAGTATAACCATTTACGCCAATTTTAAATGTTATGTATAAAGGACCTCCGTTTGTAACAATAACTGTCTTTGTATCAGCCTTCCATTCAACATTTAAACCTAAAGCGTCAGCAATTGGTCTAACAGCAATATAAGTTGCCCCATTTTCTACAATAGCCTGTGCGTTTTCTACAGCCTGTCCATTAATAGTAACTGCTGTGCCAGCAAATGCAGATACTGCCATAGATACTGTAAGTGCTAAAGTTGCTAATAATTTCTTTTTCATATAATACAACTCCTTTCAACATAAATTATAATATATAAAAATATAAAAAGCAATTACATAAATATTAAGATTGTTTTATAAAAATTGCAATTTATGTAAATTATAGTGTAGAGGTGATATTATTGTTAAAAAGATTTATTTTTATTTTTTGCTTAATTTTAACAGTCAATTGCTATGGTGAAAATACAAAACCTCAGGTTAATGCTTTATCAGCTGTTTTAATTGATGGAGATACTGGCAGAATTTTATGGGGAAAAAATGAAAATGAGCCAATGGCAATGGCTAGCACAACAAAAATAATGACAGCTATTGTTACTATTGAAAATGCTGATATATCTAAAAAAATTACTGTATCTAAAAATGCCACTCTTGCACCTCCAGTGAAGATGCACCTTCAAGTGGGTGAAGAACTTACTATTGAACAGCTTTTGTATGCACTTTTAATGCAAAGTTCAAATGATGCAGCAGTAGCTATTGCTGAAGGAGTAGGGGGAAGTGTTGAAAACTTTTGTAAAATGATGAATAATAAAGCAAAGGAATTAGGCTGTACAGATACAGAATTTGTCACTCCTAATGGACTTGATAAAGGAAATCATCATTCAACAGCTTATGATATGGCTTTAATAGGTGCTTATGCCATAAAAAATAGCGAATTTATAAGAATAAGCAATACTAAAAATATTTCCTTTTCTTCTAACAAAAAAAGTTATTCTATAGTTAATAAAAATCAACTTTTAAATTCTTACAATGGAGCAATAGGTATAAAAACTGGCTTTACAGGTAAGGCAGGACATTGTTTTGTTGGTGCAGCTAAAAGGGGCGACATAACTCTTGTATCTGTTGTTTTGGCTAGTGGTTGGGGAACGGCTGGTAAAGCTAGAAAATGGAGTGATACTGTTAAAATATTAAATTATGGCTTTGATAATTACAAAAAATATAGTATAATAGGAGATAATGTTGATATATATGTTGACAAGGCTAAGGTTAATAAAACAACACTTAAGTATAAAAATAGTGTAGAACTTCTTTTAAATGAAAATGAGAAAAATTCAGTAACATTTAAAAATAAAGTTCCATCTATAATAGAAGCACCAATTTATAAAGATAGTAAAATTGGTGTAGGTGAAGTTTACATTGATAATTATAAGGTGGCAGATATTGATATAGTTGCTAGTGAAAATGTAAGTAGACATAGTCTTGGAAACAGTTTTAATAAAATAATTAAGGATTGGATACAATTAATATGCTAATAAGATTACAAAAATATCTTGCAGAGGCACAAGTTGCCTCAAGACGCAAGTCAGAAGAAATTATACTAGCTGGTAGAGTTAGTGTAAATGATAAAATTGTTACAGAACTTGGGACAAAAGTCGAAAGCGAAGTCGATATAGTGAAGGTAGATGGGAAAATTGTCGAAATTTGCGAGAAAATGTTGTATATTTTGTTAAATAAACCAGAAGGTTGTGTAACAACAGTTAAGGACCAGTTTGACAGAAAAAGTGTTCTTGATTATGTATCTAATGTTAAAGAAAGAATTTATCCTGTAGGTAGACTTGATTATGACACATCAGGTCTGCTTATACTTACTAATGATGGTGAGCTTACATATAAATTGACTCACCCTAAGCATAATGTTGATAAAACTTATGTTGCTGATGTAGATAGAGAGCCTAGTGCAGAAGATATGAAACGATTTGAAAGTGGCATTATAATTGACGGCAGAAAAACTGCTCCAGCTAAAATAAAAATAATAAAAAAAGGAAAGTTGACTTCTCTTGAAATCAAAATACACGAAGGCAGAAATAGGCAAGTTAGAAAAATGTGTGCTGCCATTAACTGTAATGTTGTTAAACTTAAAAGAATTGCTTTAGGCAATATTGAGCTTGGTGCTTTGGAAAAAGGCAAGTACAGAGAGCTTAATGAAAAGGAAATTAATTATTTAAAAACTTTATAATTGGATATATTTGGAACAGATGCAAGTCTGTTCCTTTTTTTGTCTAAATAGGACAGTATAATTACATCTTGCAAGGGGATTTTAATATTGTGAGGTGAATTAAATGAAAAATAAAAAAATATTATATTTAGTATTAATATTTTTTGTGTTTGTTTTATTATATTTTGTAATTGAGTATATTTTTATACCTAAAAATATTTATATGACTACAGGTAAAAGCTATGTTGTCAATATTTCTACACCTTTTAATGGAGAAATTGAAAGCAATGAAGTTTTAAGTATTAATAATAAAAAAGTGACAGATAATATACAGCTAGATTTGTCAAATGATAATTTAATGAAATCAGATATAGATACTGTTGCTGATATAAATGTAAAATTATTAGGTTTACCTATTAAAAAAGTACAGTTATGTTTTATGCCTGAAAAAAAGGTGGAAGTTGTTGGAAGAACTGTGGGAATATGTGTTGATACAAAGGGTGTACTTGTGCTAGGTGTAGGTCAGGTGAAGTCTGTTGATAGTAAGGAATATACGCCTTGTAAAGGTGTTATAAAGTCTGGAGATATTATTTTAGAAATTGATAATAAAAAAATAAGCAATAAAGAGGAGTTGGTAAGTGCAGTTAAAAATAAAACTCATATAAATATAAAGGTTATGAGAAAAGATAAGGTATTTAATGCTGAAGTTAGTCCAATTAAGTCTATAGATGATAATAATTATAAACTTGGCTTGTGGGTAAGAGATAGTACGCAGGGTATCGGCACAATTACCTATTATGATAAGGAAAATAACAGTTTTGCAGCTCTTGGTCACCCTATTAATGATGTGGATACTGGTGAAAAAATGCAAATAGACGGTGGAGAAATATTAGATGCAGAAATATTGAAAGCAGAAAAAGGTCAGGCAGGCACACCAGGTGCGTTAATTGGAGAAATTGACTTTGATAAAACCATTGGATATATAAATAGCAATGAAGATAATGGGGTATTTGGAAAGCTATGCGATGAAATTGATGGAATAGAAATGCCAATAGGATATAAAAATGATGTAAAAAGGGGAAATGCGTCGATTTTTGTCAATTTAAGGGGGAAAATTGTCGAAGAATATAGTATTCATATAGATAGTATTAATAAGTATAATACAAATGATACCAAAAACTTTGTTTTAACTATAACAGACAAAAGATTGTTGGCAAAGACCGGGGGAATAGTTCAAGGAATGAGTGGTTGCCCTGTAGTTCAAAATGGAAAGCTCATTGGTGCAGTAACCCACGTTTTTGTGAATGACCCTACTAAAGGTTATGGAATTTTTGTGGAAAATATGATGTAAAACACTTGACATACACAAAAAGTGTGATAAAATTAAAACATAGCATAGAGATGTGAAAATATGGATACTATATGGAATGAGGAATAGATATGAATGTTATACTTTGTTTAGATAGAGGTACGGAAAAAAGTGCATTAGAAATGGCTTTTTCGGCTAATGAATCTATTACTGGTGTGCAATGTATAGAAGATGTTAATTTGGCAATGGATTTGGCAATAGAAAATGATGTGGATATTGTTATTATTGATTTAGAGTTGTTTAAACGCAATGTTATGGAGATGTTTTTCAGAATCAATGATATTAAGAAAAATAATCCAGATATTAAAGTTGTTCTTTTTGTTAATAAGGAAAATGATGTTATTGTTTCTGCTGCCTTTAGATTTGGTATAAGTTATGTTTTTGTAAGACCTGTTTCTGCTGAAACTGTTGTAATGCGTGTTCTTGAATTTCAAGCAACTGGTGTAATTATTGATGAAGAAAAAGAAAAAAATGAAAGAGAAAGACAGTTGAGAGCTGAAAGAATAACATCATCAATTCTTAATAGTACCGGCATACTTCCTAATTTAAAGGGATATAAATATTTGAAAGAGGCTATTATTGAAGGCTATTTTAACAATGAGGCCTTAGATGCCATAACAAAATATTTATATCCAGTTGTTGCAAAGAAAAACAATACAAGTGCAGATAGAGTGGAAAGAGCTATTAGACACGCCATTGAGTCAGCCTGGAACAAATGTGGAGGCAACGGCTTTTATGACAAAATGGGCTTTGCTAAAAACTATGATAATAGGCGTCCAACTAATAGCGAATACATATTTGCTGTTGTTGAATATTTAAACACTAATGTAAGTTAAAAATTTAATATAATAAACTTTAGTTATTGATAATAAGGGGGCTACTTAATGTGTAGCCTCTTTTTTTGTAAGTTTATATTTCCTTTATTTTATTGTTACTTTATTTATATTTTTAATAATTAGTTGCATTTTTTGACATTTGTATGTTATAATAATTACATAGCGTTAAAAAGGAGTATGTTTATATGAATAGTAAGACTCTTAGAGTTCTGGAATTCAATAAAATAATTGATAAATTAAGACAGTATGCTTCATCTGATTTAGGAAAGGCTATTGTTGATAAACTTGAACCAAGTACAGATATTAATGAAATTAAGCTAAATCAAAGAGAAACTTCTGAGGCTGTTTCAATGATTCTTAAAAAAGGGTCTTTAGGACTAGGTGGTTTAAGAAATGTTGGAGAATACATTAAGAGAGTTAATATAAGTGGTGTTCTTAACATTGAGGAACTTCTTCATATTGGTGATTTTCTTAGAGTATCAAGACGAGCTAAAGATTATGCTAAAAGCGAAAGCAAAAATGATAGCTTTCCAGTTCTTGAACCTCAGTTTAATTCTATTGAAACTGTAGCTGATTTAGAAAGAGAAATTGAACGCTGTATTCCTTCACCAACTGAAGTGGCTGATGATGCGTCAAGAGCCTTAAGGGAAATAAGAAGAAATATAAAAATAGCTAACGACAGGATTAAAGAACAGCTTAATTCAATTATACATTCTAATACTTATAAAAATATGCTTCAAGAGGCTGTTATAACTATTAGAAATGAAAGATACTGTGTTCCTATTAAGCAGGAATATAAGAATGCTTTTGCTGGTCTTATTCACGACCAGTCAGCAACAGGTGCAACAGTATTTATTGAACCAATAAGCATTGTTCAGCTTAATAACAAAATAAAAGAACTTCACAATAAAGAAAAAATTGAAGTTGAGAGAATATTAGCTCTTTTGTCAGCTAAAGTTGCAGAAAATGGTGATGTTATTTTAGCTAATGCTGATATTTTAGCTCACATTGACTTTGTTTTTGCTAAGGCTGAGCTTTCTATAAAAATGAATGGTACTGAACCAAAGTTTAATACTAAGGGTTATGTTAATATTAAAAAGGCTAGACACCCTTTGTTAGATAGTGCAACAGTTGTGCCAACTAACATATATATTGGTGGCAAATTTAACACATTACTTATTACTGGTCCTAATACTGGTGGTAAGACTGTTAGTTTAAAGACTTTAGGTCTTTTTACTCTTATGGGTCAGGCTGGACTTCATATTTCAGCTTTTGATAATTCTGAATTGGCTGTATTTGATGATGTTTTTGCTGATATTGGTGATGAACAGAGTATTGAACAAAGTTTAAGTACATTTTCTGGTCATATGACTAATATAGTAAGTATTCTTAATAGTGTAACACCAAATTCATTGGTACTTATAGATGAGCTTGGTGCAGGTACAGACCCTACAGAGGGTGCTGCTCTTGCAATATCTATTATTAAGTATTTACACGCTTTTGGAGCAAGAACAGCTGTTACAACTCATTACAGTGAGCTTAAGGTTTTTGCTCTCACAACAGACGGCATTGAAAATGCCTCTTGTGAATTTGATGTGGAAACTTTAAGACCGACTTATAGACTCCTTATTGGTGTTCCTGGTAAAAGTAATGCTTTTGCTATATCTCAAAGACTTGGCTTGCCAGAGTACATTATTAATGAGGCTAAGGAAGTATTAAGTCACGAGGATATAAGGTTTGAAGATGTAATAACTGACCTTGAAATTAGCCGTAAATCTCTTGTTATTGAACAAGAAAAGGCTGAAGAATATAGAAAAGAGGCTCAAAGATTAAGAAGTGAGGCTCAAAAGCAGAGAAATAAACTTGACGAACAAAGAGAAAAAATAATAAGACAGGCTAATGAAAAGGCAAGAGCTATTATTAGCGATGCTAAAGATGAGGCTGATGCTATAATTAAGGAAATGCGTAAACTTCAGAAAGAGGGCATTAATGCAAAAACTCTTGAAGAACAGCGTAGCAAACTTAAGGAAAAAATGAGCAAAGCCGAAAGCAAGCTTGTTGATAAAAAGAATTATAAAGTGCCTGATAAACTTGTTAAGGGCGATAGAGTTAAGATACATTCTCTTAATCAAAGTGGTATAGTATCTGTGCCACCAAACAAAAATGGTGATGTTGTAATTAAAGCTGGTATAATGACTGTAACAGTTAATATTAAGGATTTATCCCTTGATACTAATGAAGAACAGCTTACTTATCAGCCTAAAAAATATGCAAACAATATTTCTAGAAGAAAAAGAAGTAATGTTTCAGCTGAAGTTGACTTAAGGGGTATGATGGCTCTTGAGGCTCTTGATAAACTTGATAAGTATTTAGATGATGTTTATCTTGCAGGTCTTTCTCCAGTTACCATTATTCACGGTAAGGGAACTGGTGCTTTAAGAAAGGCTGTTCACGAGTATTTAAGAACAAACCCTAGAGTTAAGAGCTATAGACTTGGACAGTACGGTGAAGGGGAGGCCGGTGTAACTGTAGTAGAAATGAAATAAAAAAGGAGAAGTGTGAAATGGATAGTAACAATAATAATAATAGTAAGTTAAGAGTTTTAATTGTAGATGACGATGTGCATATTGCTGAGCTTATTTCATTATATATGGAAAAAGAGGGCTACGAAACTTATGAGGCACACGATGGTGACGGTGCTATTGAAGCATTTAAGAAATTTGACCCTCATATGGTGCTTCTTGATATTATGCTTCCTGGTATAGATGGTTATCAGGTTTGTAGAAAAATAAGACAGATTAGCAATACACCTATTATTATGCTTACAGCTAAGGGTGAAACTTTTGACAAGGTACTTGGTCTTGAAATGGGTGCTGATGATTACATTGTTAAACCTTTTGATTCTAAGGAACTTGTTGCAAGAGTTAAGGCTGTTTTAAGAAGATATGATACTAAGAGGGAAAATGAGGTTAAGAAAATAGTTTATCCTAATCTTGTTATTAATCAGGGAACATACCTTGTTACATACCACGGTAAGGATATTTCGCTTCCTCCTAAGGAATTTGAACTTTTAAGTTTCCTTGCTCAAAATCCTAATCAAGTTTTTACAAGAGAAAAACTTCTTGACAAAATTTGGGGTTACGAGTTTGTAGGTGATACTAGAACTGTTGATGTTCATATTAAGAGAATAAGAGAAAAGTTAAATCAAGATGACCCTTGGAGCATTATGACTATCTGGAGCGTTGGCTACAAGTTTAATGTAAAAAGTTGAAAAAATACTTGAAAATTAGGTAATTGTGTGATATAGTTAAAAAGATGTATTATATTCTCAGGAGGTGTAACTATGAGCGTACCATTTATCATTATTTGTATTTTAATTGCTATTACTAGCTTTGTTTTAATCGCTTTAATTCTTATGCAGAAGAAGCAGGCAGCTGGTTTTACTAGTGCTATTGGCGGTATGGGTTCAACAGGCGGTCAGAGCTATTGGGATAAAAACAAGAAGAATTCTATGGAAGGTAAGTTAGAGCTTTATACTAAGATTGTAGCTGTTGTTTATGCTATCCTTATTCTTGTTAGTAATTTTGTAAAGTAATTTTTTTAGACTGTTGAGTTTTCAACAGTCTTTTTTTAATAAAATAATTGTAGAATTTCAATAAAAGGTGTATAATAAAATCATAGAAAAAAATAAATTATGAAAAGGGGTGTTTTTATGGATATGGAAAAGGATACTAATTTATATGAAGAAAGAAAAAATACTGTATTTTCTTTTATTAAGGATAAGGAATACAGACCTATGAGGGTTAAGGATATAGCTGCTTTTATGAGAGTTCCTTACAACGAAATACAGCTTCTTTATGATATTATTGATGAACTTGAGTCAGAGGGAAAAATTGTTACTACAAAAAAAGGCAAAATTGTTTCTGCTGAAAGTTTACATCAGTATGCAGGTACATTTACTGGTAATAGCCGAGGCTTTGGTTTTGTTACTGTTGAGGGTATGGAAGAAGATATTTTTATTCCAGCTAGTGCAACTAATGGTGCTATGCACAAAGACAAGGTTATATGCCGTATTGTAAATCAGACTAATAGGAGAGCTGAGGGTGAAATTGTCAAGGTTCTTGGTCACGGTATGAAGCATATTGTTGGTACTTATGAAAAGGTTAAAAATTATGGCTTTGTTATACCAGATGACAAGAAAATGTGTGATGATATTTTTATTCCGTCAGGCAAAAATTTAGGTGCTGTAGATGGACATAAAGTCCTTGTTCATATTACAAAAGCACCTACAGCGGAAGATAATCCAGAAGGTGAAGTAACAGAAATATTAGGTCATATTAATGACCCTGGTGTAGATATTCTTTCTATTATAATGCAGTACGATTTGCCAACAGAATTTCCAGAGGTTGTGTATAATCAAATTGAAACTATTGATGAAACCATTGATAATGAGGATAAAACAGGCAGAACAGATTTTAGAGATGTTACAATGGTAACTATTGATGGTGAAGATGCAAAGGACCTTGATGATGCTGTTTCTGTTGAAAAGCTGGAAAATGGAAATTATAAATTAGGCGTATATATTGCTGATGTATCTCATTATGTTAAGGAAAAATCTCCTCTTGACAAAGAAGCATACAAGAGAGGTACTAGTGTTTATCTTGTAGATAGAGTTATACCAATGTTGCCACATAAACTTTCTAATGGTATTTGTTCTCTTAATGCTGGCGAAGATAGATTTAGTCTTTGCTGTATTATGGAAATTAATAACAAGGGTGATATTGTTGCTCACGATATAAAAAAGGCAATTATTAATGTAAACAGAAGAATGAGTTATACAGTTGTTTATGACCTTCTTACTAATGATAATTCTCAATATTATGAGGAGTATAAGGATTTAGTACCAATGTTTAAGGAAATGGAAAAATTGAGAAATATCCTCCTTAAGAAAAGACAAAAAAGAGGTGCTATTGACTTTGAAAGTGAAGAAGCTAAAATTGTTCTTGATGAAAATGGAAAGCCTATTGACATTGTTAGACGAGAAAGAAATGTTGCCACAAGCATAATTGAAGAATTTATGTTGGCAGCTAATGAAACTGTTGCAGAACATTTTTATTGGCTTGAAACTCCTTTTGTATATAGAACTCACGAAGTTCCTGATGAGGAAAAGTATGAGAAACTTCAATTGTTGGTTGCTCCACTTGGCTATGCTTTAAAGGGCAGTTCTAAGCACCCTAAGAGTTATCAACAGCTTTTGTTACAGACTAAGGGTAAGCCAGAAGAAATGCTTATACACAGAATGACATTAAGAAGTATGAAACAAGCTAAATATACTGCTGATAACGGACAGCATTTTGGTCTTGCTGCAACTTATTATTGCCACTTTACTTCACCTATAAGAAGATACCCAGACTTACAAATACACAGAATAATTAGTGAATATCTTGATGGTACTTTAGATGAAGATAGAATTAGACATTATAAAAAGATTTTGACAGAAGTAGCAAATAATTGTTCTATAAATGAAAGACGAGCTGACGATGCTGAAAGAGATACTGATAAGTATAAGATTGTTCAGTATATGAAGGATAAGGTTGGTCAAGAATTTGATGGATTTATTTCAAGTGTAACTTCTTGGGGCATTTATGTTGAACTTCCAAATACTGTTGAAGGTATGGTTTCTGTTAAGGACTTAGATGATGACTACTATGACTATGATGAAGAACATTTAAGATATATTGGTGAAAATACTCACAAGACATATACAATTGGTGACAAGGTGCGAGTTGTACTTGTGAGAGCAAGTCTTGAAACTAGAACTATTGACTTTGACTTTGTTGAAGAAGATGAAAGTGAAAAAATACTTGCTCAATTTAGAAATAAAGTTATAAAGTAAATAAAAACTGAAAGTGCAATGCTTGTGCGTTGCACTTTTTATTTATGTATAAAAATAAAAAATATGAATAAAAATTAAATTTTATGTTGCAAATAATACCAAAAGGTGCTAATATCGTTGATATAAGATAAAGATAATGTTTGGATATAATTCAAATATTAACGGGAGGTATTTTATGCTAGGTAAAATTAATTCCGCTGCATTAAGGGGAATAGATGGGTATACAGTGTCAGTTGAGGTAGATGTTAGTCAAGGTCTACCTGCTTTTGATATTGTTGGTTTGCCAGATAATGCTGTAAAGGAATCAAAGGAAAGAGTTCGTACAGCTATTAAAAATTCAGGCTTTGAATTTCCAGTAAAAAAAATTACAGTCAATCTTGCTCCTGCCAATACTAAAAAGGAAGGACCAGCTTTTGACTTACCTATTGCTATGGGTATTTTAGCTTGTGTTGATAAAATTAAAGCAGACAAAGTGGCAGACAGTATTATTATTGGCGAATTATCTCTTGATGGTAGTGTTAAAAGCGTAGACGGTATACTTCCTATGGTTTATTCAGCTTGGGAAAATGGCTTTAAAAGGTGTTATGTTCCTTTTGATAATGTGCAAGAGGCTGCCCTTGTTAAGGATATTGAGGTTATTGGCATTAGGAGAGTTGATGAGTTTGTGGATATAATAAATGGTGATATACCTGTTGAGCCTATAACTGTAGATATTGATGCTCTTTTTTCACAAAGTGAAAGCTACGATAACGATTTTTCTGATGTTAAGGGTCAAGAAAATGTAAAACGAGCATTAGAAATTGCTGCAGCTGGTATGCATAACATACTTATGATAGGACCTCCTGGTTCAGGTAAAACTATGATGGCAAAAAGACTCCCTACTATTTTACCAGACCTTACATTTGAAGAAAGTATAGAGATTACTAAAATATATTCTGTTTCTGGTTTAATAAGAAATAAAAGTGCTTTAGTTACAAAAAGGCCTTTTCGTTCTCCTCATCATACAATTTCTGGTTCGGCTATGGTTGGTGGTGGCAGAGTGCCTAAGCCTGGTGAAGTTAGTTTGGCACATAATGCTATATTGTTTTTAGATGAACTTCCAGAATTTCACAGAGATGTTTTAGAGGAATTAAGACAGCCTTTGGAAGATGGTGTTGTTAATATTTCAAGAGTGAATGGAACAATGACATATCCCGCTGACTTTATGCTTGTTGCAAGTATGAATCCTTGTCCTTGTGGATATTATGGATATTCTGATAAATGTAATTGCACACCAAATAAAATTAGTAAATATATGGGCAGAATAAGTGGACCTTTATTGGACAGAATAGATATTCAAGTTGAAGCCGGTCCTGTTGATTATAAGTCATTAGCAAAGGATAAAAAGGGAGAAAGTTCGGCTGATATTAAAAAAAGGGTAGTTTCTGCTCATAAAATACAGCAAGAACGATATAAAAATGAAAATATATACTTTAATGCTCAGTTAAATGCAGCACAAATTGAAAAATATTGTCCTCTAGGCGATATGGAAAAAACTATATTAAAAAATGCTTTTGATACTCTTAATTTTAGTGCTAGAGCTTATCATAAATTGTTAAAATTGGCAAGAACTATAGCTGACCTTGATGGTAGTGAAAATATATTGGTTAATCATATTGCAGAGGCTATTCAACTTAGAAATTTAGATAGAAAGTTTTTACATTAGTGGGGTGCTTATGTATACAGAAAATAATTACATAATGTGGCTTAGTTCATTAATGAGTATAAGTGTTGATGCCAAATCTGAATTAATAAAAGCTCTTGGAAGTTGTGAAAATGTGTGGCTTGCTGACAGAAAAACTTTAGCAGCTACTAAGATTTTGTCAGATAAAGCACTAGAATCTATTATAAAAAGTAGATATAGATATGATATAGATGACGAGCTTGAAAAATTATATAAGTCAGATGCTAAGTTCCTTACACCAAATGATAGGGAATTTCCAAAATCTCTTACAGCAATGAATGAACCTCCTTTAGGAATTTATGTTGTAGGTAAATTGCCAGATAATTCTTATCCTATGGTTAGCATTGTTGGTTCAAGGCGAATAACAGACTATGGTGCAACTGTGTGTAACAGTTTATCAAGAGAATTGGCTGAGGCTGGAGTTGGTATTGTAAGCGGTTTGGCTATGGGTGTTGATGCTATTGCACATAAGGCAGCTATTGATGCTGGTGGTGAAACTGTTGCAGTATTAGGTACTGGCGTTGATGTGTGTTATCCGGCAGTCAATACAAATCTATATAATGAAATAAAAGAAAAGGGTTGTTTAATAAGTGAGTTTCCTTTAGGAACAAAAGCCTTTAAGGCAAACTTTCCTTATAGAAATAGGTTGATTGCTTGTTTATCTAGGGCAACTCTTGTTATTGAGGCTGCTGAAAAAAGTGGTTCTTTAATAACTGCCAATAGAGCTATTGAAAATAGTAGAATTGTAATGGCTGTTCCTGGTAATATTACAAGTAAACTAAGCAAAGGCTGTAATGATTTAATAAGAAAGGGCTGTACTCCAGTAACTTGCACACAAGATATTTTGGAGGATTTAGGTATTAAAATAGTAAAGAAGGAATTAAAAAAATCTGAAAAAGATTTAATTCCTCTTGCACAAGACGAGAAAATGTTATATGATTGTATAAGTTATGAGCCGATTTCGGCTGATGAGTTAGTTGAAAAATTGAGTATGGATACAAGAGAGGTTACCTGCCTTTTGACAATGTTAGAGCTTAAGGGCTGTATAAGAAGATTGTCTGGTCAAAAGGTAGTACGCAGTCTTTAGGAGGATATAAATGAGTGATAGTGTAAGTTCTAAAGCGGCTGATAAGCCTAAAAAGGCTGAAAAAGCAACTAAGACGAAAAAGAAATATTTAGTAATAGTAGAGTCACCTGCTAAGGCTAAAACATTAAAAAAATTTTTAGGACCTAATTATAAAATTGAAGCATCTGTTGGTCACGTTAGAGATTTGCCTAAAAGCGAACTTGGTATAAATATAGAAAATGATTTTGAACCAAAGTACATTACAATAAGAGGTAAGGGCGAGCTTTTAGCTAAACTTAGAAAAGAAGTAAAAACAGCTGACAAAGTTTATTTGGCAACTGACCCTGACCGTGAGGGAGAAGCTATTAGCTGGCATTTACTCTTTGCTTTACGACTTGACCCAGCTAAAACATATAGAATAACATTTAATGAAATTACTAAAAATGCAGTTAAAAAGTCTATTAAAGAAGCAAGGGAAATAGATATGAACCTTGTTGATGCACAGCAGGCAAGACGAGCATTAGATAGGATTGTTGGTTACAAAATAAGTCCATTACTTTGGAAAAAGGTAAAAAAAGGTTTAAGTGCTGGTAGAGTTCAGTCTGTTGCCTTAAGACTTATTTGTGATAGAGATGAAGAAATTAAAAATTTTATACCAAAGGAATATTGGTCAATAGAGTCTGAGCTTAAAACTGAAAAGGGTAAAAAGCTTCCAGCAAAGTTTTATGGCGATACTAATGGCAAAATGGAGCTTAATACAGAGGAAGAAACTCAGCAAGTAGTTGATGTTGTAAATAAGGCTGGCTTTGAGGTTAAAACTGTTAGAAAAGGTAGCAGACAGAAAAATCCACCAGCTCCTTTTACAACAAGTACAATGCAACAGGAGGCATCTAAGCTCCTTAATTATGCTTCTCAAAAAACAATGAGAATAGCACAGCAGCTTTATGAAGGTGTTGATATTAAGGGTGAGGGTACAGTTGGTCTTGTTTCTTATATTAGAACTGACTCTGTAAGAATTGCTGATGAGGCTTATGAAGAAGTCAAGGGTTACATTCTTGATAATTTTGGTGATACTTATATTAAGGAAAGAAGAAAGTACAAAACTGATGAAAGAGCTCAAGATGCTCACGAGGCCATAAGACCAACATCTTCATTAAGAACACCAGATTCAATTAAGGATAGTCTTTCAAGAGACCAGTACAGATTATATAAACTTATTTGGGAAAGATTTGTTGCTAGTCAAATGTCATCAGCTGAATATATGACATTAAGTGCAGATATTCAGTCTGATAAATATATTTTTAGAGCATCAGGCTCAAAGATTAAGTTTGATGGTTATCTTGCTGTTTACAAGAAAAATGAGGAAAAGAATGATGAAGGTGCTATACCTGAAATTGAAGCAGGAGATAAGCTTGATATTGTAAGCGTTACTCCTAACCAGCACTTTACTCAGCCTCCAGCTAGATACACAGAATCTATGCTTATTAAGACATTAGAGGAGCTTGGCATAGGTAGACCATCAACTTATGCACCAACTATCACTACAATTCAGCAAAGAAACTATGTTACAAAGGAAAACAAGGTTTTCTATACTACTGAACTTGGTGAAATAGTTAATGAAATTATTAAAAATAATTTTGGAGAAATAATAAACAATGCCTTTACTGCTGATATGGAGGCTGCTCTTGATGAGGTTGAAGAAGGTAAAATGGAATGGAAAGAAGTTCTTAGAAACTTTTATCCTCTTTTTAAGCACCTTCTTGAAGAAGCTGAAAGTAAGGTTGAAAATGTTGAAATTCCTGATGTTGTTACTGATGTAATATGTGAGGAATGTGGCAGAAATATGGTTATTAAGTATGGTAAGTTTGGTAAATTCCTTGCTTGCCCAGGTTTCCCAGAATGTAGAAATACAAAGCCTTTATTTGAGGAGGCTGGTGTAAATTGTCCATTATGCGGTGGAAAAGTCCTTATTAAAAAGACTAAAAAGGGTAGAAAATATTACGGTTGTGAGAACAATCCAGAGTGTTCACTTATGCTTTGGGATAAGCCAACAGGTGATAAATGCCCTAAATGTGGTTCTGCTTTAGTAGAAAAGGGAACTAAGAAAATAAAGGTAATGTGTAGCAATACTGAGTGCAACTATGTAGTTGAAAATGAGGATAAAGAAGCTAATTAAGAGGTCTTGAAATGAAGGAGTATACTGATAGAGTAGCTGATTTTATAGAAAAAGTAGGAGAAAGTTCGTCTTATGAACTTTTCTCCTTAATTGAAAGTGAAATTAATTCAAGAATAACTGTTGTAATATCTAATAAAAAAGTTTATGGCAGTGATTTGTATACATCAAGAATAAAAATAGATGGTGTTGTACTCTGTTCAGAATACAATGTTTTAAAGGCTAATTATAGCTATCTTTCATTTGCTGTCAAAATAATTAAAGAAAAAATACTTCTTGAAAAAATGACAGCCCTTTATAAAAATGTAGTTAATTCTGCTGTTAATGGACTTACACAAAAGGAACTTGAAGGTATTTGTGCAGTTCTTGATAGTGTTGATAAAAATAGTGGAAATATTATAATAAGTGATATTTCAAAAAAATATAACATAACACGCTCAATAATAATAAATGGACTAAAAAAATTAGAATGTGCTGGCATTATTGAAATGTACTCAAAAGGAGTAGGAGGAACTAACATTAAGTTGCTTTACTCTGGCATAAGGTCTGTTGTTAGTAAGAAAAGGGGGATATGAATGGAAAAAGTTGTTCTTTGGCGTAGAAGATACATACCAAACGAGCTTATATGCCTTAAAAATGATGAAATTATAAGTATTGACGATGAAAAGGTTGTTACAAAGTGGAATGTGCTTACACCTCGTCACGATTTTACTCACGGTGCTTCCTGCTATTTTATAAAGGACGGCTTTAAAGTTAGTAAATTCCTTGATGATGACAACAACCTTCTTTATTGGTATTGTGATATTATTGAAACTGAAATCGATGATAAAAAAGAAAACTATACTTTTAATGACTTGCTTATTGATGTTATAGTTTATTCTAACGGCTTTGTTAAAGTAGTGGATTTAGATGAAGTTGGCAAAGCCTTGAAAGAAAATATAATAACTACTGACCTTATAATTAAGGCAACAGAACGAGTAGACAAGCTGCTTAATATTATATATAACGGCAAATTTAATGAGTATACAAAGTATATTGATGAGGTCTAATATGGCAGATGCTAAAGAAAATCCAAATAAAGGACATAGACAAAGGGTCAAAGAAAGATTTTTAAATGATGGCAATATGGATAGCTTTCAAGATTATGAAGTTTTGGAAATGATGTTGTTTTATGCTTATCCTATGAAAGATACTAAGCCTATAGCCAAAAAACTTATATCAATGTATGGGTCACTACATAATGTTCTAAATACTGAACCTGAACAGCTTGTTCAAGAAGCAAAACTTACCGAGAATGTGGCAATTTATATTAGTATGTTTCCTAGTGTAATGAGAAGATATACTAAGAGCTTTTATTCAAAAGGTAGAATTATTGATTGCTTTTCAAAGGCTGTAGATTTATTTTCTGGACTTTTAAAGGCTCAACCCTTTGAGTCATTTTATCTTGTTTCATTGGATATAGCTAAAAAGGTTATATCAATAGATAGGATAAATGATGGAAATGCAGTAGAAGTTTCACTTTGTTGTGACAATATATTAAAAAAGGCTTTACTTAATAAGGCTAGTTTTGTTATAATAGGACATAATCACCCATCAGGTTTTTGTGAGCCATCAACTGAAGATTATCAAATAACAAGAGCACTTAGTGATGGTTTAGAATCACTTAAAATTAAGTTAATTGACCATATTATTATATGTGGTGATAAAAATTTTAGTTTTGCTAAAAATAGATATTTTGGTATGAAGTACAAATAGGAGGGGTAATTATGAAAAAACTTTGCAGAGATACAAATGATAAAATGATTGCTGGAGTATGTGCTGGTATTGCCAATTACTTTGGAATTGACAAAACTCTTGTGCGTCTTGTTGTGGCAATTCTTGTAATTTGCTCATTTAGTGGATTGTTTTGGGCTTATTTAATTGCTTGGTTAATTATGCCTGAAGATGATAATATAATAGACAACTAATTATTAAATATATAATAAGATACATTTAAGGAGGATAACTCAAAATGGAAAAGACAATGGAAAAGGTTGTAGCATTAGCAAAGGCTAGAGGTTTTGTATATCCTGGCTCAGAAATTTACGGAGGACTTGCTAACTCTTGGGATTACGGTCCTTTAGGTGTAGAGCTTAAGAACAATGTTAAAAAAGCTTGGTGGAAGAAGTTTATACAGGAAAGTCCTTACAATGTAGGTGTTGACTGTGCTATTCTTATGAATCCAGAAGTATGGGTTGCATCAGGTCACGTTGGTGGCTTCAATGACCCTCTTATGGATTGCAAGGATTGTAAGGAAAGATTTAGAGCAGACAATATTATTGAAGATTACAACAAGGCTAACGGTATTGATGCTAATGCAGATGGTTGGACTAACGAGCAGATGATGGATTATATTAAGGAAAAGAATATTCCTTGTCCTAGCTGTGGTGCTCACAACTTTACTGATATTAGACAGTTTAACCTTATGTTTAAAACTCACGCTGGTGTTACTGAAGATGCTAAAAATGTTGTATATATGCGTCCAGAAACAGCACAGGGTATTTTTGTAAACTTTAAGAATGTTCAGAGAACAACTAGAAAGAAAATTCCTTTTGGTATTGGTCAGATTGGTAAGTCTTTTAGAAATGAAATTACACCAGGTAACTTTATTTTTAGAACTAGAGAGTTTGAACAGATGGAACTTGAATTCTTCTGTAAGCCTGGTACTGAACTTGAGTGGTTTGCTTACTGGAAGAAGTTCTGTACTGATTGGTTATTAAGCCTTAATATTAAGGAATCTAGCATTGTTTTAAGAGACCACGAGGCTGCTGAACTTGCTCACTATAGTAATGCAACAACTGATATTGAGTATATGTTCCCATTTGGTAAGGGTGAGCTTTGGGGTATTGCATCAAGAACTGACTTTGACCTTAAGGCACACGCTACACATTCAGGTGAAGCTATGGACTACTTTGATGCAACTACTAATGAAAAGTATGTTCCATATTGTATTGAGCCATCACTTGGTGCTGATAGAGTTACACTTGCTTTCCTTTGTGAAGCCTATGATGAAGAAGAACTTGAAGGTGGCGATGTAAGAACTGTACTTCGTTTCCATCCAGCACTTGCACCATATAAGGCTGCTATTTTACCATTATCTAAGAAACTTTCTGAAAAGGCAACAGAAGTTTATGCTATGCTTTCTAAGGAATTTCCTTGTGACTTTGATGATGCTCAGTCTATTGGTAAGAGATACAGAAGACAAGACGAAATTGGTACTCCATTCTGTATTACTTACGACTTTGATACAGAAAATGACGGTTGCGTTACTGTAAGAGATAGAGATACAATGGAGCAGGAAAGAATTGCTATTGCTGATTTAAAGGATTACTTACTTAAGAAGATGGAATTCTAATTAAGAATTATAAAATTTTGTGTTATATTTTACAGAGGATATACATATATTAGTGTGTATCCTCTGTTTTTTTGATATATTATGACATTTTGGCTAAAAAGTTTAAAATAAAACTTGAAATTTTTGGTTTTTGTGCTATAATAGATGTAAGATATAAAAAATAATTGTGCAAGATGTACAACTGGAGGCGATTGAAATGGGCAAGAAATTTGTGTACTTATTTTCAGAGGGCAATGAAAATATGAAGGAGCTTTTAGGGGGCAAAGGTGCTAATTTAGCTCAAATGACTAGCTTAGGTATGCCTGTTCCACAAGGATTTACAATTACAACTGAGGCTTGTATTCAGTATTATGAGGATAATGAAACAATTAATGATGAAATTCAGGCTCAAATTATGGAATACATAAGCAAAATGGAGGAAATCACTGGCAAAAAGTTTGGTGACCTTGAAAATCCTCTTTTAGTTTCTGTTCGTTCTGGTGCAAGAGCATCTATGCCAGGTATGATGGATACTATTCTTAACCTTGGTCTTAATGATGAGGTTGTTGTAGCTTTTGCTAAAAAGACAGGAAATCCTAGATTTGCTTATGACTCTTACAGAAGATTTATACAGATGTATTCTGATGTTGTTATGGAAGTTGGCAAAAAATATTTTGAACAGCTTATTGACGATATGAAGGAAAAGAAGGGTGTTAAACTTGATACAGAGCTTGATGCCGATGATTTAAAGACACTTGCTGAACAGTTTAAAGTAGAGTATAAGGCTAAAATTGGTGAAGACTTCCCAACTGACCCTAAGGAACAGTTAATGGGTGCTATTAAGGCTGTGTTCCGTTCTTGGAACAATCCTAGAGCTATATATTACAGAAGAATGAATGATATTCCAGGCTCTTGGGGTACTGCTGTTAATGTTCAGTCTATGGTATTTGGTAATATGGGTCAAACTTCTGGTACTGGTGTTGCCTTTACTAGAAATCCTGCAACTGGTGAAAGTAAACTTTATGGCGAATTCCTTATGAATGCTCAGGGCGAAGATGTTGTTGCTGGTGTTAGAACTCCTCAACCAATTGCTCAGCTTAAAGAAGTTATGCCTGAGGCTTATGAACAGTTTGTTGATATTTGTAAAAAACTTGAAAGCCATTATAGAGATATGCAGGATATGGAGTTTACTATTGAAGATAAGCATCTTTATATGCTCCAGACTAGAAATGGTAAGAGAACTGCCGCCGCAGCTTTAAAGATTGCTTGTGACCTTGTTGATGAGGGTATGATTACTCCACAAGAGGCAGTTTGTATGATAGACCCTAAACAGCTTGATGCTTTACTTCACCCTCAGTTTGATACAGAGGCATTAAAGGCTGCTACTCCAGTTGCATCTGCTCTTGCTGCATCACCTGGTGCTGCTTGTGGTAGAATTGTATTTACAGCTGATGATGCTGTAGCTTGGGCTAAGTCTGGTGAAAAGGTTGTTCTTGTTAGACTTGAAACTTCTCCAGAAGATATTGAAGGTATGAATTATGCTCAGGGTGTACTTACTGTAAGAGGTGGTATGACTTCTCACGCAGCCGTTGTTGCAAGAGGTATGGGTACTTGTTGTGTATCTGGCTGTGGTGTAATTAAAATGGACGAGGCTAATAAGAAGTTTGAACTTGCTGGCAAGGTTTATCACGAAGGCGATTGGATTTCATTAGATGGTTCTACAGGTAATATTTATGGTGAAGCTATTGCTACAGTTCCAGCATCTATTAGTGGTGAATTTGGTAGAATTATGGACTGGGCTGATGAATTTAGAGTAATGCAGGTTAGAACAAATGCTGATACTCCTAGAGATGCTAAGCAGGCTGTTGAATTTGGTGCAGAGGGTATTGGCCTTTGTAGAACAGAGCATATGTTCTTTGACCCAGATAGAATTTCAGCTATAAGAGAGATGATTTGTTCAGATACAGTTGAGGAAAGAGAAATTGCTCTTGATAAACTTGAACCAATGCAGCAGAGTGATTTTGAAAAACTCTATGAAACTATGGAAGGTAAGCACGTTAATATTAGATTCCTTGACCCACCTTTACACGAGTTTGTTCCTACTGAAGAAGCAGATATTGAACTTCTTGCTAAGACACAGGGTAAGAGTGTACAGGATATTAAAAATATTATAGCATCACTTCACGAATTTAACCCAATGATGGGTCATAGAGGTTGTCGTCTTGCTGTTACTTATCCTGAAATTGCTAAAATGCAGACAACAGCAGTTATTAAGGCTGCTATTAATGTAAGTAAGGTTCATCCAGAATGGAATATTGTTCCAGAAATTATGATTCCTTTAGTTGGTGAAGTTAAGGAACTTGCTTATGTTAAGAGTGTTGTTACTAAGACAGCCGACGCTATTATTAAGGAAGCTGGTGTTGACTTAAAGTATAAGGTTGGTACTATGATTGAAATTCCTAGAGCTGCCCTTACTGCTGATTTAATTGCTAAAGAGGCTGAATTCTTCTCATTTGGTACTAATGACCTTACACAGATGACATTTGGTTTCTCAAGAGATGATGCAGGCAAATTCCTTGATTCTTATTATGAAAAGAAAATTTATGAGTCTGACCCATTTGCTAAACTTGACCAGACAGGTGTTGGTAAGTTAGTTAAGATGGCTGCAGAATTAGGTAAGTCTACTAGACCTGATATTGTATTAGGTATTTGTGGTGAACACGGTGGTGACCCATCTTCTGTTGAGTTCTGCCATAGAGTTGGTCTTACTTATGTAAGTTGTTCTCCTTATAGAGTACCTATTGCTAGACTTGCAGCTGCACAGGCTCAAATTAAATATCCAAGATAAATAAAAATTATGGCTGTTACATATAAGTAACAGCCTAATTAAAGGAGGTATTTTTATGGATTTAAAGGGAACTAAAACTGAAGCTAATTTAAAGACTGCCTTTGCAGGTGAATCTGAGGCAAGAAATAAGTATACATATTATGCAAGCAAGGCAAGAAAAGATGGTTATCAGCAGATAGCAGATATTTTTGAAGAAACTGCAGCTAATGAAAAGGAACACGCAAAAATTTGGTTTAAACTTTTACACGATGGTAGTGTTCCTGATACAATAACTAATTTAAAAGATGCTGCAGCAGGCGAAAACTACGAATGGACTGATATGTACAAGACTTTTGCTGAAGAAGCTCGAGCAGAGGGGTTTGATAAAATAGCTGCTCTTTTTGAAGGTGTTGCTGCTATTGAGAGAGAACACGAAGAAAGATATAAAAGACTTTTGAGTAATATTGAAAATGGTCTTGTGTTCTCAAGAGATGGTGATATGATTTGGCAGTGTGCAAATTGTGGTCATATTGTTATTGGTCAAAAAGCTCCTGAAGTATGTCCAATTTGTAATCATCCTAAGAGTTATTTCCAGATTAAAGCAGAAAATTATTAATTTTGTTACCCTTATGGCATTTGTCATAAGGGTATTTTTTATATATAATTGTAAACCTATAAATAATATATGGTTGACAATTATATATAAAGGTGCTATTATATTAACTAGTTTGGAGGTGTTAGTTTGTTAAATCAAGTAACTGAAAAAATATTAAAAGGTAAAAAAATAACAAAAACAGAGGCTTTAACTATAATTAAATGTAATGTAACAGATTTATGCTTAAGTGCAGACAAAATCAAACAAAAATTTTGTGGCAACAAAATTGACTTGTGTTCTATCATAAGTGGTAGAGGTGGTAATTGTAGTGAAAATTGCAAATTTTGTGCACAATCTAAGTATCATAGTACAGGGGCAGAATGTTATAGTTTTTTAGATGAAGATGTTATTGTTGAGGATTGCAAAAAACATAGAGATGCAGGTATACATAGATATTCTATTGTAACAGCAGGAAGAGCTTTAGGTGGTACAGATTTCAAAAAGGCTGTATCAGCTTATAGCAAAATGCACAGCCAATGTAATAACATAAGCCTTTGTGCATCACACGGACTTTTAAGTTACGAACAGTTTAAAGAGCTTAAAAATAGTGGAGTTAATAGATACCATTGTAATATAGAAACATCTGAAAGCTATTTTAAAAATATTTGTACAACACATAGCTTTAAAGATAAAATTGATACTATAAACAGTGCTAAAAAGGCAGGACTTGAAATTTGCTCTGGTGGTATAATCGGTATGGGAGAAACAATGGAGGATAGAATTGATATGGCATTTACATTAGCTGAACTAAATGTAAATTCTATACCTATTAATGTTTTAAATCCAATTAAAAATACTCCTCTTGAAAATGAAAAACCTTTAAGTGAAGAAGAAATTTTAAAGACTATTGCTATTTTTAGATTTATTAACCCTAAGGCTGATATAAGAATGGCTGCTGGTAGAAATAAATTAAAAAATAATGGTATTGATGCTTTTAAATCTGGAGCAAATTCAACTATTACTGGTGATTTTTTGACTACTACTGGTAGTACAATAAAAATGGATAAAGATATGTTTGTTAATAATGGTTTTGATATTTCTACAATTAAGGAGGATAATTAAATGAATATTAAAAATATGACATATACAGCTTTGATGGCCGCTGTAATATGTATTCTTGCACCTTTGTCAATACAGATTGGACCTATACCTATTTCTTTTACTAATTTGGCTTTATATTTTGCAGTTTATGTGATTGGTACAAAGCGTGCTACTTATAGCTACACAATTTATTACCTTTTGGGATTGGTTGGTTTACCTGTGTTTTCTGGTTTTACTGGTGGAATTGGTAAAGCTGTTGGACCTACTGGTGGTTGTCTTATTGGATTTTTCTTTATGACTATTATAAGTGGTATTTTTGTTAGTAAATTTAAAGATAACAAAATTATGCAAATGATTGGTATGATTATTGGTACTATTGTTGTTTATACACTTGCTGTTCTTTGGTTCTGCTTTGTTATGAAAACATCTCTTTTAGAAGGCTTTATGGCTTGCGTTGCACCATTTATTGTTATTGACTTAATTAAAATGATTTTAGCTATGTATGTTGGTACTGCTATTAGAAAAAGATTGAATGTGTAAAATAAGAAAACCCCTCAGGCACTGCGTGCCAGCTCCCCTACAAGCAAGCCGTACTTTTATATATTAATAATATGTAGGTTAATACCATTTACCTTCCCTCATAGGGAAGGTTGACGGAAGGGTTTCCAATTCTTAATTATTTTAAAAGGTGTGTCATTTTAGACACACCTTTGTTATTATTTCCAAACTTCTTCTGCAATTTCCTTAACAAGAGCTAACTTTGCCCATTGTTCTTCTTCTGTAAGTTTGTTGCCAATTTCACAAGAAGCAAATCCACACTGAGGACTTAAGTAAAGTCTATCAAGAGGAATGTATTTTGTTGCTTCCTTAATTCTATTTATAATAGTTTCCTTATCTTCGAGTTTAGGAGATTTTGATGTAATAAGACCAAGAACAACTTTTTTGTTACCTGACACATATTTTAAAGGTTCAAAACCACCAGAACGCTCATCATCAAATTCAAGATAGTAAGCATCTACATTTTCTCTGCCAAAAAGTGGTTCAGCAATTACATCATAAGCACCACTTGAAAAATATGCTGAATGATAGTTTCCTCTACAAATATGAGTATTAATAACAAGGTCAGCAGGCTTATCTTCAATAGCAAGATTGTTTACTTTCAAAAGCTTTTCTGTAATTTCTTCGAGGTTTGCATCTTTGCCGTATCTTTCAACACTACCTTCAGCTACAAGTACACCCCAAGTACAGTCGTCAAGCTGAATATTACGACAACCAGCATCATATAAGTCTTTGATTACTTTTTTATAACCATTAGCTATATCCTTTATAAGTTCTTCATCAGTAGGATAGAATTTTCTAGTTGTTTCAATATTTGCAGGAATAATCATCTGTTGGAAAAACTGTGCAGGTGCAGGTATAGTCTGCTTTGCAACTGTGTTTTCGTCTTCAAGAGCTTTTACAAACTTGAAGTGGTCAACAAATGGGTGATTATCTGCTTCAATTTTGCCTGTCAACCAAGTATCATCAATAAGAGCAGGTTCGCCGTGGAATAAAACACCTTTTTCTGTTTTTTTGTGAGCTACACCCTTAAAGCCCCACATAAAGTCAAGGTGCCAAGTTGCTCGTCTAAACTCACCGTCAGTAATAACCTTATAACCAGCTTTTTTCTGCTTTTCAACAAGGTCAATAATAAGTTCGTCCTCAATTTTTGTTAATTCATCTTTTGTTATTTTACCAGTTTCAAAATCTTTTCTAGCTTCTTTAAGTTTTTCTGGTCTTAAGAAACTACCAACATAATCATATCTAAATGGTGTATTTTGTTTACTCATTTTTTGTCCTCCAATGTTTTTTCTAAATTATAGCATACAGATTTTTACTAGTAAAATACATAAAAAAATAGGTTTGATATAGCCTTAAACTATAGCAAACCTATTTTAGCATTATTTAATTGTTTTTCTTTTAATAGTATAATTAAAAATATATAAGTCGTTAAAACTTCTTATAAACTTCTTTTTTCTTAATAAAAACACCACTAATTTAAAAAATTATTTACTTTTTCTTTGAGATATAACAAGTCCTAAAAGAGTAAAAACAGTACCAATAACAGCAAGTGAAGTAAATCTTTCATCTAGTATAATAAAGGCAGTAACAATAGTAACAACAGGCTGAATATAAATGTATATACAAGTTTTAACAGCTCCTAATATTTTGACAGCATAGTTCCAAGTTACAAAACATATACCAGATGCTAAAAAGCCTAAAAATAAAATATTGCCTAAATAGATTTTGTTGCTAAATTGACTTAAATCAAAGTTAAAGTGAAAAACAGGCAACAATGGCAACATAAAAACAAGAGCGTACAAAAATATTCGTCTAGTTACTTGAACTGTGTTGTATCCGTAAGAGCTTATTTTTTTTGTAATTACTGAATAAAATGACCAAACTATGGCTGATAGTAGGGCAAGTATGTCACCTGTTGGATTTAGTTTTACATCGTTTCCATTAAAGCTAATCAAAAATATACCAACTATAGCTAAAATAAAACCAATAAAAAAGTTTGATTTTAACTTATCACTTTCTTTCAAAAATATACGAGATATTATTCCAGTAAAAAATGGTACAGTTGAAACAATAACAGCAACATTTGATGCCATTGTGTATGTAAGAGCAATATTTTCTAGTAGATAGTATAATGTAACGCCACTAATTCCTGCCCCTATAAACAATAACTCTCTTTTTTTCTCTTTGATGGGTAAAAAGTGAGGATAAAGTATAAACAGTAAAATGAGAGCTATTACAAATCTGTAGAATAAAATTTCTACTGGCTTAAATACATCTAAAAGTATTTTAGTAGATATAAAAGTTGTTCCCCACACTACAACAGTAAATAATGCTGTAATGTGGCCTATAGTATTTTTAGTATTCATATTTTCACCTTAATTTAGTTTAAAATGGTTTTTATTGAAATCAATTATTCCGTCAGCTCGCATTGAACTAATTTCTTTTGACAATGCACTTCTGTCTACTGATAGATAGTCAGCTAGTTGTTGTCTGTTAAAAGGAATATCAAATTCGCTATTTTTAGCTTTTTGTGATTGTTGTGAAAGGTAAGTCATAACTTTGTTTCGTATAGTTCTTTGTGACATAGCCTCTAACTTATTTGTAAGCATAAAATTTTTGTTAGCCAAAACAAAAAGAAGGTTTTTAATTAATCCCATATTAATTATACTATCAATATCAATTTCCAGTATTGTACTATTTTTTATGGCTTCAACACTAACTTGTATTGGTATATTTTTAAGGCAAGCATAGGTTTCACCAAACAATTCGCCAACACCTATTTCTGTTAGTATACTTGTGTTGCCCCAATAATCTTCCTTTATAATGTGAACCTTTCCTTCAACTACAACATTGAGGCAAGGCATACTATCACCACGATGATAAATATAATTTCCTTTTTCATAAGTTTTTTCTTTTATATTTAAAGATTTAATTATTTCATCAGCATTAGCTATTCCATTAAATAATTGAGATTTTTTTAAAATTTCAGCATATTTTTTCATATTAATCACCTTTTGTTGCAAATACAACAGACTTTATAATTTAATTATATTATAATAAGAGCATAAATTCAAGGAGGAAAAGAAAATGATTAGAAGAATTATTCATATAGATAGTGAAAAATGTAATGGTTGTGGTGCTTGTGCATCAGCTTGTCACGAAGGTGCTATTGGTATGGTTGATGGTAAGGCTGTTTTGCTTAGAGATGATTATTGTGATGGATTGGGAGATTGTTTGCCAACTTGTCCTACTAATGCAATTTCATTTGTTGAAAGAGAGGCTTTACCTTATGATGAGGTAGCAGTTAAAGAAAATATGGCTAAGAATAAAACTGGTTTTGTCTGTCCAGGCTCTATGGCAAAGGCTATTAATAGAGAAAGTGAAAAAATTGAAATTAATAAAGAGGAAATTTCTATTTCTAGTCAGCTTAGACAGTGGCCAGTGCAAATTAAACTTGTTCCTATTAATGCCCCATATTTTAATAATGCTAATTTGTTAATTGCTGCTGATTGTACTGCTTATGCTTATGGTAATTTTCATAACGACTTTATGAAAAATAAGGTTACTCTTATTGGTTGCCCAAAACTTGATGATATTGATTATGCTGAAAAGCTTACTGAAATTATTAGAAATAATGATATTAAGAGTGTCACTGTAGTAAGAATGGAAGTCCCTTGTTGTGGTGGTATTGAAAATGCTGTAAAAAGAGCTTTAATGGATAGTGGTAAGTTTTTACCTTGGAATGTAGTTACTATTTCTACTGATGGTAAAATTTTAGATTAGGAAGAAAATTATTGGGTAGGTAATATAAGACATATACTTCCCCTAGAAGTGGAGCTAGGTGGTTATTCTTAGTATATTTGTAATTACTGCGAATGGGTTATTTGTAGGGGCGAGCATTGCTCGTCCTTTAATAGTTACGAATAATTATCATAGGGGCGATTATCAGCATTTTTACTACGCAAAAACAAATCCTTTGGATTTGCCGATAAATCTTTCGGTGCAATCTGTTCGCCCCTACAATTAAGGTGTACTTTTGTATATTTAATTATATGCGGGTCAATATCGTTTACCTTCCCTTATAGGGAAGGTGACAATCGGAGATTGACGGAAGGGTTTCCAACAATAGAAATACAACTAAGGACGAGCAATGCTCGCCCCTACAAATAAACATTTATATTTATTTATTTATTTATTTATTTATTATTTACTAATTCTGTATGTGTGTACCATTTACCTTCCCTCATAGGGAAGGTGGCAATCGAAGATTGACGGAAGGGTTTCCAGTATTACCTATTATTTGAAGATAGAACCCCCTCAATCACTTTACAAGTACAGCCTAAGAGTGTCGATTATTCGGCACTCTTTTTTGCATCAAAAAAGGAGTTGCTACATTGTAACAACTCCACATTAAATCAATTATTTAGCAACAATATTACAAATTCTACCAGGAACATAAATTTCTTTAACAATGTTACCAGTAATCTTGTCACCAAGAGCTTCCTTAGCAGCAGCAAGAACAGTATCCTTATCTGCATCAGCAGCTACAGTAATATTTGCTCTAACCTTACCATTAAGCTGAACGGCAATATTAACAGAATCTTCTACAAGTTTAGATTCATCGCAAGTTGGCCAAGTTGAACGGAAAACAGATTCCTTATGACCAATAACTTCCCAAATTTCCTCAGCAATATGAGGAGCAAATGGTGAAAGAAGAACAGCAAGAGCGTCAAGTGATGACTGGTCAACACCATTAGACTCCTTAGCAGCAGCAATAAGCTTGTTAGTAAATTCCATAAAACCAGAAATAACAGTATTAAGAGTAAGAGCCTCAAGTCTATTAGTGATTTCATAAATCATCTTGTTCTTAGCTTTTTCAAGGGCTGGAGTAGGGTCGATAATCTTATCCTTATATTCATCAACAAACTTCCAAACCTTATTAAGGTATCTATAAACACCATCAATACCATTATCGTCCCATTCAGAGTCTAACTCAGGTGGTCCAATAAATAATTCGTACATTCTTAATGAGTCGCAACCATAGTTTTCAACTGTTTCATCAGGAGAAACTACATTACCCTTGTTTTTACTCATCTTAGCACCATCTTTTGTAATCATACCCTGATTAAACAATCTCTTAAATGGTTCATCAAAGTCAACTACTCCAATATCGTGTAAGAACTTAGTGTAAAATCTAGCATAAAGTAAGTGGAGAACTGCGTGCTCAACACCACCAACATACATATCAACAGGCATCCACTTCTTAAGAGCTTCCTTGCTTGCAAGTTCCTTATCATTGTGGTTATCTGTATATCTTAAGAAATACCAAGAAGAACCAGCCCACTGAGGCATTGTGTTAGTTTCTCTCTTAGCAGGGCCACCACAGCAAGGGCACTTAACATTTACCCAATCTTCAATAGCAGCAAGTGGAGATTCGCCAGTATCAGTTGGCTTGTAGCTTTCAACATTAGGAAGAATAACTGGTAAATCTTCCTCTGGAACAGGAACTACGCCACACTTTTCACAGTGGATAAGAGGAATAGGCTCGCCCCAATATCTCTGTCTTGAGAATACCCAGTCACGAAGTTTATAGTTTACAGTCTTTTTACCAAAGCCTTTTTCTTCCATATAATCTGGAACTTTAGCCTTAGCTTCTTCAGACTTCATACCGTTAAACTCACCAGAATTAATCATAATACCAGGTTCAGTATAAGCCTCTGTTAATTCAGCTTCCTTACCGTCCTTACTAATAACCTGAATAATAGGTAAGTCAAACTTCTTAGCAAATTCAAAATCTCTATCATCGTGGGCAGGTACACACATAATTGCACCAGTACCGTAATCAGCTAAAACATAGTCAGAAACCCAAATAGGAGTTTTAGCACCATTTAATGGGTTGATACCATAAGAACCAGTAAATACACCAGTCTTTTCCTTGTCTGTCATTCTTGATACATTAGACTTTGTACTTGCATCATAAATATACTTTTCCATTGCTTCTTTATTTTCTGGAGTAGTAATATCCTTAATAATAGCGTGCTCTGGAGCAAGTACCATAAATGTTGCACCGTAGAGAGTATCTGGTCTAGTAGTGTAAACCTTAATTGACTTGTCAGTGCCATCAACTGGGAAGTCGATTTCTGCACCATAGCTTCTGCCAATCCAGTCAGTCTGCATCTTCTTAACCTTTGATGGCCATTCAAGTTTGTCAAGGTCATTTAATAATCTTTCAGCATACTTAGTAATTCTAAGCATCCACTGTCTTAAATTCTTCTTTGTTACCTGAGAACCACAACGGTCACAAACACCGTTAGTAGCTTCTTCGTTAGCTAAAACGCACTTACAGCTAGGACACCAGTTAAGAGGCATTTCCTTTTCGTAAGCAAGACCATTTTTAAACATCTGAATAAATATCCACTGAGTCCACTTATAGTAGTTAGGGTCAGTAGTATTAATTTCTCTATCCCAATCATAAATTGCAGCAATATCATTAACCTGTCTTTTAATGTTAGAAATACTCTTCTGAGTAGCAACAGATGGGTGAGTACCTGTCTTAATAGCATAGTTTTCAGCAGGTAAACCGAAAGCATCCCAGCCCATTGGGTGAAGAATTTCGTAACCCTGTAAAAGTTTGTATCTGCTGACAACATCAGAAAGAACATAACCTCTCCAGTGACCTACATGTAAACCATTGCCTGATGGATATGGGAACATATCAAGGCAGTAATATTTAGGCTTGTCAGTGTTAGTAGGATTAACGGGTTCCTTTTCCCATCTGGCACGCCATTTTTTTTCAATTTCTTTATAATTGTATTTTGTGCTCATTTAATATTTCCTCCATAGTAATATTAATTAAATATTATACACCTTAATAGAGGAAAATTCAAGCATTATTGTAATTTTTAGTTGTTATATGTAAAAGCAGTATTTAACATAATATTAAATACTGCTATAAATATTACACTTGTCTAATTTTAGGTTCAACAGATTCAGGTCTTGGATTGTGAGTTTGGTTTTGATTTACTGGTTTTACACTTTGGGTTACATTGTTAAATTTTTCAAGGTTTTTCTTTTCATTTAATTCCATTTCTTTATCTTTATCCATAATATCACCTCATAAATATTATGGATAAATAGAGAATAATTATTTGTATAATTTTATATAAATTTAATAACACACTATAATATAAAATTTTACAAAGTAAAAAAATATTATTCTGCTAAAAAAGCGTTTAAAACATTTAATGTCTTATCATTGTTATCTGGCATAGGTACAAAGCCAACATAACACCCCTTATCTTGATATAGGTTATACTTTTTTAATAATGATGATTTACTAATATCTATAGCCATTGGCTTATTTTCTTTTGAGTAAGGGTCAATAGCATACATTATTCTACCTTCATTATCTAATTTATTAATTACATCTTGTGATAAATAGTCACTTAAAGGCGTCATATATTCAGCATCAATAAACATTTGCACTTTTTCTTTATCACTCATAAGTAAATGAAATTGTGCATTATAGATATAAGTATTAAACTTTTGATTTAATTCAGCCTCAACCATTACATCGGTGCTGTCAGCGTAAAAACTTTCTATATCAACAGTATATTTTTTGGGGTCTAAATTAAATTCTGTATTAAGCTCTGATGTAAGACTTTCAATGTCCTCCATTGACAAAAATTGGTCATACATTGCCACACCACAATAAAGGTCAGGGTGGGGCTTAATAAAAATAGTATAAATAAGTGAAGCAATTATACCTATTACAAATATAACCATAAATATGTGTAATTTATAGTATATCCATATATGTTCAATTTTGCCTTTAGTATCTAAATCTTTGTATGTCATTTTATTCCTCCAATTTTTGTGATGATATTTTTTCAATTCCTCTAGGAAGTGCATCTTTAGCTGTACCCCAAGGGGCATCTTTGTAGTTATGGTCAAATTTATTTATAAAATGATTAATTTCACTTTCTAGCCTTTTTATGTTTTCAAGTTCTAAGGGAGTTATTATATTTATAAACTCTTTATATTCAGCATTATTTAACTTTTTATCTGCCATATCTACAAGTGTTGCAAAATGATTGATACAAAAGCCTTTTGAATTTTTAACCTTTTCTTTTAGCTCATTATCTTTTTTCCACATATAAAAAAATGTATCAAAATACCTGTCCATACTTGATTTTATTTTATTGCAAATATAACAGCTTTCTGCTATATTATTTATGTAAGGTGTGACTTTGTTTTCTGAAGTTTTAGAGAATAAACTTTTCTTTTTGCTAGAAATTAAGCTATTTGAAAGGCTTTCAATATCAGCATTTATTTTTTGAATATGACTTTGTACCATTAAGGCTAAACCTAGTCTATTTTGCTTGTTATACATCATTGAATAATGGTTTTGACAAAAGCCAATTTTATCTGTTTCCATACGAATGTTATCGTCCATATATGATGAACCTAGCATATAGTCAAGAGTTTCTTTTTCAAGCCTATTGTACATATTGCAGAAAGGACATTCTCCACCTTCCTCAAATCCATCATTAACAGGAATAGTATATATCTGTTCTTTCATTTATATCACCTCAATGTGATTATAACATTAATGAGTAAAAATTGAAAGGAAAATACAATGAAATATTCAGAACTTAACAATAGATTAACAATTACTGATTTAGAGTCCTTTAATATAGAAGAAATATTGGAATGTGGTCAGTGCTTTAGATTTGAAAAAATTGATGACTTAGAATATAAAATTGTTGCTATGGGTAAGGTGCTTAATATTAAGCAAAGTGGCAGTACAGTTGAAATGTATCCTTGCACTGTGGCAGATTTTGAAAATATATGGTTTAATTATTTTGATATGTCAACAGATTACAATGTCATTAAGTTGGAGCTTGCTAATAGTGATAATATAATGAAAAAAGCCGTTGAATATGCTGGCGGAATAAGATTATTAAATCAAGAACCTTATGAGTGCCTTTTGAGCTTTATTATTTCTCAAAACAATAATATTCCTAGAATAAAAGGTATAATAAGCAGAATGGCAGAAAAATATGGTAAAAAAGTTGGTGATGATTATTTATTTCCAACATTAGGGGAGCTTAATGTTGCTACAGAGGAAGATTTGTTTGCGTTAAGAATGGGATTTAGAGCAAAGTACATAAGAGATTGCTTAGATAAACTCTCATCTGGAGAAGTTGATTTAAGCATTACTGATACTTTATCAACTGATGAACTTTTGAAATTACTTCTTAAAATAAAGGGTGTTGGTCAAAAGGTAGCAGATTGTTCAATGCTTTTTTCAATGGGCAGGAGAGAGGTTTTTCCTACTGATGTGTGGGTAAAAAGAGTAATGGAGCATTTGTATTTTAACGGTGAAGATACTAATATTAAAGTAATACACGCCTTTGCTAAAGAAAAGTGGGGAGATTTAGCTGGCTATGCACAACAATATTTGTTCTATTATGCAAGAAGTTTGAAAATAGGAACAGATAAGGAGAAAAAATAATGTTAGGAACGATTGTAAATGCTGTTTCAATTATTGTAGGTGCATTTCTAGGCTTAATAATAAAGGGAAGATTTAACAAAAGGCTTCAAGACATAACTAATCAGGCGACTAGCCTTGCTGTAATTATTGTGGGACTTTCAACGGCTTTCAAAAGAATGTTATTTGAACCTTGCAATTCAGTTTTGTTTGTTGCAAGCCTTGTAATAGGTGGCATAATTGGAACTTTAATAGATATTGAAGGAAAGATGAAAAAAATAGGCGACTTTATAGAAAGTAAGTGCAAGGGTGGAGAAGGTGCAATATCAAAATCATTTGTAGCTGCAAGTATATTATATTGCACAGGCAGTATGGCTATTATGGGGTCAATTGAAAGTGGAATTAATCACGATTACGCAATACTTTTCACTAAAAGTATTATGGACGGATTTTATTCTGTTATTTTTGCATCAACTCTTGGAATTGGTGTTGCTTTTTCTGCTGTGTCTGTGTTTTTATATCAGGGTACAATAACTATTCTTGCTGGTTTTGCCCAGCCTTATTTAACAGGAGATATTATGAGAGAGATTTCTCTTGTAGGTGGCATTTTAATTGCAGGAATAGGTATAGATATGTTAGGTATTAGGAAAATTAATGTTGGTAATCTTCTTCCTGCTGTAGTTGTTCCAGTAATTTATTATGGCATAATATATTTAATTAATTGATTTAATTATAAATAAAACTCGTAAAAAAAATTATTATAAACAGTTGACAAATTTTAGTTGTTGTGGTATATTATGAATATAGGTTAGCACTCGATATAAATGAGTGCTAACAAATGGAGATTTTGAAATTTATTTATGTTAATATTCAAGGAGGAATTGTATTATGAGTTTAAGACCATTAGGTGACAGAGTTGTATTAAAGCAGTTAGAAGCTGAAGAAACTACTAAGGGTGGTATTATTCTTACTACTCAGTCTAAGGAAAAGCCACAGGATGCTGAGGTAATCGCTGTTGGTCCTGGTGCTGTTGTTGACGGTAAGGTAGTTCCTATGGAAATTAAGGTTGGCGAAAAGGTTATTTATTCTAAGTATGCCGGCACTGAGGTTAAGCTTGATGGTGAAGAATACATCATTGTTAAGCAGGGCGATATTCTTGCTGTTGTAGAGTAATTTATAATATAATTGTTGATAAATTTAGGAGGTAAGTTGTATTATGGCAAAGCAGATTAAATATGGTGTTGAAGCTAGAAAGGCTTTAGAAAACGGTGTAAATCAGTTAGCTGATACTGTAAAGGTTACTTTAGGACCTAAGGGTAGAAATGTAGTTCTTGACAAGAAGTTTGGTACTCCACTTATTACTAATGATGGTGTTACTATTGCTAAGGATGTTGAACTTGAAGACCCATTTGAGAATATGGGTGCTCAGCTTGTTAAGGAAGTTGCAACTAAGACTAATGATGTTGCTGGTGATGGTACTACTACAGCTACAGTTCTTGCTCAGGCTATGATTCAGGAAGGTCTTAAGAACATTGCTGCTGGTGCTAACCCTATTATCTTAAGAAAGGGTATGGCTAAGGCTACTGATGCAGCTGTTGAAAAGATTAAGACTTTAAGCCAGAAGGTTGCTGGTAAGGAACATATTGCTATGATTGCTTCTATTTCTGCTGCTGATGAAGAAGTTGGTAATATGATTGCTGATGCTATGGAAAAGGTTTCTAATGATGGTGTTATTACTGTTGAAGAATCTAAGACTATGAAGACTGAACTTGACCTTGTAGAAGGTATGCAGTTTGATAGAGGTTATTTATCAGCTTATATGTCAACTGATATGGATAAGATGGTTGCTAACCTTGACAATCCATATATCCTTATTACTGACAAGAAAATTTCTAACATTCAGGAAATTTTACCAATTCTTGAACAGATTGTTCAGTCTGGTAGTAAACTTTTAATTATTGCTGAAGATGTAGAGGGTGAGGCTCTTACTACATTAATCGTTAATAAGTTAAGAGGTACTTTCAACTGTGTAGCTGTTAAGGCTCCTGGTTTTGGCGACAGAAGAAAGGAAATGTTAAAGGATATTGCTACTCTTACTGGTGGTACTGTTATTTCAAGCGAATTAGGCTTAGAATTAAAGGAAACTACAATGGATATGCTTGGTAAGGCTAAGAGCGTTACTGTTAGCAAGGAAAATACAATTATTGTTGACGGTGCTGGTGACAAGGATGAAATTGCTGCTAGAGTAGGTCAGATTAAGGCTCAGATTGAAGACACAACTTCTGAATTTGATAAGGAAAAATTACAGGAAAGACTTGCTAAGTTAGCTGGTGGTGTTGCTGTAATTAAGGTTGGTGCTGCTTCTGAAATGGAATTAAAGGAAAAGAAGCTCCGTATGGAAGATGCTCTTGCTGCTACTAAGGCTGCAGTTGAAGAAGGTATCATCTGTGGTGGTGGTTCTGCTTATATCCACTGTATTAGTGCAGTTGAAGAAGCTACTAAGAACCTTGAAGGTGATGAAAAGACTGGTGCTAGTATCATATTAAAGGCACTTGAAGCTCCACTTCGTCAGATTAGTGCTAATGCTGGTCTTGAGGGTGCAGTAATTATCAATAATGTTAAGGATAGCAAGGACGGTTATGGTTTCAATGCTCTTACTGAAGAATATGTAAATATGTTTGAAGCTGGTATTATTGACCCAACTAAGGTTACTAGAAGTGCTTTACAGAACGCTAATAGTGTTGCTTCAACTATTCTTACTACTGAATCTGTTGTTGCAGATATTAAAGAGCCAGAGCCAGCTATGCCAGCAGGTGGTGCAGGAATGGGTATGATGTAATCACTTTTTGAATTAAGTGATTGAGTAGTTTTGTTTATTGATAATATACAAAAAAATAAAAATTGATTATATAATAAGTGGTAGGATTTTATCTTATCACTTATTATTGTATAAGGAGGAAAATAAATGCCATTTATTAACACTAAAATAAATACAACATTAACAAAAGAAAAAAGAGATACTATTAAGAGTAAGTTAGGTCAAGCAATTACAGCAATACCAGGAAAAAGTGAAGCCTGGCTTATGGTAGGTTTTGAAGAAAATGTACCTTTATATTTTAAGGGTAGCGATGATGGTTTAATTGCTTTTGTTGAAGTTAAGGTTTATGGTAAAGCAAGCAAAGATGCTTTTAATAATCTTACTGTTAAGATATGCAAAATATATAATGAGGAGCTTAATATTGACCCAGCTAAAATATATATTAAGTATGAAGAAGTTGAAAATTGGGGCTGGAATGGTAGTAATTTTTAAAAAAGATGGCACAGTCCATCTTTTTTTAATTAAATACAAATTGTACTAAAAGCATATAGCAAATTGTTCCACCAGCAATTGATAAAAGCATTTGTCTTTTATATAGATGAAGGCAAATAACAAGAATAATTGAAATAGCCTCGGGTATACCGTGAGTACCACCTAAAATACTTAAATTTTTTAAGCAATATACAACAAGCATACCAAATACTGCACCAGGAAGAACTTTGCCTAAATATTGTATGTATTTTGGTGTAGGTTTGCCAGCAGGAAATACTATAAAAGGAAGAAATCTAGTAATCATAGTGCCTAAGACAACCATTCCTATAGTAATAATTTGTTGAGTTAATGTCATTACAATTCCTCCTTATCTAATGTCTTTCTGCCTAAGGTGAGCAGGGCAATAATACCAATCATTGCAGGAATAATAAAGTTATTTGCTCCAAAGGCAATAAGGCATATTACTGATACTACAATTCCTATAATAGAGTTAATATGTTTTTTATCCTTTAACCATTGTTCCATAAAAATAACAACAAACATAGCTGTCATAACAAAATCTAATCCCTTTGTATTAAACTTAATAAGTGAACCACATATACCGCCTAATGTTGCACCCAAAACCCAGTAAAAATGATTAAGAAAAGTAACAAAGAACATAAACCAACTTTTATCCACATCTTTAGGAATATTTGCTGTGTAGTTAATAGAAAAACTTTCGTCACACATACCAAATATCAAGTATAACTTCTTCCAGCCAGTCCCTTTATATTTATCAAGCATAGCTATACCGTAGAATAAGTGTCTTGCATTAATCATTAGAGCCATTGCAAGGGCTTGAATAGGGTTAAAAGCTCCTAACAACATATTAACTGTTATAAATTCTATAGAACCTGCAAAAATAACTAGGCTCATAACCATAGGATACCAAAAACTAAAGCCAGACACATTCATATAAATGCCGTAAGTTAGTCCTAAAAACCAAAAGCCAGCAAAAATAGGAATAGTGTGGGGAAAAGCAGCTTTAAATGCTTTTGTTATCTTATTTTTATTCATAAATATTACACTCCAGTCGCATTTTTTAACATAAAAAAGAGGGCTGTATAAACAGCCCCCTAAATTTATATTAAGCTAATATATCAAATACAAATTAGTTGTTTTCAGCAGCTAACTTCTTGTAACCTTCAAGTCTTCTCTTAGCATCAGCAGCACACTTATCGAATAACTCTTCAGCTACATCTGGGAATGCCTTAACAAGTGAAGTATATCTTACTTCGCCCTTAATGAATTCCTTGAAGTCACCAGTAGGTTCCTTAGAATCTAATGTGAATACTTCACCAACTGGATTGTATCTGTATAACTGCCAGTAACCGCAGTCAACAGCCTTCTTAGCTTCAAGATGGAAGTTAGTTCTTAAACCGTGGTTGATACAAGGAGCGTATGCAATGATTAATGATGGACCGTGGTAAGCTTCAGCTTCCTTAAGAGCCTTCATTAACTGTGCCTTATCAGCACCCATACAAACCTGAGCAACATATACATAACCGTAGCTCTTAGCAATCATACCTAAGTCCTTCTTACGAACTCTCTTACCAGAAGCAGCAAACTTAGCGATTGCAGCAGTAGGAGTAGCCTTAGAAGCCTGACCACCAGTGTTAGAGTAAACTTCTGTATCGAATACGAATACATTTACATCTTCACCAGAAGCTAATACATGGTCAACACCGCCGAAGCCGATGTCGTAAGCCCAACCGTCACCACCGAAAATCCACTGGCTCTTCTTAACTAACATATCCTTGTGAGCAAGTACATACTTGCAATCATCACAATCAGGATTTGCAGCTTCGATAGCAGCAACTAAAGCTGCTGAAGTAGCCTTAGACTCTTCGCCGTCAAACATAGTATCTAACCAAGCCTGAGCAGCTGTCTTAACATCACCCTCTGGAGCATTAGCAACAATGTTAGTTACCTTTTCAGCAAGTAACTCTCTCTGCTGCTTAACACCAGTGTACATACCATAACCAAATTCAGCATTATCCTCGAATAATGAGTTACACCAAGCTGGACCGTGGCCATCAGCATTAGTAGTGTAAGGAGTAGAAGGTGCAGAACCACCCCAGATTGAAGAACAACCTGTAGCATTAGCAATGTACATTCTATCACCGAATAACTGAGTAATTAATCTAGCGTAAGCTGTTTCAGCACAACCGCCACAAGAACCTGAGAATTCAAGTAATGGCTGCTGGAACTGAGAACCCTTAACAGAGTACTTATCCTCTGGGTTAGCCTTTGGAGCAAGAGCGATAGCATAATCCCAAGCTTCAACCTGGTCTCTAGCATCATCAATAGGAACCATCTTAAGTGGGTCACTCTTACCAGCTAATGGACAAGATGCGATACAGTTACCACAACCTGTACAGTCCATAATATCTACCTGCATTACATAGTTGTAACCAGCTTCCTTACCCTTACCAGCAACAGACTTTAATGAAGCTGGAGCGTTCTTAGCTTCTTCCTCAGTTAAAAGGAATGGTCTAATACAAGCGTGAGGACATACGAAAGCACACTGGTTACACTGGATACAGCTTGTTGGGTCCCAAGTAGGAACATTAATAGCAATACCTCTCTTTTCGTAAGCAGCAGTACCGTGCTCGAATGTACCATCTTCAATACCCTTGAATGCAGATACAGGAAGAGTATCACCCTTCTGAGCGTTCATTACATCAACAATGTTCTTGATGAAATCTGGTCTTTCAGAAGTTGCAGCAGCAGGAGCATCCTGTGCATCAGCCCAGCTAGCTGGGATTTCAACCTTGTGGAAACCAGTAGAACCAGCATCAACAGCAGCGTAGTTCATATTAACAATCTTTTCACCCTTCTTGCCGTAAGACTTAACGATGAATTCCTTCATATACTTAATAGCATCATCCTTAGGAATGATTTCAGTAATCATAAAGAAAGCAGACTGAAGAACCATATTAAACTTGCTACCTAAACCAAGTTCAGCACCAATCTTAACAGCGTTGATTGTGTAGAAGTTAATATTCTTAGTAGCTAAATCTCTCTTAACATTAGCTGGTAAATGAGTATCTAATTCCTCATCAGACCAAATAGTGTTTAATAAGAAGCTACCGCCATCCTTTAAGTTAGATGTCATATCATACTTATTTAAGTAAGACTGCTGATGACAAGCAACGAAGTCAGCTGTATCAATAAGATATGGTGAACGAATAGGCTTGTGACCAAATCTTAAGTGAGAATTAGTGATACCACCAGACTTCTTAGAGTCATAAGCAAAGTATGCCTGAGCATACATATCAGTGTGGTCACCGATAATCTTGATAGAGTTCTTATTAGCACCTACAGTACCATCAGAACCAAGACCCCAGAATAAGCAGTTCTTAGTACCAGCTGGAGTAACATCAACAGCAGCACCTCTCTTTAATGAATGACCAGTAACATCATCATTAATAGCTAAAGTAAAGCCATTCTTTGGAGCATCTAAATCAAGGTTTTCGTAAACAGCAATAATATCAGCAGGAGTAGTATCCTTAGAACCAAGACCAAATCTACCACCAACGATAACAGGTGTTCTGTCGCTGTGGAAGAATGCAGTACATACATCCTGATATAAAGGTTCGCCTAAAGAACCAGGTTCCTTAGTTCTGTCAAGAACAGCAATCTTCTTAACTGTAGCAGGGATTGCTTCTAATAACTTCTCAGGAACGAATGGTCTGAATAAGTGAACATTAACAAGACCAACCTTCTCGCCCTTAGCAGCAAGATAGTCAATAGTACCTGAAATAGTATCACAGATAGAACCCATAGCGATGATAACCTTTTCAGCATCAGGAGCACCATAGTAGTTAAATAACTTGTAATCTCTACCAGTAAGCTTATTGATTTCGCCCATATATTCTTCAACGATAGCTGGAGTAGCATCGTAGTATGGGTTACAAGATTCACGAGCCTGGAAGAAAATATCAGGGTTCTGAGCAGTACCTCTAGTGCAAGGATGCTCTGGATTAAGAGCGTGCTCTTTAAATTCCTTAACCTTGTCCATATCTACAAGCTTAGCAAGGTCAGCATAGTCAAGAACCTCAATCTTCTGAATTTCGTGAGAAGTTCTGAAACCATCGAAGAAGTGAAGGAAAGGAACCTTAGCCTTGATAGTTGAAAGGTGAGCAACAGCACCTAAATCCATAACTTCCTGAACAGAAGAAGAAGCTAACATAGCAAAACCTGTCTGACGACAAGCCATAACATCAGAATGGTCGCCAAAAATGTTAAGAGCGTGGCTAGCTAAACAACGAGCACTAACGTGGAGTACACATGGAAGTAACTCACCAGCAATCTTGTACATATTAGGGATCATAAGGAGTAAGCCCTGAGATGCAGTGTATGTAGTAGTTAAAGCACCAGATGCTAATGAACCGTGAACAGTACCAGCAGCACCAGCTTCAGACTGCATTTCAACAACCTTTACTGTCTGACCAAAAATATTCTTCTTTCCCTTAGCTGCCCATTCATCAACATGTTCAGCCATAGGAGAGGATGGTGTAATAGGATAAATACCAGCAACTTCAGTAAAAGCGTAAGATACTTCAGCTGCTGCCTGGTTACCATCCATAGTTTTCATAACCTTTGACATTTTAAAATCCTCCTTAATTAAGAATTAAATTGTGGGTGGTTAGCCCTTTTTAGTAAATAAATATAATGCAGGTCGCAAAATATTCTATCATTATTATAACAAGTTTTGACGAATTAGTAAACATTAAATTTAAAATTTTTTATGAAAATTTTTTTTATTAAAAAAATATCCTATATATATTTGACTTAAGCTTAAAAGTAGTTTACAATATTAACTTAGTGGATATTATAAGATAATAAAATAAGAAATTGATTTTGGTGTAGTTTTGCATCAATAGATAAAGAGGTTTATATGGCTAATTATAAAATAGTAGAAAATGACATAATGGAAAAACTTAATTCATATTTTATGACTGAATTTCGCTTTTTATATGAAGATATAAATATAACAGGTAAAAATGTTATAATTAAGTATATTTCATCATTTTTTAGAAAATGGTATTATTCAACATTTATAGAAGACACAGTTATTACTCCTTCATATATTGCAAAATATGCAAGTAAAGAGGATAATATTTATCCTGTTTTAAAGTGTAAGGCTGTTAGCCGAATTGTTAATTATGAGATTAACTGTCTTAAATATACCTTAGATAATCACCCAATGTGTGTTGATTTTAGAAAGGTTGTTAGATATTTTAACAAAGGCGTGCATTTAGATGATGATTTACAAATGGATTTTGCTGATATTAAAAAAATAGGAGATATTTCTTCCTATGATATGGAATATATTTCATATTTAATAATGTTAGCTATTGATTTGAACTTTGTTGAAAAAATGCCGTCTTTGGGTGTTACTATGTATTGTGCGTCTAAAAAGGCTAGAGAATTGAGTAATGTCAGCAATAGAGAACTTTTAAATCAATTGGTTGATACTGCTTTTAAAATTGCTGCAACTTATTTAAGTGATGATTTTTTAGGCGAAAAATATATTGTTTCAAGTGAAAAGGTTAAAGAGTGGATTAAAAATCCAATTCCTGTGGATAAAATTTTTGAAAACACTTATGGCGAACTTGCTATTGAAATGTCAGACTCATTTTTAGTGGATAATATGGACGAAATGGAAAGGCATATTATGGCTAAGGCTTATGCTAGGGGTGTGATAATTGATAGATGGTTATTAACACCTTTTAGCTATTATTTTAAATTTATAGATTTAACATATATGTTTGAATATTCATTCTATGATGAAATGATGTTTTTAATTAACGCATCAATAGTAGCAGAAGAAACTGGTGATGAGTCTGCTTTTGAAACGGCTGTTTACTCTCCTTGCACAATTTTTGGCACTACTAATTTAGGTAAAGAATATTTTGAATTGCCAATTGATGAAAATGTGCCAGAGTTGTTTAGGAAAATGTCAGCTGATGAAATTTTTGAAGGCGTTGCTTATGATTTAGACGATGTAAAAGAAAAGATTATGAAAATTTATGAGCCTGACTTAACTATATATACTCTTGAAGTAAGTGATAACAAGAGTAATCGTAAATTTTCAATGAATGTCAGAGATGATATGACTCTTGATGTTCTTAATGCAAATATTGCAAATGCTTTTAAAACTTCTTTTATTATTTGTCAAAGCTATAGATTTTATAAATTGCCAGAGAGTCCTTTTACAGAATATACACCAGCGTTTATGGGATTGAGAGGTCCTCATACTGAAGATACAATGATAAAAAATGTACTTAATTTAGGTGAAAAATTTTATTACGAAATAGTAAAAGTCAATGAAGATGAAGAATTAGAAAGCAAGGTTTATACTATTAAACTTGAAGCAATTAATTCAAACCAAGAATAAATATTTTTTAGTTATATTTTATAATTTCTGAGCATATATACCTTTATTGGGAGGTAGTGTTATGTTCAGAAATTTTTTTATTGTAATTTTGGTACTAGCTTTAGTTGGCTGTGGAAATAAAAGCAACACTTTGCAAACAGGAATTGTAGGTGAAAATGAACCTATAACTAGGGCAGAGGTTGCTAGAATGGTAGCTCTTAATAATTATAATATAGAGGAAATTAATTCCCTTGAAAGAAAAATAACATTTAAAGATACAGACATAAATAAGTGGTATGATAAGTATATAAATGCGGCATATACTGCTAATTTGATTGCTGGTGTTGATAATGAAAATTTTGCACCTGATGAGTATTTATCTTTAAGACAAGCACAATTTTTGCTTGATAAAATTAAATCTGAAAATAGAGTGAAGTTGCAATATAGAACAGAGGATAAAGATAAACCTATACCTTATAATATATGGGTAACAGCTTTTGAAAAAGATATGAATACTGAAAAGTTAAAGACAGAAACTATTAAAGTGTATGCAGATAAAAACCAATGTAAAAAACTGGGAGATAATTTTGTTATAACTGATTTGGGACTTACATATTATGACGGCAACGAAAAGCTAACAAGTGCTAATGAAGTAAGTGCTATAGTCAATAATAGGGTTATAGTTGCATTAAAAAGCATTAATACTATTAATGAATTTGATAATCTTGAAGTTGTTGATGCTAATGACAAATATGTTAAAGTTAAGGTGCCAGGAGGTATAAGAAAATTTGAAATAAAAAATAATAATGCTGCTGTAGGTGATAAAATTAAAATTGTAATTGACAATAATGGTATATATAGTATACAATAAATATAAAAGGAAGTGATAGTATGCCACATATTAGTTTAAAAATGTACAAAGGCAGAACTAAAGAAGAAAAGGATAAAATAGCTAATGAACTTGCAGAGGTTTTAGTTAAAAATGGTGTAAAACCAACTGCCATATCTGTTAGTGTAACTGATTATGAGCCTGAGAATTGGAAAGAACAGGTTTATGATAAGGAAATAAGAGATAATAAGGATATATTTGTTGAGGCTGGGTATAAGATGTAATCCGTTTTTATATTGATAAATATAACAAAAGTACAAAATAAATTTAAAATGACATTTATATTGTTGAAATGTTAATTGTTATTAAAAAATTATAGTGAAATAGCTTAGTTGTCGTCAAAGCAGTGGGAGAAGGTAGGTGGCACAATATGAAGAAAAAGTATTTGGGACAGGCATTAGTAATGTTTCTTGTATTAGTTGGCGTTTTCTATATTATAGGTGTAATTGGCAATGCTATTGGAACAAAATGTGCCAAATCAGGTTGCTATAATAAGCGAGAAGCAAATAGCAGTTACTGCTATATACATAAACCTTCTGCGTATATAACATCAGCACATAATAATTTGTCTAAATCTGATAAATCTTCTGAGAGTGAATCTTCGAGCAATAAATCATATAGTAGTAGTTCCTCAAGTAGTAGTTCTTCAAAGTATTCAAATTCTTATTCTAGTAGTTACAGTAATAAGTCTGGAAGTACAGGAAGTTCATCATATAGTAGTGGAACAAAGAAGAATTCTGCTAGTAATAGTAGCACATACAAAAGCTCTACAGGTTCTAGTAATACATATAAAAGCTCTGGTAGTTCTAATAATACATATAAAAGTTCTGGAAGCACTAGTAGCACAAAAAAGAGCAATCCATACGCTTCTTATGATGATGGATATGATGATATTTATATGGACGGCGATTATGATGATGACAGATATAGTAGCGATAAGGACTATGCAGACGGTGTAGATGATGCAATAGATGAGCTTGGCGATGATTATTAAACATAGAAATATATATTAATTATAAAAATGTAAATTAGTATTAGACATAAGTTCTGCTTTTCGAAAAGGTATTGTTACTTTAATTTTGAAATAGGGCGGAGCTTATGTCTATATTTTTTGTAAAAAATATTTGGTGCAATTTTTGTAATTACACCAAATATTATAAAATTAGATTTTTTATCTTACATCTGTTATAGATTCAATTGTATAGCAACCTTTAGCCTTAATATCTTCAATGGCAGCCTTAACATCGTGAGAACGAACCTTTACTACCATTTCTAATTTGCCGTTTTCATTAAAGTTGCTGATATTTCTAATATCTATGTTGTGAGAAGCAAATATTTGAGTAATTTCAGCAAATACACCAGTTCTATCTGGAGTAGAAATTGCAATTCTAGTACCATCGGCTTTAACACCCATAATATCAATGAAAGCTCTAAATATATCTGTTCTTGTAATAATACCAACAAGATATTCGCCGTCAGTAACAGGCAATGAACTAATTCTGTTTTCTTTCATTAAAAGAGCTGCATCTTCAAGAAGGGCATTTTTGTCAATTTTGAAAATACCAGTCTTCATTATGTCTTTTACTTTTGTTTTGCTAAGTAAATAATTTATTTCATAGACGCTAAGTGATGTTGCACTTGAAGGGTTGACCTCTGCAAGTAACTTTTCTGTAACAAGACCTATAAGTTTATTGTCGCTATCAACAACTGGAAGCTGAGAATATCGTCCTTCCTGCATAAGCTGATAAGCCTTAGCCACAGAATAATCTGGTAAAACAACAGTAGGTCTTCTTGTCATTCTTTCTTGTACATACATAAAAAAAGCACCTCCCTAAATTTATTATATATTTATATTATTAATAATAGCACAATTTTTGCAAAAAATAAAGTAGTATTTATAATAATTGCTAAAAATTATGACCCAAATGTAAAAAAAGCTCATTAAATGTAAAAAAATATATTTTGTCTTGTAATGACAAAAAAAATGGTGTATACTATAAATAATGCGTTTCTATGCAAAAAATCAGAAGTTTTGTAATAAAATGTTTCGGAGGTTAAAAAATGAATTCTTCAGAGTTGTTAACAATAAACTGTATGAGAGTGCTTTCTGCTGAAGCTATTGAAAAAGCTAAGTCAGGTCATCCAGGTATTACTATGGGTGCTGCACCTATGGCTTATGAGCTTTGGGCAAAGCATTTAAAGCATAATCCTAGCAACCCTCAGTGGGTAAATAGAGATAGATTTGTTCTTTCTGCTGGTCACGGTTCTATGCTTTTATATTCTTTACTTCATCTTTTTGGCTATGGTCTTACAATTGACGATATTAAGAATTTCCGCCAGTTTGGCTCTAAGACTCCTGGTCACCCAGAATATAAGCATACTATAGGCGTTGATGCTAGTACTGGTCCTTTAGGTCAGGGTTTTGCTAATGCTGTAGGTATGGCTATGGCTGAGGCTCATCTTGCTGCTAAGTTTAATACAGAAGATTGCAAGATTGTTGACCACTATTCTTATGCACTTTGTGGTGATGGCTGTATGATGGAAGGTATTTCTTATGAAGCTGCATCACTTGCTGGTACACTTGGTTTAGGTAAGCTTATTGTTTTATATGATTCAAATAACATTACTATAGAAGGTTCTACTGATTTAGCCTTCACTGAAAATGTAAGAGCTAGATTTGAGGCTCTTAATTGGCATACACTTTTTGTTGAAGATGGTACAGATATTGATGCTATTGGCAAGGCTATTGAAGAAGCTAAGGCTGTAACTGACAAGCCAACACTTATTGAAATTAAGACAGTTATTGGTTATGGTTCTCCTAATAAGGCTGGTAGCAATGCTTCTCACGGTGCTCCTTTAGGTGAAGAAGAAGTTAAGGCTACTAAGGCTAATCTTGGCTGGAACTATGATGAAGAATTTTTTGTTCCTGAAGAAGTTAAGGCTAATATGGAAGAAGTTAAGGCTAATCTTGCTAAGGGCGAAGATGAGTGGAATAAGCTTTATGCAGATTATAAGGCTAAATATCCAGAACTTGCTAAGGAATATGAGGCTTGGCTTAATGATGACTTTGTAAGTGATTTAATAAATGATGATAGTTTCTGGTTAAATGAAGGCGAAATGGCAACAAGAGCTTGCTCAGAAAAGGTTTTAAATATGCTTTCAAAGAATATGCCTAATCTCTTTGGTGGTTCAGCTGACCTTTCACCATCTAACAAGTCTATAATGAAGGAAAGAGATTTCTTTACTAAGGATAATAGACTTGGTTCAAATATGCACTTTGGTATTAGAGAATTAGCTATGGCTGCTATTGCTAATGGTATGTATTACCACGGTGGTGTTAGACCATATATTGCAAGTTTCTTTGTATTTAGTGATTATATGAAGCCTGCTTTAAGGGTATCTGCTATTTCTGGTCTTCCAGTTATTAGCATTCTTACACACGATAGTATCGGTGTTGGTGAAGATGGTCCTACACATCAGCCAGTTGAACAGCTTTCAGCTTACAGAAGTACACCAAACTTTAATGTATGGAGACCTTGTGATATTAACGAGTCTGCTGCTGCTTGGTATAGTGCTGCAACTGAAAAAACTACTCCAACTGCTCTTGTATTTACAAGACAGAATACTAAGAATATTGGTATTGACGGTAGAGAAGCCTTAAAGGGTGGCTATGTAATAAGAGAGTCATTTAAGGAAACTCCAGATATTATCCTTATTGCAACAGGTTCTGAAGTTGGTCTTGTATACGATGCTTATGATGTATTAAAGGAAAAGGGTATTTCTGCTCAGGTTGTAAGTATGCCTTGCGTTGAAGTATTTGAAAGCCAGTCAGAAGAATATAAGAATTCTGTACTTCCTAAGAATGTAACTAAGAGAATAGTTGTTGAAGCATCATTTGATATGTCTTGGTATAGATATGTTGGTCTTGATGGAGAAATTATTGGTATGACTGAATTTGGTCAGTCTGCACCATATTCTGTTCTTTTCAAGCACTATGGCTTCACTGTTGACAATGTAGTTGACAAGGCTGTAAAACTTTTAAATAAGTAATATAAAAGGCGGAGGCGTACCTCCGCTTTTTGTGCTATTTTTAATCAAGGTGATAGATATGGATAAATTAAAAAAACAAATGGATTTTCTTATTGAAATATCTAAAATGAAAAGCATATATAGACAGTCTGTTTATTTTGAAAACGGACAGCTTAAAAGAGAAAATGATGCAGAGCATAGCTGGCATATGTGTATGTATGCTATGGTTTTAGATGAATACGCACCTAAGGGTACAGATATTTCTAAATGTATAAAAATGATGCTTATTCACGATTTAGTTGAGGTATATGCAGGAGATACTTATTTATATGATGAAAAAGGTAATATGGATAAGGCTAAAAGAGAGCAAGCTGCTGCTGAAAAGTTGTACGCAATGTTAGGTAAGCAGGGTGAAGACTTAAAGGCTTTGTGGTATGAATTTGAGGCAAATGAAAGTCTTGAATCTCAATTTGCTAATACTCTCGATAGACTTCAACCGTTGCTTTTGAATTATTTAACACAAGGGGCTAAGTGGAAAGAACATCAAGTACACATTTCTCAAGTTATTGAAAAAGGCAAGTGGAAAACAAGAAAAGTTGATGAAAGAATAAGAAAATTTGTATTGGATTTATTAAATGATAGTGTTGAAAAGGGCTATCTTCTTCCATAATAAGAGGTGACATAAATGAGTGAATTAGATAAGGTTGTAGACAAAGCTGAATTGCTTACAGAGGCTTTGCCTTATATAAGAGATTTCCGTAATAAAAAGGTTGTTATTAAATATGGTAGCCAAGTATTAAAGGATAAAAAGGTTGCAGAAAGTGTAATGGAAGATATAGTTCTTCTTAAACTTATTGGTATGCAACCAATTATTGTACATAGTGGCAGTAATGAAATTAATAAATGGCTTAAGGCTATTGGCAAGGATATTGAATATTATGATAACAGCAGAGTAACTGATAAAGAAACTATTGAAATTGTTGAAATGGTTCTTGGCAAAATCAACAAGGATTTAGTTCAGATGATAGAAAAGCACGGTGCTAAGGCTGTTGGTATATGTGGTAAGGATAGTGGAACAATAAGAGTGTCAAAGAAACTTGTAGAAGGCAAAGATATGGGTTACTTTGGTCAAATAGAAAGTATTAATACAGAGCTTATTGATGACCTTATTGATAGAGATTTTATACCAGTAATATCATCAATTGGTATAAGTGATGATTATGAAAGCTATAATTTAAAAGCTGATGATGTTGCAGGAGCTGTTGCTAAGGCTGTAAAGGCTGAAAAACTTTTATTCCTTGCAAGAGAAGATGGTATTCACCCAATTGGCGATAGCGAAGTGCCAAAGGCTATGCTTACTGTAAATGAAGCTAAAAAAATTGTTGAAAATGCTGCTCTTGATGTAGCAACTCTTAACAAACTTATTTGTGCTGTTGATGCAATTACTCACGGTGTTCATAGAGCACATATTGTAGATGGTTCTATTGAACATAGTGTTCTTTTGGAATTCTTTACTGTATTTGGTATTGGTACGGCTATTGTATCTAATGATAAGGAATTGTATCCTCACGAAACAGATTATAGAAAGTAGGGTTTTATATGGTTATTGATTATAATGAAATTAGAGAACAATCTTTAGAACATTTTAAAGGTGGCGAAAAGACTTTTAATGTTAAAATGTTTACTGATGATAATAATAAAATTATGAGAGGTAAACTTGAAGCAGGTGCATCAATTGGCTTGCATACACACGAAGGTAACAGCGAAATTATTCTTATTTTAGAGGGCAGAGGTAAAGTCCTTTATGACGGTGAATATATTTCACTTAAGGCTGGAGATGTGCATTATTGTCCAATGGGTCATAGTCATAGTCTTATTAATGATAGTGATAAGGACTTGAAGTTTTTTGCTGTAGTTGGTGAGCATTAAATTGTTTATGTAAGGGCGTATAAGGGCGAAATTATTCGCCCTTATACTGTAATAAATGTAATAGTGAAAGTATATAATTTACAAATCATCGTCAGGATAATCTATATTATCCAAATAGCTTTCCTTGCAATTTTTTGTTGAAAAATATGCACAATGACTACATTTTGGTTCATCAATAAAACGGCTTGGAACATCTGGCATAGGTTTGAAATTGGAACATTTCTTTCTTTTATAAATTTTCATATTATTACTCCTTAAGTTAAACTATATTACTATTTTAATATAAAAAAATAAAAATATTCAAACTAATATAAAAATTGCTTGCAATTCACTTATATTAGTGTTATAATTACTTTGTTAAATGATGTTTCGTGTTGAGAGTGGGTTATGCCCACTCTCCTTTTATGTATACATTAATTAGATAAAAGGAGGTATTTCTTTGCAAGCTAAGGATATTGTAAAATTGACTGAAGAGGCTGTTATGCCTATTCTTGAAAGCAAAAATTTTGAATTTGTTGACTGTGAATTTGTCAAGGAAGGTCCAGATTGGTACTTAAGAGTGTACATTGACAAAGAGGGCGGTATTAGTATTGATGATTGTGTATATGTTAGTAGAGCATTAGATGAAAAGTTAGGCGATGACCTTACTGAGCAAAAATACACTATGGAGGTTAGTTCTCCTGGTATTGATAGAGTGCTTAAAAGAGATAAGGAATATACTAAATACAAAGGCAAATTAGTTGATGTTAAACTTTTTAAGGCTGTAGATGGTTCAAAAGAATTTAGAGGAGAACTTGAAGGTCTTATTGATGGCAATGTAGTCATAACAGATGAAAGTGGAAATAAACTTGAATTTAATAAAAAAGATGTTGCTTCTACCAGATTGGTTGTAATTTTTTAACATAGGAGGATATATTAAAAATGGATAGTGTTGAATTAATTAAGGCTTTGGAAGTTGTTAGTAAGGAAAAGGGTATTGACAGCGAAGTTATTTTTGAAGCCGTTGAAAATTCACTTGTAACTGCCTGTAAGAAAATCTATGGTAACTACTCTAATATGAGAGTTGAAATCAACAGAGAAACAGGCGAAATGAGAGCTTTTGCTCAGAGAGAAGTTGTTGAAGAAGTTGTTGATGACTTTATAGAAATTTCTCTTGAGGAAGCAAGAGAATTAAATCCTACTTATGAATTAGGTGATTTTGTTGATAATGACATTACACCAAATGACTTTGGCAGAAGTGCTGCTCAGAGTGCAAAGCAGATTGTAGTTCAGAAGCTTAGAGAAGCTGAAAGAGAAAAAATCTACAATGAATTTGCTGCTAAGGAAAGAGATTGCGACACTGCTATTGTTGAAAGAATTGATGGCAGAGGTAATGTTATTGTTAAACTTGGTAAAATGGATGCAGTATTACAGCAGACAGAGCAAATTCCTGGTGAAACTTACAATGTTAATGACAGAATTAAGGTTTATATCTTAAAGGTTGTTAAGACTAGTAAAGACCCACAGATTAAGGTTTCAAGAACACATTATGAGCTTATTAAGAGATTGTTTGAGCTTGAATCACCTGAGGTATTTGACGGTACTGTTGAAATCAAGGGTATTGCTAGAGAAGCTGGTTCAAGAGCAAAGATGGCTGTATATTCAACAGTTGATGGCGTAGATGCTGTTGGTGCTTGCGTTGGTCAAAACGGTGCTAGAGTTGATGCTATTGTTAATGAGCTTAATGGCGAAAAAATTGATGTTATACCTTGGAGTGAAGACCCAGCAGAGTATATTAAGGCTGCTTTAAGACCTGCAAATGTACTTGCTGTTGAAATCGCAGAAACCGAAGAAGAAAAGAGTGCAAAGGTTGTTGTGCCTGATAATCAGCTTTCACTTGCAATTGGTAAGGAAGGTCAGAATGTAAGACTTGCTGCTAAACTTACAGGTTGGAAGATTGATATTAAGAGTGAATCTCAGGCAAGAGCTACTGATTTTATTGATTTTGACTCAGTTGATACTGATGATAAGGAGTAATTTGTAGGGAGGTTAATCCTGATGATTAAAAAGAAGGTTCCTATGAGAAAATGCACAGGTTGCCTTGAAATGAAAAATAAAAAAGACCTTATAAGGGTTGTCAGAAATGACCAGGGCGAATATTCCCTTGACGCTACAGGAAAAAAGCCAGGTAGAGGAGCTTATGTATGTAGAAATAGCCAATGCCTTGAAAAGGCTTGCAAAAATAGGGGACTTGAAAGGTCTTTTAAATCTGCTGTTCCTAAGGATTTATATGAGGAGCTGAAAAAACAGCTGGAGGAATGTAATGAATAGAAAATTACAGTCTATGCTTTCTCTTTGTCAGAGAGCTGGTAAGATTGTTACAGGTGAAGATACAGTAGAAATTAATATAAAATCTGGAGCTGCACTTCTTGTGTTAATAGCAGAAGATGCAAGCGAAAATACTAAAAATAAATTTATGAATAAATGCAAATACTATAATATTCCATATTGTATTTGCTACTCAAAAGAAGAACTAAGCAATTGTATCGGCAAGTTTAATAGGTCGGTATATGCAATAACAGAACAGAATTTTGCAGAAAAAATAAAGGAAGTGCTAATTAATTTAGAACAATAGATTTAATTAGGATTTATTAGATTTCTTTTAGAATGGAGCTTAGTGATATGATGTAAATGTAGTAAATGGTTTATCCATATTGATTATAGGAGGTGTTTCTGTTGTCAAAAACTAGAGTATACGAATTAGCAAAGACATTAGAAATTAGTAATAAGGAGCTTCTTGTAAAGCTTAAGGAAATAGGTATTGAGGCTAAAAGCCACACAAGCGGTTTAGATGAAGATGCTGTTAATTTAGCTCTTGAAAAGTTAGGTAAAAAGAATGATGAGCCAAAGGCAGAAGTTAAGGTAGAATCAAAGCCAGAAGTTAAGCCAGAACCTAAGGTAGAAGTAAAGGCTGAAACTAAAGTAGAGCCAAAGCCAGAGCCTAAAAATGAACCAAAGCAGGAAGTTAAGGCTGATAAAAAGCAGGACGAAAAGCCAAATAATAAGCCAGCAAATAAGCCAGAAAACAATAAGAAGAAAGCCCCTGCAAATAACAACAACAACAATAATAATAATAATAATGGCAACTTCAACCCTAATGGCAAGAAGAAAAAGAATAAGAAAAATAAGAAGAACAAGAACTTTAATCAGCCAGCACCAGCTCCAGTAGTTGAGGAAAATGTTGAAGATGAAATTCTTGAAATTCAGATTGCAGACAGCATTAGTGTTAAGGAATTAGCTGAAAAGATTAACAAAGCTCCATCTGCTGTTATTATGGAACTTATGAAAATGGGCGTTATGGCATCAGCTAATCAGGAAATTGATTTTGAAACAGCTGAAAAAGTCTGTGAAACATTTGATATTATTGTGGAAAAAGCTGAAGAAATTGACCTTCTTGAAGAAGCATTTAGAGAAGAAGTTGATGACGAAGCCGATTTAAAAGAAAGACCTCCTGTAGTTGTAGTTATGGGTCACGTAGACCACGGTAAAACTTCTCTCCTTGATGCAATTAGACATTCTCACGTAACTGCTAGAGAAGCAGGTGGTATCACTCAGCACATTGGTGCTTACACTGTATCAATTAATGATAAGCCAATTACTTTCCTTGATACTCCAGGTCACGAAGCCTTTACAGCAATGAGAATGAGAGGTGCTCAGGTTACTGATATTGCTATTCTTGTTGTTGCTGCTGATGATGGTGTTATGCCACAGACTATTGAGGCCATTAATCACGCAAAGGCTGCTGGTGTTGAAATAATTGTAGCTATTAATAAGATTGATAAGCCAGGTGCTAACCCAGATAGAGTTAAGCAGGAATTAGTAGAATATGGCTTAGTATCTGAAGACTGGGGTGGCGATACTATCTGTGTGCCAGTTTCAGCTGTAAGCAAGGAAGGTATTGATAATCTTCTTGAAATGATTATTCTTGTTGCTGAAATGAAGGAATTAAAGGCTAACCCTAATAAGAGAGCAAGAGGTAACATTATTGAGGCTCAGCTTGACAAGGGTCGTGGTGCTGTTGCTACTGTACTTGTACAGAGTGGTACTCTTAATGTAGGTGACCCAATTGTTGCTGGTTCATCTTATGGTAGAATTAGAGCAATGATGAATGATAAGGGTCAGAAAGTTAAGAAGGCTGGTCCATCAGTTCCAGTTGAGATTTTAGGTCTTAATGAAGTTCCAATGGCTGGTGATATGTTCTATGTTGCTGAAAGCGAAAAGAAGGCAAGACAGGTTGCAGAGTCTGTAATTGCAAAGGGCAGAGAAGAACTTATTAAGGATACTCCACAGAAGGTAAGTCTTGATGATTTATTTAACCAAATTCAAAGTGGTAGCGTTAAGGAACTTAACATTGTAATTAAGGCTGATGTACAAGGTTCAGTTGAGGCTGTTAAGCAGAGTCTTGAGAAACTTTCAAATGATGAAGTTAGAATTAGAACTATTCACGGTGGTGTTGGTGCTGTTACTGAATCTGATGTTATGCTTGCTAGTGCATCTAATGCCATTATTATCGGCTTTAATGTAAGACCAGAAGCATCTGCTAAGAATGTTGCAGAGGACCAGAAGGTTGATATTAGATTATATAGAGTAATTTATAATGCTATAGAAGATATTACAGCAGCTATGAAGGGTATGCTTGACCCTGTTTACGAAGAAAAGATTGTTGGTCACGCAGAAATTAGACAGCTTTTCAAGGCTAGTGGCGTTGGTACTATTGGTGGTTCTTATGTAACTGATGGTAAGTTTGTAAGAAATGCTAAGGTAAGAATTGTAAGAGATGGTATTGTAGTTTACGATGGTGAGCTTGCTACTCTTAGAAGATTTAAAGATGATGTTAAGGAAGTAAATGCAGGTTATGAGTGTGGTTTACTCTTTAACAAGTTTAATGATATTAAGGAAGGCGACATTGTAGAAGCCTTTGTTATGGAGGAAATTAAGCGTTAATGAAAACCAATAACAGAATGATTCGTATTAATGACGAAATCAAAAAGGAACTTTCAGAAATAATAAGAGCTGATTTAAAAGACCCTAGAGTTGGTGTTATTACATCAGTTTTAAAGGTTGAAACAACTAACGACCTTAAATATTGTAAGGTTTATATAAGTGTTCTTGGTGATGATGAAAAGAAGAATGAGGTTATGTCTGTTCTTAAGGGTGCAGCTGGCTATATTAGAACACTTATAGCTAGAAGAATTAATTTAAGAATTACACCAGAATTTAATTTTATACTTGATGATTCTTTAGATTATAGCTTTAAGATTGATAAAATTCTTAAGGAAATTAACAGCGAAAATTAAGGAGGTAATTGTATGTACGAAAATTCCATAGTTAAGGATATTGAAAATGTACAGACAATATATATTACAGGTCATACTAATCCAGACGGTGATTGTATTGGTTCAACATTTGCTTTTGCACAAATTATGGCAAAGCTGGGCAAAACTCCTGTAATACTTCTTGAAGATTATGCAAAAAAGTTTAATATTTTAAAAGGTAGTGAATATATATATAATGGGGATTATGACCAATTATCTCCAGATGTAATGTTTGCTATTGATTGTGGTGATATTGACAGATTGGGTAATGCCAAAACTGTCTATGAAAGAGCAAAATTAACTTACAATATTGACCACCATATTAGCAACACTAATTATGGTATGGTTAATATTGTAAATGGTAATGCTTCATCAGCTTGTGAAGTAGTTTATGAAATAGCAAGTAAATTTGTTAATATTGATAAGGATATTGCCACAGCTTTATATACTGGTTTATTAACTGATACAGGTTGTTTTAGACATAATTGTACTTCTGAAAGAACTCATCAGATAGCAGGTAAACTTGTTTCTGCTGGCGTTAATACTCCAGAAATTCATACTAAAATCTTAATGGAGCATACATTTATTGATGCCAAAATATTTGCAAGAGCTATTAGTAAAATGGTTCTTGCAAATGGCATTGCTTATACATTTATAACAGCTAAGGATATGGAAGAATGTAATGCAACATCTAAGAATTTAGACGCTGTAGTAGGCTACCTTTTAAATACTGAAAATGCTAAGGTTGCTATATTTGCTAGTGAAAGAGATGGTGGCATTACAAAACTTAGCTTTAGGTCAAAAGAATTAAATGTAAACGAAGTTGCACAGCTTTATGGTGGTGGTGGTCATATTTTGGCTGCTGGTGCATCTGTAAATGGCAATATTGATGATGTTTTAAAAAATGCTGTTAATGAAGTAGAGAAAAGATTGGCGAAAAATGACTAATAATAATTCAATTATAGGCGTAATTAATATTTATAAAGAAAAGGGATTTACTTCTCACGATGTTGTAAATATTGTTAGAAAAACTTTAGGCAGAGTTAAAACTGGACATACTGGTACTCTTGACCCAGATGCAGAAGGTGTGTTACCTATTTGTGTTGGCAAGGCAACTAAACTTGCTGATTATATAGCTGCAGATATTAAAGAATATAAGGCTGAAATAACTTTAGGTATTACAACAACTACAGAGGATATTTCAGGCGATGTTATTGAAAAAAGAGCTGTTGAGTCTAGTGAAGAAGAAGTTAAGTCTGCTATTAATAGCTTTGTAGGTGAATATAATCAAACACCACCAATGTATTCTGCCATAAAAGTAAATGGCAAAAAACTTTATGAGCTTGCCAGAGAGGGTAAAGAAATAGAAAGAAAAACAAGACTTATTAATATTTATAAAATAAGAGATATTAAAGCTCTTGGTAATAATAAATATGAATTTTATGTTCTTTGCTCTAAAGGTACATATATAAGAACTCTTTGCAAGGATATTGGTGAAAAGTTGGGCTGTGGTGGCTGTATGTCTGATTTAACTAGAACAAGAAGCGGTAACTTCTACATTGAAGATAGTATAAAAATCAATGATTTTAAAGATATGGTTTCTCAAAACAAGTTAAATGAGATTTTACTTCCAGTTGAGAAAGTATTGTCAAATTATAAAACTGTGAATATTGACTCAAAAGCTGAAAAGTTTGTATTAAATGGCAACAAAATAAGTGTTTCATATATAGATGAGAAAGATATAAAAGAAACTAAGGTTGTTGCTAAGTTTAACAATAGAGTAGTAGGAGTATACGAGGTATTAGGGGATTTTATAAAACCTATAACAATGTTGATTTAAGGTGATAAAAATGAAGGTTATTGAAACTGAACAATTTAAAATAGAAGAACCTTCTGCTGTAACAATAGGTAATTTTGATGGTATTCATTTAGGTCATCAAAAACTTATTAAAACAGTGTTGGAGTGTTCCAAAAATGAGGGACTTAGAAGTATTGTCTTTTCTTTTGAGCCTCATCCAGTAGAATTTTTTGGCAGAAAAAGTGGTTTTAAAACAATGTTTTCTGTAGAAGAAAAAAAATATATTATTAACAGTTTAGGTGTTGATACACTTATACAATATCCTTTTAATAGAGAATTTTCATCAATGTCACCTGATGAATTTATGAATCTTTTAGTTGAAAAAACTAATTGTAAGGTTCTTGTAGTTGGTGAAAATTATCATTTTGGCAAGGACCAGTGTGGTGATATAGATACACTTAAAAAATTAGGTGAAGAAAGAGGAATAAGAGTTATAGGTATTCCTAGAGTTAAAATTCACGATGTTAGAGTAAGTAGTACAAGAATTAGAGGACTTATTAATTATGGTGATATGGAAACTGTAACTAAGCTCCTTAATAAGCCATATTTTTCAATGGGCGAAATTGTACACGGTGATGAAAGAGGAAGAGTAATGAAATTTCCTACTATTAATATGCTTCCTCAACTTAAAAAACTTCTTCCACCTGATGGTGTATATTTCTCTAGGATTTGGCTTGATGGCAAGGTATACAACGGTATGTCTAACATTGGCTTAAATCCAACATTTAATGGTGAAGCCAGAAAAATTGAAACTCATATTTTTGATTTTGACGAATTTGTTTATGGCAAAGTAGCTATGGTTGGATTTTACAAGAGAATAAGAAGTGAAAGAAAATTTAAAAATATGGAAGACTTAATGGCTCAGCTTAATGATGACAAGGCTGAGTGTAGAAAGTATGCTGAAGAAGGACTATTAAGTGAATATAGTCTAACTGAGAGGTCTTAATGTGAAAAATAACAATAAATTTTTAAATATAGATGTAATTAGAGTTATATCAATGTTTTGTGTTATTTTTCTTCATTGTGCTTCTAACAGATTGAGAGTAGATATGGATAGCACAGGTTGGGATATAGTTAATGTACTTACAGCTTTTGCAACTTGTGGTGTTCCTATGTTCTTTATGATTTCAGGTGCTTTGATACTTAATAGTAAAAATACACTAAACATTGAGTATACCTTAAAGAAAAGAATTTTAAGACTATTTATTCCTATGGTTTTATGGTCTATTATTGCTATAATTGTGGGACTTTATGCAGATAAGGATTTGGCTTTAACAGCTGGAAATTTTTATAATAAGGCTGTTCACTTTTTTTATAAACCAGTAGCTGTACATTTGTGGTTTATGTATTATCTTATTCCAATGTACTTGATTTCTCCGGCTTTAAAGGCTTTTGTTGATAATGTTCAGGAAAATGTTGTAAAATATATTTTGATACTTTGGCTTTTCCATATAATTTCCTTAACCCTTGGTGGTATACTTGAAGGAGATAATCAAAAAATAATTGTTAGTGTAAGCTTTATTAATAATATTGGATTTATTAGTGGCTATTTAGGTTATTTTTTACTTGGTTGGTATATATTTAACAGTAAAATTGAAATATCTTTTTGGTGGCTTTTATTGATTGCTATTATGTCAATAATGTTTATATCAGTAGGCACAAAGGCGGTAACTAATCATAATGAGTTTTATACAGAAACATATAAATCTTATAGAAGTATATTTGTTGTAATTTTGTCAAGTTCAGTATTTATGCTTTTGTGTAAAATAAAAACTGTGCCTAATTTTTTAGGCAGCATCATTGCTTTGATTTCGTCAGTATCTTATGGTGTGTATCTTAGCCATAATGTGATTATAGAGCTTTTAAATAAGTGGGGCTTAAAAAATCATAGCATTACAGTAGTTGCTGAAACTTTTGTTATTACATCAATTACATCAATTTTGTTGATATTTATATTGAGTAAAATCAAGTATTTGTCATATATATTTGCTGGTATTAAAAAAAGTTAAAATAATACAAAAAAGTGCTTGCAATGTGGCTTTAAATATGTTAATATATCTATTGTGTGTTACACAATACTATTTATCCTATGTTCAGAGTTCGGAAACTCCGACCTTCTCTTAACATAAGGAGATTATAATTTTAGGAGGATTTTAAAATGGATAAGAAAACAATTATCGCAAAGTTTGGTAGAAATGAAGCTGACACTGGTTCACCAGAGGTACAGGTTGCTTTATTAACAGAAAGAATTAATCACTTAACTGAACACTTAAAGGAGCATAAGAAGGACCACCACTCTAGAAGAGGTCTTTTAAAGATGGTTGGTAAGAGAAAGGGTCTTTTAAACTATATTAAGTCTAAGGATGTTGTTGCATACCGTGAACTTATTGCTGCTTTAGGTTTAAGAAAGTAATTTTTTTCAAAGCGTGGTGCTTCACCACGCTTTATTTTGTGTAAGTTATTTAAGTGGTAAGGGCGATATTTTTAGTTTAAAAATATGTTTATAATTATAAACCTGTTTTTAAGCTAAAAATTGCCTTGATTCACTTTAATATATATTTTTTATCAAGGAGGAAAATTTTATGAGTAAGATTTACAAAATGGACTTAGCTGGTAGAGAGCTTTCAGTTGAAATTGGTAAAGTTGCTGAATTAGCTAATGGTGAGTGTATTGTAAGATACGGTGACACTGTTGTTTTAGTTACTGCTACTGCATCTGAAAAGCCAAGAGCTGGCATTGACTTTTTCCCATTATCAATTGATTATGAGGAAAAAATGTATGCTGTAGGTAAAATCCCTGGCGGTTTTACAAGAAGAGAAGGTAGACCAGCTGAACACGCTATTTTAACAGCTAGAGTTATTGATAGACCAATTAGACCTTTATTCCCTAAGGATTATAGAAATGATGTTTCTATTAATGCTATGGTTATGGCTGTTGACCAGGATTGTGCACCTGAAATTTGTGCTATGATTGGTTCTTCAATTGCACTTTCAATTTCTGACATTCCTTTCTACGGTCCTACAGGTTCTGTATCTGTTGGTATGGTTGATGGCGAATATATTATTAACCCAACAGCTGAGCAGAAGGCAAAGAGCAGAATGAACCTTACAGTTGCATCAACTAAGGAAAAGGTTATGATGATTGAAGCAGGTGCTGATGAAGTAACTGATGACGAAATGTATGATGCAATTATGTTTGGTCACGCTCAGAATATTGAAATCTGTAAGTTTATTGACGGTATTGTTGCAGAGTGTGGCAAAGAAAAGCATAGCTATGAAGAACACGTTGTTGACCACGACTTATATGATGCTATTAAGGAATTAATTGGCGATAAGAGAATGGAAGAAGCTGTTTTCACTGATATGAAGCAGGTTAGAGATGAAAGAATTTCTGAAATCGAAGCTGAGTGTTGTGAAAAGCTTTTTGAGCAGTTTGGTAATGATGACGAGGTTGAATTTGAGGCTGTAATTGGCGAGGCTATTTACAAGTACGAAAAGGAAACTGTAAGAAGAATGATTTTAAGAGAGCATAAGAGACCAGACGGTAGAAAGCTTGACGAAATTAGACCATTATCTGCTGAGGTCGATGTACTTCCTAGAGTTCACGGTTCAGGCTTATTTAAGAGAGGTCAGACTCAGGTATTAACTGTTACAACTCTTGGTTCAATGTCTGATGTACAGAAGTTAGACGGTCTTGATGAGGCTGAAACAACTAAGAGATATATTCACCACTATAACTTCCCAGGTTTCTCTGTTGGCGAAGCTAAGCCTTCAAGAAGTCCTGGTAGAAGAGAAATTGGTCACGGTGCTTTAGCAGAAAGAGCTTTATTACCAGTTATTCCTAGTGAGGACGAGTTCCCTTATGCTATCAGACTTGTATCTGAAGTATTAAGTTCAAACGGTTCAACATCTCAGGGTAGTGTTTGTGGTTCTACACTTTCACTTATGGCTGCTGGTGTTCCTATTAAGAGACCTGTTGCTGGTATTTCTTGTGGTCTTGTTACTGGTGAAACTGATGATGACTTTATTCTTTTAACAGATATTCAGGGTCTTGAGGACTTCTTTGGTGATATGGACTTTAAGGTAGCTGGTACTCACGAAGGTATTACAGCTATTCAGATGGATATGAAGATTCAGGGTCTTACTCCAGAAATCATTAAGGGTGCTATTGCAAATACTCACAAGGCTAGAAATTATATCCTTGATGAAGTTATGCTTAAGGCTATTGCTGAACCTAGAAAGGAATTATCTGAATTTGCTCCTAAGATTGAGTTTGTTCAGATTAACCCAGATAAGATGGCTGAGGTTATTGGTTCTAAGGGTAAGGTAATTAATAGAATTATTGAAGAATCTGGTGTAGATAAGATTGATACTGAGGACGAAGGCAAGATTTATGTAGCATCTGCTAATGCTGCTGCAATAAAGAAGGCTGTTGATATGATTAAGCTCATTGATGAAGGTCCTAAGCCTGGTAAAGTTTATACAGGTACAGTAACAAGAATTATGAATTTCGGTGCATTTGTTGAAATTGCTCCAGAAAAGGAAGGTCTTGTACACATTTCTAAGTTAGCTCACGAAAGAGTAGCTAATGTTGAAGATGTTGTAAATGTTGGTGATGTTATCGAAGTTAAGGTAATTGAAATTGACCAGCAGGGTAGAATTAATCTTTCAAGAAAAGATTGTCTTCCAAAGCCAGAAAAAAAGGCAAAAGTTGAAGAATAATTAAAAATATAAAAAATAAAACTGTTTGAATTTTCAGACAGTTTTATTTTTTTTGTCTAAAATAGTATATAAATTGACATTATATTAACTATATGATATACTTTTATTAAATAAAAAAAGCCTTAAAAAAGGCTTTTAAGCACAACACTTGTGCGAACGGAAAACCGAACGATTAGAAATAATTTTTATTTGAACTCGTAATGTTTTGTAGGTAGTAATATCTACATATATTATTATATTATAAAAAAGGGCAGGTGTCAATATGGAATATTATGTTGGATTAGATATAGGTACAAATTCTGTTGGATGGGCAGTAACAGATTTGTTATACAATGTTTTAAAATTTAAAGGCAATGCTATGTGGGGAGTATATCTATTTGATGAGGCTAAGCAAGCTAATGATTGTAGAACATTTAGAAGTAACAGAAGGCGTTCTGACAGACGCAAGCAAAGAATTACAATATTACAGGAATTGTTTGCACCTATAATAAATCGTGTAGATAAAGATTTTTATTTGAGATTATATGAAAGTAGGTTATATAGAGAGGATAAAAGCATAGATGAAGTTTATAATTTATTTAATGATAATAATTATACTGATATGGATTACCATAAGCAATATCCGACTATACATCATTTAATATGTGATTTAATGAAAGGTGAAAAACAATTTGATGTAAGGCTTGTTTATTTAGCTTGTGCTTATATATTAAAACATAGAGGACATTTTCTTATTGAAGTGGATAAGGATAATATATCAGAGGTAAAGGATATTGAATATGTTTATGAAAAATTAATGGGGTGGTTCTATTCATTTGAATATAATACTCCTTTTGAATGTTCAGCACAGGATTTTGGCAGAATTTTAAAATGCAATAAAGGAATAAAGGCAAGAGAAAAGGCATTTAAGGATTTACTATTTGGTGGTAAAAAGCCTGATGATAGTGAATATCCTATTGATAGATTGGTTATGCTTAAACTTATATCAGGAGGAAAGGGTAAGCTTTCAGCTTTATTTAAAAATGAGAATTATGATGGAATTGATAATAATGAAATAGCTTTGAACACAGGAGATTTTGACGAAAAGTTAAGTAGTTTAGCATCAGAGTTGAACGATGGAGATTTAGAGCTTATAGTTGCAATGAAAGGAATATATGATTGGTCATTACTTTCAGATATTTTACAAGGCAAGGATAGTATATCAGAAGCAAAGATTGCTATTTACGAAACTCATAAAAAGGATTTAAAGCTATTAAAGTATATTATAAGTAAGTATAAACATAATGAATATAATAATGTTTTTAGGTCAATAAATGGTAAAATCAATAATTATACTAAATATTCTGGCAATGTTAAATCATCAGTTGAATATGATTATAGTGGATTTACAAAGGAAAGAGATAGAGATAACTTTTGTAAATATATTAAGAGTATAATAAAAGACATTGTACCTGGTGAGGAAGATAAGGAGAAATTTGAACTATTATTAACAAGGGTAGAAAATGGTGAGCTTTGTCCTAAACAGGTAAATACAGATAATAGAGTTATTCCTTATCAGCTTTACTATACTGAGCTTAAACAAATATTAAATAATGCAAGAAAGTACATACCAGAATTAAATAAAGAAGATGAATACGGTAGTGTTGTTGATAAAATATTGTCTATAATGACATTTAAAATACCATATTATGTAGGACCTTTGGTGGATAATAGTAGGAGTAAATTTGCTTGGCTAGTTAGAAAGGCTGAGGGAAGAATATTACCGTGGAATTTTGATGATATGGTAGATAAGGATAAATGCGAAGATGAATTTATAAGAAGGATGACTTGTCAATGCACTTATTTAGCTGGTGAGGATGTTTTACCTAAGTATTCATTATTATATAGCAAATTTGTTGTTCTTAATGAAATAAATAACATAAAAATTAACGGTGAGAAAATTACTGTTTCTGTTAAGCAAGAAGTATTTAATAATGTGTTTAAAAAGTATAAAAAGGTTAAAAGAAAGCATATAGAGAATTATCTTATTTCAAATGGGTATATGACAGCAGATGATAAACTGGAGGGAATTGATATACAAATTAATTCTTCTCTAAAGAGTTATCACGATTTTAGAAAATTAATTACAGATGGTGTTTTGACTGAATATGATGTAGAACATATTATTGAGAGAATTACATTTACTACAGATAAGGCTAGGTTAAAATTATGGCTTGAAAAAAATTACAATCTTAATAAAGATGACATTAAGTATGTTGCAGGATTAAATTACAAGGATTTTGGTAGACTTTCAGGTAAATTTTTGACTGAAATATTAGATGTTGATGTAAATACTGGAGAGATACTTAGACCTAGCATTATCAATATGTTATGGGAAACTAACAATAACTTAATGGAACTTTTGTCAGGTAATTATGGATATATGGATAAAATTAACAGTATTAATTCAGAATATTATTCAAATAATCCTAAAACTGTTGGAAGTATGCTTGATGATATGTATATTTCAAACGCTGTTAAACGACCTATATTTAGAACATTAGATATAGTTAAAGAAATTTTGCATATCAAGAATGAACCTCCTAAAAAGATATTCATAGAAATGGCAAGAGACAAGTCTACTGATAATAAAGGTAAGCGAACAAAATCAAGAAAGGATAGAATAAGAGAATACCTTAATAGCTTTGAAGATGGTGAGATTGGAGATATTAAGAGGCTATTGAAAGAGCTTGAATCTAAAAGTGACGACGAACTAAGAGGGGATAAACTTTATCTTTATTTTATGCAGTTAGGTAGATGTATGTACTCAGGTACAGATATTGATATAAATAAACTTTCATCAAAGAGTTATGATATTGACCATATATTTCCACAATGCAAGGTTAAAGATGATAGTATAGATAATAGAGTTCTTGTTTTATCTGAGCTTAATGGAAATAAGGGAGATGTTTATCCTATAGATAAATCAATACGAAATAAAATGCACAATCTATGGGAAGTCTTACATTCTAAGGGTATGATTAGTGATAAGAAATATTCAAGACTTATTAGAGATAGAAAATTCACAGATAATGAGCTTGCTGAATTTATAAACAGACAACTTGTTGAAACAAGACAATCAACAAAAGCTATTGCTTCTATATTAAAAGAGATGATGCCTGAAACAGAGATTGTTTATGTTAAAGCAGGGCTTGCTTCAGAATTTAGACACGATTTTGAAATGCTTAAATGCAGAGAGATAAATGACTATCATCACGCAAAAGACGCATATCTTAATGTAGTGATGGGAAATGTTTATAATGTTAAGTTTACAAAAAATCCTTATAATTATATTAAAGAACTGAAAACGAAAGATGCTTATTCTATGAAACTTACATCACTTTTAAAGCATAATATATCAAGAAATGATGAAGTTGCTTGGTTGGGCGATGGAAAAACCTTGGCTCTTGTTAAAAAATATATGAATAAAAACAACATAAGATATGTAAGGTATTGTTATAGTAGAAAGGGTGAATTTTTTAATCAAAATGCAGAAAGGGCTTCAGCAGGGCTTGCTAGGATTAAAAAGGATTTGCCTACTGAAAAGTATGGAGGATATAATTCTACAAGTGCAACTTGCTTTGTTGTTTTAAAGTATATTACAGAAAAAAATAAAGGAATTGTTTTAATGCCTTTAGAGTTAATGTATGCAAATAAATTTAAAACTGATGCTATTTTTGCCACAGATTATGCAAAAAGAATGTTGAATGATATAGTGTCATTAAAGAAAGGCGAATTTATTAAGCAAATAGAATTTCCATTAGGTAGAAGATTAATAAAAATCAATACTCTTATAGATATAGATGGTTTTAGAGTAAATATTTTACAAAAATCAAATAAAGGAAAAACTGTTGTTTTGGGATTAGGCTTATCATTAATAGTTGATAAGGAAAGTTACGATTATATCAAAAAAGTTTTTTCTGTTTATAACAAATTAAAGTCAGGTACTATATCAAAAATATCTGAAGAAACTGAAAAAATAAATTCGGTTGAAAATTTAAAAATATATGATTTGATAACATTGAAGTTAAAAAATAAAATATATAGTGTTATGTTTTCAAAAATTGCAACTAAATTAGATAAAGGAAGAGAAACTTTCTGTAATCTTAGTCTTGATAAACAGACAGAAGTATTAGCAAATGTAATTAGTATTTTAAAATCTGGTAGGTCAATGGGATGTGACCTTAGACTTATTGGAGATGTAAAATCAGCAGCTGTTATTACCATTAATTCTGAATTGACAAAAATCAAAAATGTTAGTTCAATACGAATTATAGACCAGTCACCAACAGGGTTGTATGAAAAAATATCAGCCAATTTATTAGAGCTATGAGTTGGAGAACGGTTGTTATAAGTCATAGATGTAAGCTTGATTTTAAAATGGGAAATATGGTGGTTCGTTCAGATAAGATATGTAGAATACGCTTGGACGAAGTATCGGTAATTATAATAGAGGATACAGCTGTATCAATAACTGCATATTTGTTGAATGAAATATCAAAGAGAAAAATCAAGCTTATATTTTGTGACGAATCAAGAAATCCTGCTTTTGAGTTAGTACCTCTATATGGCTCACACGATTGCTCGGCTCGTCTTAAAGCTCAACTACAATGGCGTAATGATATAAAAGTTGAAGTGTGGACTAGTATTGTGGCTGAAAAAATATCAAAGCAATCGGAGATGCTTTTAAAAATATCAAAAAACGAAGAAGCAAATATGTTGCAACAGTATATATCTGAATTAGAGCTTAATGACAGTACCAATAGAGAAGGACATAGTGCAAAGGTTTATTTTAATGCACTTTTTGGAAAAGATTTTTCACGAACACAAGATATAGGAATAAATGCAGCATTAAACTATGGCTATAGTATTTTACTTAGTATAGTAAATAGAGAAATTGTTGCAAATGGTTACACTACTAAATTAGGGCTATTTCATAGTAATATGTTTAATTTTTTTAATTTTAGTTGTGATTTAATGGAACCGTTTAGAGTTGTTGTTGACCGTGTAGTATATGAGATGAAAGTTGGAATATTTGAAAAAGAAGAAAAACATCTTTTAATAACAAATTTATTGAATTATACATTAAATATAGATGGCAGGGAAGAGTATTTTCCTAATGCTATTAAGGTGTATTGTAAAGCAGTGTTGAAGGTGCTTAATAGCAATGATATTTCAAATATCAGATTTTATGAGTTTTTAGATTAAAGGTATAATGAGTTATAGGTTTATGAGAATTATTGTATTTTTTGACTTACCTACCATTGAGGAGGGAGATTTAAAGGAATATAGAAAATTTAGAAAACTACTATTGAATAAGGGCTTTATTATGATGCAAGAATCAGTTTATACAAGAATGGCATTAAATAGAACCACAGCAGATTATGTATTATCTAATCTAAGAAAAAATAAGCCTCCTAAAGGGTTGGTTCAAATTTTGGTAGTGACAGAAAAGCAATTTCAAAGGATGGAGTTTTTAACTGGTGAGTTTGAAAGTGATATGATTGATAATGATGAAAGGATTATATTTTTATGAAGCTTGTGAAACAGGAATTTATGAAACCGTTACAAATTGAAAATGACAAAATTAATTTTTTGTGCATAGAAAATAAACAAGCGTTTTATGGTTTTATAAGTGATTTGTATGATTTAAGCACAGGTAAACAGAATGATATAATTTTATCTGATAATGACTCTCCAGTTAAATTTTCAAATTATGCTGATTTATTAATGAATTTTATTCCCTTTGAATTAAATAATAAGAAGTTATTAACTAAGCTGTATGATAAATTATCCAAAGAGGCTGTTGATGCTAATATGTTGTCTGAAACACATAGCTTTGAAATTGTTTTTCAAAGCTATGTGCTAAAACTGTGCGAACAATTTGATTTTGAGCTTGAGTTTGATAATGATTTTGATGTTAAGGGATTATTAAAAGCTATTAATTTAAGATTTTTGGATGAATATTCAACTCTTAGTGAAAAAATATTTGAATATATGATAAATATGAGGGAACTGTGTGGAATAAAAGTATTTATTTTTGTTGGAGTGTGTTCTTTGATTTCTGATGAAGAATTCAATCTATTTATTGACACTGTGATTAACCATAGAATTCCATTGCTTATTATTGAAAATATTGATTGTTTATATGGAACTAAAATAAATAAAAGGGTTATAGATGAAGATTTTTGTGAGATATGATTGAATTTTTTTCTAATATATATTATAATGTAAGTGCTACAAATAATATGGGTGGGTAATGCACTTTTCTCGAATTTGAGGTTTGAGAGTAATGTTATTTTGTAGTGTAGTAAAACTTCGCTTTAAGCATAGTAACCCATAGTCATGTTTGAGAGTAATGTTATTTTGTAGTGTAGTAAAACCCTTTTGTCTTAACTTTGTATGTACACTTGTTTGAGAGTAATGTTATTTTGTAGTGTAGTAAAACTATATTTTTAATCTTATTTTGAATATTGCGGTTTGAGAGTAATGTTATTTTGTAGTGTAGTAAAACAAATTATCATTTCCTACACAATTTAAAACTGTTTGAGAGTAATGTTATTTTGTAGTGTAGTAAAACATTGAAGAAAAAAAGGTCGGGCTTAACGAGTTTGAGAGTAATGTTATTTTGTAGTGTAGTAAAACTCTACGAATCGTTGAACCATGTCGCTATATGTTTGAGAGTAATGTTATTTTGTAGTGTAGTAAAACCTGCATTTTTAACTTTAAAACAATAATGAGTTTGAGAGTAATGTTATTTTGTAGTGTAGTAAAACCATAGGGAGTTTGTATATTGTGCGTATATTGTTTGAGAGTAATGTTATTTTGTAGTGTAGTAAAACAACAATCACGCAAGTTGGTATTCCAGTTATGTTTGAGAGTAATGTTATTTTGTAGTGTAGTAAAACAAAAGAAACAAAAGAAATAGATTTACAATAGTTTGAGAGTAATGTTATTTTGTAGTGTAGTAAAACAGGGTATGAATGGTGATTTAACAGTAAGTGGTTTGAGAGTAATGTTATTTTGTAGTGTAGTAAAACAAGTTTTATGTTACAACAATACTCGCTAGGGTTTGAGAGTAATGTTATTTTGTAGTGTAGTAAAACAGATATTATTTCTGACCTTTAAAAAGCTCCGTTTGAGAGTAATGTTATTTTGTAGTGTAGTAAAATAAATAGTGATAGTTGATTATTTATCAACTGATGTGATTTATAAAATGCAACTTTAGCGGTGTAGAATTATTTCTACACCGTTTTATTTATATAAATTAAAAAATTTTTTCTAATGTTTTTGTCTAAAATAGGCAGAAATAAATTTAATAAATTGCAAATAATAATATTGCAACAATGATTAATCATAGTTAATATTACGAAAGGAGGAAATAATTTATGAATATGAAAGCCTTAGATTTTACAGCACTAACATTAGTTATTGTTGGTGCAATAAACTGGGGTCTAATTGGGTTTTTTAAGTTTGACCTTATTTCGACAATATTTGGAGGAGAAACATCAATAATAAGTAGAATAATATATGCCATAGTTGGACTTGCTGGTTTATATTCAATCACAACCTATGGTAAAATCAACAGCGACAATATGGTAATAGGCAATCAGCACTAGAGCAAATGAAAAAGCCGGGGTGAAATAGAAAACTATTTTGCTTCGGTAAATTTTTTTGTAATAATATACTTAAAGTTGCACAAAATAGGCAATATTTACAATAAATCCGGCTATATTTAGTCTATATTTGATATAGATTATAATTAATAAATGGTTTTGTTGTTAAAACTGCTAAAAAAATTGGAAAAAAACCTTTACATTAACTAATAAAATGTGCTATAATGTGTTTAGAAAGATTAATAATATAGTTTGCCTGTGGTGTCAGAGTACTTTGTTTGGTAATTATTACAATAGGCAAGGGGTAGATTGGTGGTTTTCTGGAAAAAATTAAAGAAAGTTACAGTCTATTGTGTGCATATTGACCAAAAGTTAGTATTCTGATTTTTTTGTTTTTATTGTTGCAGATTAAGCTATATAAATTAACATACAATAAAAAGGAGGATTTCCATGAAAAAGAACGTTTTTAAGCGTATTTCAGCTCTTGGATTATCAATGCTTATGGTTACTAGCCTTGCAGCCTGTGCAGGTAGTGAAGAACCATTAAATCTTGATGGTGGCGACCCTAATGATAAACCTGAAAAGATTACAATGATGGCTGATACCATTATGACCGAAGAAAATGGACTTAAGCAGGTATGTAATGAATATGAAAAACAAACTGGTATAAAGCTTGAAATTGAAAAGCCTGACCACGCTAAATATTATGAGAAAGTTACTCTTTCATTTGCTAGTGAGGAGCCAGCCGATATTATTGAAATGGGTTCAACTTATTATCCTGAATTAGCTAACTCTGGTGCTCTTTGGGATATGACAGATGCTTGGAATAACACAACATCTAATTGTAAAAAAATTGTTGATGAAGACTATGTTGATACTTTAAAGATTAATGGTCATCTTTATGGTTTCCCTATGGCTGCTGGTAATGGCCCTATTACTTATGTAAGACAGGATTGGCTTGATGAAGCAGGTCTTGATGCTCCAAAGGATTATAACGAATTTATTGAAATGCTTAGAGCTTTTAAGGCAAGAGGCAATGGTACAATTCCTCTTACTGCTGCTGGTCTTATTAATAGTGATACACCTTATGATATTTTCCTTAGAGAATTTTATCAAGATGCAAAGCCTGATTTTTACAAGGACCCATCAACTGGCAAGTATGTAGATGGTTTTGCTCAGCCTAGTATGGTTGCTGCTATTACAAGACTTAGAGATGCTTATCAGGAAGGTCTTATTGATGCTGAAATCGTTACTAACAAAACTTCAACTTGTAGAGATAAGCTTGGCTCTGGCTTAGTTGGTGCTTTCAACTACTGGGCTGGTATGTGGTCATTTAAGCTTCAGAAATCTATGAATGAAGGTCAGCTTGTTGCTATTCCTCCAATAAAGGAAACTGGTGGATATACTGAAAGAGTACCTAGTGCTATGGCAATGTCAGTTTATGCACCAAATAAAGCTGCTATTTTTGAACATTTCCTTATGTATTCTCACGATGGTGGAGAAGGTCAGATGTTATTTACTCACGGTGTAAAAGATGTACATTACAAGTACAATGCTGATGGTTCTTGCGAATCATTACCATCACTTTCTGACCCAGATACTAAGGTTGAGAAGTCTATGTATGCTCCAGAGCTTACAATTACTAAGTGGAATGACCCAATTCCTCTTAATGATATGGTTAAGACTTCTCTTGAAACATTTAGAGAAAACAGAGTATTTGCTACTGTTCCTACTGTAACTGATATTATTTCACAGAACTTAGCAGACCTTAATGTAGTTAAAAATCAGGTTATTGCTAATGCTGTTACTGGCAAACAGACTGTTGAAGAAGCTATGCAGTATTACAACGAAAAGGGCAGTTATTATGCCAATGCTATCCTTGAGGACTTGAATAGTGATGCTAATTTGGCTTTAGAGGCTGAAAATGCAAGTTCAAGTGCTGAGGAAACTTCTAGCAGTGAGCAGTAATTTTTCTCGAAAGGATGGTTAAAAATGGCAAATAATAATAATATGAATTTTGATCACATTATAGTTAAAAAGCCCAGTGTAGGACAGCGTATGTATAAATATAGATGGTTCTATCTTATGTTTTTACCTGTAGCTGTTATATTAGGTATTTTCTTCTATTGGCCAATGTTTGGTGTAAGATATGCGTGGTCAACTTATAAATTAAAGCAGATTACTTTAAGAACTGGTCCAGATTATTCAATTGGTTGGGGCAACTTTGAAAGATTGCTTACATCTGACCCATTCCACTCTGCTTTTAGAAATACTTTAGTTTTGAGTATTATTAACTTACTTCTTGCTACAGTATTTACTGTAGTAGTTGCTCTTTTGATTAACGAAATTAATCATACTTGGGGCAAAAAGATTGTTCAGACTGTATTGTATCTTCCTCACTTCCTTTCTTGGGTAGTTGCAGCATCTATATTTATGTTGATTCTTTCAGCTGGTACTGATGCTACTGGTGCTGATACTAGTAATACAGGTTTTGTAAATGCAATTTTATTATCTCTTGGTATACTTGACAAGCCAATTGATTTCCTTACAGAAAGTAAATGTTGGCGTGGAGTTTGGTATATTATGAACCGTTGGAAGGAAACAGGTTGGGGTACTATTATTTATTTGGCTGCTTTATCAAGCATTAGTCCTGATTTATATGAAGCTGCTGAAATTGATGGTGCTAACAGATTAAAGCAGACTTGGTACATAACAATTCCTTCACTTATGAATACAATTTTAGTAGTATTTATTCTTAATCTTGCTAAGGTTATGAACTTGTTTGAATCTGTATTCGTACTTTATAACTCTCTTGTTTACGATGTATCTGATGTTATTCAGACTTACACATATAGAGTCGGTATTGTTGGTAATGACTACGGTTATTCAACAGCTATTGGTTTGTTTAAGTCTGTTATATCTCTTATCCTTGTTACTGCTTCTGATATTATCAGTAAGAAGGTTAGAGGATACGGTATTGTATAAGAAAGGAGCGTTTGAGGAATTATGAAAAAGAAATTTAGCTTGTTTAATCCACAGTACGCTGCCCGTTCTTGGTTCGTATTGTTTAACTCACTTTTCTTTATTGCTTTAATGGCAGTAATGATTGTACCAATATTTAAGATTTTTGCAGACTCTATGGTTAATCAGACTGTTTATGGTCTTAATCTTTTACCTAGAGGTATTGACCCAGAAACTAATCAAGTTGTTTGGTTTAACACAATAGCTTATAAGAGAATTGTTACTGACCCTTCATTGTATCAGCCATTCCTTATTTCTATTTATACAACTTTGATGACTACATTCTTAGGTTTGTTGATTTCTACATTAGGTGCTTATGTACTTATTCAGAGAGATATGCCTGGTGTTAAGTTATTTGGCTACCTTTTACTTTTCACTATGATTTTCAATGGTGGTCTTATTCCTACTTTCTTAGTAATGAAGAAGGTTGGCTTACTTGACTCTTTATGGGCTGTTATTTTCCCAACATCTATGAATGTTTATAACTTGGTACTTATGAGAAGTTTCTTTGAAGGTATACCTACAAGTTTATTTGAGGCTGCTGAAATTGATGGTTGTACTCCAATGGGTATTTTCATTAAGATTGTACTTCCTTTGTCAAAGGCTGCTCTTGCATCTATCGGTTTATTCTTTGCCGTTGCTGCTTGGTCAGAGTACTTCCATTATGTAATTTATATTAAGTCAACTGACAAGTATAACTTCCAGTATAAGTTAAGAGACCTTTTCCAGGATAAGCAGGACGCATCTGGTGGTACAGCAATTAATGTCAACACTCTTAAGAGTGCAGCAGTTATTGTATCCATAGTACCGTTTATGTTTATCTATCCATTCTGTCAGAAATATTTTATGACAGGTGTAACTATGGGTGCTGTTAAGGAATAATGTTTATTTAGAGCTTTTGTTGCAAAACAAAGGCTCTTTTTTTATCTACAAAATAATGTTATATACAATGTATAAATTTTCTGTAAAACTTGTCTATATCTTATAAAAAATGTTGCAAATGCTGTAGGTAATATGTTACAATATAAGTAAATAAATATATGGAGGTTTTTGTTTATGGCAATTATTAATATTTTAGATTGCGGTGCAGTAGGTGATGGTAAGACATTATGTACAAATGCTATTGCTTCTGCTGTTGAGCAGTGTAAAAAATTAGGCGGTGGTGTTATTTATGTTCCTGCTGGTACATATTTAACTGGTCCAATTTTTTTAAAGAGTAATATGAAATTAAATATTGAGGCTGGTGCAACATTATTATTCTCTGCTGATATGAAGGACTATCCAGTTGTTAATTCTCGTTGGGAAGGTGTTAAGAGAGAGTGCTTTGCATCTCTTATTAATGCTTATAATGAAGAAAATGTATCTATTACTGGTAGAGGTACTATTGATGGTCAAGGTAAGTATTGGTGGGATTTATTTAAGGATAAGGCTGCTTATTATGAAAAGTATACATATCCTAGACCTAAGATGATTGCTCCTTATGAGTGTAAGAATGTACTTATTCAGGGTGTAACATTAAAGAATTCTCCTAGCTGGACTATTAATACTATTCTTTGTGACAATATTACTATTGACAATGTTACTATTAATAACCCTTATGATTCACCAAATACAGACGGTATTGACCCTGAGTCTTGTACTAATATTCATATTAGTAACTGCCATATTGATGTAGGTGATGACTGTATCGCTATTAAGGCTGGTACTGAAGATACAGAAGAAAGAATACCTTGTAAGAATATTGTTATTGATAACTGTACTATGGTTCACGGTCACGGTGGCGTTGTTATCGGTTCTGAAATGACTGGTAGTGTTGTTAATGTAACAATTTCTAACTGTATCTTTGAAAACACTGATAGAGGTATTAGACTTAAGTCAAGAAGATTTAGAGGCGGTGTAGTAGAGGATATTAGAGTAAATAATGTAATTATGGAAAATGTTCTTTGCCCATTTATTGCAAACCTTTACTATATGTGGGGACCTAGAGGTATGGATCCAGAAACTTGTGACAAGAACCCAGCTCCTGTTACTGATGATACTCCAGCATTTAGAAGATTACATTTTGCTAATATGACTTGTAAGAATGTTAATGCTGCTGCTGGTTACTTCTATGGCTTAGCTGAAATGTATGTTGAAGATTGTACATTTGAAAATGTTTATATTGAAATCGCTAAGGACGCTGTACCAGGTATTCCAGCTATGCTTGTTGGTGCAGAAGAAGTTAAGGAAAAGGGCTTCTATATGTGCAATACAAGAGGCATTGAGTTTAATAATGTAACTGTTGTTGGTGTTGATGGACCTGCATTTGAAATTGAAAACAGTGAAGATATTGTTTTAAACAACTGTATCAATAAGAACAATAAGTCTGGTGCTGAAATGGTTAAGCAGACTAATGTTAAGAATTGCAAGGTAATGTAATCATTTTACTTATGTAAGTTTAAAGCTCTTTATTGATGTTTCAATAGAGAGCTTTTAGTATTTTATTTGGAGGGGAAAATGGCTACAAAGATAAAAAATAATATTAATGACAAGTGGAAAAAGGGATTTTTCTATTTTATTGCTACTGTGTTAGCAATGTTTCCTTATGTTATAACATTTACTACAGAGGATAATGAAATATATACACCAATGGTTGCAGATTTGCCAAAGCACTTAGAAATGGAAAAGGGTGCTGTTGTTTTCTTTGGTATTTTGTTGCTTATTGCTTTTATGGATAAGTTTACAACAAAGGATAAAAGTAAAAGAAAATTATCAATTGTATTGGGTATAGTTTTCTCTGTATTTACTGTGTTTGGTAAAAGTTTTGAGTCTATAGCTTCTTGGGGATATATATTTACTTCTATATCTGGCTTTTTAGCATCAATTTGTTCTATGGCAGGCTATGGAATTATTTATTACTATGCAATTTCTATATTTATTAACTTTATAGATAATTGCAATGATATTGTTTCAAAAAATAGCTTTTTAAGTGCTATTAACAATTACATACAGAATTTTCTTAAGTCTAAAAGTTTATTGAAAATATGGATTGTATTGATGATTTGCTGGTTGCCTTATATTATAATTAATTACCCAGCTATTATTCACGCAGATTCTGGCGTTATGCTTGGTGAGTATTGGAACAACAGCCTTTTTAATCATCACCCAGTTGTTCAAACTGTAATATGGGGCAGTTTTGTAGACTTTGGTTATAATGTTTTTGGTTCTTATAATGTTGGTGTCTTTCTTTATGCTTTAATTCAATATTTGTACGGCACATTTATTATTGCTTTAATATTGGACTATGTTTATAAAAAGGGCTACCCAGTTATAATGGTGTTTGCTGTATTTGTTATATTTGCTCTTACACCAGCGTTCCCTAGATATTCAACTGCTGTTTGTAAGGACTCTAACTATTCCTTATTTGTGTTATTTATGGTTTGGTTACTTATGAAAACTATTGATGCAAAGGAACAGTTATATAATTTCAAGGTAAAAAGTAATATATTAATATTTGTAGGTTGGATATTAACTATTTTATTTGTTTGTTTTTCAAGAAAGAATGGTATTCATCTTGTAATATTAACATCTATTTTTACTTTATTATATTTAAGAAAAAATGTAAAATCTCTGCTCATTATACTTGCTGCTATTGTTATAGGAAGTGGTGTTTATTTTGAGGGAGAATATATTATTAAAAATGTATTGGATATAGGCAATGATGATACTAAGGAAATATATTCAATTCCTTTCCAGCAGACCGCTAGATATGTTCGTGACTTTGGTGCTGAAGTAACTAGTGAGGAAAGAGAGGCTATAGATGCTGTTTTAGATTATAATCAAATGGCAGGTTTATATTCTCCAGAATTATGTGACCCTGTTAAAAATACATTTAGAACAGAGTCAACAAAGGAAGATTTTTCAAGATATTTAGGTGTTTGGTTTAAAATGTTCTTTAAACACCCATTAAATGGTATTGAAGCAACAATTAGTAACACCTATGGCTATTTTTATCCTGAAAATGTTGGTTATTACAAAGATGTTTTCTTTATGACACAGTGTGTTGATGAGAATAAAATAGGTCCATCAGAGGGATTAAAGGCAGCGTCAGAATGGCTTTGTAATTTTAATATGAAAACTAGACAAATGCCTGTTATAGGTTTGTTCTGTAGCTTAGGATTTTTTGTATGGATGGATATATTTGTAATGATTTATTTTATTCTTTATAAAAAGGATAAAAAATTTGTTCTTTATAATATACCAGCATTAATAACATTGCTTATTTGTGTGGCATCTCCGGCTAATAATACAATGAGATATGGACTTCCTATTATGTTTATTGCTCCTGTTCTTCTTTGTATGTGTTTTAAAAATGAAAAGTAGGTGAAATTATGATAGATAAAGAGAATTTAATTATTCTTACAGATAGTAAGGGTAATGAAATAGAAATGGAGTTTTTAGACCTTATTGAATATGAGGGTTATGAATATGTTGTAATGGCAGAGGACGGCTCTGATGAAGTTGTGATTATGGAGCAAGTACCAAATGATGATGGAACAACAGCAACATATAATGATGTTTTAAATGATGAGGTTATTAACAGAGTTTTTGATATTTTTAAAGAAAGATGTAATTAAAAAAACAGGTTCTCTAAATGAGAACCTGTCTTTTTATTATTAAAGATTGCTCTTAATTTTGTTGATTATTTCAGCATATTCTTCATCAGTAAGGTATTTTGGTGGGTTTACATTCATTTCAAATGTACCACCGAAACCATAACCGTCTTTCTGCTTTGGAACAATGTGTACATGTAAATGTGGAAGTGTATCACTAAACATACCATAGTTTACCTTTGCAGGATTTACACTTTTCATAATAGCCTTGCCAACAGTCTGCATATCACTAATAAATGCAGCAGAGTCCTCTGGACTAAGCTCTGTAAAGTCAACATTGTGGTCCTTGTAAGCAATAACGCATCTACCATAGTAAGTCTGCTCCTTAAATAAATAGAGCTTGCAAACCTTTAAATCTGCAATATAAATCATAAGAGAGTCAAGTTTTTCTTTATTCTTGCAATATAAACAATTTTCCATTTTATTTCCTCCAGTATATTTTATTATAACCTATAAATTTATTATAATTCTTAATTATGTTAATGTCAATAAAATTTAATGTCAATATTCGCCAATATGTGGTATAATTATTCCATTGGGGATAAAATAAATAAGAAGGGTGGGAGTTATTATTGCATAGCTTGATTGGAGAGTTTTGGTATATATTTTTAGCTATATTGTTTGTAGTCAATTTACTCTTTGGTGTTTTTGTGGTATTTTTTGAAAAGAAAAATCCTGCTGTAATATGGGCGTGGTTAATGGTCTTAGCTTTTATACCTTGTGTGGGATTTATTATATATCTTATATTTGGTTTTGAGGGCAGAAAGCATAAGTGGTTTGACAAAAAAAGACACGAGGATATAGCTATTTTAAAGGATTTTGAAAAGAAGTTTCCAGACCTTGTTAAAAGAAATTTACCAGATAATTTTAATGAACGCATTTTGCCTATAGAGCATACTTGGCACTTAAATGATTTTATAAGAATGAATTATAATAGTTGTGGCAGTATTTATAGAAAGGATAACAAAATAACTGCATATCACGAGGGTAATTCAAAATTTAAGGCTTTAATGAAAGATATTAAAAATGCAAAGAAATATGTTTATATGGAATATTATCTTATGCACGATGATAAATTAGGCAACATTATTATGGACCTTTTAGTTGAAAAGGCTAAAGAGGGTGTTGAGGTTAAGGTTCTATATGATGGCATAGGAAATTATAGAAACAAGCCTAATTTCAGACGAAAGTTAAATAAGGCTGGAGGGGAGGCTAGAATATTTTTGCCACCTAGAGGTATTAGAATTAATTACAGAAATCATAGAAAAATTGCCATTATTGACGGTGTAATTGGTTATGTGGGAGGCTTAAATATAGGTGATGAATATATTGGGGCTAAAAAAAAATTTGGATTTTGGAGAGATAGCCATATTAGAATTGAGGGCAGTGCAGTATATGACTTGCAGTTAAGATTTATAATGGATTGGAACTTTACAAAGGGCAAAAAAATTGTAATAGAAAATAAGCATTTCCCTGAAATTAAATCGGATAAAACTAATATAAATATGCAAATTGTTTCAAGTGGTCCAGATACAAGCCACGACAATATATTTTATGGTTATTTTAGAATGATAACAGAGGCAAATAAAAATGTTTATATTGAATCGCCATATTTTGCTCCAGATGATGGACTTCTTGAGGCATTAAAGACAGCAGCATTATCAGGTGTTGATGTTAAAATAATTATTCCTGCCAAACCAGACCATTTTTTTGTTCATTCTTGTAGCTTAAGTTATATTGGTGAACTTTTAGAGTCAGGAGTGCGTTGCTTTGAATATAGAAAGGGTTTTATTCATTCAAAGGTAATGACAATGGACGGCATAGTTACTTCTGTTGGTACTGCTAATATGGATATAAGAAGTTATAAGCTAAATTTTGAGGTTAATGCTTTTATATATAATAATGATGTTACAGCAGAATTTGATAAACAATTTAATATTGACATAAATGACTGTACTGAAATTACATTGGAAAATTATAAAAAAAGAGGCATTATTCAAAAGATTAAAGAGTCTTTTGCAAGGCTTATTTCACCTTTATTATAATTGATAATAAAAAACTAGCTGATACAAATTTATGTGTCAGCTAGTTTTTTTATTTCTGTAAAACAATTACTATTTTAAATAAATCGCCGTCAGTAGTTATGTTCATAATGCCACCGTGAAGTTCTACAATACTTTTAGCTATTGAAAGACCTAAGCCAGAACCTTCAGTAGTTCTTGATGGGTCACCTCTTTTAAATCGTTCAAACAATTCATTAGCATCAAAGTCCATATTGTAGTTTGCAACATTTTTGAAAGTAATAACAACATCGTGTTCTTCTTCTGTAATGTCAACATAGGCTCTGGTGCCTTTAGCAGAGTATTTAAGTATATTATTAATTAAATTATCAAATACTCTCCACATTTTTTGACCGTCAATATTAACTAGTATTGAGTCTGTGCTTGTTGAAACAATAAATTCAATATCAGACTCCTCTATTTTGTAAGAAAGCTCGCCTAAAGTTTGGTCAAGTAGGGCAACAATATCAGAATACATTTTATCTAATTTCATTTGACCGCTTGAAAGTTTAGAGGCTTCAAATAAATCATCAATTAATATTTTCAATCTTTTAGACTTATTGTCAATTACTGATATATATTCATTAGCCATATCATTGTTTATGTTAAGTCCTTTAAGTAAAGATACATAGCTTATAATTGAAGTAAGTGGTGTTTTTAAATCGTGAGATACATTAGTAATAAGTTCGGTTTTAAGTCGTTCACTTTTTAATATCTCATTTAAGTTTCTTTGCAAACCACTATTAATTTTATTTATATTATTAATAGAAGTTGTAAATGGACCACTTTGTTCAGGAATTGTATCCATTTTGCCGTCGGCTAATTCTTGAATATAGTATCTAAGTTTAATTTCAGCAACAATAGCCTTAAATATAACAGCAAAAACAAGAGATGCAATTGTAAGACCAACATAAAGTAAAAATGTTCTTAAAAGCATATTTGCACCTAAAAGCGAAATATACATTGCACCAAATGTCCAAATAATAATTACTGTTTGAAAAATAAGCAAACCTGTTAAAATATATTTTTTTGATTGGAGAGCTAATTTTATATCTAAGGCTGCATTTGATATTATTTTAAATGTTGTAGACTTAAATAATTGTCTTGGGTGTTTGAAATAAGACACAACTTGACAAAAATATAAACAGAAAAATACAACAATAAAACTTGAAATAATCAACACAGTAAACATACCAAAGTGTATTCCCTTAACAAGGCCCATTGTAATAATGTTAGCACTTAAACTACTGTATTTTATAATAAATACAATAAGAATAATTGCTAAAGGCGTAGTGTATACCGTTGGTATTTTAACATAATGATGAAATACATTTTCCAATATTGCTTTTGTAGTGTCCTTGTGATATAGGTATAAGTAAGAAATTAACAAAGCAACTATACCAAAAAGACAAAGAGGCAATAATGGTGATGATAATACAGAGTTGTATTTTATTTCATCAGTAAGCATAAGCATTTGAGTTCTTATAGCAACAGATGTTGTAACTGGTATTGAAATATCACAATTAATACCGTGGTCTTCAAAAGAAGTATTAAGCATTTTGTTATTAAAGTTAATAGAGAAAATAGGGTCTTTAATATTTATTGTTTCATAGCTGCCTTCTTTGTAAAAATCATTGGTATTTGTTGCAATTACTCGGCAAAGCACATTGCTATATATAGAATAATGAAAATCCTCATTAGATGTAAGATAATTTTCAATTGAGTTATAATTATTAATAGCGTCACTTAATTCTGTTTGCCTAGTTATAAGATTATCAACTGTTGAATTTTGTACATTAAAGTTGTATAAATCTTCTGGATTTTCAATAGTGTAACTATCAGTTATATCATCTGTTGATGTTTCGCTTTCAGTATTGTTTTCGGTAGAAAATGGCTTAATATTAGCATCAAAACTTTTAGGCTTTGGAACAGCCTCACCTGTTGAAATGTAATTATCTATTTCAGAAAGTTTTAATGTTGCCTTATCTACATCAAAGCTACTATAGTAAATGTAGTATCTTTGAAGATTTTTAGCATATCTTATGACCTCTTTGTTGATTTCAGCACTATCCTTAAAGTAGGAAACAGAGTTTTCATCAAAATCCAGCTTTTTTTCAGCACAAGTCATAAATGATGCTGCTGTCAATATAACAATTAAGCAAATAGTAAAAATTGATACTACTTTATTTTGAGATTTTGTATCCAATTCCCCACACCACCTTTAAATACATTGGTTCTTTTGGATTAACCTCTATTTTTTCTCTAATTCTTCTTATATGAACGGCTACAGTATTTTCGCTGTTTATAAATGGCTCATTCCATACCTTTTCATATATTTCTTCTATAGAGAATATAACATCAGGATTTTCCATTAAAAGCTGTAAAATTTTAAATTCAATTGGAGTAAGTTTAATAGGAGTATCGTTAAGTTTAACCTCCTTAGTTTTTTTGTTAAGGTACAATCCTCTTATAAGAAGCTCGTCTTTAGTCTGCTGGAAGCTACTAAACTTTGTATATCTTCTTAAGTTTGACTTAACTCTTGCTATAAGTTCAAGGAAGTTAAATGGCTTAGTAATGTAGTCATCAGCACCGATGTTTAATCCAAGTACAATATCCTTGTCCTCTGATTTTGCAGAAAGCACAATAATAGGTATTTCTTTGTCCTGTCTTATTTTAAGTATGGCTTGAATACCGTCCATTTTAGGCATCATTAAATCCATTATTATTAAATGAATATCTGGGTGCTGTTCAAGAACCTTTAAGGCTTCTTCGCCATCGTGAGCCTTGTATACTGTCATCTGTTCGTTAGCTAAGTAAATTTCTATTGCATTTAATATTTCTTTGTCGTCATCAGCAACTAATATTTTGTATTCCATATTGATTTCCTCCTTTGTAGGTTTTACTTATTATAAGTATAATTCATAATAATTAAAATAGGAATATATATTTCTGAATTTTATATTAATATTTTACCACATATTATTAAGCAATTCAAAGGCTTTTATAATATTTTCGTTTGTAATGCCTGTGTAGCCTAGTACCAAAGCTGGCTTAGGGTGTTTGCCTGTTACATAGTAGTTATTTATATTAGTTATTAATATGCCTTTTTCTTTAGCTTTATTTACTATTTCATTAACATTAGTGTTTTTTTCAAATTCAAGAACTATGTGAAGTCCAATATTTTCTCCTATTAAATTGATTTTAGTATTAGTATTGTTTAGGCAATCTTTAATTGTACTTATTCTGGATTTATATATATTTCTCATTCTGTTTATATGTCGTTCAAAATATCCACCAGCCATAAATTTTGCAAGAGTATATTGTTCAAAACAAGACACTGTGTTTGAGTAAAACTGCATATATTTATCAAATCTAAATACTAAATTCCAAGGAAGCACCATATAGCTTATTCTAAGAGAAGGGGCTAAATTTTTTGCAAAAGTATTCATATATATAACCTTACCGTTGTTATCAAGGCTTTGAAGTGCTGGTGCAGGCTTACCACTGTATCTAAACTCACTGTCATAGTCATCTTCTATTATATAGCCATTTTTTTCAATTGCCCAATTTAATAGTTCATATCTTCTGCTAACAGGTGTTACAATTCCTGTTGGAAATTGGTGAGAAGGTGAGGTGTGGAGTACATTTACATCTGAATAAATAAGATGTTCCATACTTACACCATAGTCATCAAGAGGTAGATACTCTGTATTAATATTGTAGGCTTTTAATATTTTAGCTATTTTGTGATAGCCTGGGTTTTCAACAGCATATTTTTTGTCTTCACCTAATAGCTGTATGATTAGATTAATAAGATATTCTGAACCAGAGCCAATTATAATTTGTTCAGGCTGACAGTTTATACCTCTATAGGATTTAAGATATTTGCATATTTCAGCTCTTAAAGAATATAAGCCTTTTGGCTCACTTTTGTTAAGAAGTTCTTTATCTTTATCTCGTATAACTTCTCTCAAAAGTTTTGTCCAAACAGAAAAAGGAAAATTTTCAGTGTCAACAGCGTTAGTTTTGAACTCATATATATAATCTGACCTTGTCAAATTTTCTCTAACTGGTATTGGATTAATGTCAGATGCAGTAATAGAAACTGAATTTTGTATATCATTTGTAAAATAGCCACTTTTAGGTTTTGAATAAATATACCCTTCACTTATTAACTGCTCATAAGCTGACTCAACTGTCATAACGCTGATTTTAAGGTGGTTTGCTAACATTCTTTTAGAAGGTAGCTTTTCTGCTGGAACAATTATTTTATTTAATATATCGTTTTTTATATTTTCATAAAGCTGTTGGTAAATTGGAACTTTGCTTTTGTAATCAAGTAAGTATGTAAACATAATCAATAATCTGACCTTATAAAATAATTTAAAACTGAGTATTAAAAACATATCAGTTTTATGTATAATTATACACATATCAAACAAAAAAATCAATAGGAGGACTTAAAATGTCAAGATATAAATTAAATTGTGAATTAGCTCAAATGTTAAAGGGCGGCGTAATAATGGATGTAACTACTCCAGAGCAGGCAAAGATTGCTGAAGAAGCTGGTGCTTGTGCAGTAATGGCACTTGAAAGAATACCAGCTGATATTAGAGCTGCTGGTGGTGTATCAAGAATGAGTGACCCTAAAATGATTAAGGGTATTCAGGAAGCTGTTTCTATTCCAGTTATGGCTAAATGTAGAATTGGTCATTTTGCAGAGGCTCAGATTTTACAGGCTATTGAAATTGACTACATTGATGAAAGTGAAGTTTTATCACCAGCTGATGATGTTTATCATATTGATAAGACTAAGTTTGATGTACCTTTTGTTTGTGGTGCTAAGGACTTAGGCGAGGCTTTAAGAAGAATTGCTGAAGGTGCATCTATGATTAGAACAAAGGGTGAACCTGGTACTGGTGATGTTGTTCAGGCTGTTAGACATATGAGAATGATGCAGAGCGAAATTAGAAGAATTGCTAATTGTAGCGAGGACGAGCTTTTTGACAATGCAAAAAAACTTGGTGTACCTTATGAGCTTTTAGCTTATGTTCACGAAAATGGTAAACTTCCAGTTGTAAACTTTGCTGCTGGTGGTGTTGCAACTCCAGCTGATGCTGCTTTAATGATGCAGTTAGGTGCTGAAGGTGTATTTGTAGGTTCTGGTATCTTTAAGTCTGGTAACCCTAAAAAGAGAGCACAGGCTATTGTTAAGGCTGTTACAAATTATAACGATGCTAAAATGCTTGCTGAATTATCTGAAGATTTAGGCGAAGCTATGGTTGGTATTAACGAGGACGAAATTGAATTATTAATGGCAGAAAGAGGTAAGTAATATGAAGGTAGCTGTACTTGCATTACAAGGTGCTTTTATTGAACACGAAAAAATGCTTAATGACTTAGGTGTTGAGGCATTTGAATTAAGACAAAAGGCTGATTGTGAAAAGGACTTTGATGCACTTATTCTTCCAGGTGGAGAAAGCACTGTTATGGGCAAACTCTTAAGAGAGCTTGATATGTTTGACATATTAAAGAAAAAGATAGAGAGTGGTATGCCTGTATTTGGTACTTGTGCAGGACTTCTTTTGTTGGCTCACAAAATTGAAAATGATAGCAGACAGCACATTGGCTTAATGGATATAACAGCTGAAAGAAATGCTTATGGCAGACAACTTGGTAGCTTTGAAACTGTTAGTGAATTTAAGGGAATAGGTGAAATACCTATGAGATTTATAAGAGCTCCTTATATAAAGTGTGTTGATGATAATAATGTTGAAGTGCTTTCAGTAGTAGATGATAAAATTGTTGCAGCAAGAGAAGGAAATATGCTTGTTACAGCATTTCACCCAGAATTAACTGGCTGTAATGATGTGCATAAATATTTTATAGAAAATATTTGTAATCAATAAAATAATTAATAATTTTAACCGATGATATTAAGTGATTTAACTTATGTCATCGGTTTTTTTGTTTTACTAAGATTTTACAAATTTATAACTCAAAGCTGATAGAAGAAAAACATTGTTTTATATATAATCTCTATTGTAAACAAAAAGAATACATTTTTTGAAGGAGATTAAAAAAGATGAAAAAGACAATTAAATTAATGGTATCTGCAGTTTTAGCAGCAACTATGTTAGTAGGTTGTGGTAGCACAGGAACAACTGACAGTGGCAATGAAGGCACAAGTGAGGCAGCTTCAAGCTCTGATGATGTAATTACAATGAGTGGTTCAACATCAATGGAAAAGCTTTGCAACACTTTAAAGGAAGAATATATGAACAAGACTGGTGTTGAAATTGATGTTCAGTTTACTGGTTCTGGTGCAGGTATTCAGGCTGTTTCAGAAGGTACTGTTAATATTGGTAACTCATCAAGAGCATTAAAGGATGAAGAAAAGGCAAAGGGTCTTTCTGAAAACATTGTTGCTTTAGATGGTATCGGTATTATTGTTGACAAGGCAAACACAGTAGCTGATATTTCTAAGGATAATCTTGCTAAGGTTTATAAGGGTGAGATTAAGAATTGGAAGGAGCTTGGCGGTGCTGATGAGCCAATCGTTGTTATTGGTAGAGAAGCTGGTTCTGGTACAAGAGGTGCTTTTGAGGAAATTTTAGGTGTTGAAGACGCTTGTGTATATGCACAGGAAATTAGTTCAACAGGTGCTGTAATGGCAAAGGTTGCTTCTACTCCTGGTGCAATTGGTTATGTATCTCTTGATGTAATTGATGATACAGTATCTACTTTAAAGGTTGATAGTGTTGAAGCAACAGCAGAAAATATTAAAAATGGTACATATTCTATTCAAAGACCATTTGTAATGGCAACTAAGGGTGCTATTACAGAGCAGAGCCAGACAGTACAGGATTTCTTTAACTGGCTTGAAAGTGAAGAAGGTCAGACAATTATTACTAAGCTTGGTTTAGTAACAACAAAGTAATGAAGTGATTTAAGATAAATGCTTGAGGTGAATTAGTATGGAAAAAACAGTCACATTAAGCAGTAAGAGGGCTGTCGCTAGTAAAGTCGACAGCTCAACTACTGTAAAAAATATGTCAATTAAAGGTGGAAATAGAAGTAAATCCTTTTCAGAGGAATTTATGAAAATTATATTTACTGTATGTGGTTTTACTGCTGTTGCTGCTGTAATTGCTATTACTGTATATATGCTTATATCTGGCGTTCCTGCAATATTCAAGGTAGGTATAGCTGAAATGCTTTTTGGCACAGAGTGGGCACCTACTGCTGCTGAACCAAGTTTTGGTATTGCTTATATTATACTTACTTCTATTATTGGTACAGCTGCTGCCATAGTTATTGGTGTTCCTGTTGGTCTTTTAACTGCTGTATTTATGTCTGAGGTTGCAACACCTAAGGTTGCTAAGGTAGTTAAGCCAGCTGTTGAGCTTCTTGCAGGTATTCCATCTATTGTATATGGTTTACTTGGTTTGTTGCTTATTAACCCTTTAATGGGAAGTATTGAAAAGGCAATATTTGCAAACTCTAAAACTCATATTATGAATGGTGGTGCAAACCTTATTTCAGCCGTTTTAGTTCTTGCAATTATGATTTTACCTACAGTTATTAATAGTTCAGAAACTGCATTAAGAGCAGTACCTGTACATATGCGTCAAGCTAGTCTTGCTCTTGGTGCAACTCCAACACAGACAATATTTAAGGTAACAATACCTGCTGCAAAGTCTGGTATTATTACAGCTGTAGTATTAGGCGTTGGTAGAGCAGTAGGTGAGGCAATGGCTATTGTACTTGTATCTGGTAATACTGTAAATGTTCCATTACCATTTAATTCAGTTAGATTTCTTACAACCGGTATTGTATCAGAAATGGGTTATGCTGAGGGACTTCATAGACAGGCATTGTTTACTATAGGCCTTGTATTGTTTGCATTTATTATGATTATTAACATAGTTATTAACAAGATTTTAAAGGGTGGTGAAGATAATGAGAGATAGTATTTGTCAAAAACACATAAGAGTAAGTGACAATATTTTAAGATTTTTGATTTATCTTTCTGCTGCCATTTCAGTTGGTATACTTATTGGCATTATTGGCTATGTAGCTTTTAGAGGCTTTGGCTCAATTAGTTGGGAATTTTTATCAAGTGTTACATCTGAATTAAATGGCACATTTGGTATTATTGGTAACATTGTAAACACTCTTTATATTATTGTTATATCATTAGTTATTGCAACCCCTATAGGTATTGGTGCTGCTGTATACTTGACAGAATATGCTAAGGCTGGCAAAATTGTAAGAATGATTGAATTTACAACAGAAACTCTTGCTGGTATTCCATCTATAATATATGGTTTGTTTGGTATGGCATTTTTTGGTATAACACTTAAACTTAAAACATCAATACTTTGTGGCTGTCTTACTTTAACAATTATGGTTCTTCCTCTTATAATAAGAACAACACAGGAGTCATTAAAAACTGTTCCTTTAGGATATAGAACAGGTGCTTTAGGTATTGGTGCAACAAAGTGGTATATGATTAGAACAATTATTTTACCAAGTGCATTACCAGGTATTGTTACAGCTGTTATATTAAGTGTTGGTAGAATTGTTGGTGAGTCAGCAGCACTTTTATTTACTGCTGGTGCTGGTTACTATTTGCCAAAGCATTTATTCTCACACGCTCTTAAGTCAGGTGGTACTCTTACTATACAGATGTATTTAAGTATGGAAAGAGGAGAATTTGACAATGCCTTTGGTATAGCTCTTGTCCTTGTAGTTATTGTACTTTTTATCAATGCTTTAACAAAGGTTATTACTAACAATATGAAAAAGTCTGCTTAAAGAAAGAGGTAATAAAATGGAATCTAAAATTAGCGTATCAAACTTAAATTTATATTATGGTGCAAACCACGCTTTAAAAAATGTTAGTATGGAAATACCAAAGCAGGAGGTTACAGCCTTTATTGGACCATCTGGTTGTGGTAAATCTACATTTTTAAAAACTTTAAATAGAATGAATGACCTTGTAGATGGTGTCAGAATTGATGGCAAGGTTTTACTTGATGGTGAGGATATATATAGTGCTGATGTAGACACAACATTATTAAGAAAAAAAGTAGGTATGGTTTTTCAGCAGCCTAATCCATTTCCAATGAGTATTTATGACAACATAGCTTATGGACCAAGAATACACGGTATCAAAAATAAGTCACAGCTTGATGAAATTGTTGAAACTTCTTTAAGAGGTGCTGCAATTTTTGATGAAGTTAAGGATAGATTAAAGAAGTCAGCATTAGGTCTTTCTGGTGGTCAGCAACAGAGATTATGTATTGCTAGAGCTTTAGCTGTAAAGCCTGATGTACTTTTAATGGACGAACCAACTTCTGCTCTTGACCCAATTTCAACATTAAAGGTTGAGGAATTAATGGCAGAGCTTAAGGATAATTACACAGTTGTTATTGTAACTCATAATATGCAGCAGGCTACAAGAATTGCTGATAACACAGCTTTCTTCCTTGTTGGTGAAATGGTTGAAATGAATAAAACAGAAACATTATTCTCAAGACCAATGGATAAGAGAACAGAGGATTATATTACTGGTAGATTTGGTTGATACTTTTTGTTGATGATATTCTTAATTATAATATATTTTTATGGAGGTAGGATATGCCAAGAAAAACTTTTGAGGCTTCTCTTGAGGACCTTAATGTGGAATTAATTAAAATGGGTGCTATTGTTGAAAATGCTATTAATTCAGCAATAATTGCTTTAAAGAATAATGATGATAAGCTAGCTAAAGAGGTTGTAGACCAAGATAGAGTTATTGATGATATGGAAAAAGATATTGAAGCAAAATGTTTATCATTAATATTAAGACAACAACCTGTTGCTTGCGATTTGAGAGTTGTTTCTACAGCTTTAAAAATGGTAACTGATATGGAAAGAATAGGGGACCAAGCAGCAGATATTGCTGAACTTGTAATGGACTTTAAATCAGACTTAAAGTATAAAGCTATTGAGCATATTCCAGCTATGGCAGAGGCTGCTGTTTCAATGGTTCACGGAGCTATTGCTGCTTTTGTAAATAATGATATGGAGGCAGCACGAGAAATAATAAAGAAAGATGACATAGTTGACGAACTTTTTGAAAAGGTTAAATCTGATGTATCATTAAGTTTGCAAACTGATGTTAAAAATTGTGATATGGATATTAATTTCTTAATGATTGCTAAATATCTTGAAAGAATAGGTGACCACGCAGAAAATATATGTGAGTGGATTGAATTTTCTGAAACTGGTGACTATAAAAACGAAAAATTGTTATAGTTTTTATCTTTTTTATCTCTTTTTTATCCTCCCAAACTTTTGTGTTTGGGAGGAATGTTTTATTTATAATCAAAATTTATACCTAACACTTCTAAAGTCTTTTTAGAGAAAAAGTCTATTATCATATCAATAACATCATTTACTGGCAGTGTAGATTCATTTAACCACCACTGTATTAAAACTACAAAAAGTGAAAAAAATGCCTCAGATAAAAGTTCTGGTGTAAAATTTGTGCCTTCAGTTCTTTTGTTGATTTGACTTATTGAAAAAAGGTCATACTTTAGCTTTTCTTTTAATTTATTTAAAAAATCAGGATTAGTCTTGTCTTTTACTAGTATGTTAAATATATCCTTATGCTCCTTAAAGTGCAATAGCATATTAATAACATATTGTCTTTGCTCCTTGCCATCAAGATTTTGCAACTTGTTTAATGTGGGAGAGAGTATACTTAATAATTCGTTTGAAATAGAATTATAAAGGGCTTCTTTTGTTTCAAAATGAATATAAAAAGTTTTTCTATTTATCATAGCTTTTTTTGCTATGTCAGTAATAGTTATATTTGCGTACCCCTTTTCCTCCATAAGGTCTAAAAAGGCATTTTTAATAGCATTTTTACTTTTAATAATTCTTAAATCCGTCTTTTTTTCCATAAATCTTGCTCCTTAATTTATATACTATATTTTACTATATAAAGGAAAAAAATTCAATAAATTTTGTAGAATAAGAAACAAAAAAAGAAAAAATGTATATTATTATATATTCTGTCCGATATTGACCATTGCTTTATTTTATTAAAATGTTAGAATAAAATTAATATTAGATTAAAGTACAATTAGGAGGCGATTATATGAAAAAGAGAATGCTTTGTTCAATATTGGCATTATCTTTAATATTAGGTTTAGCAGGCTGTGGTAAAGATGATACAGCTAATGTTGAAGTTACACCTAAAATTGTAAAAACTCAATCTGTGGCAGAGGAAAGTGTCACATCAGGTTATAGTTATCTTGGTATTGTTAAGGCTAAGGAAACAAAAAATTATTCATTCCTTGCTGCTGGCAAAATTGCTGAAATATGTGTTGAAAAGGGACAGCAGTTTAAAAAAGGTGATGTACTTGCAAAACTTGACACCACATCAATGGAATATCAGGCGTCTATAAGTCAAAATACAGAGTCACAGGCTCAGGCAACTTTGCAAAAGACTATAAGCACTTATGACACAAATATTAGTAATGCTAAGTCACAAATTGAAACCCTTGATAAGGCTATTGCTGCTGGTCAAAAGGGTATTGATGCTCTTGTTGTAGGACTTAATGCAGAGTCACAAAATATTGAAGCTGGCGAAGATGCTCTTAATACATTAAAGGGTGAACTTGATGCTGCTAGAGAAATTAATGCAGTAGGTGGCTATGCTGATAAGGACTTGGAACAGCTTGAAAGTCAGTACAAGACTAAGGCTGCTGAGTTAGAGGCAGCAAAGGCAACTCACGAGGGTAACAAAGCAACCCTTGAAAGCAAAAAGGCTGAACTTGAAGCATCAAAGGCTAAAAAGAGTGAAGCCCTTACAACTCTTAACAATCTTTATACTTCAAAGGCAAAAGATGTTGCTGCTGCTCAAGCTAGTGTAGATAGTGCTGGCACATCTAAGAGTATAGTTGATAAAAATATTAATGATGCAACAATAAAGGCTGATAGTGACGGCTATGTAATGGAGCTTCCTTATAAAGAGGGTGAAGTTATAGCTGCTGGTTATCCTGTTGTTGTAGCTAAGAGCAAGGAGCTTGTTGTTACAGTTGGTGCATCTGATGATGAATATAGCAATATTAAAGTTGGTGGCACAGCTCTTATAAATGGTAAGGCAGTAGGCAGAATTGATACAATAGCTCAGTATCCAGATGAAAAAACAAGAACTTATGCAGTAGATATTGCTATTGACGGTGATTACACAATTGGTGAAACTGTTGATGTTAAGATAGTTACAGGCAATGTTAGTGGCTGTTATGTACCAATTGATGCTGTATTTAATAGTGACGGTGTTGACTATGTTTATGCTGTTAATGCTGAAAACAGAATATACAAAAAACAGGTTGTTTTAGGCGAATTCTCAGGAGATAAGGTTGAAGTACAAATTGATGACCCTTCAGCAATAGTAGTTACAGAGGGTGTTAAAAATCTCAGAGAAAATGACCTTGTAACAATGGAGGGCTGATAATATGAATGGTAAGGAAAAATTCTTTGCAGGACTCCTTGAAAGAAAGTCATTAATCATAATGCTTGTTGTTATGGTATTTGCTGCTGGTATATTTTCATATATACAGATGCCTAAGCAAAAGTTCCCTAAGGTAGTCCTTCCAGTTGCAACAGTTACAGTTGTTTATCCAGGTGCAACTGCAGAAGATATGGAACAGCTTGTGTCAGAAAAGGTTGAGCATACTTGTATGGAGCTTGACGGATTTGACAAGTGTGAGTCTACAGTTGGCGATAATTATAGTGTAACTAGTATAAATTTAAGTATGGATTTATCACAAAGCGAAGTTGATGACCGTTGGGACGAACTTAGAAATAAAATGGATACACTTAAGTCAGACTTGCCATCAGGTGTAACATCAATAACAGTTAATGATGATGTTATGGATACAGCTGGTCTTATTCTTGCTGTAACAGGCGACAATATATCTAATGATGAGCTTTCACAAAGAAGTAAGGAAATTGCCGACCAGCTTAGACTTGTTAAGGGTGTTAAGAAGGTATCTGTACACGGTGATGTTCCATCAGAAGTTAAGATAACAGTAAATATTGATAAACTTAATGATACAAATGTATCCCTTGCTGAACTTGCTAAAATTATAGGCTATCACAATTCAACATTGCCTACAGGTTCAATAAAAGTTGATGGCAACAATATTAAGGTTAATGCTTCTGGTCAATTTGAAAGTCTTGATGATATTAAAAACATTGTTATTGCATCAAACGATGACTATATTATTACTAAACTTTCAGATGTAGCTGATGTTAGAATGGAAGTACCTGATGATGAAGGTTACTATATTTTTAATAATAAAAAGTCTACTGTTCTTGCCGTTTATTTTGAAAGTGGCTTAAATGTTGTTAGTTTAGGTGACAAGGTTAATAAGGTCATTGATGATTATAACGAAACATTGCCAGAGGGCGTAAGTGTTAATAAAATATTTATGCAGCCAGATAAAGTATCTAACTCTATAAATGATTTTGTTGTTAATCTTCTTGAGTCTATAATATTAGTTGTAATTGTAGTTATGATTGGTATGAACTTTAGAAATGCAATTGTTGTTTCTATTGCAATACCATTATCTATATTAATGAATTTCTTGTTTAATCACATTATGGGACTTGAAATTCACTTTGTATCACTTGCGTCTTTGATAGTTGTACTGGGTATGCTTGTTGATAACTCGGTTGTTGTTAGTGATGCTATACAAAAGAATATTGATGCAGGAATGAGTAATAAAGATGCTGCTGTTAAGGGTGTTGCATCAGTTGCATTGCCAGTATTTGTGTCTATGCTTTCATCTGTAATAGCCTTTTGTTCTATATTTGTGCTTCCAGGTGCATATAGACAGCTTTCAATTTCATTCCCAATAGTTATTATAACTTCTCTTGTTTGTTCTTTTGTAGTATCAATGATTGTTACTCCACTTACAAGTTGTTTCCTTTTAAGAAAGAGTAAAGAAAGCAACAATAGTAAAGTGCCACCATCAAGAAAGTTATATAATTGGGCTTTTAATCACGCATTTAAGCATAAGGCATCAACAATAATAGTTTCAATAGTTTTAATGCTTTTGTGTGCATCAACAGTATTTAGCATTGATATGCAGATTGTACCAACAGCTAATGATGATATTATTACAATTGATGTATCTGCAAATGATGAAAACAGCGTTGAAAGAACTAGAGAAATAGTTAATAATGTTGAAAAAATACTTGATGAACAGCCTGAAACTGAATATTATTTAAGTGGTGTTGGCTTAGGTATACCTCGTTATGACTATGCTATTTTGCCTAAGGCTGATACTGATAACACTGGTGATATTTATGTTAAAATTAATCTTAAAAACGGTAAGCGTTTTAAGAAAACATCAGATATGGTTGACTTTCTTCAAAATGAAATGAATAGCCACATAGGCGGAGCAACTGTAATGGTTGATGAGCTTGGTATATTTACACTTAATACTAAGCCAGTTGAAGTTAAACTTTATTCTGACAATGTTGATGACTTAAACAAGGCATCAGAGCTTGTTAATGATATGCTTACACAGCTTGAAGGCACTAAGGGTATTCAAAACAAAAATGAGCTTGCAACATATAATTACTATGTAAAAATGGATAATATGAAGCTTAATACTTTGGGACTTACTCAGGCTGAGGCTCAAAATGAACTTAGTATAGCTATGCAGGGCAGAGATGTATCTACATACAGAAGTGGCAACAAGGAATATAGTGTTGTTCTTGATACTAACATTGATTCGAGAGACCAGATTAAGGCATTTAAGGTTAAGTCATCAACAATGGGTGCTAAGTACAATGTAGCACAGTTTGCTGATGTATCTTTAAAGCCAGAAATAACTTCAATTTCAAGAATAGATGGTAGACGAGGCAGAGCTGTAGGTTGTTACACAAGCCAAAAAGTAAGTGAAATTTCTGTACAAAATGAGCTTGAAAAAATGATTTCTGAAAATATTGACCAGTTCCCTAGTAGTGTTACTATTGAAAACTCTGGTAAGAAAAAGCCATTTATGGAAGATGTTCTTTTCAATATCGGTATTGCAGCAGCAGTTGCAGTTATTGCAATGCTTATACTTCTTCTTATTCAGTTTGGTTCAATTAAGAAAGTTGCTATTGTATTTATATCAGTACCATTTGGTCTTGCAACAGGTATGCTTGGACTTAAAATAACAGGTCAGCCAATAAGTTTGTTTGCTCTTATTGGTGGCGTAAGTCTTATAGGTTGTGTTATGGCAAATGCTATTGTGCTTATTGATTGTATTACAAATGAGCTTAATAGTGGACTTGGCATAGAGGAGGCTTGTAAGTCTGCTGGTGGTCAAAGATTAAGACCTATACTTATGAGTACAATGACTACAGTTTTAGGCTTGCTTCCACTTGCACTTTTTGGTGACCTATTGTTTATACCAATGGCTGTGCTTATGCTTGTGGGCTTGTTCTTTGCTATGCTTGTTAATTTGGTTTTAGTACCTTTAGTTTATTATATAGCTTTTAGAAAAAAACAAGCATAAATATTAATTGTTAATAAAATAAGAGTTTATGTTAGAGTAAAATCTTTCATAAACTCTTTTTTTGTTATAAATTATATAGTTAAATATTTTTAATAGTATGGGTTTAAATTGAATTTTACTAAATAGTATACCTAAATTTAAGCAATAAAAATAAAAGCCTTATTTAATAAATAAGACTTAGCCAGACCTCAAGCAAAAATAATAAGAATGTTACTTGCTGTCATTTATTATTTCCTCCATAGATTATATTAAAAGGAAAAGGCGAAATTTATATTAATATAAAAATTAGCAATATTATTTAACAATATAAATTATTATGATATACTAGTTATATACTATATAAGAAATAGGTGGGATTTTATGAAGATTAAATTTTTTATATCAACAATTATTATTGCAAGTATGTTTTGTGCTGGCGTAAATAATGCAGGTATTGCAAATGCTGAAACCAACACTACTAATAATATTGTTTTTAATGATGTTAATGTAGATGATTGGTATTACAACACTGTTATGGAAATGGCTCGCAAGGGTATTTTGTCAGGTTACAGTGACGGAAGTTTTAAGCCAAACGCAAGCATTACATCAGCTGAATTTACATCAGTTATAGGCAGAATTATGGGAATTAGTGGTTCTAACGATATAATTACAAGTCACTGGGCAGCACCTATTTTAAAAACAGCTATGGATAAGGGCTGGTATGATTATGACGAAAATCCACCTACTGGCGAAATGTATGACAAGCCTATTAAAAGGCAACTTGCTGTTAAGATAGTTATGAAAGCTATGGCAAAGCCTATTCAGTATGACTACAATGTAGAGTCAGCTAAAATAAAGGACTTTAGTAGCCTTAACGGCAGATACTATGACACAACACTTTCAGCCTATGCTGACGGAATACTAACTGGAAATTCAAGTGGTATGTTTAGACCAGAAGCCTCACTTACAAGGGCTGAGGCTTGTACAATTATAAAAAAAGCTATGGATAAATATTTAGGAACTGTCAATATAGAACCTCAAAATGAACATACTACAGAAATAGTGGCTGTTAGTGGAGGCGTAAGTGAGAATGGGCAATTGAAAGTGGTTGGAACTCAGCTATGCAATGAAAAAGGAGAGGCTGTTGTGTTAAGGGGTATGAGTAGCCACGGACTTCAATGGTTTCCTCAATTTGTAAGCTCTGATTACATAAAAGCTGTTGGAGCGAGGGGAGCTAATGTAATGCGTTTTGCTATGTATACTAGCGAAAATGGCTATATTTCAAATCATTCTATAAAGAATACATTGACAAAGGCTGTTGATAATGCTATATCAAATGATATGTATGCCATTATTGACTGGCATATTTTAAGTGACGGAAATCCTATGACCTATAAAAGTGAAGCAAAGGAATTTTTTGCTGAAATGGCTCAAAAATATAAGGCTAGTAAAGCTGTTATATATGAAATATGTAATGAACCTAATGGAAATATTAGTTGGAGCAAAGATGTTAAGCCTTATGCTACAGAAATTATAAATACTATAAGAGCTTATGATAATAATGCAATTATTTTAGTAGGAAATCCTCAGTGGGACCAAGACCTTGACAGCGTTGTGGCGGATAGATTAAGTGGTAACAACATTATGTACACTTGCCATTTCTATGCAGGTACTCATACACAGTGGTTAAGGGATAAAATTACAAATGCTCTCAATAATGGCATACCGATTTTTGTAAGTGAGTGGGGAACAAGTAGTGCTGATGGTAACGGTGGTGTCTTTGTTGAGGAAACAAATAAATGGCTTAATTATATGGCAGATAAAAAGATAAGCTGGTGCAATTGGTCATTGTGTGATAAAGATGAAACATCAGCCGCTCTTAATAAAGGTGCAAATGCTTCTGACGGCTTAAGTGATTTTGAACTTAGTAGCTCTGGTAAAATAGTGTTTAATAGTTTTAAATAAAAGTAATTGCTATGATATTTTTATAAAAATCTGAAAAAAGGTATTGACCTAAAGTCAAGTTTAAGTTGTATCCTTAACTTAAGGTAACAGATGTTAGTAGATGATTTGGAAAACATTATGTCTGACTGTACAATAAAACCTATGGTAAATCAAATTTTAACTCATATTGGTAATACACCTGTTGATTTAATTGATTTTTGCAATAAAAATGGAATACTAACAGAAGCATATTCGCCAATAGCTCACGGTGAGGCATTAAAGAAAGATGTTATTGTAAATATGGCAAATAAATATAATGTATCTGTAGCACAGTTGTGTATACAATATGTAATTCATCTTGGAATGGTCGCTTTGCCTAAAACATCAAATCCTGTGCATATGAAGGATAATGTAGATTTGAATTTTAATATTTCTGCTGATGATATGGAAGAATTAAAGGTGCTTAATATTATGAAGGATTATGGCGAATATAGCTTTTTCCCTGTGTTTAGTGGTAAGTAATTATTTTAAAATCGAGAGGGTAGATTATGAGTAAATTCGATTCATTGTGGAAATGGATAAAAGAAAATGGAACAGATAATTTTAAGCTGACTTATGCTGAAATTGAGAATATAGCAGGTTTGCCAATAGACCATTCATTTTTAAAGTTTAAGAAAGAACTTTTGGAATATGGTTATAAAGTGGGTAAAATTTCTATTAAAGAGCAGACTGTGTATTTTGAAAAGGTAATGGAATAGTGATTAATAATGGAAACCCTTTCGACAACCTACGGTTGCCACCTTCCCTATGAGGGAAGGCAAAGGGGGTAGCCCAAATGTATTGATTTATAGAAGTTACAAAGGGCGACTATATTGCACCGAAAAATTTATTGGTAAAATCGGGTGATTACTAATCGCTCCTACAAATAACTCGTTCGTAGCAATTACAAGTACACTAAATACTAACCATCTAGCTCCAATCTTATGGGAGCTGTCACGAAGTGACTGAGGGGCTTCTATTTTTAGGTAATAAATAATAGTTAATAATTAATAAATAAATTGGAAACCATTCCGACAACCTGCGGTTGCCACCTTCCCTATGAGGGAAGGTAAGTGGCGTATACTTACATATTAAAGTACATCTTATTTGTAGGGGCGACCAGTGGTCGTCATTTTGTTTTAGAGGTAGGTATAATGAAAGAATTTTTTTAACAACCTATAACAAAAGATTAACCATCTAGCTCCACTTGTAGGGGAGCTAATGGGGTATTTTAATTAGCTTAATTTCTCATTATTTTTTATAGAGTGATAAACCTTAGCAATAGGCAAACCTACAATAGTATAATAGTCCCCGTCAATTTTATCAACAAGTATTGCACCAAGACCCTGTATACCATAAGCACCAGCCTTATCCATAGGTTCCCAGCTATCAACATAGCTTATTATAGTATCCTGTGAAAGCTCTCTAAAATAAACATCAGCACAATCAGCAAAATTTTCAATAAAAACTCTACCAGCCACATAATAATAAAGAGTAACACCGGTATAAACTTGATGCTTTTTACCAGATAGTTCACTTAACATTCTAATGGCATCATTTCTATCCTTTGGCTTACCAAGAATTTCATTATCTATTGCCACAATAGTATCTGCTGCCACAACTACAGTATCTTTTTCAGGCATTTCTTTGTCAAATACAGCATCAGCTTTTCTAAGTGAAAGCTCCATAACTATTTCAGATGGTGTCATACCCTCATCATAGCTTTCGTCAGTATTGCAAGTTGAAACCTTAAAATCAAAGCCTACCTGTTTCATTAATTCAGAGCGTCTAGGTGAACCAGAAGCTAATATAATATCCATCAAAATTTCCTCCTAAAAGAATTTCTTGTATATAACGCCAGCAATAAGCATACCAATAATGCCAGCAATAGTAAAGCTAATATGAAAGCCAAACTGAACATAAATAAAATCAAGATTAATAGTTAAAGGCTGTGTAAGCCCAATAGTTTTGCCATAATTAAGCCAGTTAAGCCAATCTGGAGCTTTTGCAGTAAGTGTGCCTAAAAAACTGCCTATGATTAAGCCAGATATTAAAACAAGCAAAAATACAACATTTGATTTATTTTTCATAAGTATCGTCCTTTCTATTGTATAAACTATATTTTAATAGAAAAGATAATTCTTTTCAAGTCTTTTGTTGAATTATGTTAAGATATAATTTATAATAGATAATGCAGATTATTTTTATAGGAGAAGATTATGTTATTTAATTCCCTTGATTTTGTTTTATTTTTTATTGTAGTTGTTTTTCTTCACTATACCTTACCTCACAAATTAAGATGGATTATGCTTTTAATAGCAAGCTGTATTTTTTATATGTGCTGGCGACCTGAGCTAATTATTCTTATTTTGTTTTCAACATTTTTGAATTGGGGTGTATCACTTTTAATAGACAAGCATAGAAATAAGGGCAAAAAGCTCCTTATATTTAGCTTAATAGTTAATTTTGGCTTGCTTTTTATATTTAAGTATATGATGTTTATTAATCATACTTTTATGGATATTTATAACTACTTTGGCTGGCATTATCCTATTAATGATTTTAATATTATTTTGCCAATGGGTATATCTTTTTACACTTTTCAAGCTGCTAGTTATACTATTGATATTTACAGAAATGAATATGCTCCAGAAAAAAATTACTTTAAATTTACTCTTTTTGTAACATTTTTCCCTCAGCTTGTTGCTGGACCTATTGAAAGAGCTGATAGACTTTTAAATCAGCTTTTTACTAAAAAAAGGTTCAATGTCAATAACTTTGCTGAAGGCTTTAAGCTAATGATAATGGGTTATTTTAAAAAAATAGTTATTGCTGACAGAGCTTCTGTTTTGGTTGATACTGTTTTTAATAATCCAACAGAACATAGTGGTCTTTCTTTTATTTTGGCTAGTTTGTTTTTTACATTTCAGATTTACGGTGATTTTAGTGGTTACACAGACATAGCTAGAGGCTGTGGCAGAATACTAGGAATTGATTTAATGTATAACTTTGACAGACCTTATTTTTCTAAAAGTATTAAGGAGTTTTGGAGAAGGTGGCATATTTCACTTTCAAGTTGGTTAAGAGATTATGTATATATTCCTTTAGGTGGCAGTCACTGTTCAAGACTAAGAAAATACTTTAATATAATGGTTACATTTTTAGCAAGTGGCTTGTGGCACGGGGCAAACTGGACTTATGTTTTCTGGGGTGGACTTCACGGCTTGTATCAAATTGTGGGTGATGTTAAAAACTTGATTTTGCCTAAGTGGGATAACTGCTTTATTAATTTATTTAGAGTGATTATTACATTTATTTTAGTTGTTTTTGCTTGGATTTTCTTTAGAGCTAATACAATAAGTGATGGCTTTTATATTGTGGCACATCTTTTTGATGATATTGGCAATATAACTAATATGCAGTATATTTATGAACTTTTAAATAATATGGGATTGCAGCTTTTTGAAATTATATTGGTAGTTTGTGCTATTTGTTTCCTTATTTTTAGTGAGGTTATAAGTTACAAAATGGATATTCATTTACTTATGAATAAAGCTCCTTTAGTTGTTAGATTTGTATATTATTATATTCTTGTTATTATTATTTTTGGAATGGGGGTGTTCTCTGGTGGAGGACAATTTATATACTTCCAGTTTTAAACAAATTGTGATTTTTGTTATTAAAATTGCTGTTTTTGTGGCTTGTGTTTTGCCAGTTATTTATTTCTTAGGCAACAAATATTCTGTTGCTTCAACTGAAAACAAAATAAATAGCTATAATGAAAGTAGATGGAATGAGTTTTATCAACAGCCGAGAAATACTATTGATATGGTGTTTTTAGGTTCTTCTCATTCTTACTGTACATTTGACCCTTTAATTGTAGATAGTGGCTTAGGTACAAATAGCTATCAAATGGGTATGCCTTTACAGCATTTAGACTCAACTTATTATACATTGAGAGAGGTGCTTAATTATCAAAGTCCTAAAGATGTAGTTCTTGAGGTTTATTGGGATATGCTTGATGATGATTTTGAGCTTACTCAAGCTGGTTATTTATTTCAAGTAATGAAAAATAAGGACCTTGAAAAGGAATATATTAAGACAGTATTCCCTTTAAGTGAAAAGGTAAAGTATAATGTAAATATATTTAGATACCAGGCAGATTATTTTGCTTATAGAAATACTAAACTTAAGGAAAAGCTAGAAAATAACTATGGCTTTTTTACTCCAGCAAGGGCAAAGCAGGAGGGTATAGAAAAATATCGGTCTAAAGGCTATACATATTGTAATTACAATATGTTGCCAGATGAATTTGACAAAACTAATCAGTTTAAAAACACTGACGGCAAAGTGTGGAAAGCTAGTTCATCACAGCTTAAGTACCTTAATAAAATAATTGAGCTTTGTAATGAAAAGGGTATTAGGCTTACTTTTGTTACAGCTCCTGTTGCAAATGTTTCTCTTGATTATATTCAAAATTATGATTATATTCATAACTATGTTGAGGATATAGCTAATAAAAATGGTATAAAATATCTTGATTATAATATTGTAAATAAGGATAAAACTCTTTTTGAAAATAATAATTTTAGAGATGACGCCCACTTAAATCATAGTGGTGTTGAAATTGCTGATAAATATTTTATAAATTGGTACAAACAAAATTACAATTAAATAATTGACAAACTGAATTGCGGCAATATTGTCGCAATTTTTTTATTTATAACAAGCCTAATTATACAAAAAAATACAGCATAAATATTTATAATTAATTTATAAATTAAGGCGGTGATAAAATGACAGTTAATATTTATGCTGATGAAATGTTTTTTATTAACTTTATAGTCAATATTGCAATAATAGAAATTGCAAAAAGAATTTTAAAACTAAAAGTAAATATTTGGCGAGAAACTATAGCTGGAATTTGTACTTCTCTTGTTTATACTCTTTTTGTTGTTACTAGCTTAAGGGTATATATTAATATTTTTACTATAGTTATACTTAATACAGCTGAACTTATATTTCTTTTTAAGCCTAAATCCTTTACTGATTGCTTTAAATATAGTGTCACATTTAAGCTGGTGTCTTTTGGTACAAATAGTTGTGTGTTGTTTTTAACTAATTATATTAAAAATAAGTTTAGTTATTGGGTGTTAATACTTAGTTTTATTGTTACCTATTTATCTTACATTGTATTAAATATATTAAATAAAGAGGTAGTTTATTACAAAATTAATATTAAATGTAGTGACAAAATAGTTAGTATTAGGGCATTAGTTGATACTGGCAATTCTCTTGTTGAGCCTATAAGCAACAAGCCTGTTATTGTGGCTGAATATAGTGCTTTGAAAGATATTTTGCCTTGTAAGCTAATTGAAATATATGAAAACAAAAATGAAAGTAATTTAATGGAAATTATATCTGCAATATCAGAAGATAGCTTTAGAAAAAGTATAAGAATTATCCCCTTTAAAAGCGTTGGAAAAGAAAGGGGAATGATGATTGGCTTTGTGGCTGATAGTGCAAAAATAAACGATAATGTAATTAATAAGCCAATAATAGGAATTTGTAGATTTAGTTTAAGTAAAAATGGCTTGTATAGTGCGTTGCTTAGTCCTAAGCATTTGGGAGGTATATAAATGGATAGTAAGGGTTGTTTGGAAAAGTTTTTTCATAAATTTGCAGAGTGTGGCAGAATTTTTTATATAGGTGGAAATGATATTTTGCCTGAACCACTAAGCGTTAATGAGGAGGGCGAGCTTTTAAAAAGGCTTGTAGATAATAATGACGAAACAGCTAGGGATATTTTGATTGAAAGAAATTTAAGACTAGTTGTGTACATAGCAAGAAAGTTTGAAAACACAGGTATAAATGTTGAAGATTTAATTTCTATTGGAACTATTGGTCTTATTAAGGCTATTAATACCTTTAAGCCAGAAAAAAATATTAAACTTGCAACTTATGCTTCAAGGTGTATTGAAAATGAAATATTAATGCACTTAAGAAGAACTACTAAAACAAAGACGGAAGTTTCTATTGATGAACCTTTAAATGTTGATTGGGAGGGCAATGAGCTTTTGTTGTCTGATATTTTGGGAACTGATGTTGATATTATATATAGAGGAATTGAGGAGGAGGTTGATAAACAACTTTTAAGAACTGCTATACAAAAGTTGAACGGTAGAGAAAAAGAAATTATTGAACTTAGATTTGGCATTGGTAGAAATGGGGGAGAGGAAAGAACTCAAAAGGAGGTGGCTGATATATTGGGTATTAGTCAATCTTATATTTCTAGGTTGGAAAAAAAGATAATTGGTAGACTTAGAAAGGAGATAATGAAGCTGGTTTAAATGGGGAATAAGTAATAGGAAAAATGGAAACCCTTCCGACAACCTACGGTTGCCACCTTCCCTATGAGGGAAGGTAAATGGTGTTGTTATACAAATAATCTGTTCACAACAGTTAAAAAGGACGACCAATGGTCGCCCCTACATTCAACTGTTTATTATTTGTAATGTTGAATACTATTATTATACCACAACATTCCTGTAATAATAGGTAAAGTTGCAACTTATCTGTAGGGGCGAGCATTGCTCGTCCTTATTTACATAAGAAAATAATTAGAGGTACATCATCACATTATATTTATTTATATAAAAAATGGGCGATTACTAATCGCCCCTACAATGTACCTGTTCATTATATGAAAAACATAACTAAGGTATAACCATTTAGTTCCACTTGTAGGGGAGCTGTCACGAAGTGACTGAGGGGTTTCTACACTTTTTCAGTTCTTCTATACTCTTTAGGTGTAACACCAGTTTTTTCTTTAAAGCATTTACCAAAATGACTAATATGATTAAAGCCAACAGCACTAGCTATACTACTAACAGGTATGCTAGTGTTTTTTAGCAAATTCGCAGCCTTAGACAATCTAAATTCAACAATATATTTATAAGGCGTAGTATCCAAACAGCTTTTAAAGCATCTTAAACACTCTGACTTACTAACACTAGCACTTTTAGCCAAATTCTCTAATGATATTTCTTCGGAATAATGTTCGTTAATATATGTAAGAAATTTTTGCATACGAATATTAGTTATATTTTCACTTTTTATAGATTTTACATTTATATTTTTTATTAATTCAAGCCAAATAGTTGAAAGAACAACTAACACTTCATAGGTATAAGTATCTGTTTTACTTTTTTCTATAATAGTTAGCCTATCTAATAAATTTAAAACATCACTATGCCAATTTATTTTATTTGTAAAATGAATTGTAGGCAAATTCTTCATATCTGTTATGTTATTAACAAAGGTTTCTGCTGGACTTCCTAAGTAAAATTTAAGAAAATAATCAGGGAAAATAAAGCTATTATAATTACAAAGTTCTATAGGTATAATTCTGTGTACCACATATTTATTTATAAAAATTCCTTCACCAGCTTTAATCTTTAAATTGTCATCAAGTGTTTTTAAAATTATTGTGCCTTTTTGCACATATATAAACTGTATATCCTCGTGCCAGTGCATAACTCTAAAGCCAGCGTTTACTGGATAGCTTTGATTATCAATTATATTTAGAACTAAATAAGGGAAGTTAGTGTTGTTATTAATATTAACAGAATTAATATAATTATTATTCATTTTAAAACCTCGTTGACGATATTTTGATATTTTTTAGTAATATAGTGATAGAATATAATAAAATATTGTGATAATATTATAGAGTCATTGAAAATATTTGTCAATAGGTGGTGAAAAAATGTATTTTAAATATGGAAAGACCTAATATTTTTAGTTATGATGATTTAGCTATACAACGAGGACTTCGTATGATTTATCATCACAGAAAAATAGATAAAAAACTTTTTGAAAAATATCGCAAAAGGTTTAGCCCTTATGGAAGTGTTGCTAGTTTGTATATTTGGAAAGTTTCTGGTGGAGCAATAGAGGGTATGAAAGACTATGCTCCAAAAAATAAATAGGAGGAATACTATGACTAATGATAACAATAAAAGTGAATTTAAAAGATTTATTTCTTATTTTAAGCCTCATAAAAAGTGGTTTGTTTTGGACTTAATGTGTGCATTAACTATTGCAATGATTGATTTAGCCTTTCCTTTTGCGTCAAGGTGGTGTATGTATAAACTTATTCCAGACCATTTGTGGAAAGCTTTTTGGATAGTTATGTCTATTATACTTTTTGCTTATGTACTTCGCTCTATTTTTACATATATTATCTGGTATATTGGTCATAACTTTGGTATACTTGTAGAAACAGATATAAGACGAGATGTGTTTAAGCATATTCAAAAATTAAGTTTTGAATACTTTGATAATTGTTGTATAGGTCAGTTAATAAGCCGACTTACAACAGATTTGTTTGACATAACAGAGCTTGCCCACCACGGACCAGAGGATATTTTTGTGTCAGCAGTTACTATTGTAGGTGCATTAATTATTATGTTCACTATTCAATGGAAACTAGCTTTGGTTATTGCCATTATGATACCTGTGTTTATGTCTGTTGTATGGAAATGTCGTAAAAATATGAGAGATGCTTCGAGAAAGGTTAAGTCAGCAACAGCAGTAATGAATACAAATTTTGAAGCAAGACTTTCAGGAATGAGGACAGCAAAGGCTTTTGCTAATGAAGATGAGGAATATAAGGCTTTTGATAAAGCAAACCTAAGCTATAAAAGTTCTAAATATCAATATCATAGTGCTATGGGTCTTTTTAATGGGGCAATGGAATTTTTCCTTTGTATTTTATCAGCAATAGTTATAGCTGTTGGTGGAGCTTTAATTATGAATAATCAGTTAAACGTTATTGACTTAATAACATTTAGTTTGTACATTACTGCTTTTGTCAATCCTATTAGGCGTTTAGCTGTTACATCTGAACTTATAGCTAATGGTACTGCTGGTTTGCATAGATTTGCAGAAATAATGAATACAGAGCCTAGCTTAATTGACAAGCCTAATGCTATAGAGCTTAAAAATGTTAAAGGTGATATTAGTATTAATAATGTTAGCTTTTCTTACAAAAATAATGAAAATGTACTTAAAAATGTTACACTTAATGTTTCAGCAGGCGAAACTATTGCTGTTGTAGGAGCGTCTGGTGGTGGCAAAACTACATTGAGCCAACTTATACCTAGATTTTATGATGTTACATCAGGTTCAATTAATATTGATGGTTTTGATGTTAGAGAAGTAACACAAAAATCTCTCCACAAAAATATTGGCATAGTTCAGCAAGATGTTTTTCTTTTTCCTACAACAATTAAAGAAAATATTGCTTATGGCTCTTTAAATTCATCATTTGAAGATATTGTAAAGGCCTCAAAAATGGCAGAAATATATGATGATATAATGGCTATGCCTAATGGATTTGAAACTAATACTGGTGAAAGAGGTGTGTTGCTTTCAGGCGGTCAGAAACAAAGAATAGCTATTGCTAGAATTTTTCTTAAAAATCCACCAATACTTATTTTAGATGAAGCAACATCAGCTCTTGATAGTGTAACTGAGGCTAAAATTCAGAAAACACTTGAAAAGTTGGCAGAGGGTAGAACTACTATTATTATTGCACATAGGTTATCAACTGTTAGAAATGCTGATAGAATTGCTGTAATAGACAATGGTAAAATAGTTGAAATTGGTACTCATACTGAACTTATTAATTCAAATGGTCCTTATGCAAAATTAGTTCATACACAAGAATTAAATTAGGAGGCATTTATGTATTATATTGATTGTTACAGTTCTATATTAGGAAATATTACAATGGCTAGTGACGGTGGAAAAACTTACTGGCTTATGGTTTGACGGTCAAAAATATTTTGCCTCAACTCTAAATGGTGATTATGTAAATAAAGAATTACCTATATTTATTAAAACTAAAAAATGGCTAGATATGTATTTTAAGGGCGTAGTACCTGAATTTAATATACCAATTTTATTAGAAGGTTCACCTTTTCGTATGGCTGTGTGGCAAGTATTGCAAAGTATACCTTATGGTCAAACAATGACTTATGGTCAAATTGCTAATTTAATTGCTAGTAAAAAAGGCATTGACAAAATGTCTGCACAAGCTGTTGGTGGAGCAGTTGGTCACAATCCTATATCTATAGTTGTGTCTTGCCACAGAGTGATTGGTGCAAATGGTAACTTAAATGGATATGCTGGCGGTATTGACAAAAAAATTGCTTTGCTTAAGCTAGAGGGCGTTAATACAGAAAAGCTACATAGTTAAATGGAGTATAAATATTTTAAACAAGGAATTATTCTACAAAATGAGGATAGTTCCTTTTTTGTTATAAATTCTAACTTGTAAATATTGATGAATTATGGTATCATTAAAAGACAAAAAAGACTTATTTATTACAGAGTTTAAGAGGTGTTAATGTGAGCAATATTAGCTTTACAGGCAGTTTATCTGCCACTATTATTGACAACAATTTTATAGATGATTATATGGCAGATGCTCCAAGTCCTATATTTTCATTAATATATATATATGCTTACAGATGTGCAATGTTTGGTGCTACTGTATCTAACAGCGACATAGCCAAAAAGTTTAAAATATTAGAAAGTGATGTTATTAAGGCGTGGCAATATTGGAAGTCTGTTGGACTTATTGACACATCAGGCAATAAAGAAAATCCTTGCATACAATTTTTAAAGCCTAACAATAAAAACAATAAAGTTGAAGAAGTAGCAACTGTTGAAGATAACAATGTAAAGGTTGTTGTTTCAAAGCCAGTGTTTAATCCTAGTGACATTACTGAAATACTTAATAAAAATCCAGAAGTAGGAGATTTGTTAAGAACGGCAGAGGGACAAAAGGGCAAACCTATTACTTCTAAAGAAACAGAAATTATTGTATGGATGTATGAAAGCCTCGAACTTCCATTTGAGGTTATTTTTATGCTTTTAAGTTTTTGTTATAAAAATAATAAACCACCAAGATATATGGAAAAAACTGCTTTGGACTGGATTGAAAAGGGTATATTGACTACTGAGGCAGCTAGTGGATACTTGAGTTTTTATAACAATTATGGAAAGGTATTAAAGTATTTTGGAGTAGCTGAAAGAGCTGTAACACAAAATGAAAAGGTTTATATTGATAAGTGGATAAATGAATGGAAAATGCCTTTTGAACTCATTGAATTGGCTGCAAACAGAACTGTTGCCAATACGGGAAAGGCTGCCTTTTCTTATTGCAACAAAATATTGGAAAAGTGGCATAATGCAGGCTATACCAATGTTGGTGAGGTTGAAAGTGCTGAGGCTAATTATATAAATAAAAATAATAAGCCAAAGGATATGCCTAAACAGCCAAAGGGTACTTTCAATAATTACAACCAGCGAATTTATAGCAATGAGGAGCTTGAGGAAATAGTTAAGAGGAAAGGAAATTAACAGTAATGCTTAAAAATAATGTATATTCTGAAATATTTGAAGATTATGATAGAGATAGAGCATTTGCTGAAAAAAGTGCTGAAAGATTAAAACAAAGGTTATATGAAAAAGTACCTAGATTAGGTGAAATTGACAAGGAAATAAGTGCTAAGGGTATTGAGCTGTTTGAAAGCGTAATTCGTGGTGGAGATTCAAAAAAATTTGAAGATTTTAAAAATACTAGTAATATATTAAGGCTTGAAAGGCAAACTATATTAAAGAGTATGGGTATGAGTGAAGATACTCTTGAACCTCAGTACAAGTGTAAAATATGCAAGGATACTGGAATGATAGGGACTAAAAAGTGTGGCTGCTTTAACAAAAGACTTGCTGAAAAATATTATCAGCTTTCAAATTTAGGCGATATATTAAAAAGAGAAAATTTTGATAAGTTTAATTATAGTATATTTTCTAAAACTCCTGTTGATAATAATGTGTCACCTTATGATAACATAAGAAAAATTACTACAGATGTTGTGTTTGCTATTGAAAATATAGAGAATGTACCTTTAAATATGTTTTTTTACGGTCATTCAGGCTTAGGCAAAAGCTATATGTGCAACTGTATAGCAAAGGCTCTTATTGATTCTGGCTACTTTGTTATTTATATGAGTGCTTACAAGTTGTTTACAACTATGACAAATGTTAGATTTAACAATGCTACAGCTGATGAAAGGGAAGCAGCAAGGCTATTGCAGGAATGTGACTTGCTTGTTATTGATGACTTAGGTACTGAGGGTACAAACAATAGTACTAATGCTGAATTTTTTGATATACTCAATACACGACTTAGAGCCAACAAGTCAACTTTAATATCTGCTAATCTTGACTTAGGTGACCTTAACAGAACTTATAGCGAAAGAATTGTATCGAGAATTGTAGGTAATTTTAAGATATTTAAGTTTATTGGTAACGATTTACGAATGCATTAACAATATTTAACAAAAAATATATAAAAATAAATATTTATTTGTTTAATTTGGCTTTTATCTATTGAAATTATATCAAAGATATGTTATACTATAACCAATTATAGTGGTATATAGGTAATCAATTTAATAATTTGATACCAGACAGAATCGGAGGTATAACTATGATAGAAGCAGTTAGCTGCGGAGGCGTAGTAATCCATAATGGCAAGGTTCTGTTGCTTTATAAAAACCAAAATGGAAGATATATGGGCTGGGTTTTGCCTAAAGGTACTGTTGAAAGTGGCGAAACTTATAAGCAAACTGCCCTAAGGGAGGTAAAAGAGGAAACTGACTCTAGTGCTGAAATTGTAAAATATATCGGCAAAACTCAGTATACATTTAGAGGTACTAATGATATTGTTAGCAAGACTGTTCATTGGTATTTAATGATTACTGATTCATTTTATTGTAAGCCACAGGCAGAAGAATTTTTTGCTGATGCTGGCTTTTATAAGCAACATGAGGCTTATTACTTGCTTAAATTTCACGATGAAAAGCAAATGATGAGAAGAGCCTTTATGGAGTATAATGATTATAAAAATAACCAACAAAAATCAAAAAATGATACTAAGGGGGTATAAATATGAAAGCAGAATACGCATTAGACGAAATCAGAAAGTTAATGAAAAGAAATGAAAAAAACAATAGAACTAAGACTATTGTTGTAGTTGTTGCTGGTGTTGCAATTGTTGTTGGAGCAATTGTTCTTGTGTTATCTAAGCTTAAGAGCAAAAAGGGTGTTGCTTATGATGATTGGTCAGAGCTTGATGATATGGATTATGATGACTATGACGATTTAGATGATTTTGACGAGTATGACGACTACGACGATTTTGATGATTTAGATGAAGATTATGACTACGATTATGAAGATGAGTATGATGATGAAGATTTAGAAAAATCTGAGGAGTCAAAAGAAGAATAATAAAGTGGGGGCTGTCATTGGCAGCCCTATTTTTTTTAATATTATATGGAGGCAAATATGAAATTAAGAAGAATTTTTACTGGTATGTTATCAGCTGTTATGCTGTGTGGCTGTTTTAGCAGTGTGGCTTTTGCTGATGAAAAAACAAAGATATTTATTGTAGGTGACTCAACTGCTTGTATTTATGGCAGTGATGACAACTATGCTGTGCCTAGAGCTGGTTGGGGTATGTATCTCCAGCAGTATATTGACGATGGAAAAGCTGAGGTTGTTGACCTTGCTATATCTGGTAGAAGCTCTAAGAGCTTTACTGTTGAAGATGAGTACAAAACTCTTTTAAATGATATGGATAAGGGTGACTACCTTATTATTCAGTTTGGTCACAATGATGCAAAAAAGACTAAGCCAGAGGATTTAGCTAATAGATACACTGACCCAAATGGTGACAAGGATACAGATGGTTCATTTAAGAATTCGCTTTATAAAAATTATGTAAAGGTTGCAGAAGAAAAGGGTGCTAATCCAATTCTTCTTACTCCTATTGTTAGACGCTCTTTTGATGAACAGGGTAAGGTTGAAGATACTCACGGCATTTATGATGATGATGTTAGAGAGCTTGCAACTGAACTTCAAGTACCTTTAGTTGATGCTAATAAGATTACAGAGGCTATGTACAATGAGCTTGGCTTTGATGGCACAGCAATGTATCACGCTATTTATAAGGATACTGAAAAGGGCAATAAGGGTCACGATGATACTCACTTAAATCACTTTGGTGCTGACAAGGTAGCTTGTGCTATTGCTGGTGAGCTTGAAAAAGTAAATGGTATTGGCAATTTTGTAACATTTAAAAATAGTACACCAAATAGTGTAACAAGAGCAGAATTTACATACGAAATAGTTAGACTTATTGGCAAGGATTATGCTGGCAAGGCAGAAAGCTGTTTTCCAGATGTTGATGTGTTAGATATTGATACTACAGCTATTTCTACTGCTAAAAAACTTGGCATTGTTAATGGTGATAATAAGGGCAATTTTAATCCTAATAAGGCAATTAGTTTTCAGGAAATGTGTACTATAACTGCTAGAGCTTTAAATGTTGCAGGTGTTGAACTTAATAAGGATACAACAGTTCTTAATAAACTTGGTAAGTTAGATGAGTTAAAGCCTTATGCTTCAGAAAGTGTAGCAGCTTTAATGAACTTATGGGGTGATGTTATTCCAAATTATGCAAATCCAAGAGAAATTATGGATAAGGGTTCAATTTATACTTTGTATAGCCTTGTGTATGATGAAGTAAATGACGCTGATGAAAATGCAACACCTCAGTCAATTGATGAAGTTGAAAAGGTGGAATAGTAGGTAATAAGTATTGGAAACCCTTCCGACAACCTGCGGTTGCCACCTTCCCTATAAGGGAAGGCAAATGGTGTGTTCGCCCACAGGTATTCACAATTAGTTAAATCGGGCGATTACTAATCGCCCCTACAAATTCCCCGTTCATATAAATATAGTTAGGAAGAACGCCATATAGCTCCACTTGTAGGGGAGCTGTCACGAAGTGACTGAGGGGTTTCTACAAGTAATAAATAATAATTAATAGGTACTATTTACTTGTCAGATAAATCGGACGACCAATGGTCGCCCCTACAAATACCCCGTTCATATAAATATAGTTAGGAAGAACACCACATAGCTCCACTTGTAAGGGGAGCTGTCACGAAGTGACTGAGGGGTTTCTACAAGTAATAAATAATAATTAATAGGTACTATTTACTTGTCAGATAAATCGGACGACCAATGGTCGCCCCTACAAAT